>Ga0153915_10005721_pt1 | contig 11577 bp, 8 predicted proteins | sample Opewatmetagenome_2_FD_107003 | JGI IMG/M metagenome (GOLD analysis project Ga0153915, IMG submission 107003) | Freshwater wetland microbial communities from Ohio, USA - Open water 3 Core 3 Depth 3 metaG | ecosystem: Environmental > Aquatic > Freshwater > Wetlands | place: USA: Ohio, Lake Erie...
ATCGGGCTAAAGGATATCGCCGACGAGGCCATGGCCCGCCAGCCTACCATCGAAGCCTGCATCGTCGTCAAGCGCACCGGGCAAAACATTTTTATGGAACCGGGTCGTGACTATTGGTATCACGATCTGATGAGCCTGCCGATTTCAAACGCCAATTGCTCGACAGAGGCTATGGATGCGGAAGATATGTTATTCGTTTTATACACCTCTGGCACCACAGGCAAACCTAAGGGCATCGTTCATACCCATGGCGGCTACATGGTCTACATTTACACTACCTTAAAATATGTCTTTGATATTAAGGATGAAGACCGCTACTGGTGTGCAGCTGACCCCGGCTGGATCACAGGTCACAGTTATATTGTCTACGCACCGCTGCTCAACGGCGCTACCAGTTTCATGTATGAGGGTGCCCCCAACCATCCTTATCCTAACCGCTGGTGGCAAATGGTAGAAAAATATGGCATCACCATCCTTTACACGGCTCCTACCGCCATCCGCGGTCTGATGCGCTTTGGGAATGCCTGGGCTACCCGCCATGACCTGAGCAGCCTGCGCTTGCTCGGCACCGTAGGTGAGCCCATCAACCCCGAAGCCTGGCGTTGGTATTATACGGTTATCGGCAAAGAACGTTGTCCGATCATGGATACCTGGTGGCAAACCGAAACGGGGGGCTTTATGATCACCCCACTGCCAGTCACTCCCCTCAAGCCCGGCTCTGCCACCCTGCCTTTCTTCGGGATCGATGCGGATGTCGTCGATGAGCACGGTCATCCCACTTCTGACGGCGAAGAGGGCTACCTGGTACTTAAGACGCCCTGGCCCGGTATGCTGCGCACCATTTACCGCGATCCGGATCGATACAAGAGCCAGTATTGGGGAAAGTTTGGCAACCTTTACCTGGCTGGTGATTCTGCTCGGAAAGACAAAGATGGCTATATCTGGGTCATCGGTCGCATCGACGACGTGATCAAGGTCAGCGGTTACCGCCTGGGGACTGCCGAGATAGAGAGCGCCCTGGTGAGCCATCCTGCTGTCGCGGAAGCAGCCGCCATCGGTCTGCCGCACGAGCTGAAAGGCAATGCCATCCATGCTTTTGTGATTCTGCGCGCTGGTCGCGAGAAAAGCGATAAGCTGGCAGAGGAGCTGCGTGCCCATGTCTCGCATGAGATCGGTCCCATTGCAAGACCCGAAGATATTACCTTTGTGGACAGCCTCCCCAAGACACGCAGCGGGAAGATCATGCGCCGCTTACTGAAAGCACGAGCCTTGGGGCAGCCGGAAGGCGATGTGACGACTCTGGAGGAGTAGGTGTTCCTCCAGATGTGATTGGCTGGTGGTCACCACCTCATCGTTGATGGCAAACCCGGACCCCACATGGATACAGGTGCCTGGAATCGAATGGATTTATCAATGTAATTGATAAAATTTCCCTGGCAAATCCTCGACTCTTGTGATATACTCGCCACGCTCCCGCCACAAGCGGGAGAAATTGTGCCCTGTATGGGCAAAACCATCTCTCACGCATCCTGACCTGCCGGGGCGTGCTGCGGAACAAAGGTCAGACCGACCAGAGCCCGGTTAAACCGTTGGAAAGCAGTGCCGAGCAGGAAAGAAGGATGCGGAGGCAAAACGCAAAAAAGGAGAAGCAATACAATGGCAGTTATTTCTATGAAGGCCCTTTTGGAAAGCGGAGTGCACTTTGGTCACCGCACCCACAAATGGCATCCGGGCATGAAGCCCTTTATTTTCACCGAACGCAATGGCATTCACATCATTGATTTACAGAAAACTTCCAAGGCTCTGGACCAGGCATACAACGTAACCCGCGAGCGCGTCGCCGAAGGCGGGACGATGCTCTTCGTGGGCACCAAGCGCCAGGCTCAAGAGACGATCCAACTCGAAGCTACCCGTTGCGGCATGCCCTATGTCACCGAGCGCTGGCTGGGCGGCATGCTGACCAACTGGCGCACCATCCGGGCGCGTATCAACGAGCTCGACCGCCTGGAGCGCATGCGCGACGCCAGCAACTTTGGTCATGTGACCAAGAAAGAGGCCCTGATCTACACGCGCAAGATCGAGCGCCTGGAAATCCTATTGAGCGGCATCCGCAACATGAACCGCCTCCCCGAACTGGTATTCGTCGTGGACGTATCCCGCGAAATGACCGCCATCCACGAAGCCAACCTGCTTAACATCCCCGTCATTGCCATGGTCGACACGAATTGTGATCCAAAGACCATCGATTATGTCATTCCTTCCAACGATGACGCCATCCGCGCTATCAAGCTCATCGTCGGCAAAATGGCCGACGCGGTGATTGAAGGCAAAGCCATGCGCAAAGAAGAAGTTGTCGAAGAAGAAGCTGCTTTGGAAGCCGCGCGCGGTATGGGCGAAGAACTCGAGCTAACAGACGAGGATCTCCTGGGAGAAGCTACGCTTGCCAAGCTCTCTGCCCAGGTGCGCGCCATCGCCGAAGTCGACGAGAAGGAATTGGGGCTGGATCTCGAGGAGCTTGGGCTCGAAGAAGAGGCAGTTGAGCCAGAAGAAGAGACGGTTGAGCTTGAAGAACAGACAGATGAGCTCGAGGAAGAGACCGTCGAAACAGAAGAAGAGACTCCTGGCACCGTGGAAGAACCTTCCTCAGCCGAGGAAACGAGTATTGATACGGATGAAGAGAAATAGGGCGAGGACAGGGAAAAACCATGGCTATTACCACAGAACAAATCAAAGAGCTGCGTGAAGCAACTGGCGCAGGTATTTTAGACTGCCGCAAAGCCCTGGAGGCCGCCAACGGCGATTTCCAGAAGGCTGTAGATTATCTGCGTGAAAAAGGCCTCGCCAAAGCCGCCAAACGCGCCGATCGTGAAGCATCGGAAGGTTTTCTGGAATTGTACTCGCACGGCAGCGGCCGCGTGGGTGTGATCGTTGAAGTAAACTGCGAGACTGATTTCGTTGCCCGTTCTGAGGCATTCCGCACCTTCGCTCATGAAATTGCTCTGCAGATTGCTGCTGCCGCCCCGCTGTATATCAAAGCGGAGGATATCCCCGCTGAGGTCTTGGAACATGAAGGTCAGATTGCCCGGGCGCGCGCTCTTGAAGAGGGCAAGCCCGAGTCCGTTGTCGACCGGATCGTATCTGGTCGCTTAGAGAAATATAAAGATGAGGTTTGTTTGCTTCGGCAGCCCTATATCCGTGACGAAAATGTCGTATTTGAGAAGCTGCTGGCTCAAAACATCGGCTCCATCGGCGAAAACATCGTCATCCGGCGCTTTGTTCGCTGGGAAGTCGGAGAAAGCCTCGCCAAATAATCCATTCGGGCTGTCCCAGAAGATCGGGACAGCCTTTTTATAACAGGATAATTTTATGAGCAATGAACTAAAATACCACCGGATATTATTGAAACTGAGCGGAGAAGCGCTATCTGGTCCGCAGGGTTACGGCATTGACCCGCTCAAAGGCGAAGAGCTGGCTTTGCGTGTCAAAGAAGTGCGCGATCTGAATGTCGATGTGGCGATTGTTATCGGCGCCGGAAATGTCTGGCGAGGCCGCACAGGCCTTGAGCGCGGCATGGACCGCGCTACAGCCGATTACATGGGCATGATCGCCACCGTGATGAACGCCCTGGCGCTGATGGATGCCATGGAACGCAATAATCTGGTAGTGCGGGTGCAATCCGCAATCGAAATGCGCGCCGTAGCAGAACCCTATATCCGCCGGAGAGCAATCCGCCATCTGGAAAAAGGTCGCGTGGTCATCTTTGGAGGCGGTACGGGCAACCCCTATTTCTCGACAGATACGGCGGCTGCCTTACGCGCCATGGAAATTGATGCCAATGTGGTGATCAAAGCCACTAAGGTAGATGGAGTATATGACTCCGACCCGTTGAAGAATGCCGATGCTGTCAAATTCGAAAAGCTCACCTACATGGAAACGATCAACCGCCGCCTGGAAGTGATGGACAGCACCGCTATCTCGCTGTGCATGGACAACAACATGCCCATCCTGGTGCTCAACCTGTGGCAGCCTGGTGTGCTGATCAAAGCGGTTTACGGTGAGCCGATCGGAACCCTGGTCACCGACTGAGCTCTTTTTTTCTGATCCACTGCCGCAATGAATATCCGCCAATGGATATCTGATTTCACCCACCGACCTTATTTCCCGCTCTCTCTCTTACTCCTTGCCAACCTGATTGTTGGGTTGTTGACTTTTCAGGACTATGGGTTGAGTTGGGACGAACCGCTGTTTTACCAGTATGCACAGGCGGTGCCCTATGCTTACTCGATCCCAGCGCGGTTAAATGGAACCTTCGATATTGAAAAAGCCTACGGCCCCAGCGCCGAGGATCATAAAACCTACGGGCCAGCCTATCTGCTGCCAGCCGGTGCCGTGGTTGATCTGCTCGACTGGGCTTTGCCAGTCTCCAGAAATGACCTTTGGCATCTGGTAAACTTCCTCACTTTTCAGGTCGGGGTGCTGCTGCTCTATGGGATTTGCCTCCGCTGGGTTAATCCCTGGGCGGCCTTCGCAGCCGCCCTGCTCTTCAGCACGCAGCCTGTGCTGTGGGGTCACGCCTGGATCAACCCCAAAGATATCCCCTTTACCGTATTTTTCCTGGCTGCCATTTATTTTGGATTAAAGATGGTGGACCGGCTGTGCAATCTCTCGCCTGGGGAAAGGCAAGAGCAGCTTCAGACAGATCGTCCTGAGGCAGGACAAGCCAGGTGGAAAAAGCTGCGCACGACCTTTCAAATTCTCGCTGTTATCTGCCTGGTGCTCCTGCTCGCAGCGAACGTTTTCTCAGCCAATCTTCAATCCGCCATCCGTGGGCTGGTTCATCAAGCGTATACGGCGGATCCGCTTAGCTTTATCGGAAAGGTTTTCGCACGCGTAGCAGCCAATGCCGGCAGCGTGCCCGAAGAGGCCTACACGAATAAAGCGATGATCTTGTTTTCCCGCCTGAGGGCTTTGCTGTCGGCCCTTACCTGGGTGTTCGTCATCCCCGCCGTGCTGCTCACCTTATGGATGCCGGCTCTGAAACGCATTGCAGCCTGGCTGGCTGTCATCCTTGCTCCCCTGCCCGGGAAGCCCACCTGGTGGTTCAAAGGCTTGAAGCTGGGCAGCCTGCTGAAGATGACCCTGGTCGCTGGAATCTTGCTCGGCGCCCTGACTTCGATCCGCATCTTGGGGCCTCTGGCAGGCTTGCTGATTGTCCTTTACTTCCTGCTCAGGCCCGAACCTCGTCCCCTGGCTGGGTTGGTTCCCTACGCCTTAGCTGCTGGCCTGACCGTCTTCGCCACCTGGCCTTATTTATGGGAAGCGCCGCTGGGGAATTTCATTAAAGTGATCCAGCACATGGCAAACAACCCATTGGCTCCACCTGTGCTCTTCAATGGCGTGATCACCTCCGCCGAAAGCCTGCCGGCTCTTTACCTGCCGGTCATGCTGCTGATCACGCTGACCTTGCCGGTCTGGCCCCTGTTTATTGCCGGGGCTGGGATTGTCGCGCGCAAGGTCATTCACAGGCAGATCGAATGGCGTGCGCTTAGCGCAATTCTGCTTTGGTTCCTGATCCCCTTTTGTTATGTGCTGCTCAGCCGCCCACCCATCTATGATGGTTATCGACATTTCATATTTATCCTGCCGCCGGTATTTATTGTGAGTGCATTCGCTTTCCAGGCAGTGTACGAATGGCTGCGGAAAAAATGGATGTTCCTGCCTGTTCTGGCAGTCCTGGCTCTGCCTGGGATTGTAGGCTTGATCACGCTCCATCCCTATCCGTACACTTACTACAATGCCCTGGTAGGGGGCACGGGAGGTGCTTTCCGTCGCTTTGACACCGATTACTGGTTGACCTGTTACAAAGAAACTATGTCTTATGTGAATAAATCTGCCCCCAGCGGTACAACCCTGTTTGCCCTGCGCCAGCCTTCGATAGCCCAGGCGTATGCGGCTCCGGGGATCACCATTCGTCGCTTTGACCCCGATGCTGACCAGTCTTTCCCAGGGAGCCTGTTGCTGCTCACCACCCGCACCAATGCCGATCAAACCTATCACCCTGAGGCCCCCGTATGGTACCAGGTGGGGCGGGCAGGCGCGGTTTTCTGCGTTGTCAAACAGCTGCCCTGAACCCCTCTCCCAACATGCTAAGCCGGCTGACTGCATTTTCAAAAATCATTTTTGCCCTGACCCTCCTGGCGCTGGCAGGCATGCTTGCTTTCTGGTGGAGCACACCCTATGGCTTAGGATTGGTCAATGACACAGCTTCTTACGTGGAGGGTGCAGCCAACCTCCTGGCAGGTAAGGGCTTTGTGCATATCTCCGGTGGGGGCGAGCTGACCCCCATCACGCATTTCCCGCCCCTATTTTCACTGGCTCTGGCTGGCTTTGGGTTAGCAGGCATGGATTTGTTGGCAGGGGCGCGCCTGCTGATCACCTTTTTATTCGGCTTGGACATCATATTGGTCGGGCTGACCATTTACAAAATCAGCCGTTCTGCACTTTTTGCGCTGTTCGGCGCGGCGGTCCTGGCATTTTCCGATGTACACCTGGGCGTTTATTCTTTTGCGCTGAGCGAGCCGCTGTTCTTGACGCTGATGCTGGTAGTCTTTCTTTGCCTGGCGAAAAGCTATGAGCGAAGGGAATGGTACTGGTCTGTCCTGACGGGGTTCTTTCTGAGCCTGGCTTATCTGACGCGTTACGCGGGGGTCAGCCTGTTCATCACCATCCTCCTGGCAGCCGCCCTCCTACCACGCCCACTTCAGGCGCCTCGTAAAGAGTCTCGCCTGCTGGATCGCTCTCCCTACCGGGAAATCCTTCTTATCCTTTCTGGAGCTTTGCCGCCCGTGCTGGCATGGAACCTTTATAGCCTGGCACAAACTGGGGCGCTGAGTAATCGCCTGATAACCTGGCATCCAGCTCCCTTCCAGGTCTGGTTCGAAGCTTTGAAAAACTTGCTCACCTGGGCGGCGCCAGATGATTTGTTGAGTCACTTCCCCCTGGCAGGTCGGTTGCTTAGTCTGTTTTCCTTGCTGCTTTTGCCAGGGCTGCTGAGCTGGCTTGTTTGGGTTATCTCGCAGACCCACCGAAAGACGGGTGTGCAGCGTCAGGGAAACAACCAGTCGGTTTTGGCTTTTTCCCTGGCTCTGCAAATCCTGGTTTATCTCGGCTTCCTGGTCATTTCCATTAGCTTGGTCGATGCCGCCACCCCCCTCAATGACCGCATCCTGTCCGTGATCTACCTGCCCGAAATGATCTTATTTGCCTGCGGGCTGGCCTGGGTTTGGAAAGCACTATCCGGGCGGGTCGCTATTCTCCGCTGGGGGATCGGTTTATTCTGCGCCCTGTTTCTGATTTTTAGTGTAAAAGACGGGTTGAGTATGGTGCAGCAGTTGAGTACACAGGGGCAGGGTTTCGCTCACCAGGGCTGGCAGGCGTCCCAGACCATCCAGGCTATTCAAAGGCTACCCGAGATCACCCTCTATTCCAATAAGCCTACTGCCATCTACCTGCTGACGGGGAGATCCGCCTATAACATTCCCACACCGACCGACAGCGCTACCGGCTTGTCCAGGTCCTCTTATGCATCTGACCGGGATCTGATCCAGCAACGGGTCCAGCAGGGAGAGGCATTGCTGGTGCTGTTCGGCTTGAGGGACAGCCAGGCTCCTGATGAAGTGCTCCTATTCAAGGATCTATCTGCCGGTCTGCCTGTGCTGGCGGACTACGGCGACGGCGTCATTTTTGGGATCGCTCCCTAATTTACCCCTTTTCTCCCGGCCCATTTTCGAGTATCCTATAGGGAGAGAAATCACTGCCTGGTACACCTTGGAGGCCCCTATGCTAAAAGAAGCTCAAAACGAAGCAGAAGCGCGCATGAAGAGCGCTGTCCAGGCTTTAGAAGAAGACCTGGCAGGCATTCGCACCGGGCGAGCCAGTCCTGCCCTGGTCGAGCGGCTGCACGTAGAATATTACGGTACGCCCACGCCTTTGATCCAATTGGCATCGATCAGTGTGCCCGAGTCGCGCTCCTTGTTGATCAAGCCCTTCGACCCCTCCAGTCTGAAAGCTGTTGAGCGCGCCATTCTGGCTTCGGACCTGGGACTGACGCCGAATAATGATGGAAAATCCATTCGCCTGAACCTGCCTCCCCTGACGGAAGAGCGCCGCCGAGAGCTGGTCAAGGTTGTCCATAATCGTCTCGAAGAAGCCCGTGTGGCTGTGCGCAATATCCGCCGCGATTCCATTAAAGACCTGCGTGAATTCGAACAGGAGAAGCTGATCTCTGAGGATGATCTTGAACGCGGCGAAGAAGAGCTCCAGAAGCTCACCGATAAATACGTGGAAGAAGTCAACCAGGTAGGTCTGCATAAAGAAACGGAAATCATGGAAGTTTGAGCGCCTCTGCTCTAGTAATAACCATGCCCCAGGAAGAAAAAAAAGCCCTACCTACGAAGATCCCTACCCACATCGGTATCATCATGGATGGTAATGGGCGCTGGGCGATCTCGCGCGGCTTGCCGCGCCTGGCAGGTCACCGGGCTGGCACCGAAAATTTGCGTCGCATCATCGAAGCCTGCGTCGAGTTCGGCATCAAATACCTGACCATCTATGCCTTTTCCACAGAGAACTGGGGACGCCCCTCGGAAGAAGTCCAGGGGCTGCTCAGGATTTTTGAGGACGTTCTAAAACGAGAATTGAGGGAGCTGCACGACCAGGGGGTGCGCCTGCGTCATATTGGTCGCCTGGACCGCCTCAAACCCTCCTTCCGAAAAAAAGTACTGGATGCGATTGAGTACACCAAGAATAACAACCGGCTGGTCCTCAACATCGCCTTCAACTACGGCGGGCGGGATGAGATCGTGTGCGCCATCCAAAAAATGATCGAGGATGGGGTCAAGCCCGAAGCGGTGACCGATGAGCTGGTAGGTCAGTACCTTTTCACAGCCGGTGTACCTGATCCTGACCTGATCATCCGCACCTCTGGAGAGATGCGTGTGAGTAACTTTTTGATCTGGCAGGGTGCCTATTCGGAATGGTATTTTCCTTCCACCTACTGGCCCGATTTTGACAAAGAAGAGCTGCGCAAAGCTTTGCTGGAATACAGCAGCCGCGACCGGCGCTATGGACTGACAATCACTTCAGATGAGGATTCCAGCGCGGATGTTCATTAAACGCGCTCTGGTCACCATCATTTTGATGCCCATTGGCATCTGGGCGATCAGCCTCGGTGGCTGGTTTTTTACGATCGTGGTTTCAATCTTCATGGTGGGGGCTGCCTGGGAATACGCCAGGCTCTTCCGCCTCGCCGGCTTGAAGCCGGCAGGCTTTTTAATTGTAGGCGGTGCCGCGCTGCTTCTCCTGGGACGCCTCTTCAACGGCTTTGAGAGTGCCCCCGCCCTCATCAGCCTGCTCGTCCTGGCGAGTCTCACCTATCACCTGGTCGCTTACGAGCGCGGCTCTGACCAGGCGGGCACAGAGTTTGGCATCACCCTGGGAGGCTTGTTCTACATCGGCTGGATCGGTGCCTACCTGATCTCGCTGCGCGGTCTGCCCGATGGCAAATGGTGGACCTTCCTGGTGCTCCCCTCCTGTTGGCTGGCAGATTCAGCCGCTTATTTGGTCGGCACGCGCATCGGAAAACACAAGATGGCGCCGCGCCTGAGCCCCAAGAAAAGCTGGGAAGGCTATCTTGGCGGGATTGTCTTCGGCACGCTGCTCAGCGTGGCATTGGCAGCTGGCTTGCGGGCACTGGCTGGATCCAGCACATCAATTACTCCCCTGAGCGGCTTATGCGTGGGCCTGGTGATGAGCATACTTCCCACCCTGGGCGACCTGGGCGAGAGCATGATCAAGCGCCAGGTAAGAACCAAGGACTCCAGTAACCTGCTCCCCGGGCATGGTGGCTTCTTCGATCGCGTCGACTCCTGGCTCTGGGCGGGGGTGTTAGGGTATTATCTGATCACCTGGTTGTGGCTTTAGTCATCAGATCTTAATTTTCCCCTCTTGACAAATCAGAACGTTTGTGCTAACTTAACCCTATCTTGTAGCTTACCACCTCCCATAGAGAAAATCCTCCTTCTCCCTAACCCTTAGGAATTGTTTTTCTTTGTTTTTTTCCTGAAACAATTCCCTCGCTGTGCTTTCCTACTTGAACTTCCAGGCACTTTAACCCCTCTTCCTCTATCCCCTGCTCCCTTTTTTCGTTGACATCTCCTCTTTCTCATGATATGATGTTGTCCGACAAACGAACAACCCCTGATAGCGCTCTTATCCAGAGAGGTGGAGGGACCGGCCCATTGAAACCTCGGCAACCGCTTACACGGTGCCAATTCCGGCAGACGGATGTTCTGGAAGATGAGAGGGCGAGCGTATGAAGCCGTAATTGCCCTTTCGAAGCCGGAAGGGGCAATTTTTTTATCAATTGGAGGCTATTTTAATGACCAACACTTTTATGAACTCTCCACGCCTGCTCTTTACCTCAGAGTCGGTGACGGAAGGGCACCCTGATAAACTGTGTGACCAGCTCAGTGACGCCGTCCTGGATGCCTGCCTGGAGCAGGACCCCTACTCGCGCGTGGCATGCGAGACCGCCGCCAAGACCGGCTTCGTTATCCTGCTCGGTGAGATCACCACACGTGCCCAGATCAACTTCGATGAGCTGGCTCGTAAAGTGATCACGGAGATCGGTTATGACAGCAGCGAAAAAGGCTTCGATGGCAACTCCTGCGGAGTTCAGGTGGCAATCTCCCGCCAGTCGGGTGATATCGCCATGGGCGTGGATAAATCCATGGAGGCCAAAAGCGGTGGAAACGGCGAAGATGAAATGGATAAGATCGGCGCTGGTGATCAGGGTATGATGTTCGGCTTTGCCTGCAACGAGACCCCCACACTGATGCCCATGCCCATCTTCCTGGCCCATAAGCTCGCCCGCCGCTTAAGTGTCTTGCGGAAGGATGGCACCCTGCCCTGGCTGCGCCCGGATGGGAAGACCCAGGTGACCGTGGAGTACAGCTACGGCAAGCCTAAGCGCGTCGATACCGTCCTGGTCAGCACTCAGCACACCCCTGATATCTCTCACGCCGAGATCAGCGAAGCCGTGATTGAAAATGTGATCATACCGACCATTCCCGCCGACCTGGTGGACAAGGACATTAAGATTTATGTCAACCCCACCGGACGATTCGTCATCGGTGGTCCCCTGGGAGACTCGGGATTGACCGGGCGCAAGATTATCGTTGACACTTATGGCGGCATGGGGCGGCATGGGGGCGGCTGTTTCAGCGGTAAAGATCCCACCAAGGTGGATCGCTCTGCAGCTTATGCAGCCCGCTGGGCAGCCAAGAACGTAGTAGCAGCCGGGCTGGCAGAGCGCTGTGAGATCCAGGTGGCGTATGCCATCGGCATGTCCCACCCGCTGAGCGTCAACGTTGAGACCTTCGGCACCGGCAAGATTGCCGATGAAAAGATCTCCCAGCTGATCCTCGAGAATTTCGACCTGCGCCCCGGCGCTATCATCCGTGACCTGGACTTGCGCCGCCCTATCTACCGCCAGGTAGCCTCTTATGGGCATTTTGG
>Ga0153915_10005722_pt1 | contig 11575 bp, 10 predicted proteins | sample Opewatmetagenome_2_FD_107003 | JGI IMG/M metagenome (GOLD analysis project Ga0153915, IMG submission 107003) | Freshwater wetland microbial communities from Ohio, USA - Open water 3 Core 3 Depth 3 metaG | ecosystem: Environmental > Aquatic > Freshwater > Wetlands | place: USA: Ohio, Lake Erie...
AAGGAATCCACCCGCGGAATGGTCGCCAAGGTGGGCCGCGCCAGTCGGCTGGGCGAGCGCTCCCGGGGCGTCCTGGACGCGGGGGCCACCTCCTGCGCCCTGCTGCTGGAGTCCATGGCCCAGACCATCGGGGAGGCGCTGGCCTCGGGCTGAGGGCGCCAATCGCCGGTCGTCAAGAACATTCGAGCGGTCCTGGTGCAACCGGCAGCCCGGGAACCCATCCAGGGTGCTTGCTTATCGCCATCGAAAGGGACGTTACTAGCGCGTGATTGAAACGTTTCAGTGGCCTGTACAGCAGCGCCTCCGGCGGGGAAAGGGCCACGTGGCTCGGCGTCGCCCGCTGCGGAGGCCCGCTCGCCGCCTGCCCTCCGCGGAGCCCGGCGTGCCCGGCCGGTGGCCTGGGCCAGATGTCGCGGGGGCGGCGTGCCAAAGGCCGACGCGCCCGCGGTGCCGCACGGGGCCGCCAGCACACGGAACGCGCCATCGACGCAAGGTGCAAGGGAGGTTCGAGCGGGTGAAACGGCCCGAGGGGCAATCGATGGAGCCTTCGACGAAGGCCTCGGATCTGCCCGGGGAAGACACGCAGCAGCACACGGAGGAGTAGCCATGAGCGAAACGATGACAGCCGTCCGCAACTACGCCCCTCGGGACTATCGCCTCGAGAAGATCGAAAAGCCCCACGCCGGTCCCGGAGAGGTCGTCATCAAGATCGACGCCGCCGGCATCTGCGGCAGCGACGGCAAGTGCTTCGCCGGCGCCACCTCGTTCTGGGACACCTGGGTGAAGGCCCCGGTGGTGCCGGGCCACGAGTTCTTCGGCACCGTCGTCGAGTTGGGCGAGGGCGCGGCGGAGAAGTTCGGCCTGAAGGTCGGCGACAAGACCATCGCCGAGCAGATCTACCCGTGCGATCGCTGCCGCTATTGCCGAAGTGGCAAGTACTGGATGTGCGAGATCCACGACATGTACGGGTTCCAGAAGCAGTGCAACGGCTCCTGGGCCGAGTACATGCGCCTCGGCCCCAACTCCCGCATCCACAAGATGCCCAAGGACATCCGCCGCGAGGACGGCGTGCTGGTGGAGCCGCTGGCCTGCGCCATCCACGCCGTGGAGCGCGGCGAGATCCAGCTGGGCGATACGGTGGTGCTGGCTGGGGCGGGCACCCTGGGCTCGCTGATGCTGCAGATCATCAAGCTCAAGAACCCTGGCCAGATCATCGTCACCGACGCCAAGCCGGAGCGGCTGGAGATGGCCAAGGCCCTCGGCGCCACCCACACCGTGAACGTCAAGGAGACCGATCCGGTCGCCAAGGTGAAATCGCTCACCGACGGCTACGGGGCCGACGTCTTCATCGAGGCCACCGGTTACGCCTCGGCCGTGGTGCAGGGGATCGACATGCTCCGCAAGCTCGGTACCTTCGTCGCCTTCGGCGTGTTCGGCGAGAAGACCACCCTCGACTGGTCGATCATCGGCGACCGCAAGGAGCTCAACATCCACGGCGCCCACCTCGGGCCCTACTGCTACCCGAAGGCCATCGACTACCTGTACCGTCACGTCGTGAAGTCGGAGCTCATCGTCACGAACAAGCTGCCCCTGAGCGATTTCCAGGCGGGCATCGAGAAGGTGCTCACGGGCAAGGGCGTCAAGATCATGCTCGACCCGGCCGCCTAGTCAGGCGCTCGGCACCGGTGGCCCGGCTCCGGGCGCGGAGATGACGCCCGGAGCGGCCGACCCGGCGAAGGAGCGGCGAGCAGTCTCGATCCAGTGAAGCGAACGGCAGTGGCTGACGAAGCGGAGCTGTAGTTCGAATCCCAACCACCGAGGAGGCGACATGTCGAGCCGGAAGCAGAAGGAACTCATCCGGGCGTACTACGAGAACAAGATCGGGCGGCGCGAGCTGCTCGAGCGCATGGCGAAGATCGGCGTCGGGGCCGCCGCGACGGGCTTCCTGCTGAACGCCACCGCCACCAAGACGCTGGCAGCGGGCGGGCCGGACTTCAAGAAGTTCAAGGGGAAGAGCATCAAGCTCCTCATGAACAAGCACCCCTACAATGACGCAATCATGAAGAATCTGGACAACTTCAAGTCGATGACCGGGCTCAACGTCACCTCCGACGTCTTCCCGGAGGATGTGTACTTCGACAAGGTGACCACCGCCCTCGCCAGCAAGGGAAGCCAGTACGACGCCTTCATGACCGGCGCCTACCAGACCTGGAAGTACGGTCCGGCCCGCCAGATCGTCGACCTGAACCAGTTCATCAAGGACCCGAAGGTCACCTCCCCCACCTACAACTGGAACGACGTGACCGCGGGCCTGCGCGCCTCCGACGCCTGGGACGGCAAGGCCGGCTCGCAGCTCGGCGGCCCGGGCGCGAAGCAGTGGGCCATTCCGTTGGGCTTCGAGCTCAACAACATCGCCTACAACAAGCGGATCCTCGGCGAGCTCGGCATCGAGCCCCCGAAGAACCTCCCCGACCTGATCGAGAAGGCCGCCAAGATCAGCGCCGCCGGCAAGGGCTACTACGGCGTCGGCGTCCGCGGCAGCCGCAGCTGGGCCACCATCCACCCCGGCTTCCTCTCGGCCTACTCCAACTACGGCCTGAAGGACTTCACGATGAAGGGCGGCAAGCTCACGCCGGCCATGAACACCAAGGAGAGCAAGGAGTTCCACAAGATGTGGATCGACATGATCCAGCGGGGCGGTCCGAAGAACTGGACCAGTTACACCTGGTACGAGGTGGGGAACGACCTCGGCGCCGGCAACTCCGCCATGATCTTCGACGCCGACATCCTGGGGTACTTCCAGAACAGCGGCGACACCAAGGAGAAGGGGAACCTCGCCTACATGCCCTTCACGGCCAACCCGGCGGCGACCAAGCCCACCCCCAACGTGTGGATCTGGTCGCTCGCCATGAGCCAGTTCTCCAAGATGAAGGAGGCGGCCTGGTTCTTCATCCAGTGGGCCACCGGCACCGAGAACTGCACCTTCGGCGCCGTCAACGCCGACCTGATCGACCCGGTCCGCGACTCCACGTGGAAGGTCCCCGAGTTCCAGAAGCGGCTGGAGAGCTATCCCGGTTACCTGAACCAGTTCCAGAAGTCGATCGGCCAGTCGCAGATCTACTTCACGCCGCAGCAGCTCTTCCCCGAGTTCACCACCGACTGGGCGGCGATGCTGCAGCAGATGTACGCGAAGGAGATCCCGGTCGACGAGGGCCTCGACAAGCTGGCGGCGGGTCTGCAGCGCAAGCTGCGCGAAGTCGGCATCTGAGGCGCGAGCTGCGGGGCTGAGCCCTGGGGCGCCGGGACCTCCCGGCGCCCCTTCCGAGGGTCGCGGTTCCACACGGGAGGAGAGGGTGGCCGACGTCCAGACCGCGGTGAGTGCCGGCGCGAAGCGCAAGGGCATCAGCTTCCAGCGCGCCTTGCCCTACCTCCTCAGCCTGCCGGCGCTGCTGGTGTGCATCGGGATCCTCATCCCCTTCGTCACCGCCATCATCTACGCGCTGCAGCGCTACAACCTGGCCTTCCCCGACTCGCGGGCCTTCATCTGGTTCGGCAACTTCGTGAACCTGGCCCGGGACCCGGCCTTCTGGCACACGGTCGTGGTCTCGCTGGAGTACACCGCGCTCACCGTGGGCGTGGAGCTGCTCCTGGGCCTGGGCATTGCGCTCTTGCTCCAGGAGCGCAACTGGGTCAACGACGCCATCAGCGTCCTGCTGATCCTTCCGCTGATGGTGGCGCCGGCCATCGCCGCGCTGATGTGGAAGCTCATGACCAACCCCAACTTCGGGGTGCTGAGCTATCTGGTGAGCCTGGCCGGCGTGAAGGACTTCAAGTGGGGCTCCGCGCCAAGCTCGGCGATGTTCACGGTGGTGCTGGTGGACACCTGGGTCTACACCCCGTTCATCACCATCCTGCTCCTCGCCGGTCTGCGCGCCCTCCCCAAGCAGCCGTTCGAGGCCGCCGAGCTGGACGGGGTGCCGCGGACCTTCGTCTTCTTCCGCATCACGCTGCCGATGCTGACGCCCTACATCCTCACCGCCTCGCTGTTTCGCATGCTCGACAGCATGCAGCAGTTCGACATCATCTACTCGATGACCCAGGGCGGTCCGGGCGACACCCTCACCGTCTTCCAGGTGCAGGCCTACCTGGAGGCCTTCTCCTTCAGCAACATCGGGCGGTCCGCGGCGCTGGTGATCGTCCTCTGGGCCATCACCTACGCCCTGTCCACCGTCTTCATCAAGAACTGGCTCAAGCTCCGCGCGCGGGCGCACGGGACCACCTAGGAGACGCCGGCTCGGCGAGATGGGGCAACGACCATGAACAAAGGCCTGCTGCGGCGCGCGATCCGGGGGGTGCTGCTCCTGGTGGTGGTGTTCTTCTTCCTGTTCCCCATGTTCTGGGTGCTGCTCATGTCCTTCCAGACCAACCAGGACATCCTGCGGACCCCGCCCAGCCTGACCTTCACGCCCACGATCTCCAACTACGTGGCGCTGATCAGCGGGGAGATCCAGACCTCGGTGGGGACCTTGCCCGTCTACTACATGAAGAACCTGTGGAACAGCGCGTTCCTCAGCGCCTGCGCCGTGGCGCTGTCGCTGGCCCTGGGCGTGCCCGCCGCCTACGCCTTCGCGCGCTTCAAGTTCCGGCTGGGCGAGGACATCGCCTTCACCCTGCTCTCCTTCCGCTTCGCGCCGCCCATCCTCGTCCTGCTGCCGCTGCAGCTCTACTTCCAGGACATCGGCCTGTACGACACGTACCTCGGCCTGGTCTGGGTCTACCAGCTCATCACCCTGCCCCTCATCCTCTGGATCGTCCGCGGCTACTTCGAGGACATCAGCCCGGACATCGAGCACGCCTACCGGCTCGACGGACACTCCTGGTTCAAGAGCATGTGGAAGATCGCCATCCCCCTGGCGCGTCCGGGCATCGCCGCCGCCGGGCTGCTGGCCTTCATCTTCGCCTGGAACAGCTTCATCTTCGCGCTGGTGCTGGGCTCGAGCGACGTGCAGCCGGTGACGGTTGGGTCGCTCGCCTTCATGACCGCCTCCGGCATCCAGTACGGGACCATCGCCGCGTCGCTGGTGCTCTCGGTCATCCCGACCCTCGTGCTGGCGCTCTACACGCAGCGGTACCTGGTCGAGGGACTCAGCCTCGGCGCGGTCAAGGGCTAGGGGAAGCCATGGCCTACCTGGAAGTGAGAGGGGTCGCCAAGTCCTTCGGCAAGAGGAAGCTGCTGGACGGGCTGTCGCTCGAGGTCGAGCAGGGCGAGTGCGTGGTGGTGTTCGGCCCATCGGGCTGCGGCAAGACCGTCCTGCTGCGCATCATCGCCGGGGTGCTCGAGCCCGACCAGGGCGAGGTCTGGATCGGCGGCAAGTCGGTCGCCGACGTCGGCCCCGAGGCCCGGGGCGTGGCCATGGCGTTCCAGAACTTCGCGCTCTACCCGCACATGGACGCCTTCGAGAACATCGCCAGCCCGCTGCGGGCCCGCAATCGGCCGGAGGAGGAGGTGAAGCAGCGGGTGCACGAGATCGCCAGCCTGCTGCGCATCGACCACGTGCTCGATCATCTCCCGAAGCAGCTCTCCAACGGCCAGAAGCAGCGCACCTCGCTGGCGCGGAGCCTGGTGCACGGACCGTCGGTGCTGATGCTCGACGACCCGCTGCGCAACGTGGACGCCAAGATCCGCTACGAGATGCGGCTCGAGCTGCCCCGGGTCTTCCGAAAGTTCCACTCGACGGTGCTCTACGTGACGCAGGATTACAAGGAGGCGCTGGCCCTGGGCGACCGGATCGGCGTGCTCATGGACGGCCACTTCGAGCAGGTGGACACCCCGGTCGCCATCTACGGCAACCCCAACAACCGGCGCGTCGCCTCCCTCTTCGGCGATCCGCCCATCAACCTGTTCCCCATCCGGCCGGAGCGCGGCAGCGACGGCGCGGTCCACGCCCAGATCGGCGGCCAGCGGGTGGCGCTGGGGCCGCGCGCGGCCGAGCTGGCCGGGCGCGACTGCGTCCTGGGCGTGCGCCCCGAGGACGTGGCCTTCGGCTTCGAGCCGGGCGAGGGCGGCATCCCTGTGGAGCTGGCGGCGGTGACCCCCTTCAACGTGCGCACCGTGACCCTGCTCAAGGCGTCGGATGCCACGGAGATCCTGGCCAGCCGGCCCGAGGACAACAGCCTGGCCGCCGCGCGCGGCCACCGCAAGGGCTGGGCCCGCATCGACCTCGACCGCGCTCTGTTCTTCGACGCCGCCAGCGGCGCGCGGCTGTGACAACGCCTCTCCACGAACCCGGTTCTCCAAGGTCCCCGCCATGGCGTCCCTGACCCTCGACCACGTCACCAAGATCTTCGACCAAAAGGGCCTCCCACCGACGCTGGCGGTGAAAGACTTCAGCATGCGCGTCGAGGACGGCGAGATCATCGGACTGGTCGGGTCGTCCGGATGCGGCAAGACCTCCACCCTCCGGATGATCGCCGGCCTCGAATCGATCAGCGAGGGCACCGTCCGCATCGGCGAGCGGGCCATCAACGAGCTCAAGGCCTCCGAGCGCAACGTGGCCATGGCCTTCGAGGGGTACGCGCTCTACCCCCCGCTGCGGGTCTCGGACAACATCGCCTTCAGCCTGCTGCGCAGCAAGGTGCCCAAGGCGCGCGCCGCGGAGAAGGTGAAGATGGTCGCCGAGCTGCTCGAGATCACCGACCTCCTCGACCTCTATCCGCCCACCCTCTCCGGCGGGCAGCAGCAGCGGGTGAGCCTGGCCCGGGCGTTGGTCCGCTCGGCCGACGTGTTCCTGCTGGACGAGCCCATGTCGCAGCTGGAGCCGCACCTGCGCGCCAAGCTGCGCGCGCGCATCAAGGACTACCTGATCCAGAACAAGATGACCTCGGTGTTCGTCACCCACGACCAGACCGAGGCCATGGCGCTGGCCGACCGCATCGCGGTGATGGACGAGGGGGTGCTCCAGCAGTTCGGCTCGCCGGTGGACCTGAAGGAGCGGCCCAGCAACCTCTTCGTGGCCGGCTTCATCGGGGAGCCGCCCATGAACCTGCTCGAGGCGCGCGTGGCGGTGGAGGGCGGCGCCATCCGGGTGGTGGTCCAGAACGAGGGGGGCGGTCAGGCCTTTTCCCTCGGTGTGCCCAGCCAACCCGCCGCGGCCCCGCTCCAGAACGGCCGGCGGGTGCAGGTCGGTGTCCGCCCACACAAGATCGTGGTGGCCCCGACCGGGAACGGCGTGGTCCAGAGATTGACCGGTACGGTGGTCTCCAGCCAGTGGCTCGGCGACCAGAGCTACCTGGGCGTGGAGGTCGGCAACGCCTTCCTGATCGCGGTGGCGGACCGCTCCGTGCGCGCGCCCCACGACAGCCAGGTCGTGCTCGGCCTCCCCTACGATTCGCTGCACTTCTTCGACTCGGACTCCGGCGAAGCCGTTCTCCACGGGGCCGACCTGCTCCCCGCCTGACCGCCTGGCGAGCGGGACGGGAGCGCGGCTCGGCGCGCCCGCGGCTCACGCCAGGTTGGCGCGCACGAAGGAGGCCGACGCGCGCGCGAGCGCGTCGAGGTCCGGGTTCACGATGACGGGCCGCCAGACGCCGATGTCGCGCCCCACCTGGCCGCCCGGCATGACGAACGGCTCCATGACGAGGCTCCCGTCGAAGGCAATCGCGTCGAGGGCGGACTTGATCTCGTGCCAGGGCATCCGCCCGAGACCCGGTGGCTTCCGGTTGGTCTCGCCGAGGTGCAGCTGACGCAGGAGCCCGCCCGCGTGTCGGATGGCGCCGCCGATCGAGTCCTCCTCGATGTTCATGTGGAAGGTGTCGAGCAGGATGCGGCAGGCGGGGCTCCCGACCTCGTTCACGTACTCGACCGCCTCGGCGCAGGTGTTGAGGAGGAATTGCTCGAAGCGGTTGATCACCTCCACGAGCAACGTGACGCCTCGGTCCTCGGCGGGCTTCACGAGCTCCCGCACGCTGCGCAGGCTCCGATCGCGGAAGGGGCGCTTGTCGTCGTGGCCCTTCGGCAGCGTGGCCGGCCAGCAGCTGTGGACGGTCCCGCAGATGGTGCCGCCCCCCATGTCGCCCACCGCCTCGATCATCCGGCGCATGAGGGCGACCCCCGCCGATCGCACCGACTCGTCGAGGGAGGAGACGTCGTGGTCCGCCGGGAGCCCGATCCCGTAGGAGAGGGTGACGCCCTCGTCCCGCGCGGCCGAGGCGAGCCGGCGGCGCTCGGGGGCGGTCATGCGAGCGACCGTTCCGCCGTTCACCTCGAGCTGGTCGAAGCCGAGCGCGCGAACCTTCGCCACGAAGGGCACGAAGTCGGCCTCCCACTCGTGGGTCCAGAAGGCGTAGTAGATGCCGACCTTGCGCATGGGCGTCCCTCAGGGTGAAGCGCGTTCGGGCAACCGAGACCATCGTAACGCGTCGGGCGTCGCTGCGCCCCGCCACCTTGCCCAGGTCGGAAGGGCGCCTCGTGGCGCCGATCGACGGGGACCTTCTCGACCGCTTCCTCGAGTGTGGCAGGCGCGCACGGGCGCAGGCGATATCGAAAGCGGCCCGTTGAGGGCTGGGCGGTCATTCGACCCATGAGCGATTATTCACCCCATGACGGGAACATCAACGCCCTTGACACGCAATCGCTGGCAGATAGTCTCCGAGTGCCGGAGCAGATCGACGGTGCGTGAGAAGAACGTCACCTCGGCTCGTGGCGGCGCCACGGCGGGCTTCCCGCGGCAAGACGCCGGCCGAGCTCACTCCTTCGGGCGCGCCGCCGACGGTGTTCCTGGTAGGATGCAGCCCCGTCGCGCCTCAAGGGGGGGCGCGCCGGCCGATGAGCGACCCGTGCACGCGCGCCGCGCCATCGCCCGGATCCCGGTTGGCGATGCCGGCGACAGGAGGTAGGCCGTGGCCCACAAGAAGATCATCAACGACCCGAAGCGCGTCGTCCCGGAGTTGATCGAAGGGCTCCTCGCGGCATGGGGCGGGCGCGTCCGGAAGATCGGCGACGTGAACGCACTCGTGAAGGCCGAGCTCCCGAAGGGCAAGGTCGGGCTCCTCATCGGCGGAGGGAGCGGGCACGAGCCGCTGTTCCACGCCTTCATCGGGAAGAACATGGCCGATGGCGCGGCCTGCGGGAACATCTTCGCGGCCCCTTCGCCCGACACGGTGCTCGCGGCAACCCGCGCGCTGAACGGCGGGAAGGGAGTCCTGTTCCTCTATGGCAACTACGCCGGCGACAACATGAACTTCGACATCGCCGCCGAGATGGCGGCGGAAGAGGGGATCCGCGTCAAGACGGTCCGCGTCTGGGACGACGTGGCCTCCGCGCCGCTGCCGAAGATCCAGGAGCGCCGTGGCATCGCCGGCGACGTCTTCGTCATCAAGGTGGCGGGCGGGGTCTGCGCGACGACCTCCGACCTCGACGAGGCGTACCGTGTCACGGCGCGGGCGCGCGACGCCACTCGCTCGATGGGCGTCGCAGTGGCGGCCGGCTCCATCCCCGAGACCGGGGCGCCGACCTTCGAGCTGCCCGCCGACGAGATCGAGATCGGCATGGGGCTCCACGGCGAACCGGGCGTCTCCCGCGAGAAGATGCTCGCCGCCGACCCGCTGGTGGACAAGATGATGGAGCGGATCCTCGCCGACCTCCCGTTCCGGAAGGGCGACGAGGTCTGCGCGCTCGTGAACGACCTCGGCTCCACCACCATGATGGAGCTGTTGATCGTGAACCGGCGCGTCCACCAGGTGCTCGCCGCCAAGGGCATCCGCGTGCACGACACCGTCATCGGCAGCTTCTGCACCTGCCAGGAGATGGCGGGCTTCTCGATCACGCTCATGAAGCTCGACGCGGAGCTGAAGCGCTACTACGACATGCCGGCGGACTCGCTGGCATTCCGGAAGGTCTGACCCTTGGAAACGACCGGCCTGGATCTGGAAGCGACCCGCGCCATGCTGGTGCGCGTCGCCGAGCGCATGGAAGAGAGCAAGGACCATCTCTCCGAGCTCGACCGCGCCATCGGCGACGGCGACCACGGCATCGGGATGGCGCGCGGCTTCGAGGCGGTGCGGCTCGCGCTCGAGGGCAAGTCGTTCGACTCGGTCGGGAGCCTCCTGCAGGCGGTGGGCACGGCGCTGATGATGTCCATCGGCGGCGCCGCCGGGGCCATCTTCGGGACGCTCTTCCGTGGCGGCGGAGCGGGCCTGCGCGACGAGCGCGCCTTCACCTCGCGCGCGCTCGGCCGGATGCTCTCCGACGGGCTCGCGGCGGTGACCGCGCGGGGAGGGGCGAAGCCCGGCGACAAGACGATGATCGACGCGCTCGCGCCCGCGGCCGCCCGGGCGCAGGCGCTCGCGGACGCTCCGCTGGCGGAGGCGCTCGCGGCCGTCGCGGACGAGGCCCGCCTGGGGATGGAGCGCACCAAGCAGATGCTGGCGGCCACCGGGAAGGCGAAGACCCTGGGGGAGCGGGCGCTCGGCCACGCCGATCCGGGCGCGGAATCCACCCACCTCATCCTGCGCTACATGGCGGAGTTCGCGGCGAGCGCCGCCGGGCGGAGGGCGTGAGAGATGCGGCGAACCTGGATCGGCACCGGCTGGAAGATGAACTTCCTCCGCGCGGAGGCCGAGGCCTACGTCGACGAGCTCGGGGTGGCGCTCCAGGGCGGCGTCCCGGAGGGTCTCCAGATCTTCGTCGTCCCGCCGGCCACCGTGCTCCGCGCCGTCCGGGAGAGGGCGAAGGGGCTGCCGCTCCTCGTCGGGGCGCAGAACATGCACTGGGAGGAGAGCGGCGCCTTCACCGGGGAGATCTCGCCGGCGATGGTGAAGGACTGCGGAGCGGACCTCGTCGAGCTGGGCCACTCGGAGCGCCGCGCCATGTTCGGCGAGACCGATGCCGCCGTGAACCGCAAGGTCCACGCCGCGCTGGCGCACGGCCTCACCCCGCTCGTCTGCGTGGGCGAGACCGCCGACGAGAAGCGGCTCGGCGCGGCGCGCGAGTCGGTGGTGCGGCAGGCGAAGATCGCCCTGCACGGGGTCCCGGCGCAGCGCGTCTCGGAGGTGCTCCTCGCCTACGAGCCGGTCTGGGCCATCGGGGCCGGCGGCACGCCCGCCGAGCCCGGCTACGCCGCCCAGATGCACGCGGCCCTTCGCGCGGCCATCGGCGAGGTCCATGGCGCCGCGACCGCGGCCCGGTGCGCGATCCTCTACGGCGGAAGCGTCGACCTCGGGAACGCCCGCCCGTTCCTCGCCGAGCGCGAGGTGGACGGCCTGTTCGTCGGGCGCACCGCCTGGAAGGCGAGCGGGCTCGTGGCGCTGATCCGCATCGCCGGCGAGATGCTGCCGACGAGGAGGAAGCAGAGGCTCGAAGCCAGCTGAAGTGGGAAGCGGAGACGTTGAACACCCGCACGGAGACGATCGCTCCGGGAACGGCAAGAAGCCGTACTCCCGATCTCACTGGACGAAGGAAAGGTCGTCGGCCAGCTGACCGGTGGTGGGGGCGGTGACGTGCGCGTTTCATTTCATCCCAGCTGTGCCTTCGCCGTGATGGCCCTTCGCACGGCGCGTTCGGAGACCATGGCGGAGA
>Ga0153915_10005723_pt1 | contig 11575 bp, 12 predicted proteins | sample Opewatmetagenome_2_FD_107003 | JGI IMG/M metagenome (GOLD analysis project Ga0153915, IMG submission 107003) | Freshwater wetland microbial communities from Ohio, USA - Open water 3 Core 3 Depth 3 metaG | ecosystem: Environmental > Aquatic > Freshwater > Wetlands | place: USA: Ohio, Lake Erie...
CGCAGCTCCTCGAGGGGCGTGCCATCGGCACAGGCGAGCAGGAGGGCTTGAATCAGCTTCACCTGGGCGGTGCGGATGTCCGCATTGAGCCGAAGCTCTCGTCCGTCCCCGAGGCGGAACGCGCGCGCATGGGCTACGAGCCAGGCGACATTCAGACCCACCGCCGCCTTGTGCTCCTCTGTACTCCCGTCGGCCCGTTGCGCTATCGTCATGCCGTCCCCCCCACCGAGCCTCCAGTGCACGGGCAGTGCCACGCGCCATCGGTTGATTTTGCTGGCGCTTGCGCTACGGCACGCCCAAGCCGACGGGGCGGCGCGGACCCACCTGGCGCCCTGGCGCCTCACCAGCGACGGCGGGTGGGCCTGCGAAGGGCCCGGCGGGATTCGCGCGGCGCATCACACGCCCTATCGCCGGCAAAGGAAGGGGACTCGCCTGACCTAGCCGTGATACCTCATTTGAACTATTGCGAGAGACGTGCGCGTTCCTCTAGCGTAGATCCGGAGTGGAGAGTTGCGTACAGGCGTCGCGAGGGCGGCGCGCTCCGGGAGACCTCATGAGACACGTCATCTCGGCAGTGCTGGGCCTCTTGCTGGCTGCTGGATCCGCGCTGTCGCAGCCGGCGGGGCATCTGCAGCCGGGATCCGACCCCTCGGTGCTGCCCGGGCCCGTCCTGATTGCCGATGAGGACAACGACCGGATCGTTCTCGTCGATCCCCAGGGGCGAATCGTGTGGACCTTTCCGGAGGCGGGAGACCTCCGGCCCGGGGAGACGTTCAAGACGCCCGACGACGCCTTCTACACTTCCGACGGCAAACAGATCATCGTCACGCACGAGGAGAACTTTGCGGTCTCGCTGGTGGACATCGCCAGCCGCCGCATCGTCTGGCGCTATGGCACGCCGGGGACCCACGGGCATGGGCCGAACCAGCTCTGGAACCCCGACGATGCCCTGGTGCTCCCCGATGGCCACGTCCTGATCCCGGACATCAAGAACTGCCGGATCCTCCTGATTGCCCAGGGGACCCAGACCCCCGAACGGATATTCGGGGCGGCCCGGCGGCCGCCGGGAGGCTGCCAGCACGACGCGCCGCGCATCTTCGGAAGCCCCAACGGCGCCTTCCCGATGCGGAACGGCCACTACCTCATCACCGAGATCCAGGGGGCCTGGCACAGCGAGTTCGACCTCAAGACGGGCGCCGTGATCCGGAGCTTCCGCGTGCCCGGCGTGGCCTACCCATCCGACAGCAATGAGGTCGAGCCGGGGCGTTACATCACCGCCGATTATTCCAAGCCGGGCCAGCTCGTGCTGTTCGACGGCGACGGCAAGGTGCTGTGGCGGTATACGCCGCGTGGGAAGGAGGCGCTCGATCACCCCTCGCTCGCTGTCGTGTTGCCCAACGGCATGGTCCTCGCCAACGACGATGCCAACCATCGCGTCATCGTCGTCGACCCGAAGACCCAGCGTGTCGTGTGGCAGTACGGTCGGACGGGCCAGAAGGGGCGGGCGCCCGGCCTGCTCAACAACCCGGACGGTGTGGATTTGGCGCCCCCCTACTCGCTGCTCATGCAACATTCGAAGACCATGGGGATGCCCTAGCCAGGCCGGCGCGGACTCCGGAAGTCTCACTCGGGCGGTCGTACCGGTCCGGGCCCTTGCTCTTCACCGCGCGATGCCCGCTAGTCGCTCGACGAGCCTTCTATCCGTCTCGGCACAGACCTTGCTCCTTCCACGCAGGGGCTCATAGACGATGCTCACACTCTACGTGGCGGTGGAGCGCCTGGCCGGGCGTCAGGCTTATCTCGGCATCCGCGGCTTGCTCCTGCTCGGCAGCCTGGGCGTGCCGATCCCGGAAGAAGCGCCGATTATTTCGGCGGGGGTCTTGAGCCAGGCCGGCTACGCCCAGTGGTGGCTCGCCCTTCCCGTGTGCCTGCTGGGTGTACTGTCCGGTGACGTGATCCTTTACTGGGTCGGGCATCACTGGGGCGAGCACGTCCTCGACTGGCGAATCGTGCGCCGGCTGCTCTCGCGCGAACGCGAGCAGTGGCTCAAGGCCGCGTACCGACGCCACGCCATCAAGACGATCGTGATGGCGCGGCACATCATGGGACTTCGTGCTGCCGCGTTCCTGACCGCGGGGATCGCGCGCGTATCCTTCTGGAAATTCTTGGTGACCGACGCCGGGGCCGCGCTCGTCGGTGTCCCGTTCTCGTTCGCCCTCGCGTACTTTTTCGCCGACCAGGTTGATGCCATCGTCGCCGATATGCACCGGGCCGAGCGATGGCTCGCGCTCGGCGGAGTGCTCGTGCTGGCTGTGGTGCTAGGGGTGATGGCACGACGGTGGACCAGGCGGGTCGAAAAGGGAGCCGGGGAAAGCCGGGACGGCGAGTCGCATGTCGGCGGTTCGGTTCGCATGAATTCCGCCCGAACGAAACCGTAATCGTCGCGCCGCGCCGACGGGAAGGGGTATTCGGCTTCTCGTCGAGCCTATTCCCGGACTCCGAGGGAGGCCAACGCTCTTATGGCATCAGGTGGTTGCGGGCCCGCGCAACGCGTCTAGATCAAATCGACCTCGAAGCTGAGCATCTTTGATATCGGTGGTTGCGGCGCGAGCTCGCGCATGTCATGGAGCGCGCGACGCTCTTGCACGGTGAACCCACCGTGAAGGTCGAAGACCTAGGGTTGTCCAGCGAGAAGATGCAGCGCCCCGTCGTGATCGCAGCCGACGGGCGTGTCCAGGTGGATTTCGCTTCGGGTGGGATCGTGCTGGATGAGGTAGAGCGCCAGCTCATCGTCAAAGCGCTTGACGCATCCGGATGGAATCGAAGTCAGGCCGCCCAGCTACTCGGCAGGCCCGCTCCCTGAAGTCCGTGAGACGGGTGAGGCCATCCTCTGCTCGTCGCGGACCAAGTCTCAGTGTCTCGGGGTATCTCTCGGGGGAACCTCATCAGACCACCGTTTCGAGTCGGAACTCGAGTGGTCTCTTTGCCGGCAAGTGGTTGCGGCCCTGTGTTGTGCGACTTTGTGACGTACTCGATCCAGGGGCATAGGCAGCAGAAGGTGGGAACGAATCCCTTGGTACCGCGAGTGTCAAATCGAACACGTGAGCGTGTAATCTTGACCGGTCCTTGGATCGGGCGCGGAGCGCTGCGTGCAACGTTGCCGTTGAGTTCCTCGGAAAGGCACGGAAACTCAGCCCATTGTCCACGTCGTGCACGGCTGCCTCTCTGGCACACCGATTGCCTAGAACCAAGCTGGACCGTGCCCGGTTGGGAACGTGAGGGGCATGGCCGGGCTTGAGACTCAAGGAGGGACAGGCGATGGCAGATACCGGTTGGAACAATCCGTGGAAGCTGACCGCCATCGGGATGGCCCTGGTGGTTGTGACCGCGCTCGTCACCGGGTTGGTGGTCGCCCAATGGTCGGGCTCGCCGCCTGATCGAAAGGCAGCCGAGGCGACTGCGACCGCCCAGTCGACTGGGGCTTCGACCCGGCGCGGGGAGTCGGCAGTGCCCGCCTCGACGGCGCGTCGGGCCGCTTCAAGTTCGGCCTCACAACCGGTCTCGACGGTTCCCACGCAGGCGGCCATCGATGCCTGCCATCAATACGCCGCCACGCAGGCCGGGCAGCGCAACAAGACGGTCGAGGTCGTCAAGGACGGAGCTATCGGTGCGGTCGCGGGGGCCGCGATTGGGGCGGCCGGGGGCGCAATTGCTGGCGGCGGCCGGGGCGCGGGGACGGGGGCTGCGATCGGCGGCCTCGTCGGGGCGGGCGGCGGGTCGCTCTACGGGCTGAACGACAACCAGAAGCACGATCAGCAGTACCGCGATGCGTATGCCACATGCATGCGCTCGCGAGGACACACGGGGTAATGCGTGGACCCGCTCGCGTCTCGCCGGGATCTGCGAGGCCGCGCGACATCTGCAGAGGAGGGAACACCATGAAGACGATGATCGCGATGGTGCTGGCCGCAGCCGTGTTGATGCCGGCCGCGGCCTTCGCCGGGTCGTCGACCGACGCGACCCTCGGGCTCGGGGCCTTTGCCGTGTTCAATCAGATGCTCGGCGGCGTCGGTGTGTTTCAGGGCTACCAAGCTCCGCCACCGCCGGTGATCGTCGCCCCGCCTCCGCCGCCCCCGGTGGTCTACCAGTACCCATACTATCCGCCGACACCCGTCTATGTCGTGCCAGCGCCCGTCTACTATGCGCCCGCGCCCGTGGTGATCTACCGGCAGAGGCCCCATCACTGGCGCCACGGTGACGACGATTAACCTGGGAAGATGCGCAGGCCGTGGGCGCGAGATCGGAGGTCGTGAGTCTCTCCGTCGCCGAGTGCAACAGACCCGGGATCATGAGGGCCTTGCGGGCATCCGCTCGACGACTCGGCCTGTGCTTCTGATCGAGCCTGTTTCACAGGGTCGAAACCACCCACGCGTCCTGCCTTGCTCGTAACTACGAACGACACGACACCCATTGCTTTTTAGACGGGCGTGCAGCGATGTGTCCATCTTGCTGCGGGTCGCTGCGATAGCGCTTGTCGCGGTGTCAGGCTGCAGCACAACGTCGCCTGGGCGCATCAGCGGGCCGTCGCCGGGGGCAGTGGCCGGCGCGGTCCAGACCGGAGAGGCGTCCTGGTATGGCAAGGCCCACCATGGTCACCGGACGGCCAGCGGCGAGATCTTTGACATGTACCGGCTCACCGCTGCGCACCCCAGTCTGCCATTCGGTTCGCGGGTACGGGTAACGAATCTCAGGAACGGTCGCTCAGTCGAGGTCCGTGTGAATGATCGCGGTCCGATCGCCGCGGGGCGGATCATTGACTTGTCGTACGCCGCCGCGCGGGACCTGGTCGCTGTCGCCGACGGCACTATCCCTGTGCGGATTCGCCTCCTGTCGATACCTCGGTAGACGCCGTCGATGGCCTTCGGACGACTCCTAGATTGGTGGAATGCGGTCGATTTCGGAGATTGCGGGCCCTCGCAACCATGGACGATAAGAGGTTGGCGGATGCAAATGCCGCTAACCCCTTTCGCTTACCCAGACTTCACCCAAGAATGCCGACCAGGAATGGCGACGGCTCAATCCTGCCGCGCGGCAAGTATCACGATCGAGATGTTTACCCGCTCGCCGAGGTAGGGGCCGCCGGTGTCCAGTGCGGCGTTCCAGGTGACGCCGAACTGGCTGCGGTCGACAGCGGTCTGGGCCCGGAAGGCGGCCGAGACTTTTTTGCTGAAGGGGTGCACGCCCTGACCGAGGAAGTGGGTGTCGAGGGCGACCGGCTTGGTGACGCCATGGATGGTGAGGTCGCCCGTCACCTTCCAGCGCGCGGTGTCGGTCGGCTCCACCCGCGTGCTCCGGAAGCTGATGGTCGGATGGTCGTTGCCGCCGAGCAGGTCGGCGTCCATGAGGCGGCTCATGAGGCGCTCGTTGGTCACGTCCACGCTGTTCACGGGAATGGAGGCGGTGACCGACGCCCGCTCGGGATGGGCGGGATCGAACCTCAGCATCCCATCCAGGCTTCGGAATCCCGTCCGGTACGTGGTGAACCCCATATAGGCCAGGGAGAACTCAGCGCTCGAGTGCACGGGATCGATGGTCCAGGTGGGCTGTTCGGTGGTGGCCACGGCGTCCTCCTGTCATGCTCGGGTGCGGGCCCGGTGTCGAGAGGCCTTGAGCATATCCGAAGTGGCGGCCGGTGTCCCGGTCGCGGAAGTGACCTCTCTGTTCCATCGTTTCATCCGCCCCGAGGGCCGGCGCAGTCAGCACAGGCGACCGCCTCAGTAGTAGAGGATGGGCCTCGACGGGAGGTAGACCTTGGGCTGGCCAGCCGCGAAGCCATGAACAGCGTGGAGTTGCCGGTGCGGAAGCCGCAGCCGACCAGCGCCTCGGGCAGGGAAGGCTAGTAACTGTGTGCCGACAAGTGATTGCGGGCCCTCGCAACCCTCCTCCGGAGGCCGAACCCTACAGAGGCCGGGCGGCGATTCCGCTACCTCGAAGGTAAGCTCTTGGCCCGCTACCATGCGGGTCTCCTTGAGGAAAGAAACCCGTGGCACTCAGGCTGCGAGCGCGGCACGTCCGATGCTAAACGCCAGCGACGCGTTCCAATTCTCGGAATACCCCCCCGGGGTCTTGTACCCGCGATGGTCGATGATTGTTCAATCTCGTCTCGATGTGACCCCCAGCTGGCCAGAATGGCATCGTCCATGTTGCCGGCGACCGATGAGTTCACGCGAGTTGGGCGACGGGTAGGCGCACCGCGAGCTTTTCGGCCGGCGTCTGGCCCTGGAGGGCCAAGGAGAAGCGCTCGTAGTTGTAGTGGTGTTGCCACGCGGCCAGGGCCGGCACGGCCGACGCGAGATCGGCGAAGCGATGCCGACTCCAAAACTCTTCTTGGTCGGTGCGGTGACTGCGCTCGACCTTGCCGTTCTGCTCGGGGTGCCGCGGCTTGATGTAGCGGTACCGGATCCCGGCTTCTTGAACTATCAGCGAAAAGGCCAACGGGAATTCGGCGCCGTTGTCGGACTGAAGTTGGCGAATCGGGAACGGCAAGGCGCGTTGCACCTCGCCCAGGAAGTCCAAGCTCGACCATTGATTCTGCCGGCGATAGAGCCGGAGCACCCGGAAGCGGGTGCAGTCGTCCAGGGCCGTGTATTGGAACACCTTATGGCCACCGACCTTCACCACCTTGACATCCACCTGCACGGAGTCCCCCGGCGTTGGCTTCTCGAAGAGCCGCAGCTGCCGCGGCCGCGCGCGGCGTTTGCCCCGCCGGGGCAGCCGCGGGAGACCCAACCGCACGAACGCGCGCTGGATCGCTGCCAGGGACACCTCCCGCTTGTGCACGCGGCGCAGCCACACGCGAACGCGGGGCGCGCCGTACTCGAGCACGCGCCGGGCATGTTCGATCAAGGCCACCAGCTCGGAGGCCAGCCGGCTCGGCCGCTGGGTCGGATACCGCGGGACGAGGCCTGCGAGCCCCTCCGCGCGCCAGCGATCTCGCCAGCGGCGAATCGTCTTCCGCTCGAGGCCGAAGCGGCGACTCGCGGGCTTGACCCCGTATTCCAGGGCATATTCAACGATCGCCAGCCGTTGCTTCACCCGGAGCCGGTACCGCGGAGGGATCAGGGTCTGATTCATGGGGCCCCCTTTGTGACCTTTGTCCGTGAACGACGCCGGGGGCCATTCTCACAGAGATTCTTCACGGAGGGCGTCGGGGCCCGTCACCGGCGGGGCGGCGGGAGGCGCTCAGGGGGCTACGGCGTATCCGGCTGGTCCGGCGGTCAGTTGGGCATCATAGGCTGCCGGTGGCGCTCGTTCGCCAACTCACGCTCGGCATCCAGCCAGTCGTCCACGTCGTGTCCGGGCGTGGCCCCTCGTGAGATCCAGAGCTCATACGCGCGCCAGGCAATGTGCTCCGTACCGGGCTGACAGCACCCGCACTTCTCCCGCGTTCCACCCTTCTGTTCCGCCATGTGACCGCTGCCTTCGCTTCTCATTTCGAGATCTCCTCGTAAGCTTCCCCGTCAAGTAGACAAGTGGGACTTGGCGGGGGACGTTGGTTGACGTTGGTCCCAAAACCGGTTATCGGTTACTCCTCGATGATCCCGAGCTTGTCGAATGCCTCGAGAGCCAGTCGCCGGCACACGTCGCTGGTGTGCGTCAAGCCGTCTTCTTCCCACACGGGATGGGTGACATACCAGAAGACGTTGCACATCAAGCCGTAGGCGCGTGCGTACTCATCCGCAGGCAGCGCGACCGGAGTCCCGAAGCGGACCTCCCTCACGGTATTCTTCGCCTTCTTCTTCGGCTTCTTCGTGCCCATGTCAGGCAGACCTCCTTTGACTACGACCGGAGTATCTTTCGAAATGTGGACTTCCTACTAGACCGAACGGTACAGGCGATGCGCAGCGCAAGCACGATCACGGTCAACTGGGTATGGGCACGGGAGTCAGCGGCTCGGGGCGTTGCGGAGCCTCGGCCGGTCGGTTAGAGTCCCTACAGAAAAGCCGCTGCGATGAGTGCTTCGGAGCGGCTGTCGATGAGCAGTGTCGCGGCCTACAGCGATGGCCCGCCGGCATGCTCCGCTACCGTGCCTTCTTGGTGCCGGATGGACTTTCTGAAGCCGTGGTCGCGTCGGCGTTGTATGTATATGGCGCCGTCGGCTTGACGAGGTTTACCATGGCCTTCCTACCCTCCCACAGAGAGCGGCACGGCCCCCGACCCTACCGGGCGGATTCGGTCGCGTGCGGTCTCCAGCGTCGAGGAGATCTGCTCCTTCGCGCCGTCGAGTAATCCTTCGGATGTCTCTTGCACCGTGCGCAGCACATCGTCCGCCTTGGCCCTGGCGGGGCCGAGGTTGTTCGTGACGTACTCCTGAATAGAATCGTGCCATACGACGGCGGTTACCACTCCGACTATCAGGCCTAGAACGAATCCTTTCACCATGATCTTCCCCCCTTGAGAGTCGTCAACGTATCTGAACCGCAAATCCGAGCCGAACTCTAGCCGACACGGTCCGGCCTGGCTAGTGGGACCTGCATCCGCTAGGCATCTCCTCTTTCCTGATGAGCAGGAGGACTCGGGCCCCGCTCCCACCACGATGCCCGGCTCGCCTTTTCCTCACCCGAGCCGGCCTTCCCACCTCTGATGCGCGGTTCGCCGGGAGGTGGCCGGATTTGGTGGGACGCCGCGGCTCCCGTCAATCGTTACCTCTGAGCAAGATTCTGCGTCGCAAACTCCCAGTTCAGGAGGTTGTCGATGATCGCGACGACGTAGTCCTTCCGGCGGTTCTGATAGTCGAGGTAGTAGGCATGCTCCCAGACGTCTAGCGTGAGCAGCGGCGTCGCGCTCGTGGGAAGCGGGTCCTCGCCGTCGGGAGTCGCGACGACCTTCAGGGTGCCGCCTTCGGCGATGAGCCACGCCCAGCCGCTCCCGAACTGCCCCACCGCGGCCTCGGTGAATGTCTTCTTGAACGCGTCATAGCCTCCGAACGAGCTCTCGATCTTCTCGGCGATCTGCCGCGCCGGCTTCCCTCCGCCTTTCGGCCGCATGCTGTTCCAGTAGAACGTGTGGTTCCAGGTCTGCTGAGCGTTGTGGAGGATCTGCACCTTCTTTGGATCGCCGACCGTCTTCCTGACGATGTCTTCGAGCGGCATATCGGCCTCGGGCTTGCCCGCGATGAGCTCGTTCAGTTTGTCGACGTACGTCTTGTGGTGCTTCCCGTAGTGGAAGCCGATCGTGTTCTTCGAGATGAAAGGCTCGAGCGCATTGTCCGCCCACGGCAGGGGCGGCAGCGTGATCGGCTCGGCCTTCGTCAGGGTCCGGTTGGTCGTTGCCATGTCAACCTCCTTACAATACTTGACGCTCTCTCTGGTGGCCTTTGCAGGCCACGGTGATCCGCCCTACGCGAGCGTTGCCTACTTGCTGGCCTGACGCAGGGTCAGTTCGTTCTTCACCGACTTCACGCCGGGAACCATCCGGGCCTGCTCGGAGGCCTTGGCTGCCACCATGATGCTCGGTACCTCGCCGGTCAGGGTCACGACGCCGCCGTCGGTGCGCACATCGACCTTTTTGAGGTTGGCGTCCCTGGACATGCGGGACTCGACCGCCTTGGCGATGTCCTTGTCGTTGGCGTCGACCGCCTTGCGGGCCGTCGGCGACACCACCTGGAGATCGTTCTTCACGGACGTGGCGCCCTCGATGCCGGTGGCGATTTCGGCCGCGGCGGCCTTGGCCTCACCGGAGTCGACCTTGCCGCGCAGGTGCACAACGCCGTTCTTGGTGTCGACGCTCACCTGCGTGACCTTCACGCGCTCGTCCGCAAAGAGGGCGATCTTGGTCTTCGACGTGATCCAGCTGTCGCTGACCGCGACCTTCGCGGTCTCGGTCGTGCTCTTGGCCTTGTCCTTTGTCTGCTCCATCGTGTTTCCGATCTTGTCTTTGGTGGTCTGAGCCTGCGCCGCGAAGGGCGCCGCCGCGACGAACGCGCCGAGCACCGTAACTGCCATGATCGTTCCGTACTTCATGAGTGCGTCCTCCTTGAAGGAAAGTGAGTGGACTGCTGCGGGAGTGTGCTTCCCGCTTTGCCGGAAGCTTCTTGAGTTCGGATGCTGATTGAAAGAGTCCGTATTGACTCTAGTCGACGTTCTCAGGTGCGCCTAGTGGACCTTGGTCCACTAAGTGACCACCGCCGTTACGGGCGTCTTCTAATGACGATGCTGGGGCGTGAGACACGTAGCGGACGTAGGTGCGACGAGGTCGGGCCGAGGCGTGGCGGCGAGGGTTAGGGAACTACCTCGCTCGTTCATGAGGTGGGCGGCCCACGTCTCCCCGGGCAGGTTCCGCAGTAAGCACATTCCCCGTGGACACGATCCGGCCGGGCTAGTAGGACCTGAGTCCACTAGGCATCCCCTCTGGAGGGGCATAGCATCGGCATCAGACGACGGGCGGGCCTCGTTCCGCGCGAGCGCCGAGGGGGTAACGGGCTCGTGGCGCGGGTCTATCTGGACCTGGCCGACCCGGAGGGCGAGGACGACTCGATCCCGCTCGGCGCCACCAGCACTCCTTCGCGCCGGGGCGCCCACCTGAGGATCGACGACTGGGCACAGGCCGTGCGCGTCGCCCATCTGGCGTCGGCGGCAATCCGGCTCGCGTCGATCGACCAGGTACTCGACAAGGCCCACAAGGGCCGCTCCGTCTACCACGAGTGCCACCGGTACTTCTGGAAGGACTCGTCCATCATCCCTGATGATCCTCACGGGAGTTCATGCTCGGAGTGGTTTCAGGTCATGCTCCGATACGCGATTGCCCACAATGAACCGTCGGACGAGGGCGCGGCCCGCTCGAAGCCCGGCAACGTTGGATCGAGGCCACGCCCTTCGGCCAGGCGCTCGGGCGCCTCCAGCAGACGGCCGAGGAGCTCACCGGGGTCCTGGCGGCCAACGGGATCGAGTTGCCGGAGTTGCCGACCGGCCCCGCCGCCGGATGACGGTGCCCAGCCGGGCGGAGCAGGCCGGCCTCTGGTGACGTGGCCCGCGCATCGCTGGCCACGATCATCCGCCGGCGGAAGCTCGACGCCACGATCCGCCGGGTGTTCGGGCAGCTCCTCCAGCGGCCGCGGCCACCGAAGAACTAGTGGCTAGGGTGTGGTTCGTGCCGGCGGTGGGGGAGGTGTGCTATCCGGGTGCGCGATGTGTCGCCCCACACGAGCAGGCGAGCCAGACATACCCGCGGTCCCTGCCGCCGTCCAGTTCTCCGCACCGCTGATGCCCAGCGGCAAAGGCCACCAAGGCGTTGAGCACATCCGTCATGGGCCGGGGAGATTACCACAGCGGTAAGTATGTAAGAGCCCAGAGGGGTGGCCTCGAGCCCATCTGCGGACGTGTCGCATCGTCGGGCGTTCGACGGTCACGGTCCTACACCTATGTCGCCTAGCGCTTCCGTCTCTTCGCTTCCCTGGCCGCGACGGCTCTCTTCGCGTGGGCCTTCCGATCTTCAGCTGAGACCCCTTCCCAGCGTTTCTTGCCGCCGTCCCGCCCTCCGAGCCTGCCCCCCTTGGCGCCCTGCTCACGAGAAAACC
>Ga0153915_10005724_pt1 | contig 11573 bp, 8 predicted proteins | sample Opewatmetagenome_2_FD_107003 | JGI IMG/M metagenome (GOLD analysis project Ga0153915, IMG submission 107003) | Freshwater wetland microbial communities from Ohio, USA - Open water 3 Core 3 Depth 3 metaG | ecosystem: Environmental > Aquatic > Freshwater > Wetlands | place: USA: Ohio, Lake Erie...
CGCATCCTGAAGCACATCGCGGGTCACGCGATTACCGTCCACTGCACCGTGACGCGCCAGCAGGCGGGACGCGCGGGATACCTCGAGGACTTCGTCCGGTTCTGGTCGGATCGGCCGGAGACCGAGCGCATCTGGATGAGCCTGTACACGCCGCAGATCGGCGAGGTGTCGGAGGAGCGCCTGCGGCCGGCCGATCGCGTGCAGGCCATCAACGACCTCCGGGCGCTTCGTCTCCGGTATCCGAAGCTCTCGCTCAACGACGAGACGCTTGCCGTGTACGAGCAGCCGCCGCAATCGCCGGACGAATGCATCTTCGCGCGCGTGACGACGTCGATTTCAGCGGACCTCACGACGAAGATCACGCCCTGCCAGTTCGGCGGCGCACCAGACTGCCGCAACTGCGGCTGTCTGGCATCGGCCGGCCTCGGCGCGGTCGGACGGTACAATCTCCTGGGCGTCGTTCCGATCGGGTCGATCTTCAACCGATCGCTGCAGATCGGCACGCGCGTGCGGCGGTTCCGGGCCGGCGCGAGGCCTGAGCTATAATTTCAGACGCTCCTCAATGTCCCAGTCGAAACTGATCACGGTTGCCGGCCGCAAGGCGCGTTCGGCGCGCGAATTCCTTCGCGGCCTCGTCGACACGGCGCACCCGCTGCTCGTGCAGATCATTCCGATCCGCCGCTGCAACATCGACTGCGGCTACTGCAACGAGTACGACAAGGTGTCGCCACCGGTCGCGACCGACGTGATGAAGCGCCGGATCGACAAGCTCGCGGAGCTCGGCACCTCGGTCGTCGCGTTCAGCGGCGGCGAGCCGATGCTCCATCCGGACCTCGACGATCTCATCCGTCACATCCGCGCGCACGGCATGATGGCGGGCCTGATCACGAACGGCTACTACCTGGTGCCGAAGCGGATCGAGCAGCTGAACGCCGCCGGCCTCGACTTCCTCCAGATCAGCATCGACAACATCGAGCCCGACGATGTGTCGAAGAAGAGCCTGCGCGTGCTCGACAAGAAGCTGCAGCACCTGCGCGACCACGCGACGTTCGACGTCAACATCAACTCGGTGCTCGGCGGCGGCATCAAGAACGCCGAAGACGCCCGGACGATCAACAAGCGCGCGCGCGAGCTCGGCTTCTCGACGTCAATTGGGATCATCCACGACGGCGCGGGCCTGCTGAAGCCGCTCGGTCCGGTCGAACGCAAGGTCTACGACGAGGTGTCTGCCGCGATCAACGGACCGCTGCAGGTCTTCAAGAATCTCTACTCGGGGATCACGAACTTCCAGGAAAAACTCGCCGACGGCCAGCCGAACCAGTGGCGCTGCCGCGCCGGCGCCCGCTATCTCTACGTCTGCGAGGACGGCCTCGTCCACTACTGCTCGCAGCAGCGCGGCACGCCGGGCGTCGCGCTCGAGTCGTACACCGTGGACGACATCAAGCGGGAATTCCTGACCGAGAAATGGTGCGCGCCCTACTGCACCGTCGGCTGCGTCCATCGCGTCTCCACGATGGACTTCTGGCGCAGCCCGCAGGACGTTCCCGGCGCGTCGGTTACCGCCCCGAGAACCTGATCCGCAGTCCCGCGTTCACCAGGCGCGGCGACCCGATCGTCGTCGGCAGCGTGCCGACGATGTACTCCTGATTGAAGATGTTCTGCGCGCCGAAGTACACGTCGATGTTCGGCGTGATGTTGCGCGCAATCGTCAGCTCCGCCGTCCCGTACTCCGGAAGGCCCGGTGACGTCTCGCCCGGCACGGTTCGGACGTTCTGGTCGTCGTCGAACTGACGGCCGATCCCCTGGAAGCCGAAGACCACCGTGGCGATCTTCGGATCGACGTACGACACGCGGAACGAGCCGCGGTTCTTCGGCACCTGCGGCAGGTAGTTGCCGACGAGCGCCGGATTCGCCGCGAACTCCTCGACCGTGGCGTGGTTGTAGAGGTAGCCGCCAGACACGCGCCAGACGCGGCCGATGCGGTACTCGGCGTCGGTCTGGAAACCCTGAATCTGCGTCTTCCCGACGTTCTGCCGCTGCTGCGTGACGTTGGCGCCCTGCGTGAGGATGGTGATGCTCGCCACGGGGTTCGTCATCCGGTTGTCGTACCACGTCAGCCGGAGGGTCAGGTCTTTCGCGGCCTCGATGTTCACGCCCGCCTCGCCGCCGACCAGGCGCTCGGGCGCGAGCTGGTTGTTGGCCAGCGTCAGCACCGTGCCGACGCGGAACTGGCGATAGAGCTCGTTGAGCGTCGGCGCGCGGAAGCCCGACCCGATATCGCCCCAGACGCTGACGCGATCGGTAATGTGATAAATCGCGGCCGCCCGCGGGCTGACCACGGTGTCGTCGCGGCCTGGAAGGTTCGGGAAGTTCGTGGCCGTCGGCGTGCCCGAGGGAATGTTCGTCTCGAGGTTGTGCGCGTCGTAGTTGCTCCAGTGATCGACGCGGGCGCTCAGCGTCGCCGTGAAGTCCGCCGTCGGCTGGATCATGTCCTGGACGAACACACCGACGCTGCGCTGGCTGCCGCCCGAGACGCGCTGCAGCGTGACGTTCTGCCCGCGTATCGGGTCAAGGGCGTCTTCGTTGCTGTCGCCGTCGACCCAGTGCCAGTCCGTGCCGACCTGGAAGAACTGCTTACCGCCGGAGGCGGGCTTCGACCACTGGGCCATGCCGCCGACGCCGGTCGTCGGCACCCGCTGGTTGAGCGTCATGCGGCCGATGCTGCGGGGCGGCGTCGCGGCGGGCACCGCGAGGAAGTTGCTGCGGAACGTCTCGAAGTCCGAATAGAGCGTCGCCTGCAGATCGCTCTGATCGCGCAGCACGATCCGGACGCCGCCGCTGACGCTCGTCCACCGCGTGCTGTTGGCTTCCTCGGTGCCGTCGATCGTGCTGGCCTTGCCGTTGTCGCGGTTCTCGCGGAAGTGGCCGGCGCGGATATGCGCGTTGACGTTCGGCGCCGGGCTGAACTCGGCCTTCACGTTGACGTTCTGGAAATCGACGTTGGCGTTGTTGTCCACCCGGCCGCGCTCGTTCGCGATGACGACCGGAAATCCGTCCGTCTTGAAGAAGCTGCCGTCGGCCGTGAGGCTGACCTTGCCCCACACGTCGCTGCCGAACAGGTCGAGCTTCGGGCTGCTGTTGTTGCCGTATTGCGGCTTGAATTCGATGGTGCGCCGCATCGCGCGCATCGTGTTGATGCTGATGACGCCGCCCATCGCGTAGTTGCCGTAGAGGCTCGCGGTCGAGCTGTCGACGACCTCGATGCGCTCCGCATCTTCCATCGGCACGCGGGTCCAGTACACCCAGCCGCCGAAGGGGTCGTTGAACGGCACCCCGTCAAACAGGACCAGCGTGCGGCTGACGCCGCTCGGGCCGATGCCGCGCAGCGACACACCCTGCGCCGTCGGATGCGACGACAGGCTGCTCGTGCGCCGGAACAGGCTGAACGTGGGCACCTGCCGCAGCACATCGTCCACGACGACGGCCGGAGAGTTCCTGATGTCCTCGGTGCGCAGGACGTTGACGCTCGCCGGGACATTGCCGAGACGCTGCTCGGTGCGCGACGCAGTGACGGTGACGTCCTCCCGCAGCTCTGCCGGATCGAGGACGACGGCGATGTTGGACTCGCGCGCGGAAACGGTCTGTTCTTTCCGCGCAAATCCCCGGGCGAGCACGACGAGCGTGACGTCGCCGGAGTCGGAGGTGTCGATGGTGAAGCGGCCGTCGGCGCCGCTCACGGCCCGGCGTTCGCCGTCAGCGGCGCGCGCGGTGATGGACGCGCCCGGCACGACTGCGCCGCTGGCGTCCTGGACAACGCCTGTCACCGTGCCGCCCGCCAGGGCAGCCAGAAGCGAAAGAACTGCGATCATCATGGGGCTGAATTATACTTCCGCGCCCCATCAAAGCTCATGAACGCCAACGGCCCCGCGCACGTGCCGCGCGCGCGGCGTTTTGCGCGGCTGTTTTAAGGCGACTGGGAGTTACTGCAGCTGGATCTGTGGCGGATCTAGTGCTTGAAGCGTTCGCGGCGCATCGCGAGCTCCGCGATGCCGACTTCGAGTGCGTGGATGAGCGCGATCTCCTGCTTGTCCGCGGGGATGTTCTTGAAGTACGCCACGACCGCCGGCCGATCGATGCTGACGTCGTGAATCCGCATCCGCATCGAAAGCACCTGCACTGACGTTTCTTTCGTGCCCGCCACTGGCTCGAGTTCGTCGTGCGCGTTTGGTTCCGGCATGGGGTCCCCCTCAAAAAGTTGGTCTGGTGGCGTCCCACGCCACGATCGCCTGCATGGCAATCGCAGTGCCACCTGCGGGCTGCGCAAAGTACGGCAAAAGCGCCAATGCCTGTGCCGGATCCGCGCATCCCGATAACGAAACTGGCGTGTTTCAGTAAAAATCGTGCGCGTCGAATTCAAGAGGCTGCCCGCCGCCGGCGTGCAGGCCGGCGATGCGCTCGGCGCGGACCGAGGTCACGCCGTCCTGGTTCTGCAGCACGCCGTCCACGAGCAGGAAGGGCTCATCCGTAATGACGAGCCGATCGCGGAGGAAGAGATCCGGCCGCACGATGATGTTCGCGATGCCGGTTTCGTCCTCGAGCGTCAGGAACACGAAGCCTTTCGCCGTGCCTGGCCGCTGACGGGTAATGACCATGCCGGCCACGCGCACGCGCCGGCCCTGCCGCGCGGTGCGGAGGTCGATCGCGCGCGACACGCCGCGCGTCGCCAGTTCGTCGCGCCGCAGCGCCATCGGATGCCGGCCGATGGTCAACCCGGTGCCCGCATAGTCCGCCACGATCCGCTCCGATTCCGTCATCGGCTTGAGCGGAGACGTCACGTCAACCGCGGCGCTCGCAGAGGCCCCCGCGTCATCGTCTTCAAAAGAGATCTCTGCGTTCACTGCGTGCCCGGCGGTTCCCGTGTCGTAAAGCTCTCCAGCCGGCCGTACCGCCTGCTCGGCCTGCCACAACGCGGATCGACGGTCGTACCCGAAGGCATTCAGCGCACCGATATCTGCAAGCGTCACGAGTTCTGCGCGCCGCAATCCGGTTCGACTGACGAGATCGTCGAGCGAGGAGAACCGCCGGCGGAGCGCGATGACCTTCCCCACCTCATCCCGCAGCCCCGTGACGTAGCGCAGGCCGAGACGGATCGCGCCGTCCTGCTCCACGATGCAGTTCCAGTCCGACACCTGCACGTCGATCGGATGGAAGCGGACGCCGCGCCGCTGCGCGTCCTTGACGAGCGTCGAGGGGTGATAAAACCCCATCGGCTGGTTGTTGAGGAGCGCGGTGTAGAACGCCGCCGGGTAGTGCGCCTTGAGATACGCGCTCGCATAGGCCAGCAGCGCGAAGCTGGCGGCGTGCGACTCGGGAAATCCGTACAGCGCAAACGACGCGATGGCGAGGATGATCTTCTCGGCTTCCTCGCCGACGATGCCTTTCTTCGTCATGCCCTCGCGGAGCTCGGTTTCGATCTTCTTCATCCGCTTTTCCGATCGCTTGAACCCCATCGCGCGGCGCAGCTCTTCGGCCTGGCCGCCCGTGAAGCCCGCGGCAATCATCGCGATGCGCAGGAGCTGCTCCTGGAAGAGCGGCACGCCGAGCGTGCGCGCGAGCACGGGCTCGAGCAAGGGATGCGGATACTGCACGGGCTCGCGGCCCGCGCGGCGATTCAGATAGGGATGCACCATCTGGCCGACGATCGGCCCGGGCCGGATGATCGCCACCTGCACGACGATGTCGTAGAAACACGCCGGCTTGAGCCTCGGCAGCGTCGCCATCTGCGCGCGCGACTCGACCTGGAACAGCCCGATCGTGTCCGCGGTCTGGAGCATTTCGTACACGAGCGGATCGTCCTGCGGCAGATGCGCGAGGTCCACACAAGGCTGAGGACTGAGGGCTGAGGGCTGAGGGCCGAGGGCTGAGGGCTGATTCACAATCGTCAGCGCATCCTGAATGGCCGACATCATCCCCAGCCCGAGCAGGTCGACCTTGACGATGCCCATGTCGGCGCAGTCGTCCTTGTCCCACTGCACGACGACGCGGCCGGGCATGCTGGCGTTTTCGAGCGGCACGACCGCGTCGAGCTGGCCCTGGCAGATGACCATGCCGCCGGAATGCTGCCCGAGGTGGCGCGGCAGATCCTGCATCTCGTGCCACAGGCGCGCGAACAGGCGGACGCGATCCGAGTCGAGGTCGAGGCCGACCGTCGAGAGATGCCGGGGCAACGCGTCATTCGCGTCCCGAAACTCGAAATGCCCCATGACTTTCGCGAGCCGATCGACCTGCGCCTCGTCGATGCCGAGCGCCTTCCCCACTTCGCGCGCGGCGCTTCTGCCGCGATACGTGATGACGTTGGCCGTCATCGCCGCCCCCAGCCGTCCGTACTTCCCGTAGACGTACTGGATGACGCGCTCACGCCGGTCGCCGCTCGGCAGATCGAGATCGATGTCGGGCCACTCGCCGCGCTCTTCCGACAGAAACCGCTCGAACAGCAGATCCATCTTCACGGGATCCACCGCCGTGATGCCGAGGCTGTAGCACACGGCGCTGTTGGCCGCGCTGCCGCGTCCCTGCACGAGGATGTCGTGCTGGCGGCAGAAATTCACGATGTCCCAGACGATGAGGAAGTAGCCGGCGAGATCGAGCTTCTCGATGAGATCGAGCTCTCGCGCGATCTGCGCGCGGGCGCGGTCGTGATACGGGCGATACCGCTCGCGCGCGCCGACGTCGGTGATCTTCCGGAGAAAAGACGCCTGCGTTTCACCCGGCGGGACCGGATAGTCGGGAAAGCGGTAGCCGAGGTCGGCCATCGTGTACTGCAGGCGGTCGGCGAGCTCGCGCGTGCGCGCGACGGCAGCAGGCTCGTCGGCGAAGAGCGCCGCCATGTCGGCCGGCGCTTTCAGGTACCGTTCGGCATTCGGCGCGAGCCGGCGTCCGGCGCGCACGAGATCCGTGTGGTGGTGAATGCATGTGAGGACGTCGAAGAGCGGGCGGCTCCCGGGCGCGGCGAACCGCACGCCGCCGGTGGCGATGACGGGCACGTGAAACGCCCCGGCCAGCTCCACGAGCGTCTGGTTGTCGGTCTGCTCGTCGCGCCGGAAATGCCGCTGGATCTCGACGTAGACGCGGTCGCGCCCGAACGTCCCGACAAGGGCGTCGGCGAGGCCGCCGACGCCGAACCGATGGCCCGCGAGCGCCGCGCGGCCGACCAGCGCGATGAGGCCACCGGTCGATCCCTCGAGATCGTCCAGCGTCAGCGCGCCTTCGCCTTTCGGCGCGCGCATCTTCATTCTGGTGAGTAAGCGACACAGGTTCTGGTAGCCGACTGCCGACTCACACAGAACGGGAAGTAAGAACCCGGGCCTTCGTACTTCTAAGTTCTCACTTCTTACTTCTAACTTCAGTGTAAGTTCCGCCCCGATAATCGGCTTAATCCCGGCCGCCAGCGCCGCTTTATGAAACCGTGGGGCGCCGTAGACACCGTCGCGATCGAGGAGCGCGAGTGCGGGATAGCCGAGATCGGCCGCGCGGTCGACGAGCGCCTCAGGAAGAGACGCGCCTTGAAGAAAACTGAACGCAGATGCGCAATGCAGCTCGACGTACACGGCGGGCCATCATTCAGTCGAGGATCGCGTCGATGAACCAGCGGCTGGTCGCGTGATCGAGGAACACGCGATACGCGCCGCCGTCGCTGAGCGCGACGTCCCACTCGTCGCGATCCCATCCTGAGGTCCACCACTCTCCGGAGGTTTTCCAGGGACCGGTGGCGCGAATCACTGCTCCGCCCGCGAATCCTCGGCGATCCGTCGTGACTTTGATCGGACGGCCGTTCGCATCAGCCGCAACACGGGCTGGCACAGGTTGCCTGCAACGACGCAACGCGACGTCACGATTCACCGCAGCGCACGCAGCGCTCGCCGAGATTTCCCTGGAAGATTCGCTGCGGGCACTGCGTGCGCCGCGGCGATCGTGACAGTGTTCCGTGGCGAAGGGCTTCATCTCGAACGCACCGGGCCGGTACGAATCGACCGTGACCGGCGCGCCGATGCGGTCCTGGCCCATCGCGGCGCCGAGACGCGCAACGAGCGTCGACAGTTGTTCGGGCGTCGGATGCGGACGCGCGAAGAGCGTGTGCTGCCAGACACGCCCCGGCGTGGGATCGATGACGATGGCGACGCGGTCGATCGCGGCCTCAGGAGGATGCGCCTCGAGGTCGAGCAGCGCGAGCGTCCGCAGCGTCTTCGCGTCGCGCATCGGCGCCGGCAGTTCCAGCCGGCGCGCATGCGTGTTCTTCGTCACCAGCCGCAGCTCCACGTGCAGCACGGCGACGCCGCGATCGCGCTGCTCGAGGCCGAGCGACAACGGCTCGAGGAGGCGCGTCAGGACAAACGACAGCGGCTCGAGCCCTTCAATCGGCCACTCGAGCTCCAGCGCCGACTCGAACCGCTCGTCCTCGACGTCCGGCACCAGCGGACGCACATCGGCGCCACGGGCGATCGCATGCCACCGCAGTCCCTGCTGCCCCAGCCGCGCGGACAATTCGTCAGGCGGCAACGCGGCGATCTCACCAAAAGATTTCAAGCCCCAGCGTTTGAACGCAGCAATCGCTGCGACCGCAGCGTCGTCGTGATCAATTTTCGCAAGAAGGTCGATCGACATGGGCGCAATCGCGGCCGTTTCTCCGCCGGGAACGGCCACCGTCACACCGGGACGTGCGAGGGCGAGGACGATGGCCGCCGTCTGCGTCCCCGCGATGGCGACGTGGACACGCAAGCCGCGATCGGCGGCGTCGCGCCGCAGTTCGTCGCCAATCGCCCGCGGAGCGCCGAACAGCCGCTCGAGCCCGCGCACGTCGATGACGACGAGATCGCCGCGGCTCTCATAGCGCGGCGAGAACTGCTGCGCGACGACTGCCAGACTGCCACGATGAACCGCAGCGCTCGCTGTGCCCGCAGCGTTTAAAAGGTTTTCACTGCGATCGCTGCGTGCGCCGCGGTGATCGTGGTTGATGCCCGCAGAGTAAAGACACGCGTACATATCAAATGATGGGCGGAGACTACACAGCCGCGCGGAGGGCGGGCGCCTGCAGGCTCAGCCCGTGCGGGCTGCGTGTCATGCGATCCGATCCCACGAGCAGACACGCCGTGGAACTGCCTTCCACCATCCGCTGCAGACGCAGCCAGGTGGTGAACGGCAGGCGGCGGATGGCGTCGGCGGGCGCTTCGCCGGCATCAAACACCACCAGACCGAAGTTGCCGGCTTCGAGGACGAGCGTGAACGCGCGGACGGCCTGCACGAGCGCGCGGTGATTCATATCGCGGCACAGGCCGGGATTCGGCACGACGAACCCGCGAATCCACAGCAGCCGGTCGAGATCGACGCCGGCCGCCGCCGCCGACTCGACATCGAGCATGTCGAGCGCATCGACGAGCGCGACGAGCTCGCCGCGTGCCGTCGCGGCCGCGAGCATCCGCAGCATGAGCGCGGTGCGTCCCGACGATCGCCGGCCGACCAGCTCGGACACCTGCCCGCGCGGGATCCCGCCGGAAAGCCGCGCGTCTAACCCGGCGTGACCCGTCGACGCATATTCGAGATCGGGACGCGCGCCCGGCTCGAAGCGCGTAAGCGTTCGAGCAAGATTTTTCGTATGCAGAAGTGATTCGAGATCGGCGCGCGCGAGAGAAGCCATGGATTTTCGCCTTTTGTTCGCCTCTAAGGGCAGACTATAGCGAAAGCGGAAGGTCCAATCAAGCCAGTAAAATAGGAACCCTCAGAGCCCCCATTTGGCCGAAACCTCGACCGCAGAAAAACCCCAGGAACACAGTGCCGCCACCCCCCTGCAGCGCGCCATGCGGCGCACGCTGGCGGCGTTCACCTACCGCGATTTTCGTGTCCAGTGGATTGGCGCCTGCAGCTCGGCCATCGGCACGTGGATGCAGATCGTCGCGCAGAACTGGCTCGTCCTCTCGCTGACCGGCTCGGCGTTCTACCTCGGCCTCGACGCGTTCCTGCAGCAGCTGCCGATCATCCTCTTCACGCTCATCGGCGGCGTGTTCGCCGATCGCTACGACAAGCGCAAGACGTTGCTCGCGTCGCAGTACGTCCAGATGGCGACCTCGGGCACGCTCGCCGTGCTGATGTATCTGCACGTCGTCCAGATCTGGCACATCCTCGCGCTGTCGTTCATCACCGGCGTCGCGCAGTCGTTCGGCGGCCCGGCCTATCAGACGCTGCTGCCGCAGCTCGTGGACAAAAAAGATCTCCCGAACGCCATCGCGCTCAACTCGATCCAGTTCAACCTGGCGCGTGTGCTCGGACCGCTGCTCTTCGCCGCGACACTGGCTGGCTTCATCAAGTCGGGCTACAACGAGCCGCAGGCGATGAACGCGGCTTTCGCGCTCAACTCCGCGTCATTTCTCATCGTCGTCTACACGCTGATGGCGCTGCACGTGAAGCACGTGCCGCCGACCGAAACGAAGCGGATGCGCGACGAGCTCACCGGCGGCCTGCACTACGTGCAGCATCACGGCAGCCTCGTCGCGCTGATCGTGCTCGCGGCAACGACGACGTTCCTGGGGTTTGCGATTCTGACGTTTCTTCCGGCGTTCGCGCAGCGCGTGTTCAACGCGGACGCGAGCACGTACAGCCGGCTGATGGCGTTTTCAGGGGCTGGATCCATCTGCGGCGCGCTCGTCATCGCGTGGCTCGGCAAGTTTCCGCGCATGGGCCTGACGGCGCTGCTGATGCAGGCGATCTACGGCCTGCTGATTCTCGGGTTCGCCAGATCGCACGTGCTCTGGCTGAGCTCGATCCTGCTGTTCTTCACGGGCGCGGCGCTGATGATGGTGTTCTCGACGGTGACGTCGCTCGTGCAGCTCATCGCGCCCGACAACATGCGCGGCCGCGTGATGAGCATCTACATGGTGGCGTTCCGCGGCGGCATGCCGCTCGGCAGCCTCGTCAGCGGCTTCTTCGCCAGCAAGATCGGCACGCCGCAGGTGATCGCGATCAACGGCATCCTGCTCGTCGTCGTCGCGATCTATTTCCTCCTCATCCGCAGCCACGGCATACGAGAAGCCTAAGACCGCGGGCGATACAGCAGCACCTCGGCGCGCTCAATCGTAATCAATCCGTCGCCGATCATTTTCTCCAGGTCCGGCATGAACGCTTCGATCTTTTCCGGCGCGTCGATGATCTCGACGACGATCGGCAGATCCTGCGACAGCTCGAGCAGCTTCGCGGTATGAATGCGGCTGTGCGCGCCGAAGCCCATGAACCCCTTGATCACCGTCGCGCCGGCGAGGCCGCGCTTGCGCGCTTCGAGCACGATCGCTTCGTAAAGCGGTCTGCCCTCCCAGTGATCGGATTCGCCGACGAAGATCCGCAGCAGCTTGCCTTCAGTAGGTAATGACATAACCCGCCCACATTCCCACGAGACCGGCGACCACCTGGCCGGCGATGTTGATCGACGCCCATAACATCTGGCCGTCGCGAACGAGCTGGAAGCTTTCAAACGCGTACGACGAAAACGTCGTGAAGCCGCCGAGGATGCCCGTCAGCAGAAACAGCCG
>Ga0153915_10005725_pt1 | contig 11572 bp, 11 predicted proteins | sample Opewatmetagenome_2_FD_107003 | JGI IMG/M metagenome (GOLD analysis project Ga0153915, IMG submission 107003) | Freshwater wetland microbial communities from Ohio, USA - Open water 3 Core 3 Depth 3 metaG | ecosystem: Environmental > Aquatic > Freshwater > Wetlands | place: USA: Ohio, Lake Erie...
CCACGGTCCTGGTGCCGAGCAGCCCGGAGCCGTCCACAAAGGTGTCCTCCCAGGCCCCGCCGCTCTTGCTGTCGCGCTTGAAGTAGTCGCAATACCAGAGCCCCAGGGACGTGCCGTCGGCATCGAACACCTCAAAGACCCGGACGTCGGGGTGATAGACCGGCAGGTCGTGCCGCTCCTTGAAGGTGAGGCCGTAGAGCCGGTTGGCGGCGAAGAAGACGCCGTTCTGGAGCACGCTGTCCAGCACGAAGTACGGCTTGATCTGCGACTCGTCCAGCGCGTACCGCGCCTTGCGCACCTGCTCGGCGTAGAACTGCCAGTCCCACGGCTGGAGCCGGAAGCCCCCGTGCTGCGCGTCAATGAGCTGCTGCATGTCCGTCGCTTCCCGCCGCGCCTTCGCCGTGGCGGCCGGGACCAGGTCGGTCAGCAGCTTGATGGCCGCTTCAGGGGTCTTCGCCATCTGGTCGTCCTCGACGTACGCCGCCCAGCTGGGGAAGCCCAGGATCCTGGCCTTCTCCGCCCGCACCTCCGCCAGGCGCCTGACGTCCGAGCGGGTGTCGTTGCTGTCCCCCTGCTCCGCCCGGGTGGTGGAAGCGCGATACAGGCGCTCCCGCAGCGTCCGGTTCTCCAGCGACGCCTGCGCCGGCTGCTGCGTGGTGTTCTGGAGCGGCAGGACCCACTTGCCCTCCAGCTTGCGGTCTGCGGCCGCCTGCGCCGCGGCCGCGATCTCGCCGGCGCTCAGCCCCGCGAGCTGGGTGGAATCGTCCACCACCACCGCGCCCGCCTTGGTCGCCGCCAGCAGGCGCTTCTGGAAGTCGGTCGAGAGCGTGGACTCCTCTTGATTGAGGGTCTTGAGCTTCGCCTGGTCCGAGTCCGGCAGCAGGGCGCCGGCGCGCACGAAATCCCGGTAATAGCGCCGGACCAGAACCCGCTGCACCGAATCCAGGCCCAAGGCCCCAAGGCGGTCGTACAGGCTCTTCACCCGCTGGAACAGCCGCTCGTTGAGGTAGACGGCATCTCGATGCGCGGCGAGCCGGGGCGCCTCTTCCGTCTGCACCCGCTGGAGCGTGTCGTCCATGTTCGCCCCGGTGAGCGCCAGGAACACCCGGGTGGCGCGGGTGAGCAGGGCGCCGGAGCGTTCCAGCGCCACCAGGGTGTTGTCGAACGTGGGCGCCGCGGTGTCCGCGGCGATGGCGTCAATCTCCCGCAGATGAAGTCGCATCCCCTCTTCGATGGCCGGCTGGAAGTCGCCGTCGTGGATCTTGTCGAACGGCGGCGCCTGATCGAACAGCGCGCTGGGGTTGGCGAACGGATTCTGGGACGTGAAGCGGACGCTGGGGCCCGCGCGACCGCAGCCCAGCAGCACCGCGCCCAGCGCGATGGCGACCACCCCGTGACGGCTCATCGTTCTCCTCGCCTTTCGTACACCACCTTGCCCTCTATGATGGTCAGATCCACCCTGGTCTTCTCGATCCCCACCGGATCAATGGTGAGGATGTCGTCGGACAACACCACCAGGTCGGCGTACTTGCCGGGCTCCAAAGTGCCCAGCACGTCGTCCTGGCGGTTGGCGTAGGCGGCGTTGATGGTATAACCCGCGAGCGCCTCCTCCGCCGTGATCTTCTGCTCCGGCACCCAGCCGTTGGGGTTGGCCCCGTCAAGGGTCCGCCGGGTCACCGCGGCATAGATCCCGAACAGGGGATCAATGGGCGCCACCGTCCAGTCGCTGCCGAAGGCCAGCCGCGCCCCGGCGTCCAGTAGGCTCCGGAACGCGTATGTCGTCCTGAGCCGCTCGGGCCCGATGCGCTTCTGCGCCCAGCGGCCGTCGTCAATCGCGTGATACGGCTGCATGGACGCGATCACCTTGAGCTCGGCGAAGCGGGGGAGGGCGGCCCGGGACAGGTGCTGGGCGTGCTCGATCCGGGAGCGCCGGTCCCGGGCGCCGTTCAGCGAGGCCGCGTCCCGATAGGAATCCAGCAGCCAATCGTTGGCCCGGTCCCCGATGGCGTGCACGATTACCTGCAGCCCGGCCGAATCCGCCGAGACGATCGAGCGCCAGAGCTCCGTGGTGTCGGTGACCGTCAGACCATGGTTGTCCGGGGCGTCGTCGTAGGGCTGCCAGAACCACGCCGTGGTGGATCCCAACGACCCGTCCACGAACCCCTTCACCCCACCCCAGAACAGGCGGTGGTCGCCGCGGCCCTCCTTGGCCACGTAGTCCGCCAGTCGCCGCCAGGTCGCGATGGGCACCACACCGTAGACCCGGAGGAGCAGATCTCCTTTGGCGTACGCGCGCCGGTACGTCGCGAGCCCCTCCCAACTCCCCATGTCGGCGATCAGGGTGACGCCTCGGGCCAGGGCATGCTCCTCCGCGGCCCGCAGCGCCCGATCCCGCGCCGCGTCGGACGGCTCGGGGATCACGCGCTCCACCAGCCCCTGCGCGGCATCCTTGAGGATGCCGGTCGGCCGCCCGTCCGGGTAGCGGATGATGGTCCCGCCCGGCGGATCTTTGGTCTGGGCCGTGATGCCCGCCAGTTCCAGGGCCCGGCTGTTGGCCAGAGCCATATGGCCGTCCAGCCGGCTCACGAAGACCGGCGTCTTGGGGGTCACGGAGTCCACCCAGTCCCGGCGCGGCAGCTCCCCACCCCAAAGCTCGTGGTCCCAGGTCCCGCCGGTGACCCATTCGCCGGCGTGGCGCCTGGCGTATGCCCCGATCCGGCGGGTGAACTCGGCCGGCGTGGCGGCATCGCGCAGCTGGACGCCGGCCAGCTCGAAGCCTCCCGCCAGGAAGTGGGTGTGGGAGTCCATGAGACCCGGCACCACTCGTCTTCCCCGGAGATCGATCTGTCGAGTCGAAGGCCCGGCCATCCGCCGGATCTCCGAGTCCGGTCCCACGGCGAGGATCCGGCCATCCTTGACGGCGATGGCTGTGGGAGCCTCCGGCCCGGCCACCGGCGTTCCCGGCCGGGCCCATACCCTGCCACCCACCAGGACGAGATCAGGCACCTGGGCGTTGGCTCCCTGAGATGACGCAGCCAGTGCCAGTATCGCGGCGCCGAGCCTGTTCATAACGGCACGCCTCCATAGGGGATTCTCAGTTCATGGCTCGAGCATCAGGCGGCATAAGGTAACGCGCGTGCATGGCTTTGATGACCGCCGGTGGGTACCGGGATGCTAGCTTGCGGCAAGAAGGCCACACGTTAGTGAGTATCTACTCGCAGTATAACCGTGCTGGCGGTCGACGAAATGAGCAATCACTCAGTAATCTGCTTCTGGGGGTTTGGAGCCGCAGTGGCCGTAACATGCGTAAGTCATTGACTCCTCATAGAGTTAGTCCACATTGGTACCGTCAACGCACAACGCTGGGTACCTTTCTTGGCCACGATGCTGCATCCGGTCTACGGCCATGAGCCGTTGTTGAACCGGCTGGAAGGTGCGCTCACCTCCGGCCGGTTCCCGCAGGCGGCCCTGTTTGTGGGGCCCCCTGGTGTGGGCAAGCAACGCCTGGCGCTGTGGGTCGCCCAGGGGCTGCTGTGCGACCGGGGCCCGGGCCGTCCCTGCGGCGAGTGCGACTCCTGCCGCCAGGTGCTGCGCCTGAGCCACCCGGACCTGCACTGGTTCGTCCCGGTCGTCCGGCCCAAGGCGGCGGACCCGGACAAGCAGGTCGAGGAGGTCGAGTCGCTGCTGGCGGAGGCCATGGCGGATCGCCGGGCCAACCCGCTGTACGGGGAGCCGGATGGGATGGCGAGCCATCCCCTGGCATCCATCAGGTTGTTGCAGCGCCGGGTTGCGTTGAAGCCGTACCAGGGCGCCCGGAAGGTGGTGATCCTGGGAAAGGCGGAGCGTCTGGTGGTGCAGGAGGCCAGCCAGGAAGCGGCCAATGCCCTTCTCAAAGTGCTGGAAGAGCCTCCGGCGGACACCTTCCTGATGCTCACGGCCCGGGAGGCTCAGGCGCTGCTGCCGACCATCCGGTCGCGGCTGGTGCCGGTCCGGGTGGGGGGCGTGGGCGATGTGGTGGTCCGCCGCTTCCTGTCCGCCGAGGTCACCCCGACGCCCAAGGGGGCCGCGCTAGAACAGCGGGTCTTGCTGGCGGAGGGGAGCATCGGCCGGGCCCTGGCGGGGGGAGGCGGAAACGGCGTCAAGGAGGAAGCGGCGGACCGCTGGCTGGCCTCCTTCCGAGGCGGGCCGGCGCGCTGGTCGGCGGCGGCGCTGAGCCAGCCGCCCTGGGCGGCCCGCGGCGACTTCACCGCGGCTCTGGATGCCCTGGCGGTGAAACTGCGCGATCGCGCCGCAGCCGACGCCGTGAGTCACCCGGGGCGCTTGCCCCGCTGGGTGGCCGCCATCCGGGCCGTGGAGCGTACCCGGCAGGAGGCCCAGGGCAACGCGAACCCGCAGCTCGCCCTGGCGGTGCTGGCGCGGGATCTGGAGGACCTGGCGTGACGCTGTCGCATCTGGATTCGGCGGGGAGGCCCCGGATGGTCAACGTGGGGCGGAAGCCGGTCAGCGAGCGGACGGCAGTAGCGGAGGGTGTGATCCGGATCACACGAGAGGCGCTGGAGGAGATCCAGCGAAACGCCGGGCCCAAAGGGGACGTCATGACCACGGCGGAGCTTGCAGGGGTCATGGCGGCCAAGCGCACGGCCGAGTTGATCCCGCTCTGCCATCCGCTGCCGCTGGACCAGGTGACCGTGGAAGCGTCCCTCGACCCTTCGCTTCCCGGGGTGCGGGTGCGGGCGACCATCCGCAGCGAGGCCCGCACCGGCGTAGAAATGGAAGCCCTGACCGCGGTTTCCGTGGCGTTGCTTACGGTCTACGACATGGTGAAGGCGGTTGATCTTGGTATGGAACTGGGAGACATCCATCTGCTGGAGAAGGCGGGTGGCAAATCGGGCACCTGGCGGCGTCCCGAATGAGCGGGCAGGCCGCCAGATATCTAGGAGGCGCATGACGGATTCAACCAGAACGGTTCAGGTAGGCGGACGCCGGCTCAAGCTGACGGCAACCCAGGTGCTGATGCTGCGGGGTCTCGCCATGTTCGTGGCATCCCTGCTTTTGGTCACCACGGTCCGGGCCCTGTCGGCGCGGAGCGACCGCTGGGAGCGCGGTGCGGCCTACACCGGCACCGCGATCTTCAACGAGCTGACCACCCTCAGGAGCTCGCTGAACCGCACCAGCGGTGAGATGGAGCTGATGCAGCTGGAGCTGGAGCGGGCGCGGGCCCTGCTGGACTTCTCCTCCCGCTATCAGGTTCCTTCGGACCTGACGGCGCTGATCTACGACACCGCGCTCCGCGAGGGATTGGATCCGGACCTGGCCTTCCGCCTGGTCAAGGTCGAGAGCGATTTCAACGTCAAGGCCCAGAGCTCGGCGGCCGCGGTCGGCCTGGCGCAGGTGCAGCTGCGGACCGCCCGCTTCTACCAGCCGGGCGTCACCCTGCCGCGGCTCTACGACCCCGCGACCAACCTCTCCATCGGGTTCCGCTACCTGCACGATCTGCTGGGGACCTATCAGGGGAACCTGCGGCTGGCGTTGCTGGCCTACAACCGCGGGCCAGCCAAGGTGAATCAGTTGTTGGGGGTTGGGCGGGAGCCCGGGAACGGCTACGCGACGAGCGTGTTGAGCCCTACCGCGAGCCGCCGTCGTCGCTGACGGGCGGGGCTACCCGCAACCGCTGACCGGCCTGCAGCACATCATCGTTCGCGAGCCCATTCCACCGCCGCAACTCCGCGATCGAAACCCGGTAGCGCCGGGAGAGCAACCAGAGGGTCTCGCCGGCCCGAACCACGTGCGTGGCGCCGGCCAGGACCGGAGCGGCCTGCTGCGCCCGGGACTGAGGCGCCCGGCCTGAGCCGCCGGAGACCGCCCGCGCAGCGGCGCTCACCGGGATCTTGAGGCGCATGCCGATCTTCAAGGTGCGGGCCCTGACCCCGGGGTTGGCGGCCTGGATCAGGCTCACGCTCACCCGATACCGTTGCCCGATCTCGGATAGGGTTTCTCCACTCGCCACCCGGTGCTCCATGAAGTTCACCCGCTCGCGGGCCGGGAGCTCGGCATATCGTTGCGCCACGGCGGTTCCGCTGCCCCGGGGCACCCGGACGATCGTCTCCCGGCGCGGGGGCGTCACACCCCGGAAATACTGCGGATTGAGCTCCAGCAGGGCCGCCGTGGTGGTATCCGCCAGACGGGCCAGCACGTCGAGGCCTGTGGCATCGGGCACCGTGACCTCGTCGTACTCCAGGGGCGCCAGGGCCGGCCCTTCGTCGTCGGCAAACCCGTAGCGCGTAGGATCCTTGGCGATCAGCGCGGCCGCGATGAGCTTGGGCACGTAGTCCCGGGTTTCCCTCCGCAGGTAGCGCCGGTCGGAGAGGTCGAAGAAGGTCTCGTCGGTCAGGGAATCCGGCTCCCCCGGCAGGCGCTTGATGCCGCGCATCACCCGCCCCATCCCCCCGTTGTACGCCGCCGCCGCCAGGTACCACGACCCGAACATGCTGTCCAGGCTCAGCAGGAGCCGCGCCGCCGCGTCGGTGGCCTTGAAGGGATCCCGGCGCTCGTCCACCCAATCGTCCACCACCAGCCCGTTGCGCCGCGCCGTGTACGGCATGAACTGCCACATTCCCACCGCCCGGGCCCGCGACACGGCCGTGTTGGAATAGCCGCTTTCGATCAACGCCAGGTACACCAGGTCTTCGGGAATGCCCCAGGCCTTGAACCGCGCGCGGATCATGCCCTCGTAGCGGCGCAGGCGACCCAGCCAGATGGCGAACCGGTCGCGGGCGTCCACCTGGAAGAAGTTCATGTAGTACAACACCCGGGAGCGGCCGGCGAAAGATTCGACGTCAATGTCGAACGTCGGCGATGCCGAGAACAACCGCGTGGCCTCCTTGCTGACCTCGTGCTCCCCCACCGCGGACGCCGCCGGCACCGTGGCGACTCCGCGGGTGCGGTCGTCGCCCTTGCCCAGGTCCTTGAACTCCAGCTCCTGCAGGGCGGCTAGGGCGGCTTCGTCCGCCGCCGAATCCGGCAGAGGCGTCACCTCCACCACGGCGGGCAGCTCGCTCCCGACCGCCGCGCTGTCCGCCGACGCTTCCGGAACCGGCGCCTGAACGTGCGATCCGCCGCACGCCATCAGCAACGCGGCCAGCAGGGCTGGCCACGCAACCGACAGGCGCATCACGCTTCGCGGTTCCATCATCGAGGGACGTCCATCCGCACAAACAGGTTTCCCAGCATCCGGTTGGTCGCGTTCAGCACCGCCAGGGCGGCCCCCCGCTCCCGGCCGTCTTCCGTCAGGTACGAACCCACGATCCTCCGGGATTCCGCATCCCGGTGCGTCGACAGTGACACAATGATGACCGTCGAGTCGAAGGCTCGTAATGCTTTTACCCCGAGCAGTTCAAATGTCATCGGGACGCTGACCGACTGCTCGATGGCCCTCACCGCGGCTTCCGCCGCGCATCGCAGGGCTCCGGTGGCCGAGGCCATCCCTTCCGCCACGCCCACGAACTGCTGCCCCGGCATCCATTCGAGCACGACCCGCGCCTGGCACCCGCCGCTGGGTAGCCGCCGGAACTCGAACTCCGAGAACCGCAGCCGCTCGCGCACCGCACTCGCTGTCACGCCTCCCCCGACGCGGCGCTACTCGGCGCCATCGAACCGGACTTCGAGCTGCCCCTGTTGTGACTCGTCCGTCGAGCGCACCAGGTCCGCGTCCAGCCGCGGCTTCCCCGTTTCGTCCAGCAGCACCGACACCAGCAGCGTCAGACCGTCTTCCAACGTGATCCGCAGCTGCCGGCAGTCGGACCGGATGGTGACGTCCTGCACCACCCGCTCACGCATGTGTCCCACAGCCTCCGCGATGCGACGCAGCTCCTGCAGCGATGCCAGAGTCACGGCGATGTCGGTGGCTGGTTCAACCGATGTGCTGCTCCAGCACTTCGCGCAGCGCCTCGTCCGTGATGCGATCCGCCTGGAGAAACAGCGATGACTTGGAGACCGACTCGAGCGGAAAGGGCGCCCAGAAGGTGCGGGGCTGACGCTCGGTGCCGGCGGTCCGGAACGACAGCGTCAGTTGCCACAATTGGGTGTTCGCCCGGCGCTCGGCCGCGGCCTGTACGTGCCATACTTCCCCATCGGTTGCGATCACTCTCCAGGCCATCGCGCCGGTCACCTCGACTCTGCGAGCACCAACGGACTCGCCAATATGGCCCGGCATTGAGGGGCCCGTCAAGGGTCGGGTTACCAGCGTAAGTACCGAAGCCACACCAAGCTAGCCCGTTCCGCACGACTCAGGGGTGACCTGAGTCACTCAAGCCGGACTCAGGGCGTCGGATTTGAGGCAGGCCCTGATCGGACCCGCTCACAGTCCCTCAGGATGGCATCCCGGACCTCGTCTATCACCGCCAGGCAGCGTGGGTAGAGGATGCGTCGGATGCGGACCTTGCTCGCCACCTGCCGGGCAAAACGGAACTGCCGGGCCAGCCGGCCCCGGTCCAGTGCCACGGTGTTGAAGGCGTCCCGCAGGATTTCCAGGAAGGCGGCGGCCCGACTCACCCGAGTCACCCGAACCGAGCGTCCAGGCGCCAGCAGGTACAGGGTATGAAGCGGAAGGCGACGGCGCGCCATCAGTGCACCCGGCAGCGATAGGACCAGCTTGGTGGTGCCCGGGGTCATCCGCCTGGCGGGTCCCCGCCCCACCGGGAGGCGCCGCGCGACTGCGGGATACAGCTTAATGCGCGCCGCGCCCGGCTCCACCGCATAGCCCGTCTTGCGCCGGCTCAGGACCAGCAGGTCGTCGGTCACCAGGCGGTGCCCGGCGCGCAGGAAGGCGGCGGTGAGACTCGACTTCCCGGTGCCGCAATCGCCCAGGAAGCCGATGGCGCCTCCAGGCACCGCCACCGCGCTGGCGTGAAGCGGCTCGCGGCCCCCGGCCAGCAGTGAGAACGACAGGACCTGCGTCAGGAGGTAGCCGCGGAAGGCTTCCTGCGTCCCCGGGGCCAGGGCCCGCCAGCCGATGGACGACCCGTCGCGACTGATGAGAAACTCCGCCAGCCCGCGCCAGCGCAGGTGGGTGGATCCGTCGGCCATCCGATGATGGGAAAACCAGGTGCGGCGATCGTCCTCGTCGGGCGCGGCGAGATCACCGTTGCGCCGGGCCACCAGCTCGACGTCGGGCCTCCCGCGCCAGCTTGGGGCAGGCAGCGCGAGCGGGGACCGTACCGCCAGGCCATACAGGCGGTAGGTGCGCCCGCCCGGGCTCACGCGTTTCCGCCGGACAGCTTGGTGCGGGGCTTGCCCGGCCCGTCGTTCTTGGTGCCCGCCTTGGCGCCCGTGAGCGCGCGGATGTCCCCGTGCACCTTCAGCGTGGGCTTGCGGTATGGCTTCTTACGTCTCGGTTGACGCTTCATGTGTCCGCTCCCGTGACGCCCTGGGTGAAGAATACCCTCAGCCACGATTCCAGACCAATCAGATCCGTGAGCTCCCAACTGGCCACGCAGTCCTCGCCCAGCAGCCGTGGCGCCAGGGCGTCCAGCTCGGCCATGACCCGCCGGCGGCTCACATACCCCAGCGCTATTCCCCGTGACCCGTCGGCGATCAGGCGCCGCACCGCGTCCAGGTCCCGGGCCGCGCCCTGGTTTACCGGCTCGGAGTAATCGCCTTTCCAGCGGCGCTGCCGGATGGCATCAGGCAGAACGCCCGCCAGCCCCCGACGCACCAACGCCCGCGGCACCCCGCCCTGGGCCTGGATCTCCCCGGGAACGGCCATCAAGAACTGGAGCAGGTCCCGGTCCAGGAAGGGCGTGGCGTAGTCCAATCCGTGCAGGGCCGCGATCTTGTTGTTCCACTCCATGCACTGCACGCTGTACTTGACCCGCGCCTCCAGGTAGAGCGCGCGCCGGTGAGCTCCCTCGAGGTTGGCCCCCAGCGCCGCCGCGCGGTGCGCCTGACCCATGGCGCGTTCCCGAAACGCCGGGTCCAGCCAGTGCCGGCCCACCTCGCTCCGGCGCAGAGTGCGGCGCAGCCGCTTGGCAAGCGGGAACAGCACGCGCGGCAGATGGTAGCGGGCCAGATCCACCGCCACCTGCTTCCGCAGGTTCCGCGCCTCCTCCGGCGCGAACCAGTCGTCCAGCGCGGCCAGGTGGCGGCGGGCCGTTCCCCAGGCGAACCTCCGGATCAGGTCCACCAGGTAGGCCGTGCCGTAGAGCATCTGGTCGCCCCAGTGTCCGGTGAGGAACCGGCGGGCGCCGGCGCGCGCGGCGGCCGATTGCAGGGCATGGGTGATCTGCCACAGCGAATCCAGCAGGGGCGCCTCGGCGTGGGCGGCCTGAAGCTCAGCGCCCGCCATGATCCCAACCAGCGGCGCCGCCGGGAGGCGCGCGATTTGCACGCCATACGCCCCCTCGATCTCGTGCAGGTAGCTGCGCTCGTCCGCCGTGCTCCCTTCCGGGCCGACGTAGGAGAACCCCAGCAATGAGGGGCAGGCAGGCCCCTCCGTCCGTTGCAGGCGCAGGGCCTGGCAGAAAATGGAGGAAGAGTCGAGCCCGCCGCTCACCGACACCGCCACAGGATAGGCGCTGCGCACCCGCCGGTGGACCGCCCGGGCGAACCGCTCCCGGAAACCCTCCGCGCACTCCGCGAACGAGCGGCATCCGGGGTCATGTGCCGGATCGAAATCCCAGTAGCGCCAAGGCGGCTCCGGACCTTGCCGGCCGATCCGCAGCAGGGTCGCCGGCGGCAGGGCGCGGATTCCCTCAAAGCAGGTGACGTCCAGGCGGTCCACCGGACGCTGGCCCAGGAGCAGGTAGTCCGCGACACCCTCGTCGTCCGGGCGAACGCGGATCCCGGGATGGGCCAGGAGCCCCTTGATCTCGCTGGCGAAGGCGAACAGGCCTTCACCCTGGTGGTAGTAGAGCGGCCGCATGCCGATGGCGTCCCGGGCCAGCAACCAGGAGCTTCGGCGGGGGTCGTACAGCGCGAAGGCGAAGTCCCCTTCCAGGCGCTGGGCGGCCGCGTCGCCCCAGGCGTCATACGCCGCCAGCGCATAGGTCGCGTCGCTGGCGCCGGACGGCAGGCCCAGCCGCGGCCTCAGCGTGTCACGATTGTCCACCCGGCCGTCCCACACCAGCAGGCTGCCTCCGGGACCCTCCAGCGGCTGGCACTCACCCACTTCTTCCGGCGTCACCCAGCAGTGCCGATGTGCCACGCCCCATTCGCCCCGGGTCACGATGCGCTCGCCGTCCGGCCCGCGGTGCGCCAGCGCCCGGCTCATGCGCTCCACCACTCCGGCCTCGACCGGCCGACCGTCCGGATGCCACACCCCCACGAATCCACTCATGCCCGAACGGGAGCCCCGGCACTCACGATGGCAGCCAATTCACTCAAGCGGCCGGGCCGGTAGATTGGGCACGATGGGCGCATCTCAGAGGGGCCGGCTGAGGGGTTCGACCAGGTTGGTGGCCGCGCGGGAGCTGCTCACCGGAGAGTTCGACACCGACGCGGTGATCCTCGACCTCCGTGACGGCGTATACTACGGACTGGACGGAGTGGGCGCCAGAATGTGGAGCCTGCTCCAACA
>Ga0153915_10005726_pt1 | contig 11572 bp, 9 predicted proteins | sample Opewatmetagenome_2_FD_107003 | JGI IMG/M metagenome (GOLD analysis project Ga0153915, IMG submission 107003) | Freshwater wetland microbial communities from Ohio, USA - Open water 3 Core 3 Depth 3 metaG | ecosystem: Environmental > Aquatic > Freshwater > Wetlands | place: USA: Ohio, Lake Erie...
TGAGCGGCCCGACCCTGATCCGGGAGATCGACCAGGCCCTCGGCGAGGCCAAGAGGAAGTAGGCTGCGCGGCGCAACGCTCGGCTCGACGAGGTACCCCAGCAATGACAAGGCGCAAGCCGCGCGCGACGGCATATGGAATTCTTATCGCCTTTGTTACATACTATGAATGAACTTGGGATGTCCGAAACGAGATGAGGAAGGTCGTCTACGTTCGAATGATTTCGAGCCGAGGCCACCAACATTCGAAAGGTAGCCATGGGGGGGGCAGGGCCATAGCGGTCCCAATCCATAAGGCATAGAGCCTGAGACTGACATAGATCCTGTCGCCGAGGGCCGGAGAGATGCAACGCGTCCTCACGGTTTGTCCTCACTGTGGCGCTGGTTGTGGCCTCTATCTCTTGGTGGACCGGGGAGAGGCCATCGGGGTCATGCCCTCGGCCGGCCATCCCGTTTCTCGGGGAACCCTCTGCATGAGGGGCTGGACGAGCTTCCAGCATCTCCGTCGCCCCGAACGCCTCGAATTTCCCCAGATCAGGTTGAATGGGACACTGACGCGCGTCCCCTGGGACGATGCACTGACCTTCCTGGTTGAGGGGCTGGAAAGGGTCCGTCTCGAGCATACGGGTGGCGCCATCGGCCTGTGGGCCTCTGGGCGCCTCACCAATGAGGAACTGCTCCTCCTCCGGCGCATCGCATCCGAGGGATTGCACACGAACGCGGTTCGTTTCGATTCCAGCCTGCACGGCGTGGATCGGATCCCGGCCGCCTTCCTCGAGGGGCCCAAAGCCGCTCGCCTCGAGGACATCCAGGCCGCAGATCTCCTGGTCATCCTCGGCCATGGCCTGGAAGAGCATCATCCCCAGGTAGCCTCCAGGCTCCTGAAGGCCATGGATCAAGGGACGAGGGGTATCGTGATCTCCCCACGGCGGGACCTTCTCGCCAAGCCCGCGACCCTGCATCTGCAGGTCGCCTATCCTGACGAGGTGGTTCTCGGCCTGACCAGCGGAAGAGCGGGGTCTCCTGAGTCTCTGCGGAGGCCGTGGGACGATGCGAAATCCCGTGTTCTGGTCTACCCCCTCAAGAGTCTTCCTCTCCTTCGCGAGCTCCACCTCCTCGGCGCCCTTGAAAGCCTGGCCGCCGAGGACGGGACCAAGGTCTTGCTGCTCTTCCCCCGGGCAAACTCCCGTGGGGCCTTTCGCCAGAGGCTGGAGTCGCCACAGCTGGGCGGTCCGGAATTGCAGGCCCTCCTCGTGGTGGAGGAAGACCCCGCGACCTGGAGTCCCGCCTGCCGGCAGATGCTGCACGGCCTCGGGTTCCTGGTGGTGCAGGACCTCTTCCTGACGGAGACGGCCGAACTCGCGCACGTGGTGTTGCCGAGCGCGAGCTTCGCCGAGAAGGGGGGAACGTTCACCAACACCGAGGGACGGGAGCAGCACCTCCGGCCTGCGGTCCTTCCTCCCGGAGAGGCACGGCCTGGATGGGCCTTTCTGGCCGAGCTGGCGCGTCGTCTCGGGGTCCGCAATGTGGGATCGACGCTGGAGGAACTTCGACACGCGATGACCTTGCAGCAGAGGACGCCTGTTCCGGCGGCTCGCTCCGAAGAGCCCGTCGCGGTGGCAGAGGGTCACTCGAGCCTCAAGCACGTTCCGGATCGCCTCGGATGGATGTGGCTCCGGGACACGGTGCTCCGCCACACGGACGACTGGCAACGCGAGCATCAGGATCAGTGGATCGAGATGCATCCCGAGGACGCGAAACAATTTGGCCTGCGACCAGGCTGGATGGTTCGGGTCACGGGGGAGGATGGGGAGTTTCTGGCCAGAGCCCGCGTGTCGGACCGGGTCGCGCGCGGGATCCTGGTCACCCCCTACGACCTCCTGGAGGGGCCGGTCCAGCTCGAACGGGCAACATAGATGGACGCAAGCACGATCGCCGGGCGGGTTCAGGTGATCCAGAAGGACGCTGTGCCGCCCTGGGTGGCCGCCATGATGGCGCAGGCGAGCGTCATCGGCCCACACCAGGACCCAGATGGCGATCCCCAGCTGTCGTCCCTGAGCAGTGCCGACGAGCTGGACCTCGCCTATACCCATGACCTCCTCCCTCCGACCCGCCATCTGCTGCCACCCACCGAGGTCCTCTTTCGCTTCCAGGGCGGGGACGGCCTGAGGCTCATCCCCGAGTACGATGAGCGACGGCGGATCTTCTTCGGCATCCGCTCCTGCGATGTGAAGGGCATCCGCTATCAGGAACAGTTCTTCCGCAGGGATTTCCCCGACATCTACTTCCTCACCCGGCTCGAGAACGCGACACTGGTCAGTCTGGCCTGCCCGGCGCCTCCGTTGCCCACCTGCTTCTGTCCCTGTTGCGACGGCGGACCTGTCCTCAAGCCGGGGGAAGGCCATGACATCCAGCTCACCCCCTTGCAGGGCCGCTACCTGGTCGAGGTGGACTCCGAGACCGGGGCCTCTCTGGTGGCAAGAGCCCCGGAACTGTTCCGGGACGCGACCTCGGCCGATTTGGCGGAGCGGGAGGAGATGCTGAGCGAGATCGACCAGCGATTCTCCACGACGGCGTACCTTTCCCGAGGGATCTCGAAGGTGACAAACGACGCCGTTCCCGAGGAGGTCTGGGAGGAGCTGGCCGAGCGCTGCATCCACTGTGGAGGCTGCGCCTACCTCTGTCCCTTCTGCACCTGCTTCACCGTCTCGGACAGGAGCCGGGATGGCCAGCAGGGGGAACGCTTCAGGCGCTGGGATCATTGCATCCTGGCCGGCTTCACGCGGGAGGCTTCGGGCCATAACCCCCGGGACCGGAAGTGTGAGCAGTTCAAGCGCCGCTTCTTCCACAAGCTCAGCTACCAGTACATGCAGCGCGAGGGCAGGCCCGGCTGCGTGGGGTGCGGCCGCTGTCTCACGACCTGCATGACGGCGGTGGACATGGCGGCGGTTCTGATGCGCTTTCGTGAGCTCGGCCGGAAGCCGAAGTGGGGTCCGCCCTGGGCGGCCAAGCCCAAGACGAGCCCCTGAGAAGACAGGCATGGAGAACATCTACCTGCCCCATCTGACGCAGATCGCGGAGGTGCGACGCGAGACGGCGGACACCCAGACGTTCGTGCTGCGGTTCGGCGATCCCGAGATCAGGCGATCCTTCCGCTTCACGCCGGGACAGTTCGTCGAGGTGTCCGTGTTCGGGGTGGGGGAGGTCCCCATCGGCTTTGCCTCGGGCCCCTCCCAGGGCAACGGATTCGAGATCACTGTGAAGGCCATGGGCTCGGTCACGCGGGCCCTGCACCGGCTCCAGCCCGGCAACTGGGTGGGGGTCCGAGGTCCCTTTGGGAACAGCTTCCCCTACGAGGAGGCGAAGGGGCAGGACATCCTGATCGTCGGCGGAGGGATCGGGCTCCCCCCGCTCCGGTCACTGATCGAGGCGATCCTTCAGCAGCGAGACGCCTTCGGCGCGATCACCATCCTCTACGGGACGAGGACGCCGCAGGACCGTGTCTACAAGCCAGAGCTTGATCGCTGGAGGGGTCGCGGAGACCTCCTCTTGCTGGAGACGGTGGACGTGGGCGATGACACCTGGACCGGGCCCGTGGGTGTCGTGACGACGCTCTTTCGCCAGGTCACTGCGGATCCGTCGCGGACCATTGCCTACACCTGCGGACCACCCGTCATGATCAAATTCGTGATCCAGGACTTGCTCAAGATGGGCTTTGCGGAGGATCGGATTGTCTCCACACTGGAGCGTTACATGAAGTGTGGGGTGGGAAAATGCGGCCACTGCGCCATCGGTCCAAAGTATGTCTGCGTGGATGGCCCTGTCTTTACCTACAAGCAGATCAAGGGTCTCCCCGAGCCTCCGTGATCCTGGGGGAGGTTCATGCGCCAAGAGCTGGAGCGGCGGTTGAAGGGCAAGGTGGCCCTCGTCGGGGTTGGCAACGCGATGCTGGGGGATGACGGGGCGGGGCCGGCTCTCATCCACCTGCTGGAGGGTCGTCTGGAGGGGTGGATTCCGGTGTTTCTCGTGGACGGCGGGGAAGCCCCGGAGGCCTACTGGGGCAAGATCACCGCCTACCGGCCCCACGCCGTTCTGGTCATCGATGCCGTGGATTGGGGCGGGGATCCAGGGTCCGTGGCCCTCCTGGACAAAGTTGACCAGAAGGGGCATCCGTGTTCGACCCACAGGATCCCGTTGAACCTCTTCCTGGACCTGCTGAGGCTGGGGACGGGGGCGGACGTGTTTGTCCTCGGCATCCAGCCCAAGGTTCTGGCCTTCAACGTCGGGATGAGTCCCGAGGTCCTCAGGACCGTGGAGATCATGGGGGACCTGGTCACAGACATCCTGGTGCGAGGTGTCCGGTGCTGCTGATCCTGGTCGCGCTCCTCATGGTTCCCTTCGCGGGGGCCTTTCTCGCCACCCCGACCCGAGGCCGGGATAGCGACACCCTGGCCATCCTCACCTCCGGATTCACTGTGGCGCTGGCGGTCATGGCGGTCCTGATGCGGCCACGGGCCAGCCTCGTTTTCCCCCTGTACGGGATCCCCTGGCTTCCTCAGGGCGGACCGCTCTTCGGGCTCTTCCTGGATCCCCTCTCGTCGATGATGGTCATCATCATCAGCGTCATCGGCTTCCTGGTGATTCTTTACTCCACGGCGTACCTGAGCCCCCGAAATCTGGATCACGCCCTCGCCGACGGGAAGGGGCGTTACTTCCTCTGGATGTTCCTCTTCGTGGGCTCCATGCTCGGCCTGGTGTTGTCTCCGAACTTCCTGCAGATGTTCATCTTCTGGGAGCTGACCTCGATCTGCTCCTGGGCCCTCATCTCCTTCTACGGCGGGGAAAAGCGCCTCGCGGCCGGCTTCAAGGCCCTCCTCTTGACGAACCTGGGGGGGATCGGCTTCATGGTGGCGCTGGTCATCCTCTACGTCTCAACCCACTCCTTTGCCTTCGACGCGATGCAGCGCCTGGAGCCTCAGACGCGGGTGACGGTGTTCCTCCTGTTTCTCCTGGCCGCCTGGGCCAAGGCCGCCCAGATCCCGTTCTTCACCTGGCTTCCGGATGCGATGGAGGCGCCGACGCCCGTTTCGGCGTATCTCCACGCAGCCGCCATGGTGAAGGCCGGGGTGTACCTCATCGCCAGGATCGTGATCACACCGGCGTCTCTGCCCTGGTGGATCGGCCTCGTGGTGGCCGCGGCGGCCGTGCTCACCATGCTGATGGCGTGCCTGCTCTTCTTCTACCAGGACGACCTCAAGCGGCTCCTGGCCTATTCGACGATCACGCACCTGTCGTACATCCTGCTGGGCGCCGGGCTGGGCATCCTGGGATCCGCTACGGGAATGATCGGAGGGATTCTCCACATCATCAACCACGCCTTCGCCAAGGCGCTCCTGTTCCTCACGGTGGGCGCCATCGCCTATGCGACCGGGGTCAAGAGCATCCGCGAGCTTTCCGGCCTCTCCCACCGGATGCCTCTCGTCTCCCTGGCCTTCTTCGTCGGAATCCTGTCGGTCACCGGGGTTCCTCCCTTCTCGACCTTCTGGAGCAAGTTCTTCCTTCTGACCGGCGCCGTGGATGTGGGAGGGAATGTGGGCCTGCTGATCCTGATCCCCTTTGTGCTGGAAGTCATCGTGGCCTTCGCCTGGTTTCTCCGGCTCGGGCAGCAGGTGTTCTTCGGTGAGGTGTCCAAGGCGGCTGCGGGGGCAAGCGACCCAAGCTTTGCCATGAGCGCGGTGCTGGTAATCCTGATGGTCTTCTGCGTGCTGGCGCCGTTCATCGGCCTTCCCCTCGTCCACCAGATCACGCACTAGGGAAGGAGAGAGGATGACCCCCATACAAGGGTACGCCGCAGTGATCCTCCTCCTCCTGCTCGGCGCATTCGTCAGCCTGTTCATTGGCCGCCAGCAGCGGTTCGCGGGATACTTCTGCTTCGGACTGGTCCTGGTCTCGACCGTCGTCCTGGGCTGGGTCGTCCTCCAGGTGTACGTGCACGGCCCGCAGGAGGCGCGGGAGTCCTTCTTCTGGGTGATGGGCCTTTCGGAGTTCAAGGGGGAAGCGCTCTGCATGACCTGCCACTCCAGCAGCCGGGCGCTCTTCAGCGTTCCCGGCTTCGGGGCCTCCCTCATCCTCCGGATCGATCATCTGAGCGGATTCTTCCTCCTCATCATCGCCGGCGTGGGCTTGCTCTCCAGCCTCTTCTCCATCCGCTACATGGAACACTACCGGCGGGAGAGCCTGGTGGGCTTTTATCCCCCGTTCCTCGTCTTCCTGGCCTCGATGATCGCCGTGGCAGGGATGGCGGACCTGTTCTTCTTCTTCCTGTTCTGGGAGGTCATGACGCTGGCCTCCTACGCCCTAGTGATCTTCGAGCGGGAGAGGCAAGAGAATCTGCGGGCAGGGTTCAAGTACTTCCTGATGACCCATGCCGCGACGGCGTGCATGTTCCTGGCCGGGATCATGCTGTACGTCCGGGGAGGGTCCTTCAGCTTCGACGTTCTCCGATCCACCCTGGGGCAGCTCGTCCAGGAAAACCCTGGCCTGGCGCATCTGGTCCTCGCCCTCTTCTTCCTCGGCTTCGCCACCAAGGCGGGCATCTTCCCCTTCGGCGACTGGCTGCCCGATGCGCACCCGGCGGCGCCCTCGGGGATCAGCGCCCTGCTCTCGGGCGTCATGATCAAGATGGGGGTCTATGGGATGCTGCGGGTGTTCCTGCTCATCCTTCCCTCCTCGTACCTCACCACGACCTGGGGAGGGATCATTGCCTTTTTTGGCACCCTGTCCCTGTTTGTGGGCAGCCTCACGGCGCTGTATCAGGGGGACAGCAAGCGACTCCTGGCCTTCCACTCCATGGGCCAGATCGGGTATGTCCTGCTCGCCATCGGCATGGGGATCGCGTTCCGCAGGGTCAATCCGGCGATCAGCGCCGTCGCCTTGATCGCCGGCCTGTTCCATCTCCTGAATCACGCCCAGTTCAAGTCCCTGCTGTTCTTGAACGCCGGCTCTCTGCTGTACGTGGCGGGGACCAGGAATCTGAACGCCCTGGGCGGCCTCCTGCGACGCATGCCCTGGACGGCCGTCACGGCCCTGGTGGGGGGTCTGGCCCTGGCAGGCATCCCGCCTCTGAACGGCTTCACCAGCAAGTGGCTCATCTATCAGGTGACTATCCTGGGGGGCCTGGATAGGCCGGTCTACGTGCTGTACGCCTTGCTGGCCTTCTTCGGCAGCGCGGTGACCCTGGCCTCCGTCCTCAAGTTCATCACAGCCGCCTTCCTGGGTCACCCGTCTCTTCAGGCGAGGGAGACGGTGGACGTGCCGTGGAGCATGCGGATCGCCCAGTGCTGCCTGGGGGCGCTCTGCGTCCTGATGGGTCTCTTCCCCGTGCCGGTCCTCAGGCTTCTCTACCAGGCGATCAGCCCCGGCCTGGCCTTCCCAGCCTATGAGGCGCTCTTCGGGGGAAGCATCTGGGGGGTCACATCGAACCTTGGGGAGGGGATGGCAGCGGCCTGGAATCCCCTGGTAATGGTGGCAGCCCTCCTGGCCTGCCTTGCCCTCTCGGCGCTCATCTACCGGCTGGGTGCGGCACCGGTCCGGCAGACGGCGCTCTGGTATTGCGGCGAGGCGCATCGGCCGCAAGAGGTGAAGTTCAGCGCCCACAGCCTGTATCTCCCCTTCAAGCACTTGTTCTCCCTGCGGGTGGGGAGCTACGAGCAAGAGGGAGTCTACCCGGTTCTTCCCATACCCAGGCTGAAACTGCGGGTAGACCTGGCCCGCGCGTTCGACGTGGACCGATACCTGTTCAGGCCGGCGGTCCGATGGGCCATGGGCTTCATGGAGCGATTCTCCCGGCTGCACGTGGGCATCCCCCAGGTCTATGTCGCTTGGATGGTCATTGGGGCGCTCATGGCCATCCTGATCCTTTTTGCTTTCTCGAGGGTGTAGGGAAAGAGCGGGGGGCGAGATGACGGTCGCAGAGCTTCAGGCGCAGCTCAAGGAGCGGTTCGGAGAGAACCTCACCCGGATGGAGGAGCGCGCCCCAGGGAAGTTGTCACTGACGGTCCAGCCGAAGGTCCTCCGAGCGCTGGCGGCATATCTGTTTGCGGAGACGGGTTGCCGGTATGTGGTGAGCGCCGGACTTGATCGGCGCGAGTCCTCGCGGCATTTCGCGGTCGTGCACTTCTTCGCGCGGGACCCGGACAGGATCGCCATCGACGTTAATGTCTTCCTCGACGACGAGAACCCGCAACTCGATTCTATCACGCCCGTGGTTCCGGCAGCCAACTGGGCGGAGCGGGAGTTCGCGGAGCTTCTGGGGATCACCCCTCTCGGCCATCCCGATCCCCGGAAGCTCGTGCTGGCGGACGACTGGCCGCCAGCTATGCACCCGCTGCGCAGGGACTTTCCCCACGATCTCCGGCCCGAGCCGGCGGAGGGGGTGGCCTTTCAAGCCAAGGAGCCTCCGCCAGGGGCCACGGTGGTGCCCATCGGCCCCTACTTCCCCGTCTTGAAGGAGCCGGCCTATTTCCGCCTGTTCGTGGAAGGGGAACAGGTGGTGGGGTGTGATTACCGAGGCTTCTACGTCCACCGGGGGATCGAGAAGCTGGGTGACAGCGTCCTGACGTACAACCAGATCCCCTTTCTGGCGGAACGGATCTGTGGCATCTGTGGCTACGTCCATAGCACCTGCTACTGCGAGGCCACGGAGGAGGCGGCCGGAATCGACGTCCCGCCTCGCGCGCGGTACATCCGGACCATCATGCTGGAGCTGGAGCGGATCCACAGCCACCTCCTCTGGCTGGGGATCGCCGGCCACATCATCGGCTTTGACACGATCCTCATGCAGGCGTGGCGGATCCGGGAGCCGGTCATGTGGTTGTGCGAGCAGATCTCGGGAAGCCGGAAGAACTACGGGATGAACCTGGTGGGCGGCGTGCGGAGGGATATCCCGCCCGAGCTGCATGCGAAGATCGAGGAGGTGCTGGCCAAAGTCGAGAAGGAGGCCACGGCCATCGTGGGGGTCGTCGCCGGGGACACCCCGCTGGTGATGCGCCTGAAAGGGGTTGGCCCCTTGAGTCGGGAGGATGCGATCCGCCTGTGTGTCGTCGGTCCCACAGCCAGGGGTTCGGGCGTGGACCTCGATGCGCGGCGGGACCATCCCTGCGCAGCCTATGGCGAGGTCCCGCCCAAGGTCATCGTCAAGGAGGAGGGGGACGCGCTGGCCAGGACCCTGGTCCGGCTGGAAGAGTTACTGGAGTCCATCGCCCTCGTCCGCAAGGCCCTGGCCCATCTCCCGCCGGGACCGCTGATGGCAACATTCGAGGGAGAGATCATCGATGGTCTGGAGGGAACCTGCTTCGTGGAGGCGCCCAGGGGCGAGGACTTTCACTACGTCCTGACGGGGAAGGCGAATCGGCCGCTGCGGTGGAGGGTCCGGGCACCGTCCTACCCCAATCTCCAGGCGATCCCCACCATGATCCAGGGGCAGATGGTGGCCGACGTGCCCATCGCCCTGGGGAGCATTGATCCGTGCTTCTCGTGTACTGAGCGACTGGAGACGGTGGATGTGCGGACGGGCGCCGTCAGGGTCTACGGCCAGGAGGAGTTGCTCCGGATGACGCGGGAGGGACGGGGATGTCGCTGAGCCTGCCGATGGCCATCATCAACGTAGGCCTGGCCCTGCTGCTGTCCCCGCTGTTGGAGGGGATCATGCGGAAGCTCAGGGCCAGGATCCATTCGAGGATCGGCCCGCCCGTCCTCCAGCCGTACTACGACCTGTTGAAACTCCTGGGGAAGGAGGACCTGCGGGCCGGGGATCCATGGCTGATCCTCGCCCCCATCCTGGCCCTGGCCTCAACCCTGACGGCGAGTCTGTTGATCCCGCTGGGCGGGGAGGCGCCCCTGGCGGGGGCGGGGGATCTCCTGGTCTTCCTCTACTTTGTCGGGATCTCGGCCGTGGCGGTGATCTTCATGGGGATGCTCTCCTGGAGCCCCTATGGCTTTCTGGGTTCGTCCAGGGAGATGATGATCTACCTCACCGTCGAGCCGGTGCTGTTCGTCACGTTGATCACGGCCGCGGTGCATGCCCGCTCGCTCAAGCTCTACGACCTCGTCCTCTGGAATCACGCCATGGGGCCGCAGATCTCCATGCTCATCGCGGCCATCGCCTACTTCCTGGTCCTCCAGGCTCAGCTCGGCCGGCTCCCCTTCGACATCGCCGAGGCCGAAACGGAGATCATGGGAGGACCGTCCGTCGAGATCGGCGGACCGAAGCTGGCGCTGTTCAGGTGGAGCGTCCAGGCGAAGCTCCTGGTCTTCACCGCCCTGTTCGTCGAGGTCTTTTTCCCCTGGCCCAAGACCTTCCAGTTCATACCAGACCTGGGCCTCACGCTGGGCAAGGTCCTCCTGATCGTCTTGGTGGTGGCGGGGATCGATGCGGTGAATCCGCGCCTCCGGATTGATCAGGCCCTGGTGTTCTTCTTTGGGGTGACCATGGTCTCGCTGGCGGGCCTGGCCCTGGCCCTGGTGGGATCGTGAGCGGGCTGGCGAAAGGTGAAACCCAGGCCAGGCCAGGGCCCAAGAAAGATGCCCCTGGCCCTGGTGGGATCGTGAGGAGGCTTCTGGGATGTTGCGGAGCAAGCTGAAGGAAGCCTGGATCTGCCTCAAGGCGGGCAGGGTCACGCTTCCCTATCCCTTGGGCCCCGCGCCCGCGCTGCCCGAGGGGTTCCGGGGGAAGCTGGAGGTGGACGCAGAGGCCTGCATCGGCTGCGGGGCTTGCGCCAACGCCTGTCCCTCTCGCCTCATCGGCTTGGCGGATCAGGGCTACCGCCGCACGCTCGACTTCCGCCTCGAACGGTGCACCTACTGTGCCCGCTGCGCCGAGGTCTGCCCCGAGGGAGCCGTCTTCCTGACGCCGGAGTTCGAGCTGGCGACCGGGAGCCGGGAGGACCTCCACATCCACGTGGAGGTGTACATGGCCACCTGCCGTCGCTGTGGCCGATGCTACCGTCCGGCCAGCCCGCTGGATCGCCTCATGCTGACCGGGATGCGGGACGGGGAGGGGGGGGTGAGCTAAGCATGGCCTGGGTGACCGGCGACGTAATCATCACGCTGGTCGTGGCGCACCTGTTGGCCTCGATCGCGGCCGCCGAGGTCCGGAACCTGAAGCTGTCCACGGCGGCGCTCTGCGCGCAGTCCGTGTTCCTGTCGGCCACCTTTGCCGCCTTCGCCGTCCTCTCCCAGAACCCGAGCCTGTACTGGTGGGCCTTGACCACCCTGCTGACCAAGGCGATCCTCATGCCGTGGCTGCTGTTCTATTACATGCGGCGGCTCCCGAAGCTGGAAGTGAAACCGGTCATCGGCTTCGCCGCCTCCCTCATCTTCCTCCTCATCTTCCTGACGGCATTCTACCAGTTCGTGCATACCCACATCGAGTTCATCGCGCCCACCAAGGAAGCCCTGGTGGAACCGGCCCGGTCAAACCTGGCCATCGCGTTCACGATCTTCGTCCTGGGCCTGTATGTGGTGATGGCCAGGAGGGATGCCTTCAAGATCGTCATCGGCCTGATCCTGTTGAA
>Ga0153915_10005727_pt1 | contig 11571 bp, 8 predicted proteins | sample Opewatmetagenome_2_FD_107003 | JGI IMG/M metagenome (GOLD analysis project Ga0153915, IMG submission 107003) | Freshwater wetland microbial communities from Ohio, USA - Open water 3 Core 3 Depth 3 metaG | ecosystem: Environmental > Aquatic > Freshwater > Wetlands | place: USA: Ohio, Lake Erie...
ATTAAGTTGTCCAAACATCCCCGTATTGGCTAATCTATTGGCACCAAAATTAACTGCATTTCCCATGAGTTGCAAACCTGGGGCGCTAGATCCAGTAACTGTAGGAGCATTCATAGTGGCGCCAATGTTGTAGCCCGTAGCATCAGACAACAGTCCATACCTCCAAGCTCTAGACTTCGCATGTTCCATGATAAGTTGAGTCATGGTAGGCCAGTTAGTATGGTAGTGTTTGTTCAGGTAATTAATGAGTGCATCGTATTCCTGTTCCCCAATCTGACCAATCAGACCAGCAGTAACCAGTGAGATCCCCATAAAGGTAGCAAGGGGAAGGACATTAGCCGGGTTGATGTGGCCTTTCAGTGCAAGGTCTTTATATTCCCCAAGCATACCAAGCCAAGTCGTAGAAAAGGATTGCAACGGTCCGATAACAGTACCTAAGATACCAGTACGACTGAAGATGTGAGCTTTCTCAAACCACTTCATAGATACCATGTAATGGTCGGTTAATTCCTTTGCAAGAAAATAAGGTTCGTCTCCTTTCATTCCCTTGTCTATTCCTAGTTCCCTGATCATTTCAAGGAATAGAAGTCCAGCAGGACGCCTAACCGCATTCCTTTCAATAAATCCCATCAGACTAGTACCACTTGCATGTTCAGCGATTGTATCCTTAATGTCTTTGACTGTGTTCTGACGATAAGCACTGGCATCATATCTGAAGGTAGCATCCAAGGCCCCAATCCTATCCAAAGCCTTAATGTCTGGGTGATTCCAATCCCTCATACTGTTCATAGCTTTGATACTGGCTTTTATGACAGCAATAGGAGAACGGATTAAACCAAGACCACCATTCTCAGAAGCCATAGCAAACATCTTAGGAAAGGCAAAGACCGGTTGCATGATGTTGTTTGCAATGTAGGTCAGGTTACCAAACCCAAGTAATTGGGCTGTAGCAATTCGATTACTGTATTTAAAGAAGTCATTCAGAAAGACTTGTGGTAATTGAACCTTTCCAGCTGTTCCTACCCGAACCACTCCACGAACTAGATCAGACAAAGCAATGCTGACCTTGTTCCACATCTCATTACCACCACCACGAGCAATATCCAGACTGTCAAGGGCAAACCCCTTGGCATTAGGACGTGCATCCAGTTCAGTATCTTTCCAAATTTGACCGTGGATCTCGTCAATCTTTCTATTACCCAGATAGTCATAGGCTTGGCGGATGTATCGTTCAGAGACTTCTTCATACCTACGAAGACCTTTACGACCACCTTCTGTACCAGCGGCTCCTTTTGCCCCTTCACGTTTTAACCCGTGACGGGCAAAGCCCCTTGCCCTTAGTTGTTGTTCAATAGCAGTAGCGGCATCAAACTTCTGGTTAGCCCTAAGTTGGCTAAGCATAGTTTCGTATTCACGCCAGTTGTAGTCAGACCGCAATCCTTTTTCTTTGATCTGAACATCATATTCCGGGAAAGCAGCCTTGAGTTTGGCTTCATCAGGCTTAAGGTAGAAACTCTTAACAAAACTATCCCCAGCCTTGTTCTTAAACGAGGCAATAAAAGGACCATCGAAGTCCGCAGGACTCCAATAATGGGGAAGAGAGTGGATAGGTTCTCTATCGTTTTTCACCAACTCTCTATTCAGATCACTAAGAACCTCCTGATTGATCTTGATTCTGTCAAGATAAGCACGTAATTGTTTCTCAGTAAGTTCCTTACCGAGCGCAGCCTTAGCTGCACGTTGGATACCTTCTCGACCAACCCATCCTTGCAGGTTGTTCAACGCCTGTCCAACTTGGTTGACCTCAACACGCTCATCTTTGGTCAACTGTTTCCACATGTGCATGTAAGTCCCCGGACTCGGATTTTTACGACTGAGACCGTGAACTTTGGAGTTCGCTTTCATTTCATGCAAGTTCTTAATCATATGGACTTGAGAACTAGCCCAACTGATCAACGGGTTGTACTTCGCAGTAAATCGACTGTTCGTAATCTTACCTGTAGCATTAGCACGAATAACACCAATATCAGGTTGAGAGAGAACCTCAGCCTTAACTTCGGGAAATGACCTGTTATCCATGTATTGTTTACGGATATCACGAAGACCGTTCCCAACCTTCTCAATAACATTCAGTTTCTTTTCAATAGGAAGACCTGAATCAGGTTTAGCAACGGTGTTAGCCTTCATTACCTTGTCATAGATACCCTTTAAGACTTCAGGGGCAAGCCTGTGCCCCTTAGCTTCCATGTCCTTTACAAATTCCCCAAAGGAATATTTAGTGGAGTTTTCTTGGGCAAGTTCTCCCATCATCTCTCTACTAGTTTCGTTGAAGTATGCACGACGTTGTGCATTGGAAGTACGACTCATCATTTCATCAGACGTATGAAGGACATCTTCCAATACGGATTTGTATTCAGTAGGAAGACGAAGGATCTTTCTTACAGATTCGATGAACTTGGAATAAACAGTACCACCATAAGGAGATTTAATGCCTCTTAAAAGTTTTCGGAAGTTAGGATTACCCCAAGTTTCTGCCACAAACTCATGCAGATGAGTCATCCCATACGGTTTAAGGGACTTAATATATCCTTTTTGGAGTAGGGTCTTTCCATTTACCTCTAAGTGTTTCTCTACCACATTCATTAGATTCTGAAGTCGAGTTACATAAGGCTTAGCCCACTCGTATCCAGATCTGTTATTGAGAACCTTGTCGATAACAGTTGCTGTTTTAGCATGAGAAAATTCGTGAAGTAACGTACCAGAATCACCAACAGCTTTCTGTCCAATACGAATCGTATCAGCAGATTGCGTATAAGAAGCAATCGCGTCCCGTCCATCATTCAACTGAAATGACGGTGTATGTTCAAGTTTAGTACCAACTCCAATCTCTTTACTTAAAACATCTGCATCTGTAGTCTTCAGGAAGTGGTCAGCCAAGGCAGCATGACCTGGGTGTTCCCCAGAAGCTACGGCTTGAAGTTGTTCTTTAACACCCTTACCCTCATTCTGGGCATTAAACAACTCCATGTTAAAGCCTGAGTTTTTATCGGTATTAGGTAGTTCCGTACCACCACTATCCCGTACCTTATCAACTGGGAACTTCGGGGCTTCTTGAGGAAGCCTTGGAAGCTTGTCTGCAACAGGTTCATAGTTAATGCCACCTTGGTAGGAATAACCATTTGCACCCAAAGTGGTAGCATCCAAATTCATAGCATTAGCAAGTGGACCTTGTCCTCGAACAAGATCATTTCCTTGTGGCATAGCCCTACGAGCAGCTAAGTCAGCTGCTGTCGGAGGACCAACTTGAAGGTCCGGGCCTGTGGAAGGAACGTGGGGATTTGGATTTGTGGGAACTTGAGCAAGAGGCTCTGGAGCTTGGTAAGGCATATTCCGGTACTGCTCTTCTTGTTGGGCTTCCCAGTCCTTCATCTCCTTTTCGTGGGCCATCATGGCCTGATCCCAGTCAGCTTGGGACAACCCTGTAGGAGTCCGTTTACCAACTTGGTCCGGTATCCGGGCAACCTTACCCCCTAGTCCAAGCTGGGGAGCTTGGTAGTTCTGGGGATACCTAAGCATAGTATCAGGGGAGTTAGGATCTAGGGTAAGGGGGTTCCCTTCCGCATCTTGACGGTACAAAGGACCGTCCATAGCCTCGTAAGCCTGCTTATAAGCGGCCTGTTTAGCCTCATCTGCCTGACGTTTGTCTAGGATGGCCTTAGCGTCACTTTGAGCCTTTTCGGCGGCCACCCTATCAGCCTTGGCCTTAGCGAGCTTCCTAGAGCCTTTTATGGCCCCTCTCATACCCTCAATACCAAACCCAATGTCCGTAGCCAGTTCTCCGGTAGCCCCGATAGTCCCAGCAGTAGCATCTGAAGCCCCAAGTACACTGGCTAGACCCCCTGCGATATTACCGTACCCTTGGGGTACCATAGCAAAGGGTTTCATTATGGCTTTGTAGGCCGTAGACTCCCTATCAGGTTCCAAAGCAGACACTCCGGGTAGGGGATGACCCCCTAGGAACCTAGTACTGAGGGGATTCATAGCCTCCGACACATCCCCGAATTCCTTGATACCAGCTTCAGGACCGTGGGCAATACCTTCCACAGCCGCAGGAATAGCTGCTCCAACCATTCCGGGAGCACTAGCACCAATATCCCCGGCAGCCGTAATGACTCCTCGAAGATTCTCTCCGATAGCCCTACCTACGGTATTCTCTTTGCTTGCCCCAAAATCACCCGCTTGACCAGTCTTAAGTTGCATCTGTAGGACTTGAAAAGCTTGTTCTTGGGTAGCTCCTTCAGGACCGTCTACGTCGTAGTCTTGACCATCTGGAGAAGTAAATGTAAATGTAGGCATTTATAGACCGCCCTTATCGTTTTTTAACTGCCCAACCTGCTGGAATACCCCCACCGCCACCAACTGCCCCCGGAGCCCTAGGATCTTGTGGGAAGGCATTGTTGTAGACATCCGGTGTTTGGGAAAGGGTACTCGGAATAGCATTGCTGATACCGGGTTGTTGTTTAGCAGCTTGTTCAACAGACCACATACGTTGAGCAGCACTCATAGCAGCATTAACCCTAGCTTTACTTGCATCGTCTAACCCAGGATTAGAAAGGAGAGCTTGTCCAAGCATGATGACATTTCGATAATCCTTAGTAGCCATAGCCTGATCAAACAATTGAGCAGTACTCTTAATGGCAGCTGTAGCCCGGAACTTGGCCGCCTCTATTGTGGCTTGACTTGTAACTTTGGTCCTTTCCATCGCAGCTGCATCTTTTTGAGTTTGCTCTTTGGTACGCTGTCTGAACTTAGAGTCAGCATTGTCATACCAATCTTGTACATCCTGAGCATTTTTAGCGTAACCACTTGGACCATCCTTAAGAACATATTTAGCTACTGGATCGGTATCAGGATTGTGTCCTTTAGAGGTAAGGAACTGACGCATAGCCGCTTCTGCTTGCGGTCCTTTATCATTACCCATGGCAAACTTAGCAAATCCAGCAGCATCAGCTGCACCATTTGCAAGTTGTTGACGACCCATCTCTCCCATAGTAAGAGCATGTTGTGCGATACGTTCAGAGATCTGGTCATTGATAGTGGATCGACTCAGCTGAGCTTTATCCTGTTTCAGGGATAGATCAGCTTGGGCATCAGGCACAGCGGTGTTTATTGTCGCCTGACTTCTTGCATTCGTAGCCTGTGCTGAAAGGTCGTGAGTACTCATCAAGTCCTGAAGACCAATAGCTTGTCTTTGTGCATCCATCCGTTGCAACGAATCAGTGACTGGTTGCATTTGTTGGGCACGGTTGAGATCTTCGTTAAAGAGCATACCCGCAAGAGCACCTTGGGGTTTGAAGTCGTAAGCCGGTGTTTGAAGCGCCGGATCGTATGTGATATTGCCGCCCATGATTAGATTAAACTCCCAATTGTTTTAGCAAGAGTTCCAGCACCGCTGACCAAATTACCTGCACCACTTATTACTCCACCAGGATTGTTTGCGACTTGACCAATAGCACTACCAAGTTGACCTTGTTGTTGCTGTGTTTGAGCAAGACTTCCCAGTCCAAGGGTACCCATAGTATTAGCAGCAGGATACGGGTTATTACCCAGAGCAAGAGGAGTCAGGTTCTTCACGTAATCCATGGTGCCACTGTTGAGCCCTTGAAGGGCATCACTGACGAAGTTTCCACTTTGGTTATAACCTTTAGCTGCATCTTGTGCCATAACTGTTTTGAGTAGAGATTGACCGTAGGCTGTATTACCGATACCTTTAGTAGCTGCATCATAAAGAGGATCAAAGTACTTAGGTTGTTGAGTCCTGAATTGATCCATATTCTGGATACGATCCATCAAGGTATTTATCTGGTTGGCATTTTGCCCAGCTTGAGAATAGCTCAGGATAGAACCAATCAGGTTACTGAAAGGCAAGGTAGGATTAGCACTAGTTGATGTACTACCACCACCACTATTGGTACCACTCATACCATTTCCAAGGCTAGTCAAACCCGATCCAAGCTTACTGAGCCAATCAGTTATTCCACCCCCACCACCAGCTGCGGTAGCTCCACCTGGAGCAGTCATACCAGCAGCTACACCATTTGTACCTCCCATACCACTGATATCCATTCCAGCATCCAAGGCACTACCTCCTCCACCACCCGTCTCGGCTCCACCGAGAAGACCGGGGGATACGTCTGACATTGTTCCTGTATCAGCCAAGGCTAGTTGTTGCCCTGCTAGACCACCACTTCCAGCTGCACCGCCACCTGCGGCAGCTAAACCACCACCAGTAGTAGCACCAAGACCTAACCCTGTACTTCCAGCAGAGGCTCCGGGAACTGACATTCCCGTAATAGCGGCATCTTCTGCACCGGCCCCAGCAGTTGCTCCACCAGCACCAGCAGCTGCACCAGCAGCCAAGACAGCACCACCAAACAAGGCAGGTAGAATAAATCCACCATAGTTACCCATGAATCCGTTACCAGCTTGGGATGTCTGTTGCCCTTGGGCAGCAGCCCATTGCTGAGACGATTGCATCTGTTGTTGGGTAGGCATCATTGTCTGAAGATGCGGTGCCAATGACGGGTTTGCTTGAGCAGCAGCTTGAAGAACTCGTTGGTTAAACGAAGCCCAATCGTAGTTTGTAGCAATATTCCCATTGGTGACATTGGGAGCCGCAGCAGCGGCATACTGCATAATCTGGTTGTCACTTAATCCAAGAGCACGAAGTCTTGGAACAATATCTACATAGTTAGGATCACCACCGACTCGATTGTTACCAGCACCGGGAGTAGCCAGATTACCACCAGCAAATCCCAAATTAGCTAGTACACCTGTATTGGTAGGACCAGTGTAGTTACCTCCAGCAGACCCTTCTCCGTATTGAGAAGTACTAGTCATCTGTTGTTGGATCTTTTGAGCCAAGGCAGGGTTACCAGCAGCAATCGCTTGAAGGACAGATTGATCAGGAGGAGGGGTCCCAACAGGACCACTACCCATAGATTGGACTGACTGGGGATCTAGTACTTGCATGAACTTCCCAGTCGATGAGTCGGGAATCCACCCCATAGCTGCAAAGGGACTACCTTCACCATAAGTAAAATTCGGATCAGCACCCCAGGTGTAAGCCATAATTAATCCTTATTCAAAAACTTCGATTACGCACCCATCTGTATATGGGGCACGTAAATAGTTATCTCCCGATTCGATATTAAGAATCAATCCAGGAGTATCAAACTTTATTCCATTTAGTACTTGACATGTACCCTTGAGTAACATGACAGCACTACCTTTTGTGACAAATTGGGCGTCACGATTAGTTAAGGCTATTTGTCTATGCTTTGGAGCTTTGCCATCTGTCCGAGAGACACAGTAGTAGTCCACGGATGGACTAACAACCTCAAACCTATAGTTTCCTTTGATAGGATCAGGAAGCTTGTCTCCTGTATCCAAGGCATTGAGTCGGTAAAATACTTGACCTACATCTTCATTGATCCAATCAAGAGTACCAGATACCATGATAACTACATTAGGATTCCTGGAACGGGGATATGACTCAGTGTGATGAGTCGAAAGGAAGTCCCCCTGTTCTCCTTGGAGCCTAATGAATTTGTACGGTTCTAGAATATGGATCGAGGTCTTCATGATGATAGTTAGACTCCCACGATTACCGTAGGAGTAATAATCTGTTGTCCAGCAGTCAGAGCCTTTTTAGGTAAACCAACTGTTTCCACTCCAATGAGGGGAACGATAGAACTCATGTCAGCCTTACCTTGTATACTGTCTTCCATCAAACCAAACCACTCGATGGGAGCATAATCTGAAATCAATTGTTGCAGATCAATCCCAGTAGGGATCGGATTCGGGAGCATGATGTTAAAATCAGAACGGGCCCGTAAGACCTTGCCTTGTGCGTCTACTTCACTTGCAAGTACAGCTTCAGTAAGGATCGGAGTATAGTACCGAACAACAATAGTGTTATCTGTCGGATTGTGACTCAGAATTTTGTATTTGAGGTTCATTTGTTATACAACTCCACCATTACGTATTCCATTGGAAATCCAAGGTGTGACAGTATTGGCATTCCCTTCAACCGAATGTCCCTGTGAACCTGATGCTCCAGTGGCTCCAGTTGCTCCGGTAGAACCTGGACCAGCACCACTTCCTCCTGATGAACCACTGAATGGTGAGGGAGTTTGACCAGCACTACCACTACTACCAGCCCCACCTCCATGACCACCATGTCCAGCACCAAATTGCCAGCCAAAATCATAATTAGCGTCTGTATTACCATCTCCACCACGACCGCCGCTAGCATATGACTTTCCATCTGATGTCCACGAACCACCACCACCACCACCACCTCCTCCTCCTGTACCACCACTCCCACCGGAACCTCCACTACCAGCAGTACCTCCATTCAAGGTTCCTGAGCCATTATTGACATATATAAGGAGATTGGTTACGGCATCGGCAACAAAGGCTGCACCACCCGTACCACCGGTACCTCCGGTACCACCAGTTCCACCAGTACTACCGGGAGATCCAGCACTACCATTGAAAACATTTCCAGAACCAGGTCCTCCTGTTCCTCCAGCCCCTGTACTACCTGTTGAACCAGTACTACCAGTAGCACCAGCTTTGCCGGTAATAGTGTTATTATTTGTAATCTTGATTACTGAGCCAGCAGTCCAGCCCGTACCTGTTCTGTAAGCTGGGGTACTAGTAGACGTAGCTCCAACAGTAGAGTTAATGATCGCATCTACCATTACCATGTCGGTTGGTGAACCAGCACTGGTACGTAAATTGAAATCGTTTGTTGCTCCACTTATTGTGTTGGTTACTGGCCTAAGAGGAGGCATAGGGCAAAGCATCTTATGCTACACCTTTAAGATAAGACCCATACATATTGGTACCATCACAGACAAAGACAAATACATCATGCGCACTAGCAGCTGTTGATAACACTGGGGTGGTTCCTAAAGGCCACTTGAACACAGTGTTCCAACTCATGGTACGACCACCTGTAGCATCTTGCTTGACATGAAGAATGTAAGATGCAACTTTCATATTTGTAGGTGCCGCTAGTGTGTGTCCAGAGGCGGTAAGTGTTAACGTTGCTACTTCCCCAAGAGAACAGTCCCAACTAATTGTCGCTCCATCTGTCAGGGTTTGCGACGTACTAGTTGGATTGACTAGAGTACTTGTCGAAAGAGTTGTATTGGTTATAGTCCATCCATCCAACACCATGGCCTTAAGCCAACGAAATACAGATTGAGACCACCCTTGAACCCCAAAGGATTCCTTACTGTCATATACAGCAGGGGGTTGAACAGGTAGTGACATTCTTAATGCATCCCTTGTTTAAGCTCAAACTCCAGAGCTTCTAACCTAAACGGATAAGCATCGTTGGTATAGAGTTTAAAAGCCCGTCTACGGAATGGACTGATATTATTAATGTATTTGTAGTTATTTACTAGATCAACCGTTCGGCTACTAGAAAAAGTGATATAATCATCATCAGACCACGAGATAGACATACTAGTACTAACTGTAGTTGGCGTAGCAATAACATGTATCTTGTTGACAAACTTCTTCAGATCTGTACCAAAGTCAATCATTGCTGTTTGAAGATAGGACTCATAGGTAACACTATCATCTTGGAATACAGGACTTGTTGGACTGATTGTGTAGGTCTTCCCACTTGTGGAAGCCCGACTTACAGCATAGATAGCTGAACTAGCTGAAGAACTAACAGCAATCTGATGCCAAAGAATCGTCTGGCTACTCCACTCATGCCAGATTTGGTCTTCCATACAGTAGACAAAGGTTCTCACTCCAATAGTGCAAAACAGGAATGTCTTTCCACTGATCTTACCAGCAGTCAAATAAGGGACGTTATTACCACGTTCCCCAAGGAACAGATCAATCGAATTGGTAGAAATACGTTTGGGTTGGTAACCTTCCATGATGTAGATCGAGACCGATCCAGTATCGCTAGACGAGACCCAAGCAATAGTATCTTCTAGACTGACTATCGAATTGGAATTAATACAACCAATCCTGATAGTAGCTTCAGTTACTTTCTGCAAGGGAGAACCTGTAGCATTACCAACATCCCGGAAGAACTCAATGGACTCTTTACCAAACCCCATGATCAGGTCTTTGTAACGAGCTAAACCAACCCCCTTATCAGGATACATGTTAGCACTGAGGAAACTAGTCGCAGACCAAGCAGACAGGCTGTTTAGATCCGAGTTCCAGATGGTTCCATCCGTAGCCATAATATACGTGTAACCGTTCATGTGAACGAAGTTACCAGTAATAGTCAGGCTATTGTTACTCGGAAAATCCACATCAGTAATCTGGGTTAAAGCACCACCACTTGGATAGTAGTAGGCTTTGTTCCCAGTTGTGGACATAACCAGATTGGGAGTTGTCCCAATAATGGTTTCTGAAATTCGTTCTACTAGTCCAGTGACAGCTCCTAGACTGGTCGTATCTTTATAGACAGTCGAGTTAGTTGCTCCAAAAGCTGTAACGAGTTCATTTGAACTTCCAATCCAGATATGAGCAGCTGTGCCAATACTACCAGCAGCAGGTGTCGTATTACTTGCCCATCCTGGACGTTTATAGAGGTAGTATGTTTCCTTTCCCGTATAGGGATTCTGAATCTTATCAGGAATCAGGTTGACAAATCGTTGATCTCGAAGACTCGGATCTGACCAAGACCCAATTACCATCTCTCCAATTACTCCAATACCGATAATACCACCAGAGACACTAGTAGAAGTCTCATGGTACAGTCGTGTATTATAAGAGCCTACAAGGGAGACTCTAACGGGGGAATCAAGTTGGGCCATTGTTGCTTAGAAACGAATAAGGTAATTAAGCATGAGTGCAGGGGGCATATTCTGACTAGAACCGGTACCCGCATTAGCGTTTGAAACAGTGACTCCTGTTGTAGTAGTACTCGTTGCGGCAGAAGGATCGTGAATACCACCACCAGTATAACCGTTTGCCGTACCTCCAGCACCACCTTCATCATATGTGTGATGGTGTCCTGGATCAGTTACGGTTGCCGTATGGGTGTGGGCATGCAGTAATTCAGAACCACCAGCAGCACCAAGAGTTGTACCAGTGATACCACTGTTACCATTGGTCACACGACTAGCAGCCGATCCACCCATGTTATCGACACCGAATACTGCCCTACCTCGAAGATCAGGTAGATTGAATGTCGTCGAACCATCCCCTGTGCCATATGTAGTCGAGACAACAGCAAACAGGTTTGCATAGGTAGTCCTACTTACCGCTTGTCCATAACAGAGCAACCAGCCAGAAGGAGCAGAACTACCAGCATAAGCTTGCACTACAGCCACTGGGATACTTGTACCACCTTGAGCACAAACATAACTAACACACTTGACATTACCAGCACTGTCTCCACGGAAGATAGCTGAGTCTCCAGCAGCAGTAGTAATATTCGTCCCACCGGGAAGGATGAGACTAGTGGCATTATGAGTAAGGGTTAAGGCACCATCAATATAAAGGGTAGTTCAGGACCGAACC
>Ga0153915_10005728_pt1 | contig 11571 bp, 10 predicted proteins | sample Opewatmetagenome_2_FD_107003 | JGI IMG/M metagenome (GOLD analysis project Ga0153915, IMG submission 107003) | Freshwater wetland microbial communities from Ohio, USA - Open water 3 Core 3 Depth 3 metaG | ecosystem: Environmental > Aquatic > Freshwater > Wetlands | place: USA: Ohio, Lake Erie...
AGCAATGTTAATATCACAGGTTCAGGAGATGCCTTACAGGTGAACGGTTCTGCTTACCTGACCAACTGCAAAATTACAGGCGATGGAGATATAATCCTCGGTCGCGGGCCGGCGTTCTTCAACAATTGTGAACTCATTTCAAATGGCGGCTGCTATGTGTGGATACGCAACACATCTGCAAACCACGGTAATGTCTTTTTGAATTGCAAGTTCAAAACTTTAAAAGGCGAGACTGAAATCGCCCGTGCGCCCACAAACCACGGCACAAATTATCCAAACTGCGAAGCGGTGTTAATCAATTGCTTTCTTTCCGGCATCAGTCCGGCCGGCTGGGGAGATGTAGGCGGCGACACATCGAATGTTCATTATTGGGAGTGCAACAGTACGACAAGCAATGGCAAACCTGTTGATGTGAGCCGGCGAAGTCCCATTTCCAGACAATTGACCAAAGAGAAAGATGCCGAAACAATCGCCAACTATAGTAACCCTGCTTATGTGCTTGGCGGCTGGACACCTAAATTTTAATCGTCGCAGCCGGCTTTCGCTTCCAGCGTCATATCGGCAAAAAGATTTGCGTTGTATTTATGATACGCAAGCGAAGCGACCATAACAGCATTATCGGTACAATATTTTTTCGGCGCAACCAGCAGTGTTCTGCCCGTCTGCTGTGCCATTTTATCAAGTTCATTTCTCAAAAGCGTATTTGCCGCGACGCCTCCGCCGAGCAAAATTGTTTTTGCGCCGATTCTATCAGCAGCCATTTCCGCTTTTCTTACCAGAACATCTACAACGGCTGCCTGGAATGACGCAGCAATATCGGCAATTTCTTTTGGGATCATTTTCTCGACACGATTTCCACCCTTCATATCTTTGCCGCAGCAGTGATAGAGAACGGCAGTCTTCAAACCGCTGAATGAAAAATCGAGCGAATCCTTCGCAAGCATCGTGCGAGGAAAATTCACCGCTTCGGGATTTCCATCTTTCGCGGCTTTTTCAATACTCGGCCCGCCTGGATAAGACAAATTCAAAATCGATGCGACTTTGTCGAACGCTTCGCCCGCGGCATCGTCAATGGTTGAGCCGAGCAGATGAAGTTCAAGAATATTTTTACACTCGTACAAACTCGTATGTCCGCCGGAAACAACCAGTGCAATCGCAGGAAGCTGCAAATCCTTAGTATCCATCATCGACGACTGAAGATGTGCGTGAATATGATTTATCGCTATCAGCGGTTTGTCCAAAGCGAGCGCAAGCGTCTTTGCGGCAGTTACGCCGACGATAAGCGCAACACTAAGTCCCGGCTGATTTGCAACGGCAACAGCGTCTATCGAATTTTTATCAAGACCAGACTGTTGAATCGCCTGTTCGACAATCGGATAAATTTTTTCAATGTGCGCACGCGATGCAATTTCCGGCACAACACCGCCATATTTTTGATGAATCGCTATCTGTGAGGAAACAACATTAGAAAGCACTTGCGAGCCGTCGCGTACCACAGCCGCCGCAGTTTCATCACAGCTTGTTTCAATAGCGAGTATATTTATGCCTGTTTTCATTTATAGAATGATAATCTATTCCGATAGATATGTCAATTTAGGGAAAATTTCAGAAAAGTTTAAAATTTGAACATTTTACGGCAGAAATCCGGGAAACATTTCAAAAGATATGCCTGCTCATTGTTTATCACCTCAGCGGGAATCTCTTTATCGAAAACACATATAACAAGTTTTTTGCCCTTCTCGCCAGTTTCCTGCCTTAAAACCGTGCCCATCGATTCAATTTTTTGGCCATTGTGGAATACAAAAACCATATCAATTTTACTGCTCGCGTCAAAATCCTTATTTACGGGACACTTCTCAGAAAGCGCAAACTTTACCGATTTTAATGAAATGTCCATCACCCTGGCAGACAAATTCGAAACTTCTGGAGCGGCTGCCGGCGGATAAACTACCCTGAAAAACTCACGTCTCTGCGTTTGACGTCTGTCCCCTTGTCCTCGCCGTTCCTGTGTTTCGGCTTGTTGCTCCTGCTGCTGTTGTGGTTCCTGTTCCGGCGATTCCTGTTGCGGTTGTTGCGCAATATCTTCTTTACCCTTAGGCTCTTCGTTTCTTCTATCGCCTTGTCTTCTGTCAGCAAACCACTTCATCACTTATCACCATTGTCTGGTTTTTTACAAAGTTTAATGGTTTTGCGCGTTTTTACAAGAATAAAAATCTGTCTAATTATACTCTTTATAATTCTCAAAGGCGTGAATCTTAAAGGTGTTAGTTCCGCAGGTATAAATTTTTTTAATTCTGTCGGCATTGAATCGCCTGAAATTTGAATATTTTGCCTGTCCGTACAGCCAAAATTTATTTTCTGAGCGGTAGTAACTATCGGAAGCTGCTGCGGCAAAATGCCCATCAACTCACAGCATACTACCTCTGCCGCTATTGGGTCAATCGACGCGACTGTCCAGCCAAACTGCCGAGGCAATCCTCTTATAGGACCCGGCCCTTCCATCGCAACTACGCCATCGATAATTGTAATTACAGGATTCAGTAATTTATAAATACCAATGAGCATTGTGCAAAATTCTTCAAAAGTCGTGCCTTTTTTGTAGTGCCATACAGCTTTAGCTTTTCCACTGACGCAGCCAAACATATTTTTAACCGCAATCGTCGCGACGAGTTGCTGATGCGTTTTAAGTTTCGGCAAATTTATAATTTTATCAGCATCGAGCGCATATCTGCTGATGCCTACACGCGTTCGGCAAAATTCAAGTCTGCGCTTGACAGGCTCATCAAGCTGTCGTATCTCAACTCCAAGTTTCTTCAACGGCTCAACAATACCAATCGCTTTTGCACAAGTTATAGTATCAGCCCATGCGGGCGAATCCGCTACAAACGGCCTGGCACCGAAATCCACAAGAATTTTCGCAAGCTCTACAATCATCGCAGGGTCAGTTTGCGCAGCGCACTCTTTCGGCATTGGCGCTATCATATTTGGCTTAATCAGAACATTATCGCCTCTGTTTATAAAAGTTTCGATACCGCCGTGAAGCTCGAAATGCTTCAATATCGCATTGCGGACATTTTTGTAATCTTCGCACCTAATTATAGAAACTTTGGTTTTATCCATATCGTTGTCGGCATATTTTACCGTTTTATCCAAATCCTGCAAGAAAATGCGCTACCAGTCCTCAATATAAACATGTATAATTGGTTTTATGAAAGAATTATTAAAACAACTTATTCGGGCAAAATCGACAACAGATACCGGCGAACTCAAATGTGCCAAAACGCTGGCCGATTTTTTCAAAAATGCAGGTTTAAAGCCGCAGGTTGATGTCTGGGACAAAAATCGTGCAAATGTTACAATAACACTTAAATCCACAGGCAAAAAACCGGGATTATTATTCGTCGGCCATCTTGATGTTGTGCCGGCTGAAACAAATTCTATGTTTAATCCGGTAGAACGCGGCGGAAAAATTTTCGGCAGAGGCGCCTGCGATATGAAAGGCGGACTTGTCTCCGCAGCGGCAGCAATTGTTGAGATAGCCAAATCCGGCGTTAAACTTAATGGTGATATAACTTTTTCCGGAACAGCGGGCGAAGAAACAGACAGCGCAGGAATTATAAAATTTATAAAATCCTATAAAAATAAAAATCTCAGCGGAATAATCGTTCCTGAACCGACAGATTTCGACCTTGTCGTCGCACATCGCGGACTTTTATGGCTGAAAATTACTACGTATGGAAAATGCGCACACAGTTCAATGCCGCAGCTTGGAATAAACGCCATTGACTCAATGAGAATGTTTCTCAACGAATTGGAGAAATTTAAAATCCCAGGCACAAACAAACTGCTCGGCAAAGCATCTTTGAGCGTAAATAAAATCATCGGCGGCACTGCCTCCAATATTGTGCCTGATTTATGCGAAACACAAATTGACATTCGTACAATACCCGGCCAGCGTGTAAAACAAATTGTCGGCGATATAAATAAAATTTTTGACAGACTATTAAAGAAGCATCCTAACTTCGATGCGAAACTTCAGATTCTCCGGCAGGCAGGTTCGCTGCAGACGGAAGCAAAAAGCCAGTTCGTTCAGCAGTTGACACATATTTTAAAAACACCGCCGAAGCCTGTACCTTTTACAACCGATGCACCGTACCTGACGATATTCAAAACACCAATTGTTGTTTTCGGACCGGGAAAACCGCAGCTTTGCCATAAACCGAATGAATACATAGAAATCAACGATTTGAAAAAGGGAGCAGATTGTTATAAACAGATTTTTCTGCGTCTTTTGATATAACCGGCTTTTGTGCAATAATTCAGCCACATTAAACGCCTCAAATCAAATATACAATTTTTAGAAAGATAAAATTATATGACAAGAATATCGATTTTGCTGGCTTGTATTATGGTATTCTCCGGCTGCAGTACGTGGCGCGGCATTCCAAGCCATGGCGGCGGCAAACGATTCGACGAAGAACAGCGCATTGTCGCAGGCGCTATGCGTCAGGCTATTGCAGATATGAATGTTTCCGAACTTCGCGGCCTGAAAATTATGGTCGCCATCGACGCTATGGCACAGAATGGCGGCGGTCAGCTAAGCCTGCCCGGTATCGACAACGTTTCCGCCAGTTACAGCGATCTTGAGACAGACGGTAAAAACAGCACTTTGTACGACCGCAAAGGCTGGAGCGCAGGCACCACAATATCAACAGATGCAGACCTTAAGCCAACGGTTTTCGCCACCGACGGTGATTTAAAATATTTTGAGGCTGCATTGAGTATGAAACTGCGGCATTCGGGAGTAAACTTTGCTTCTAAAAATCCGGATTGTGTTTTGTATGTTCTCGTCGATGTTCTCGGCACAAACCGCAGCAGAAATGACAGTCTTATTTTCTGGAGAGACAACCTTCGCGCAACGTGCGAACTTACTTACTACGCTGTTGAGCCGAAAACGAACGGATTATTTTTCACTGCCAGACGCGCCAGCGCAGAATCAACTTATTTTGAAAAAAGTATGCTGATGTTCAATACGTATAAAACCGGCCGTATTTTAGAGCCGATAACACCGACGTCTATGCCTATTGACGGCAATTACATTCAGCCACCGATAAATCTGATTTCATCAGCTCAGGCAGGACCTGTTATCGAGCCAAACGACCCGCAGCAAAGTCAGTTTGCGAAAATGCGAAAGCGGCTGGAACAAAAACTCAGTGAAGCAAATAGTTATTTGCAGTCCGGTAATCTTACCGCAGCGGAAAAAAACATTAATGACATTCGTTCAATAGACCCGGAATATCCGGGACTTGATTCAGTTTATTCACGACTCGAAGCGGCAAAAAACCAGGACCCTAACAGCACAAATTAACATTTATTGTCATTTTGAGTGGAGCCGGGAAATCGTAAGAACAAAGGATTTCTCCCATTAAGTCGAAATAACCGAAACATTATTTTTAGAGATGCCTTTAAGTTTCTCTACGATATTGTTTCTTCCAACTGGGCGAGAATATCCTGTGATTTTGCAAGTTTGTTGCCGTTTGCACTCTGCCAGTTTACCTGCGAATTGTTTTTGAGAAACTCCTCTATTTTTCTGCACGCAAGAATTACCGTCGCGTGATTCTTATTGCCCATTAGTCTGCCGATTTCCGGAAAAGACATATCAGTATATTTTCTCGCCAGGAACATACTGAAAGAGCGGGCAAGACTTACAGTTCTGTCCTTCTTGGACGAATGAACATCCGCCGGCGTTATACCGAAAAATGCCGTAACAGCGGCTTCGATATCCGACAGATGAACTATCGGGTCTGTTCTTGAAATGTGCTCGGCAAGAACCTGCTGAGCAGCTTGCAGCGTAATCTTCTCATTGCACAAAGATGAATAAGCGATGAGCTTCAGGATAGCGCCTTCCAGTTCCCTGATATTCGAGCGAATATTCTCGGCAATATAAGTAACAACCTTATCATCAAGATGCTTGTTCATCGCGGCGGCTTTCTGCGAAATGATTTTGCATCTTGTTTTCAAATCAGGCGGCTCAATCTTAACCACCATACCGGAAACAAATCTGCTTATCAAACTTTCGCAGAGCTGGCCAATCATTTTCGGATGGGCATCCGAAGCCAGCACAACTTTTTTGCCCGCCATATTTATCGTATTAAACGTATGCAGGAATTCTTCCTGCGTTGAAGGCTTACTGGCCAAGAAGTGTATGTCGTCAATTGCCAACAAATCCGTTTGCCGGTAGCGCCTCCTGAAAGCCTCCAGCTTCCTGGTCTTCAAGGCCAGCACGAACTGATTGGTAAAATCCTCCGCCGAGACGTATAGCCAATTGGCCGTCGGTCTGGTTCGGCTCATCATATTACAAATCCCTTGCATCAGATGCGTCTTCCCCAGCCCATATCCTCCATGAATAAACAGCGGATTAAATGGACTTACTTCTTCAGATACTAAACACATCGCTGCATTGTAGGCTAACTGATTCGATGGCCCGACAACGAACGAATCAAGCGTTAATTTTAACGGTCGTTCAAGCGTCTGCTGCTGACTGATTCTGCTTCGGGTTGTCTTATTCTGTTCCTTCTGAACAAGCTCTGCCTGACAATCAAGCTGAGTTCTTCGCTGATTGCCGCACAACTCCGGCTCAATATTAAATGTTATTTTTCTGGCAGAACCGCTTATAGCTTCGACAGCCGCAGTTATATCAGGCAGAAAATGGCTCTCTATCCAGCTGCCTACGAAAGGATTGGGTACACCAATCTTCAAGTAGTCATCAGCGATCGTAAATCTGGTCGAATTCTTGAACCAGATACGATGCTTCTGCTGACCAATCCTTTCAGCCAGAAACTGGTTGATTGCACTTATTTCATCCGTGACTGTGTTCTGCATATAAAACTTCTTTTCTCTTCAGCTTTGCTGTAAAACTTAGTATGAAAATTATACCAATGGTCTTAAAATCGACTTGATGGTATTTAAAGAATCTTTATCAAACTATACGACTGCTCTATAGCTAAATCAATGCAGTTCTTTAAAAAATCTTATCCACAGACAGATGCGATGGAAAAACAATATGTTGCGACAAAAAAAAATATATTTTGAACAGGTTTTGCACAGCGAAAAATAAAATTGTGGAAAAAATGTGGAAGAAAAAACACTTAAGATTAACGATTTAGCTTCGATAATTTAACTTTTTGTAATAATTGCAGCGTAACCGCCATCACAATCATAAATACCAATTGATGGAAGAGAAAATTTTTCCCGCTCAAGTGTAAATTTTTTATTTTGACTGATAAAATTGTTTACAACATCGCTGTTTTCCTGTTTCAAAATACTGCACGTACTGTAACAGACTCTCCCGCCTTTAGTTACAAGCGCACAAGCATTCGCAAGCAGCTGCCTCTGAATTTTCGCAAGCTCTTCCATTTGTTTTTTATTCAATCGCAGCCGAACTTCAGGTCTCTTCGCTAAAACACCCGTGTTTGAACAGGGAACATCAACTAAAACAGCGTCAGCATTTTTTTCTTTCAGAAAATTATCATAACTCAACACCTTCACAGATGTTATTCCGAGCCGTTGAATATTTTCATCAATCCTGCGTAATCTTGAATTATCTTTATCAGTTGCGATTATAAGGCCTTTATCGCCCATAAGTTCCGCAATATGCGTTGTCTTCGTACCAGGCGCTGCGCAAATATCAAATACTTTCCAGCCCACCTGCGGATTCAAAAGCGGAACAACTAACGACGCTGTTTTGTCCTGTATCGTAAAAAAACCTGCTTTAAAACTTTCAAACTCAGCGATATTGCCTGGTCTATTTAATTTGACCATCTTATATTCTTCATCGAGAACGCAATCGATGTCATTTAATTTTAAAATGTTCAGCAATTTTTCTGGCGTTGTTTTAAGTTTGTTTGGTCTTGCATAAACGGATGGTCTGCGATTTGAGGCAAAACAGATGTTTTTAGTTTGCTGATAACCATATTGATTAAGAAATTGTTCAACGAGCCAGAACGGCAATGAGAACGCCCTGCTCAGATACTCGGCCTGATGTTTGTTTTCATCAGGAAGAATATCAATATTAAATTCACAGCCAATTTCGGGAGTCAGCGGCATTATTTTTCGAGAATCTGACTTGTTTAACTCGGCTGATTGATTTTTTATCGAAGCACACACCTTGCGAAGAACCGCATTCACAAAACCTGCTGCTTTTTTCGAGCCGATTTTTTTAGCAAGCTCTACCACCTCATCGACAACCGCATATTGAGCCTGGCCGGTAAATATCATTTCATAGACGGCGATTCTGAAACAGTTAAGAATTTTTCTGGGAATGTTTTTTAAAGGCTGACCTGAAATTTGCGAAATAAAACTGTCAATAAAGATGGAATTTCTTATTACGCCAAGTGTGATATCAACGAGCGATGCGCGATTTTCAGTTTTGCCGCCAAATTTATCGATAAGTTCCGCACTGTTGTGTTCCGCTGCGTTGAAATTGTTCAAGACCTGCAAAGCCGCCTGTCGCGAACCGAGTTGAAAATTATTCATTGCCCGTTTTCCTCAATGGGCACAAAATAATCGCCCGCTCCGCCTGCCCTGCCGTTTAAAAATGATTTAAAATCCATAAGTTTTCCGCCGTGCGGCTTCAACTCAAGAATTTTCAGACTGCCAGTTCCGCACTCAACATTAAGCTGCGAATTAATAACGCCGGCATGCTGATGTTTTTCAGAGTTTTCTTCTACCATCGTTTTAGCAAATATAACTGTAAATCTTTTACCGCTTTTCGCTGAAACAAAATCCGCAAAAGCACCCGGCCAGGGCCAAAGGCCTCTTATCTTATTATGAATTGTTTTTGCCGATTCGTTAAAATCTATGATACCATCTGACTTTTTCAGTTTCGGAGCGGCAGTCGCTTTTGAATTGTCCTGCTTTTCATAAACAGCAGTGCCCGCCTGAATTTTATTGATTGTCTCAACCAGCAGCGGCGCGGCAAGTTTAGCAAGCGAATCGTGAACCGCCGCAAATGTGTCGTTGTCCGCGATTTTCATTTTTGCCTGCGCGAGCATTTCGCCCGCATCCATTTTTTGAGCCAGCGTGATAACAGTTACGCCGGTTTCCGTTTCGCCGCTGATTATTGCACGGTTAATCGGCGCTGCGCCTCTGAATTTCGGCAGCAGTGAGCCGTGGACGTTTATTGCCCCCTTCGGCGGAATCGAAATAAGCTCAGGTGATATTTTTTGCCCGAATGCGATAACAACAAGCAGTTCAGGTAATATTTTTTTTACAAGTTCAACACATTCCGCACAATTGGCATCATTGATTGTTGTAAATGGGACATTATTTTCAACTGCCCATTGTTCGATATCGTTGGCGCGAAGTTTTTTACCTCTGCCGGCCTGTTTTTCCGGATGTGTTATGATATGTATAAGTTGATGCTGCGACGCCTTTAAGGCATTTAATGAATCAACTCCAAATCGTCCGCAACCACAATAGATAATTTTCATTCTTCGTATCTTTGCCTTAGTGGCTATTTTGTATCGCCTTGCTGTTCGTAATCTTCGCGAAGCTGTTTGAGTTTTCTGCGTGCGGCGATTTTGCCAACCGTTGAAAGTTTATCCGCTATAAGCGTGCCGTCGAGATGGTCGCATTCGTGCTGAAAAATTCTCGCGAGATGTCCTTCGGCTTGCACAGTAAATTCTTCGCCGTCAAGTCCCTGCGCTTTCAGCGAACATTTCGAGTATCTTTTGATATTGCCCCAAATGCCCGGCAGAGACAAACAGCCTTCTTCATTCGTTACAATACTTCCCGAAAGCGTAATAACGGGATTTATATAAGCCTTGGCGTTTTCTTTTGTGCCATCCGGCGAAGCGACGAAAATTCGCAATGCTACGCCCGCCTGCGGCCCGGCAAGTCCGACGCCTTTATACTCAACCATTATATCTATCATTTTTTCCGACAGTGCACGAATATTGTCGTCAATCTTCTCGACTGGCCCTGCCTTATGCAAAAGCACCGGCGACGGCCACCGCGTTATCTTGCATTTATCAACATCAATCATTACTTAACCGCTCCTGTCCGCCGTATCGTCAAATTCATCGCCCTTGAATGTATGGCCGAGATAACTTTTGCGGACAAGCTCATTTTTCACAATCTCAGCCGGGCTGCCCTCGGCAATCACTCTGCCGTGGTCAATTATATATGCTTTATCAGAAACTTCGAGCGTTCGCTCGACATTATGGTCTGTAATAAGAATGCTCACGCCTGACGCGACAAGTCTGTGAATTTCGCCCTGCAATTCCTCAACAGCAATTGGGTCAACGCCGCTGAACGGCTCATCGAGCAGAATCAACGATGGATTCGTAACCATCGCGCGTGCGATTTCAAGTTTTCTTCGTTCGCCGCCGGAAAGAAATCTCGCCTGACTCTTTGCAACTTCCGTCAGTGCGAATCTTGCGATAAGCTCATCGGCTCTGCGCTTTCGTTCCGTAGATGTAAGCATCATCGTTTCAAGAATCGCCAGCAGATTATCACGCACGCTTAGCCGCTGAAAAACACTCGGCTCCTGCGACAAATAACCCATTCCAAGACGCGCACGCTTGTACATCGGCAGATTCGTAATGTCTGTGCCTTCGAAAACCACCCTGCCATCATTGGGAATAATCATACCCATAACCATTCTGAAAGAGGTGGTCTTGCCGGCGCCATTTCTGCCGAGTAGTCCAACTATACTCCGCTGCTCAACCGTTATCGATACCTGATTGACAACGGTCCTGCCGGAATATTTCTTCACCAGATTATGCGTTTCAAGAAGAATCATTTCTGCTCCATATTATTCAAACCGTTTATTATAACAAATTTTTCAACGGTTTGCCAGCCTGTAAAAGTCTATAATAACAGGTTGACTATTTGACTAATTAGAGGTTAAATATACCTCTTAAGCGTTTAATAGTCCAGTTTTAAAGGTTTTTGTTTTTTGAAGGGTAAAAAAAATGAAGAAATTTGTACTATTGATGGTTTTGGTATCTGTAATATTAGTAACCTCCGAAATTGTGTTCTGCGCAGAAGCTAATATTCCAGTTCCGCCGCAGCAGGTCAATAAAACCGTCATACCAGACGACCCGAATTATGTAATTTTGACATTTGACGGCAAGGATTTAACATTAGGCAAGGCGAAATATTTCACACCAGACCTTAACTATGAAACTCTTAACAATATCGCCGATTTCTATATCAACACCCAGCTTCTTTACGAAGAAGCCGTAAAAAAAGGTGTTGATAAAGATGAAAAAACAAAATTTCTCGCTGATATCAGTTATAAAAAAGCATTTGTATCAGCGATGATTGAAAAGCTTCAGAAAGATGTAAATGTTACTGATGAAGACGCACAGAAATATTACGACAAGAACAAAGATACCGACCCGCGTCTTAAAGAGCCGACTTATTTAAGCTTTTCACATATAACCGTTGAGACCGAAGAACAGGCTAAGGACATTCGCAAGAAAATCGAAGCAGGTGAAGACTTGAACGCACTCGCTAAACAATCATCAATCGCATCAGACGCCAAAAAAGGCGGCAGAGCTGCTA
>Ga0153915_10005729_pt1 | contig 11571 bp, 10 predicted proteins | sample Opewatmetagenome_2_FD_107003 | JGI IMG/M metagenome (GOLD analysis project Ga0153915, IMG submission 107003) | Freshwater wetland microbial communities from Ohio, USA - Open water 3 Core 3 Depth 3 metaG | ecosystem: Environmental > Aquatic > Freshwater > Wetlands | place: USA: Ohio, Lake Erie...
AACGAAAATGGAATCTCGATGATACCCTGTCGTATTTGTAAATCTGCACAGGTAAAAGAAATTGGAAATTATACGCCATATAAAGAATATAGTTTTGTGGTATACGATTGCCTTAACTGCGGATGTCGCTTTGTCTGGCGTGGAGGGGATATATACGAAACACTTCACCGCCTGGACCAATCTCCTTATTCTTTCCATAAAGATATCGCCGCAAAAGTAAAGGAATGGTTTGATTATGGAAAGTTAACGGAGATGTATGAATATCTAACGGTATTTCCGAAGAACAAATTCATTATTGATGCTATTGCCAAACTTGAGGGCCCTAAAATAATTCTTGAGATTGGCTGTTCATTGGGATATCTTACTGCCTATCACATAATCTCCGGGCATGAGATTTTAGGGGTAGATATCTCTCCCACTGCAGTTTCCGAAGCCAGCGCTCGTTTTGGAAACCATTTTCGGGTGATAGATGATAATAATTTTGCACGTCTGGGGACTTTTGATGTGGTGTATCATGTTGGCACCATAGGATGCGTAGATGATCCCATCGGTTTTACTCGCGCTATTCTTGATAGTCTCAAAGTGGGTGGGAAACTTTTTTTTAATTGTCCTGACGTTGAAGCGGCAAGGGAAATGAAGGCCATATGGAATAAAGGTACCCCACCTCCAGACCTCATAACACTGTTTAAGGATTCTGTTTGGAGGGAACTATTTGCCAAAGACGTAGAAGTTAATATCTCGTATGACCCTTATGATGTTAAGGCGAATATTTATAAATATATTGACAAGCTATTAAGACGTCCTTATCTAATCGAAACCCCGGAGATCAGTATTTCCCAAATAAAGCTAAGGGAAGCAGAAAGAATAACCCCCGCGATCTTGAAGAAGCTTTTTCAAATTCTTAGTCAGGTAAATTTATGGAATGTATTCCCTCGCCATGTATTAGAAATTGGTATGTTTGTCACCATGACTAAACATTAGGTGTCTTATCCGTGACTTAGAGGACTCCATATTGCAGGGGATTCTCCATGTCCTTATCAGCAAATCAAAAGCGCTACTTAATCCAGCACCTACATTTATGGTGCGGTTTGCCACTAGATATTGAAATTCCTTTTGAATATGTGTCCCTTATCCTGGGACTATCTGAAAATGAACTGCCTTTCTTTGACCGGCGGGGTAATAAAGATTTCCAACATAACCCTCTTTTCTGGGCTGGGCACATTCTAGAGCCAGTAATCAATCGATGGTTACATAAAGAGATCAATAAATGTTGTAAAATAAAAGGCAACCAAAAGCCGCTACCTGTCTGGCCGGATGGAAAGACTTTCGCAGTCTGCCTAACTCATGACGTTGATCTGATTACTATTAATTCTTTGCCAGGCATGCGCCGGTATTTGATGAATAAATTGCGCAGTCAGAATAGGGGGAAGGCCAAGATTAAAAACTGGGCGATTGATATATTGCGTCTAATGAATTCCGTAGCCAAAAGTCTCCTATTTTCGGGTAATAAGAGCTTTTTTGAGCCATGGCTGGAACTGGAAGACAAATTTGGCTTCCGATCAACCTTTTTCTTTTTTCCAGATCAGGCTTCTTATTACCACTTACTAGATGGAGCCTGGTACCGCTACCATGACGAGTTATTTTTTGAGGGTTGCATGATCAAATTGCAGGAACTTATGCAGCAACTGGAAACCCGAGGCTGGGAAGTCGGATTGCATGGCACTTTTGCATCCTTTGACGATAGCCAGGAACTTAGAAAGCAAAAGGAACAGATAGAGACGTTTTTAGGGTCTCAAATCGTAAGTATCCGTCAGCATAATCTTCATTTTGATATTAGCAAAACTCCCAAGGCCCAAAGTCAGGCAGGATTTAAATATGATTCAACATTCGGGTTCAATCGAATAATCGGCTTCCGTAACGGACTTGCTTTCCCATTTTATCACTATGATCTCCAGGAAGACCAATCTCTTCCCATCTTACAGATACCTCTTCATATCCAAGATACTGCACTCTTGCGCGCCGATAACCTTGATTTGGCGCCTGAACTGGCACTTTGCTATGCTAAAGACTTAATTGATAAAGTAGAAAATATTAACGGTTTGGTTACGCTTTTGTGGCATCCAAATGTTTACAATGATAAACATTGTTATGGGTGGTATTGGGTATATGAAGAGTTACTAAAATATATTGCGACCAAGGACGCCTGGGTGGCTCCAGTCCGGGAAATCGGAGCCTGGTGGGAGAATCTTTCCAAAAAGGGTGAGATATCGTGAAAATGTAATCATTTGTCCTACTACGAGTATATTTTGAGCTTTGGTAAATGGGGTAAAACAACAATCCTACCATAGCCTTCCAATTGTGGTTAGACTACATAATTTTATAAGGATAAACTTTTAAAGATCATGTCTAAGATCAAGATCGCTTTTTTACAACATGGACTCAATTATGGCGGGGCGGGAATTAGTCTATACCTCCTGCAAAAATCACTGGACAAGAATATATTTGAAAAATACCTTTTTTTTACGCCACTTACTTATATCGATTCTCAAGAATTAAAGAATATCTTCTTACAAGAAAACAAGGGGGTACATCCCGTTAATTTAGGGCAAATCCATAATCACCAATGTGGTAAAACCTCTCTGTTTAAATTTTATCTATATAAAAGTCTCCCTTGCGAAAGCTTAATAACTAATCTAATAAAATATGATATTGACATATTACATGTAAATTCAACGGTTTTCCCACATGTGTTAGGAAAAGTAAAAAATAAAATGTCATTAAAAATAGTGACCCATGTAAGAGAATTGATTCATAAAAATAATAATAATATCCTGAAGAATTATATGGTTAAGCAAATATATCAATATTCTGATGCTATAGTTGCAATAAGTGAGAATGAGGCCCAGCCTTTCCTGGGGCATCCTAATCTCCATATCTTGCCTAACCCTTTTCATTTTGCGAAAATTGAGGAAATCAAGAGCTCATTCCGAGAAGACCACAATATTGAAGAGGAATGCACAATAATTGGAATGGTGGGACAATTAACCAAATTTAAAGGACATATGCTTTTTTTGCAAGCCGCAAAGAAAATAATTGACAGAAAAGCAGCGGAATATCCCTTTTTATTTGTAATATTAGGGGCAGAATTACCAAAAAGTCCCCTATGGAAAAAGGTCGCAAAGAAAATATTGAGAAGAGAAAACTATATTGACACGATTCAAAACTATATTCAGGTCAATAATATATCAAGGTATATTAAATTACTTCCTTATACTCTCAATGTCTTTGATGTTTTGAAGGCGATGGATATTGTGGTTCGGCCTTCATTGAGCGCAGATCCATGGGGAAGGGACGTTATCGAGGCCATGGCCTTGGGCAAACCCACGGTGGCGACAGGAACCTCAGAGTTCTATATCGAAAATGGCGTAACCGGATATCTAGTCCCCCCACAACCTCAGCTATTGGCAGAAAAAATCCTGGAATTAATAACTGACCCGGATAAAAGGAAACTCTTTGGACAAAAAGGATATTCGAAAGTTCGGGAAATGTGTGACCTTGAGCGATATGGGCAAGAAATGACCAGGATATACCAATCATTAATGGATACTACTCCCTAAGAAAGCAATCGGAGCATTAATGAAGATATTAGAGGTACATATAGGACACGATTCAGTTGGTTCGTTAGTTGTTAACAGCAAATTAGTTGTTGATATTGCCGAAGAAAGATTAACCAGAACTAAACACTATGGCTGGACTTCCCATAAGGTTTATGGAATTCCATGATGCTACTACCTCTTACTTCTCCATTAATTTCGGTGATCACTGCATGCCTTAACGCGGCGGAATTTATTGAACAGACGATCCAGAGTGTTCTATCCCAGACCTACCCACAAATAGAATATATCATTATTGACGGTGCCTCCACGGATGGGACGGTGGATATCATCCGCAAATATGAATCCCGTCTGGCCTACTGGCATAGTAAGCCAGACCGTGGTTTGGCCCATGCCTTTAATTTAGGATTGGCCCAAGCACATGGGGATTGGATCCTTTATCTCAACGCCGATGATTACTTCGTGGATTCATCGGTGGTTGAAAGGATGGTATCCTCCCTGACCAGGTTTAGCGAGGCGGATGTGGTTTACGGGCAAATCGCTCTTATTCCCCGGAATGGGTTGCCTACCGGGACCCACCCCATTATCTTTGGCGGCCCATGGCGATGGGAAAGATTCCGCTTTGTTTGTATGCTTCCGCATCAATCAGCGTTTACTCGCCGACAGTATTTTGAACGGGAAGGAAGTTTTTATGAAGGTATCCGCATCGCCGTGGATTATGAACATTATCTGCGTGCCGGCCCCAAATTAAAAGCGATCTTCGTGCCACAGGTAGTAAGCGCCATGCGATTAGGAGGTATTGGCCACAAATACCGTTGGCGTTCTCTAAAAGAATGGCAGGATGCCCAAATTTTGAACCAGGTGGCGCCTGTCTGGTTAATCCGGCTGAACTACCTAAGCAGATGGCTTTGGTTAATGAGCCAGAGGCTATTTCCTGGTTTGATGAAAAAGTTCAATATTCATCAAGAATATCTAGATTTTTCCAAGAAACCCGGGTTATGAGCGCTCCCATAGAGCGGTATTTATCCGGGGAGTACCTGTCCCACAATCCCACCTGGGATGAAGCGGACTCCCCTTGGAAGGCGGCCTTGATTATGAACATGTTGAGGCGGCACCATATTGTACCCCGCACGGTTTGTGAGGTAGGCTGCGGGGCTGGGGGGATTCTGGCCGCGCTCCGGGACTATCTGGGTCCGGCCTGTCACTTGGTTGGTTACGATATCGCTCCGGCCCTCGAAGATTTCTGGGTCAAGCACACACCGAAGCAGGTGACTTTTATCTTGGGTGACTTTTTGGCAATGGAGTCGGATGTCTGTTATGATCTTTTATTAATGATGGATTTGCTGGAGCACTTAGAAAACCCGTTTGACTTCTTGCGGCGGGTTTTAAGCCGGGCAAACTGGTTCGTCTTGCATATTCCCCTTGATCTGCACGTCCAGGGGGTCATCCGCAATACGCCCCTCTTGAGAGCGCATCACCAAACCGGGCACCTCCATTACTGGAACAAAGATCTAGCGTTCATGATGTTAAAGGAATGCGGCCTGGAAGTGATAGAATGGGAATATACTGCGGGGGCCATTGAGCTTCCCGCTCCCTCGCGGTGGCGCGAGATCGCCCGCTGGCCCCGGCGGTTTTTTTTCGCTATTGCTCCCGATTGGACGGCCCGCACCCTGGGGGGATTTTCTTTGTTAGTGTTGGCAAAAGCTTCGGTATCATACCAGAAGGAAACGCTTTAAAAATAATAGAGCTGTCAAACCATGGTCTTTTCGCATGAAATCACCTTCATTAATAGAAAAGGATAAAATAATGGTTGATATTGCTTTACCAAATAGTTTCTGGAAATTAAATGCTTATGCTTTTCTAATACTTGTGTTAGTTGGTAGCTGGTTTGCCTATCCATTAGTGTTTGGGCTTTCTCATCCGATGCAATTCAAGGGAATAATGCTAATTTTGCTTGGCCTGTCTCTTTTATTTAACTTGCTATCTGCTGTTCCAGCCCGTCGCGTAGAATTTTTGTTAGAACCCCAATGGCTAATTCCTCTTGTCTTCTATTTGATATTTCTGCTCTGCTATACATTATCTACAGTTATTAACTCAAATATACAGTCTCTCTTCATCTTACTAAGTTTATATATAAAATTAGGTTTCGTTTGCTTCTTGTTATTATTTTTGCCCTGGCGACTTAATATTATGACCTTTAACCTCTATACTAGATTTATCTTTTTATTAAGTGTAATGGCCATTATTTTATTTTTTCTATTAAGTAAAGGTCTTGTAAGCCCTTTAGGGACAATTTCTTTCCCTTCGGCTTCCGGGACGGCCATTCTCGACAACTATGGTTTAGGCCTGATATATCGTCCTTTTACTTTTGGAGGGTACATCATAACAAGGCTTCAATCGTTCGCCGATGAACCCGGCAGTTTCGCTCATGGGCTTCTGCCTGCCCTTTTTTGGGCCTTTTTCCACAAAAGAAAGCTTATGGTCCTGGTTTTTACATTGAGCTTGCTGCTTACCATGTCTGTTGGTGGCATTATTGCGACAGGTTTCGTGGCTATATTATTTGCCTATAAAAAGGGAGTGGGCAGTTTCTTGAAATTATTTGGCCTTTTGGTAGTAATAGCGGTGCTATTGTTCTCGGCCATGCCGTCGTGGATTTCTAAAGGAGTAAGCGCTTACTTGGCCACCAAATATAATATTGAAGACCCCACGGGCAGCCATATACGGGGCACCTCTATGGGAGGACGTCTAAAAGGCGCGATCGCAACATTTGAGCTACTACAAGAAAACCCCTGGGGATACGGTGCTGGACAAGCACACAGGGCAGCCGGAAGAGCTGTGGCGGTAGGCTGGTTGGTTATTTTAATTGAGGCAGGTTTGGTTGGTGGCCTTGCCTATTTCCTTGCTTTCTCGTGGTTATTTTTCTTAGCTATTAAAATATTTTTGAGAGAAAATAACAAAATTAAACTTTTTGTCTGTGCCAGTTATATCGCTAGTTATATTATGTCGGCGCAGCGCGCCCAAATAGACGCCTCTTTTTGGCTACTCTGGGTGATAACATCATTGCTAATGCTGGGGGTTTATGACAAAGAATGTCCGAACAACTGCGTTTAGACCATACTAAATTAATAGACTAAGGAAGCGGCTTATTATCGATAAAGTTTAAATTATCTCATAGTTATTTCGTGGCTGTAGCGGTCCTTTCTTGGACTGTATTTGATAATCCGGCCAAATCTGCATAATTGGGCGGCTTCAATAGAAAAGATATCAATGGGAGAAAGCCCGTTGCAAAAGGTTAGAGTATACCTGGCTTCGGTGCAGGAAGTTCCATATACCTTGAAAACCGCGCTGTCCTGGTTGGGGGCCGAGGAGACCTTGAAGCAGGCCGCAGGTATATTTATCAAACCCAATCTCACTTTTCCGGCCTTCCGGCCTGGGGTAACCACCACCAAAGAGGTAATTCAAGCCGCCATCCAGGTCCTTAGCGAATTAAACCCTCGGGTAGTGGTAGGGGAAGCCGATGGCGGCTACGGCTCTTTCGATATTGAGCAGGCCTTTGGGGCGTTTGACCTCCATGCTCTTGCCCAGCAATATGAAGCCCAGGTGGTGAATCTAAGTAAGGTCCCCACAGTTGCCTGCCCCATTCCCACCCGGAAAGGTTTGGTCACCCTGGCCCTCCCTCGATTCCTGGTGGAGGAGGACTTTATCACGGTCACTTTGCCAGTACCTAAGGTGCATTGTATGACCGGTATCAGCCTTTCTTATAAAAACCAGTGGGGCTGTATCCCAGATATGATGCGCCTGCGCCTGCATTACTACTTTAACGAATTAATTGGCCCCCTCAATCGGTTGCTGAAGGTGGGGTTGTCCATCGTCGATGGCACCTATGGATTGACCAAGAATGGCCCCATCATTGAGGGAGAGGCCATCCAACCGGGTTGGCTGGTGATCAGTCGCCATCCCGGGGCCGCGGACCGGGTGGCTTCGCATTTGATGGGGTTGACCCTGGGAGATTACCCGCATTATCGGGGAATTCAGGCAGAGGAGCCCCTTCCCTGCCTGGAGGAAATAGAAACTAACCAGGATTTAGGGCCGTTTTTGGCCCGCACTCCCAAATTTTGCCTGAAGCGCAACTTCTGGAACTATCTGGCCAAGACCACCTGGTATTCCCGACGTTGGAGCTATCTGGTTTACGAATCCAGGCTGGCGGCAATGCTCCATAAGATCATGTATACCTTTCGAGAAAAACCCAAGGAATTTAGGGAATACATACCGTCAAAAGAGCAGGGCGACCCTAGTGGGGATGAAGAACGGTCAAGGCCAAATTTATCACGTTACGGATAACCATTCCCCCAGTCATCCCGGGGTGACAGCAGTAATTACCCAACTTACCCGGTTTCTGGCCGGGCAGGGATGGTCGACTACCGTTTTGGCAGCCGGCAAAGCCTTAACTCCGGTGCCGGAAGGTGTGGGCCTGGTGGAATTTCCCCTCCGCCCCGGGGGCCGAACCTGGCGTTATCCGGATAAGCTAAAGCCCTATCTCCAAAAAATAAAAAAAGCTTCGGGGAACATCTTTCACCTCCACGGGGTTTGGGGAGCGCCCCAGTGGCTGGCCGCCCGGGCCGCAGTTCACCAGAAGGTGCCGGCACTTTTGACCGCTCACGATATGTTGAGTCCCTGGCACTGGCAAGATGGGCGTCTGCGGCGCTTAAAGAAGCTGGTCTACTGGCGCGCTCTGGCCTATCCGGCCTTTCGAAACTTGACTGTTATCCACGCGATTACCCCAAAAGAGAGGGACGATTTGGCCCGACTCTTCCCCGGCCAGCGCCCGGAAGTGATCCCCAATGCCGTTGATCTGGAGGAAGCAGAAAATTTGCTTTCTGATTCGGAGTCAGGATCAGCTCCGCCATCTGGCAAATATCTCCTTTTTTTAGGCCGCCTGCATCCTCAGAAAGGGGTGGATATCTTATTAAATGCGTTTGCCCGCAGTCTTAAGGGGCGGGATTTCCGACTGGTGCTGGTGGGACCGGATAGCACCTCCGCCTACACCGCTAAACTTAAATCTGTGATAAACCTCTCCGGGTTGGAGAAGCAAGTGACCTTTCTGGGGCCGGTCTTTGGCCCCCAGAAATGGCGGCTGTATCGGGATGCCTGGGCCTTATGTTCCCCTTCCCAAACAGAAGTAGTAGGTTTGGTTAACTTAGAGGCTGCGGCCGCCGGGGCCCCGGTGATTACTACTCATGAAACCGGGCTCTTCGACTGGGAGGAAGGCGGCGGGATCCTGGTTCATCCCCAGGTCGAGCCATTGCAGGCGGCTCTCGAACAGGTCTTTTCCTGGAGTGATCGGGAACGGCAGGATCGGGGCCGGAAGTTGCGGCAATTAGTCGAGCGCCGTTATTCCTGGAAAGCGGTGGGTCCGCTATGGTTGGAGTTATACGCCAAGATTTTGGGACGTTAGGTTTATTGGAACAATCCAGGGGAAAAATGTCGCTCTTGCAAGATTTTTTTAAAAGAAATCGGGTTGTTGCCAGGAATTGGTTCAAACATCTACCCCAAGCACGGAACCTGGCTTTCAAAGAATATGAAGAGGTGGTTATTCAATACCTGCAAAATTTAGAACGGCCTGTCATTTTAGACGTGGGCGGGGGATCCGAGTGTTATTTTAGTCATTATAGACCTGCAGGCAGCCGCCTTATCTGTTTGGACATTTCTCCGGAACAATTGGGGCGAAATCAAGATGCAGATGAGCTGGTGTTGGCCGATGCCACCCAGGGGATTCCTTTACCGGACGCTTGTGTAGATCTGGTGATGTCCCGGGCAGTCATGGAACATCTGAGCTCTCCCCTGGCTTTTCTACATCATTGTCACCGGGTTTTAAAGCCGGGGGGTTACGGGATCCATGTATTTCCTTGCAAATTTGCTCCGTTCGCCATGATCAACGGTTTGCTGCCCACTGCTTTAGCACGAAAAGTGTTGTTCTTTTTCCAAAAGGATTTCCAGGATAAAGGTGGTTTCCCGGCATATTATCACCAGTGCTATTATACTGGCATGAAGCGACTTTTGCATGAAAGTGGTTTCCGTATCTTGGAGATGCGCCATTATCATTTCCAATCAGTTTATTTTGATTTTTTCTTACCGTTCTTTTTGCTATCTGCCATCTACGAAATCGTCACGCTGCCGATAAAGAATCTAGCTGCATTTTTATTGATAGTCGTCCAGAGAATATAACGTTCAAGAACTCAATGGAAATATAGAAAAAATGTCCGGCCGGGTTTTCTGAATTCGGCGCATTACCTCAGTGTTCATGGAGATGGGTGAAACTATTTTATGCTGCCACAGTTACTGCTTAAAGAGAATTTTCCGGCTGGCCATTGCCTGGGCCTTAGACTTGTCTTTTAATCAGGATGGAATCAATAATGAAAATACTAAATCTTGGCTGTGGAACAAAGACAAATCTGAAAGTTATTAATATTGATTGGTCAATTTATTTAAGAATCAGGAAAAATAAATTACTATATGGCGCGGCTAGATTTATTATTAAGGGTGAGCGTCTTAAAAAACTTGAGAATATTCCAGCAAATATTTTAGTACATGATTTATCAAAAGGCATACCGTTTCCAGCAAATTCCTTTGATGCTGTTTACCACTCTCATTTTCTTGAACATCTTGACAGGAACGTTGTAGAATCATTCTTATTCGAAGTTAAAAGAGTTTTAAAAGTAAATGGCATACAACGCATAGTAGTCCCTGACTTTGAGAGAATTTGCCGGAATTATATAAAGCATATTGAATTATGTAACAATAATGCAGGTGATATCACCAAGCATGATGATTTCATCTCTGCACTAATTGGGCAAAGCGTCATGAAAGAAGCTTTTAGCACTAGTCAACAAGCTAATTGGATGAGATTTTTAGAAAATATAATTTTGGGTGATGCCAGAAAAAGAGGAATAACTCACCAATGGATGTATGATAGAATTAACCTTTCAGTGCTATTAGAAAGCGTTGGGTTTAGAGATATTACAATTGAAAAATACAATACCAGCTCAATCCCTGACTGGAATATTTATTGTCTTGACCTGGATGAGACTGGTATGGAATATAAACCTGGTTCTTTATATATAGAAGCGAAAAAATGAGGGCGCTGGGATCTGAACGGTAATAACTTAACGTTGCCAGACCGCTTCTTGCCCTTAGCTTTAATGAATTATCCAAGCTAAGAGCTATTATTAAATTACCTGATCGTCATTAAGTCAATCAACAAAAATTCTATCGATGCGCCATGTGCCGGAAAAATATTTATAGGCAATTAGATGGATGATTATAAAATTGACAGCCGGCTTTGCCTGATCTGTGGGCAGGAGTGCCGGAATAGGGTGACCGGGCTTTTCGACGACCGCTTCGGGGCACCGGGGACTTATGACATTGTCCAATGTCAGCATTGTGGTTTGGAGCAGACCTGGCCCCGACCCCCTGAAAGGGAACTCAAGGAACTATACGAGCGATTCTATAACTGGGCGGGGGACAGCACCGCCTATGCAACTATTCGGCAGCGGTTTTTGGCTTCGGCCCTTTACCGACTCTGGCTAAATTGGGACGGGGATATCTCCTTCCACCTGCGTCAGGGAAGCGGTCGGTTGTTGGATATAGGCTGCAACGAGGGGCGAGGCCTGACCCTTTATGCCAATAATGGCTTTAAGGCAGAGGGATTGGAGTTAAACGAACGCGCCGCGGCGATAGCCCGGGAGCGGGGTTTCCAAATCTATACGACGCCACTGGAGCAGTTTAATCCGGAAAAGCCCTATGAGGTCGTGGTACTGGCCAACGTCCTGGAACACGCTTGGGACCCTGTGGCCATGCTTCTCCAGGTGCGGCGTCTATTGCGGCCGGGGGGGGAGCTCTGGATTTCCTGTCCCAATGCGGCCAGTTTTTTCCTGCGGTTGTTCGGCCGTTATTGGAT
>Ga0153915_10005730_pt1 | contig 11570 bp, 9 predicted proteins | sample Opewatmetagenome_2_FD_107003 | JGI IMG/M metagenome (GOLD analysis project Ga0153915, IMG submission 107003) | Freshwater wetland microbial communities from Ohio, USA - Open water 3 Core 3 Depth 3 metaG | ecosystem: Environmental > Aquatic > Freshwater > Wetlands | place: USA: Ohio, Lake Erie...
AGCTCAAGGTGATCTGGGAGGGGAAGCAGATCATCGACGTCGCGGACGACACGTTACGGGAGGCCGGCAAGGTCGGCGTGTGGACCAAGGCCGACTCGGTCACCTACTACGACGCCCTCTCCGCGACACCTCTTCCCTAGGAGCGCGGATCGCGCCAGCAAGGCGCGAGATGGACGACGACCATGACGATGACCAGTGGAGCTGGGAGACGAGGCTCATCATGCAGGCAGGCGGATTCGCGAGATGGATCGTGGCAACCGTGTCAGTCCTGGCGTTCGCGGCGCCCGGGTTCGTACGAGCGTATGACGACCAGGAGGCGAAGGCGCTCATCGAGGCGCTGCCCAAGGCCAAGGTGACCCTGGCGGCTGGCATCAAGCAGGCGGCGCAGTCTCCGGCCGTGGCCATCTCCGCGAAGTTCGAGATGGACGAGAAGGGCGAGCTCTCGCTGTCGGTCTACACCGCGGCCAAGGGCCTCCAGGCGGACGCGGAGCACAACACCCTCCAGGAGCTCGGCGGCGGCCCCGAGGGCGAAAGCTGGAACCCGGAGGTCGAGACGTTCAAGGACGTCGAGCACGTGGCGCGCGCGTCGGAGCAGTTGACGCTGATGCGGCTCGCGCGCGTGTCGCTCCTCGCTGTCGCGATGAAGGCGGCAAAGCGCGGGGGGACGGTCTTCTCCGTCACGCCCACGGTCCACCGCGGCAAGCCGGTCTTCGTCGCGCTCGTCGCCGAACACGGCAAGGTTCGCGAGCTCTCCTTCGACCTCACGAGCGGGAGGTGACGCCATGCGTATTGCCTGGATCGCCCTCGCCTCGGCGGTGTTCCTCGCGGGCCCCGCGCGGGCTGCCCCGCCGGCAAGAACGGATGGGCTCGACACCGCGCTCATCGAGCGACTGACCGGAGCGAAAGGGAAGCCGGACCCGAAGGAGGGCGTGTTCAAGGTCTCGGTCCCGAGGACCGATCTCCAGATCGTGGCAGCCGGCGTGAAGATCACGCCGCCCATGGGCCTCACTTCCTGGGCGGCGTTCGAGGGCTCCGCGAAGCATGCCATCGTCATGGGGGACCTGGTGCTGCTCGAGGACCAGGTGAACCCGGTGATGAGCATCGCTCTCGACAACGGGCTCGAGGTGACGGCGCTCCACAACCACTTCTTCTGGGACGCGCCGAAAGTGATGTTCATGCACATCGGCGGGATGGGTGACGCGGAAGCTCTCGCCTCCGCCGTCGGCAAGGTCTTCGCCAAGATGAAAGACACCAGCGGGGGGCGGGGGGAGGTCCCGACCGCGCAGATCGACCCGGCACAGACCTCGCTCGACCCGTCCCGGATCGAATCCGTGCTGGGCCTCGCGGGAGAGCTCACGGACGGTGTCTACAAGGTCGTCGTCGGGAGGGCGACCCGGATGCACGGGGTCGAGGCCGGAAACGCCATGGGCGTGAACACCTGGGCCGCCTTCGCCGGCAGCGACGACCGGGCGGTCGTCGACGGCGACTTCGCCATGCTGGAGACGGAGCTGCAGGGAGTCCTCAAGGCCCTGCGGGCCGCCGGGATCGACATCGTCGCCATCCACCAGCACATGGCCGGGGAGCAGCCGCGCGTGCTCTTCCTGCACTACTGGGGCGTGGGGAGAACGCAGGACCTGGCCCGTGGCCTGCGCGCCGCGCTGGAGAAGACCGGAGTCCTTCTGAAGGCGAGGTGAGCGTGGCCGGCGAGGCGAACCCGGCGGCAACGCCCCCGGAGAGGGCGCCGACGCCTCGGGAGCGGCCCGAGGCGGCCGTCGTCTCGTGCTCCCTGCGCGAGTTCCTCGCGTACTTTCTCCGCCTCGGCACGTTCGGCTTCGGCGGCCCCATCGCGCTCGCCGGCCACATGCAGAAGGACCTCGTCGAGGACCGGCGCTGGATCTCGCGGCAGGACTACCTCGAGGGCCTGGCGCTCGCGCAGCTCGCACCGGGGCCGCTCGCCGCGCAGCTCGCCATGTACCTCGGCTGGGTCCGGGCCCGCGTGCTCGGCGCCACCCTCGTGTCGGCCGCGTTCATCCTCCCGTCCTTCGCGATGACGGTCGCCATCGCCGCCGCCTACCTGCGCTACGGCGGCCTCTCCTGGATCCAGGGAGCCTTCTACGGGATCGGCGCGGCGGTCATCGCCATCATCGTGCGCAGCGCCTGGAAGCTGATGAAGTTGTCGCTCGGGCGGGACCGGCTGCTCTGGGCGATCTTCCTCGTCGCCGGTATCGTCACCGCCGCCACGGAGTCGGAGATCTTCTGGCTCTTCCTCGGCGCGGGCGTCCTCGCCATCCTGGTCAAGGCGCCGCCGCGGCTCCGTCCCGGCCCGGCGGCCGCCGCGGCATTCGTCCCGGTCTGGATGTTCACCGGGCTCGCGGGCCCCGCGCCCGACACGCTGTGGCGGATCCTCGGCTTCTTCGCCGAGGCCGGCGCCTTCGTCTTCGGCAGTGGCCTCGCCATCGTGCCCTTCCTGCACGGCGGAGTGGTGAACGACTACCACTGGCTGAACGAGCGCCAGTTCCTCGACGCCGTGGCGGTGGCGATGATCACGCCTGGGCCGGTAGTCATCACCGTCGCCTTCATCGGCTACCTGGTGGCGGGTCCCGCCGGATCGTTCATGGCCGGGCTCGGCGTGTTCCTTCCGACCTACCTCTTCGTCGTCATCCCGGCGCCGTACTACCGCCGCTTCGCGCACAACGCGCAGATCGCCGCCTTCGTCGCCGGGGTGACGGCGGCCGCCACCGGCGCCATCGCCGGCGCAGCATTCGTGCTCGGCCGGCGCGCCGTCGTCGATCTGCCGACCATCGCCATCGGCCTTGCCACACTGGCGATCCTCACGTGGGCGAGGAAGGTTCCAGAGCCGCTCGTCATCCTGGCAGGGGGGATCGCGGGAGTCCTCCTCCGTGGAGGAGTCGCGGGATGAGCCCGCCTGGCGTGGCCACGGAATCGGCATGAAGACATTTGGACGCATCCTCCTCGCCTGCGGGACGCTGCTCCAGGCGGGAGTCGCCCGCGCCGTGCCCCCTCTCGTCATCGGCGACGTGCCCACGGCCGATCCCGGCGGCGTCGAGCTGTACCTGGGCGGCCGCTACGAGAGGGACGGCGCCGCGGCATGGCAGGTGCCGTTTGCCGAGGTCGTCGTCGGGGTGTCGAGCTGGCAGGAGGTCACGCTGGAGCTGCCCTACGTGTCCCAGGGCGGCGAGCGGGGAATCGGCGACGCGGTCCTGGGGACGAAGCTCCTCCTCCTGCCGGAGAGGGACGAGCGGCCCGGGCTGGCGGGCTCTTTCGAGTGGAAGCTCACCACGGGCAACCAGGCGAAGGGGCTGGGCAGCGGGTCCATGGAATACGACTTCCGGGTCCGGTCCCAGAAGACGTGGGGACGGTTCACCCTTCTCGGCAACCTCGGCTACACCCTCGTCCCCGAGCGCCGCAACGTCGGGTTTGCCGCGCTGGGCCAGGAGCTCGAGCTTGCTCCCGGCCTCCGCCTCCTGGCCGACGTCTACTGGAGGAGCGCGGACACTCCTGGCGAGCCTGCGCGCGTGGCCGGGGACCTCGGATTCAAGCTCGGCGTGGTCGAGCACCTGTCGGTCCACGCCGCGGTCGGTACGAGCCTGCGACGCGAGAGCCTGGGAGGGCCGCAGGTACGAGCCTATGCGGGGGTGAAGGGGGACTTCGTCGCTCCCTAGTCGTCCCCGTTCCCCGCTCCGCGGTCGTCGCCCTCGCCGTCGTCGCACCACGGGTTCCTGGGGACCCCCTTGCACGGGTTCTTCATCCCCGGCAGGTTCCTCGGGATGGGGAGCATCGCCACCTGCGTGGGCTGCGGGTACGTGCCTCCCAGGGGACAGAGCCCGTACGCGGCGCAGAGGGCCTGGGCGAAGAGCGCCATCACCTGCGCCGGGTCGCCCTCCCAGCTCGCCCCGCAGGTGCCGGCCACGGACGGATCCTGGAGGTCCGCCGGGGCGGTCGTCGGCGCGCCCGCTCCGGGATCGACGTTCCCGTCGAAGCAGTTGTTGGTCGGATAGGGGAGGGTCGCGTTGGCGAGATCTCCATTGGTGTCGTTTCCGAAGGTCCCGTTGGCCATGAGCCGATTGTCGAGGATGCGATTGCCGAAGGCGTGGAAGTAGCACGGGACGCCCGGGCCGAAGATCGCGCCGAAGAACGCGTCGTACGGGGGCGGCGGCTCGAAGTCCACGACGCCCCCGGCGCAGTAGGCCGGAACCTCGGGCCCGGTCGGATCCGGGTAGTCGTTCACCAGGACGCCCCACGCCCCGTTGTTCTCGACGAGGTTGTCGCGGACCGTGTTGTTGCGCCCTCCGGAGAGATCGATCCCGGTGCCCACCGGCGCTCCCGCGGTGAGGCCGAGCGCCGGCGTGTTCGGGTTGTTGTTGTCGTGGACGTGGTTGCGCCGGATGAGCGTGCAGGACCGCCCGGGCTTGTCGGGACAGGAGCCGTCCTGCGGGGAGGGCGGGTCGTCGTTGGCGAGCGAGTTGGGGAGGATGCCCGTCCGGTTGTGGTCCCACTCCGAGTCCTCGATGACGAGGTGGCCCCCCGCGTTCGATCCCGAGAAGCCGAGCGCGCTGTTCTGGGCGTGCAGCCTGCGGAGCACGGCGTTGCAGTCGCGGCAGGCGCCGACGTAGAAGGACGAGTCGGCCATGTTGCTCGCGTAGGACTCCTCGATCGTTCCAGGCCCGCTGGCGTTGCTCGCGAAGATGCCGTACTGGGCCACGTACCCGCTGTCGCCATGGAAGAAGGTCGAGCTCGCGGTGAGGTAGGCGCCGCGGTAACTCCCCATCCCGATCGAGCCGCTGCCGTCCCCGCCGTTGAACCAGATCTCGTTGCCATTGCCGCCCGACCCGGAGAGGAAGTTGCAGGCCGTCAGGTTCTCGATGGAGACTCCGTCGACCTCGAGCACCTGGATCCCGTTGCGCCCGATGGCGACGCCGCTGCCGTCCAGGGGGCCGGGGTTCTGGGCCGCGGAGTCGGCGCTGCAGGCGCCGTGACCCGGCAGCGTCCCGTCGACGATGACGCCGTTCCGATCCAGGCCGCGGATGCCTGGCGTGGTGATGAGGACGCCGGAGTCGGGCGCCCCGGTCTCGTGGTATTCGCCCGGGCCGACGAGGACCCAGTCGCCGGGCCCGGCGGCGTCCACGGCCGCCTGGATCGTGGAATACGGTCCCTTCACCCCGCGGTAGGTGCCGACGCGCAGGACCCTGGGCTTCGGCTTGCCCTGATGGCTCGCGCTCGTCGCGCTGGCGGACGCCGATGCGCCCGACGCCTCCGTGGACCGCTGACCACACGCAGCCAGGAAGAGCACGGCGAGCGAACCCACCGCCGCCGACGATCGCAGGATCATTGGGTTCGTCCTCCTCGAATGAGAATCCGTGAGCCGTCGTTGTAGGTCCCGCCGCGCGGCGTGCAACCCGGAGTGAGCGACCCAGCAAGGTGCGTTGCAGGCGAACCTGTTGGGTCGAGGGGTTCCAGCCTCGCCTCCTCCCTGGCGAGGCGGGTCCTGAAAAAGGTAACGAACATGGGTGGTTGCCGAGGCGGGGACCAATTGGGGCCAGGGTGGCTGCGCCGCTGCCATTGCCGTCCGGGGATGATGAGAATGAAAGTGAGGGGTGTCCAGTACTTGGGGATGATGCCATGAAGACCTTCACGCGAGCCCTCGCGCTCTTCGCCGCCCTGGCCCTGGTTCCTGCGGCAGGCAGGGCGGCCGACGAGGGTCCGGCGCTCGGGACGCGGCTGGCCCAGGCCACCGAACGAGAAGCAGAGCCAGTCCAGCCGGCCACCCCTGCGCCAGAGAATCCACCTCCGGCCCCACCGATCGCGAATCCGGCCCCTCCGCCGGACCAGCCGGAAGCACCAGCCCAGGCCGCCGCTCCGCCGGGGCAGTGGGTCTACACGGCCCAGTACGGCTGGATCTGGCTGCCGTACGGGAATGCCTATGCCTACGTGCCGCCGAACGGCGCCGCTCCGGACATGTACGTCTACTACCCGGCCGTCGGCTGGTGCTGGGTGGTTGCGCCCTGGGTGTGGGGCTGGGGGCCGATGCCGTACTTCGGCGTCGACGGTCCGTGGAACTTCGGGTGGTACGGCCACGGGTACGGCCGCTGGTACGGCTACAGGGGCTGGTACGGAACCACCGGCTGGTACGGCCGTGGCTACTGGCACGGCGGGCAATGGCACGGCTACGCGGCGGCGCCCCGCGGAACCTACCCCGCGCCGCCCCGCGGGGCCTATCCCGCACCGCCCCGGTCTGGCTACGGCGGCCCGGCTCGGCCTGGCTCCGCCGCGCCGCCCCGGCCCGGGTACGGTGCACCGCCCCGCGCCGGCTACGCTGCACCTCCTCGGTCCGGTTACGCTGCGCCGAATCGAAGCGGCTTCGGTGCCGCTCCTCGCGGCGGCTTCGCCGCGCCTCGAGGTGGATCCGCGAGTGGAGGCAGCACCAGTGGTCGCGGCGGTCCCGGCCACGGTGGAGGTGGTCGCCGCTGACGGCGACTGGCCTGCGCGGAACCCGACTTCCGGCACCAGGTGGGGGCCGACCTTGGAGGGAGCCCACAATGGGCTCTGGTGACTTGGCCCGCGAGGTCGGACGAACCCGACGATGAGCATGGCGCCGGGCGGTGAACCCCCTTACTTGCCCGCGACGGGGGGCCCCGTTTCGTGCTTTGTTTCCCGGGAGCATGCGGATGACCGGCGAAACTGCGACGGCCGCTCGCGTCGAGATGGGCGCGCCCCTTCTGTCCATGGCCGGCATCTCGAAGTCGTTCACTGGCGTGCCCGTCCTCCGCGACGTCTCGTTCGACCTGCTGCCGGGGGAGGCGCACGTCCTCGCCGGCGAGAACGGGGCCGGGAAGAGCACGCTCATCAAGATCGCGGCCGGCGTGCACACGGAGTACGAGGGCCAGCTCGTCCTGTACGGCCGTCCGACCCGCTTCACCTCGCCCCACGACGCCACCGCGCAGGGCATCTCGGTCATCCACCAGGAGATGTCGCTGATCGACGCAATGACGGTCGTCGACAACATGTTCCTCGGCCGGGAGCTGACCCGCAAGGCGTCGGCCCGGCAGTGGACGGATCGTCCCGCCCAGCTGCGCAAGGCCCGGGAGTTCTGCGCCCAGCTCGACCTCGACATCGATCTGTCGCAGCCGGTCGAGAACTACTCGCTCTCCATCAAGAACCGGATCGAGATCGCCAAGGCGCTCGCCTTCAACGCGCGCATCATGGTGATGGACGAGCCGACCAGCGCACTGGCCGAGCCCGAGGTCGACCGGCTGTTCGGCCTGATCGGCCAGCTCAAGGAACGCGGCTGCGGGATCATCTACATCACGCATCGGCTCGAGGAGATCTACCGGATCGCGGATCGGATCACCGTGCTCCGCGACGGGAGGCACATCGGGACGGCAGCGGCCAGGGACCTCCCGGAGGCCGAGCTGATCCGCTGGATGATCGGTCGCGAGCTGAGCGAGCACTTTCCGGAGAGGAAGACGGCATTGGGCGCCGAGCGGCTGCGGATCGAGGGCCTGTCGGTCCCGGACGCCGGCGCCGCCTCGACCGGGATCACGCGGTGGCTCGTCCAGGACGTCGCTCTCTCGGTCCGTGCCGGCGAGATCGTCGGGATCGCCGGCCTGCAGGGCTCGGGGAACAGCGAGCTCCTCCGGGGGATCTTCGGCGCGTACGGCAAGCTCGAGCACGGGAAGGTGTCGATCGACGGCAAACCCTTCGACGTCCACTCGCCCCGCCGGTCGGTCCGGCAGGGCCTCGCCTACCTCACGAGCGATCGCAAGGGCACGGGCCTCGTCCTCGGCCTGGACATCGCGCAGAACATCACGCTGGCGTCGCTGCAGGCAGTGTCGCCCGCGGGATGGCTGTCGAGATCGAAGGAGCGACAGGTCGCCGAACGCCACGTTCGCGCGCTCTCCATCCGTTCGACCGGGACGACGCAGGAGGTCGCGACGCTGTCCGGCGGGAACCAGCAGAAGGTCGCGCTGGCGAAGTGGATCGAGACCCAGCCCAGGGTCCTCCTGCTCGACGAGCCGACGCGTGGAGTCGACGTCGGTGCCAAGCACGAGATCTACGAGCTCATGAACGAATGGACCCGTGCCGGCTTCGCCATCCTGATGATCACGTCCGAGATGCCCGAGCTCCTCGGGCTGTGCGACCGCATCGTCGTCATGCATCGCGGACGCGTATCAGCGCAGTTCAGCCGCGCCGAGGCCACGCAGGAGAGAATCCTCAAGGCAGCGATGGCGGACATGGCCGCATGAGCGAGACGCCCATTTCCCAGCAGGAGGGCCTCCTCCCCGGCAGCGCCGGCGCACGGGACCCCGCGAGCGCGGCGCCGGCCCTGGAGCACGGGGATCTCTCCCCGGCGCCGACCCGCGCCCGCTCGAGCTTCTGGTCCATCTTCCAGACGCCCTGGGTGCGCGCCATCGCCCCCCTGGTCTTCGTGGTGATCATCGGCCTCATCTTCAGCGCGAGCGGGACGTTCCTGAGATGGGGAACGCACCGCGACATGCTCCGGCAGGTCTCGGTGACCGGGATCCTCGCCTGCGGGATGACCCTCGTCATCATCACCGGCGGGATCGATCTGGCCGTCGGAAGCGTTCTCGGGTTCTGCGCGGTCCTCTTCTCGCTCCTCAGCATCCACCGCGACTGGTCGCCCTGGGGGGCGATCCCGCTCGTGCTCCTGGCGGGCTCGGCGCTCGGGCTGCTGGCCGGCGGGCTGATCGCGCGGTTCAAGATGCAGGCGTTCATCGCGACGCTCGCGATGATGGTGTTCGCCCGCGGCCTCGCGAAGTCGATCTCGGGCGGGCAGAAGGTCTCCGGCGCGGTCCTCAACCCGGACGGCAGCTACAAGTACGTCGAGCTACCGCGCATCTTCGGGACGCTCGATCACAAGATCCTGGGCGAGAACGTCGCCGTGGTGACGATCATCTTCCTGGCCTGCGTCGCACTCTGCTGGGTGCTGCTGGCCAGGCTGCGCTGGGGCCGCTACCTCTACGCGACCGGTGGCAACGAGGAGGCCGCCAGGCTGTCGGGCATCCCGACCAATCGCGTGAAGCTCCTCGCCTACGGGATGAGCGGGCTCCTCAGCGCCGTGGCCGGCATCTGCCAGGCGGTCCAGGAGCAGCAGGGAGATCCCGAGGCCGGCAGCACCTACGAATTGTCGGCGATCGCCATCGTGGTGATGGGCGGCACGAACCTGAACGGCGGTCGCGGCGGCATGCTGTTCACGCTGGTCGGTGCGATGACGATTGGCTACCTGGAGAAGATCCTGAGCATCAATGCCGTGAGCGAGGCCAGCCGCCTCATGCTCACGGGTGGCATCATCGTAGCTGCGGTCCTTTTCCAAAAGGTCCGTAAGTGAATAACCGAAAGGGAGTGCCATGAAGAAGCTTCTCGTGTCGCTGATGGTGTTCGGCTTCGGCTTCGGGGCTTACGCCGCCGACAAGAAGTACGTGATCGGCATGAGCCAGTGCAATCTGGGGGAGCCCTGGCGCGTCCAGATGAACACCGACGTCAAGACTGCCGCCGAGAAACACCCGAATCTGCAAATGGTCTTCAAGGACGCGCAGAACGACTCCCTCAAGCAGCGTGCGCAGATCGAGGAGTTCGTCAACTCGAAGGTCGACCTCATCATCGTGTCGCCGAAGGAGGCGGCGCCCCTCACCCCGCCGGTCGCGGAGGCCTACAAGAAGGGCATCCCGGTCATCGTGCTGGATCGCAAGGTCCTCGGGTCGGACTACACGAGCTACATCGGAGCGGACAACAAGAAGATCGGCCGCTACGCCGGGAAGTGGATCGCTCAGCGGCTCGGCGGCAAGGGCAACGTGGTCGAGCTGAAGGGCCTCATGACCTCGACGCCGGGGCAGGATCGCAACTCGGGCTTCCGCGAGGGAATCAAGGGTTCCGACATCAAGATCGTGTTCGAGGCGGACATGAAGTGGCTGGAGCCCAACGCGCGCAAGGAGATGGAGTCCGCACTCGCCACGAATCCGAAGATCGACCTCGTCTACGGGCACAACGATCCGGGCGCTCACGGCGCTTACCTCGCCGCCAAGGCCGCCGGACGCGAGAAGGAGATGCTCTTCGTGGGGATCGACGCCCTTGCCCAGGAAGGCCAGGGCTACGTGAGGCAGGGGATCCTCTCGGCGAGCTTCGAGTACCCGACCGGCGGCCGCGAGGCGATCGACGAGGCGCTCGAGATCTTCGCGGGGAAGAAGGTTCCGAAGGAGGTCACGCTCGAGTCGCGCGTGTTCACCAAGGACAACATCGACAAGGGCGGTGAGTGGCTCAAGTAGCACGCTCGACGCCTCGGCCCTCGCGCGCGGGACGCGAGGGCATCCGGCACGTCCCCGGCGCCGAGGCCATCGGCGCCGGGGGTGACTGGCCTCCGCCGGAGGTGGTCAGCGTCCGCCGGACGACACCGTGAGCGGTGCCGCGAGCGGAAGGTCCCGCGACGAGCTCCCGACGGAGACGGCGTACGTCAGCGGCTCGACGACGAAGGAGCTGGTTTCGGTATCCCAGTAGGCGAGGTCCAGCACGTCGAGGTCCATCGCGACCGTCTTCGTTTCGCCGGGCTGGAGCGAAACGCGCCGGAAGCCCTTGAGCTCGCGGACCGCTCGCTCGACCTGCGAGCCCGGGTAGGACACGTAGAGCTGGACCACCTCGTCGCCGGGCAGCGCACCCGCGTTCGTGACGTCCACGCTCACGTGCACTCGACCGTTCCCGTCGGTGACGGCCGGGTCGAGCACGAGGTTTCCGTACGTGAAGGTCGTGTAGCTCGACCCGAAGCCGAACGGGAATCGCGGGGCCTCGCCCAGGGCGTCGACGTATCGGTAGCCGTGGAGAAAGCCGTACGCGACCTGGTTCTGATCGTCGACGAACGGAGGGAGCTGGTCCTCCGACCGAGGAAAGGTGACGGGCAGCTTCCCCGAAGGATTCACGTCGCCGAACAGGACCTCGGCGATCGCGTTGCCTCCCTCGAGTCCGGGATACCACGCCATGAGGAGCGCGCTCACCTGGTCGATGAAGCTCTCGACGATGATGGCGCCGCTGCCCTCGAGGATCACGATCGTATTCGCGTTGTGAGCCGCAACGTCGGCGACGAGCTGCTCGTGCGCGGCCGAGAGCGCGAGGCTCTTCCGGTCTCCGGCTCCGATGAGGCCTTCTCCCTCGTCGGTCGCCGTGAGCCCCACCACGACGACCGCGGCATCGGCTCCGGCAATCGCCGCCTCGTCGTCGGCGGTGAGCACGTCCCTGCTCAGATCGAGGACGGCCACCGAGCCCGCGCGCTGCTGGATGCCGACGAGCGGCGTCACCACGTATGAGGACCTGGTCGCGCTGCTGCCGTCGTCTCCGGTATTGGCCGTGGTCGCGAGCGAGCCGACGACCGCGACCTCTCGGGTCGTCGCTCGGTCGAGAGGGAGGACGGCGCGGTCGTTCTTGAGGAGCACGATCGCCTCCTCCTCCGCCTCGCGCGCGAGCGCCGTGTGCTCGGCGCTCTCGATGACCGCATCGGGGTCGAGCGGAGGCTTGCCGTCGAAGATGCCGAAGCGGAACTTCGCGCG
>Ga0153915_10005731_pt1 | contig 11570 bp, 15 predicted proteins | sample Opewatmetagenome_2_FD_107003 | JGI IMG/M metagenome (GOLD analysis project Ga0153915, IMG submission 107003) | Freshwater wetland microbial communities from Ohio, USA - Open water 3 Core 3 Depth 3 metaG | ecosystem: Environmental > Aquatic > Freshwater > Wetlands | place: USA: Ohio, Lake Erie...
CCTGGCACCCTGCCCTGTGGAGCCCGGACTTTCCTCCACCCGGCCGCACGGGGCGTTCGGGCAGCGGCTGTCTGGCCAACTCCGCCTCGCATTATACCAGTTGCCAGGGAATAAGTTCCGGATGAATCAGCGCGTGCGATATTCAGCCGCGCAATGCGCGCGCAGTATCTTGCGCGTCTGGACGATGAAATCGGGATTCCCGACGCCGGGAGATGCCGTGGAGTTTGGCGTCTGAGCGGATCGCCGCTTGCGTGGTTTCTGCACGGCACTATGCTGGCACCTCGGCCGGCCCGAAATTGAATCCCACGGAAATGCGCGCGCGGTCGGAATCGTTGCGCGTCACCTCGTGCAGCACTTCGGGGGCGAACAACACGAACGTTCCCGCGCGCGGTTCGATCTCCTCGCGACGCCCGCCCCAATGCATCACGAGTCGTCCCGAGTTCGGCGGAACATCGATGTAATAAACACCCGACAACAACTCATCGGCGTCGTCATGCGTGTGTGCATAGGTCATTTCTCCCGGCTGCATCACGTTGAGCCACCAGCCGACGCGCAGCGCTTCCGCAGTCCGCGCCAGAAACAACGACGCGGCCAGGCGCGCGGAATCGAGTATCGTCTCGATTCCCGGCAGCACTTCCGGCGTTACGTAGAGATTCTCGTAGCGCCCGCCGAGAAAATGACTCCGGCGCATAATATCCTGCGTTCCGAGTCGCGCGACACGTGTGCTCAGGCTCGCGTTCAACGCGCGGCAGGTATCGCATTCGTGGATGACATACCGCGTCACGTGATCTTACTTCTTCGTCTTGTCACTCTGACCGAAAAGTTCATCGAGTCTGTCGCGCGCCGCGCCGGATCGATCATCGGCCGCGGCGGTGCCGCCGAACAAACCATCGAGCCTGGCTTTGGCTGCCTGCGTTCTGGCATTGTCCGGCGGACGATGTGCGTTCGGCCGCGGCTTGAACCAGTCGCAGAAATTCGCGCCCTCCTTGTCACGCACCTCTTCCGCCCGCTCCTCGCTGCATTTGTCGGCCAGGCGCGGATCGTAGAATTCACACAGGCGGCAGGCGTGCTGATAAGCGCGGCACTTCGGGCATTCGGCCAGACGCGACAGTGGCAGCGGCAAGTCCGCCAGCGAGGCGCCGCATTTCCAGCAGACCAGGTTCTCGCCCATCAACAACTCCGGTGTTGATATTATTTACAGACCGTCCACTATAGACGCATATGGCGCAGACCGTCATCCTCTCGTATCTCGTCACGGGCGACGGCGAAGGCAAGTTCATCCAATTCATGCTGGGTGGCAGGGAGTACCTCGTCTTCGCCCCGCGCGAGTTGCATCGCTTCCACAACCAGATCCTCGCGCATTTTCTCGCGGACCGGAACCTGCCGCACCGCTGGTCAGGTGATCAGGTGCTGGAAATCAATGCGCCGGATCTGGCCGTCATCGGCGGCGGCAAGTTCCGCGTGTGCGCGGAAACGAAGACGCTGGAGCTGTGGGACAACTCCCAGGTCTACGGCCGGTTCGACGCACGCGGACTGGCTGCGCGCATCGGCGCCGCCGATCACCAGTGGAGCTCCTACACCATCCGGATCGACTAAGCTCTGTGACATGTCCCTTGAACACGACATCGCCGCCCGCTTCGATCTGGACGGAAACGTTCTTGACGTGCAGCCCTACGGGCACGGGCTGATCAACGACAGCTTCCTCGTAACCACCGCCGCGGGCCGCCGCGCGATCCTGCAGCGCATCAACCGCCATGTGTTTCCACGACCGGAATCGATCATGGAAAACCTGCGCACGCTGGTCGATCATGTGCAACGGCGCGGACCGACGCCTGGCGCGCGTGATCTGCGCCTGCCCGAGGTGCTCGTAGCGCGCGACGGCAAGGATTATGTGATCGACCCGCAAGGCGGCTTCTGGCGCGCGCTCGGCTTCATCGAAAACACCCGGACCTTCGAAACCCTGACGAACGCGGCGCAGGCCGGAGAGGTGGGCTTCGCGCTCGGCCGGTTTCATGCGCTGGTGCACGATCTCGATCCTGCGCGGCTGCACCAGACCTTGCCGGGATTTCATAACGCGCCGGGTTACTTCGCGCGCTTCCTGCGCGCCTCCGCCCGGCCACGGGTTGTGGTGGCGAACCGGGAATTACTTCACTGCCTGGCGTTCGTCGAAGTGCGCTGGAATCTCACACGCGTCCTCGAGACCGCCAGGCGTGACGGCCGGCTCGCGCTGCGCGTGATCCACGGCGACACCAAGCTCAACAACTTCCTGTTCGACGCCGGCAGCGGCCGGGCGGTCAGCCTGATCGACCTCGACACCGTCCAGCCGGGATTGATCCATTACGACATCGGCGATTGCCTGCGCTCCTGCGCCAATCCCGCGGGCGAGTCGCCCGCGGATCCCGGCGCGGTTCGCTTCGATCTCGCTGTCGGCCGCGCGCTTCTGAAAAGTTACGTTGCCGAAACCCGTCACTTCCTCACACCCGAGGATTACCGCTGCCTGTACGGCGCGATCCGCCTCATTCCCTTCGAGCTCGGCCTGCGCTTCCTCACGGACTACCTGGAAGGCGATCATTATTTCAAAACGGAACAGCCCGGACAGAACCTGTACCGCGCACGGGTGCAATTCGCGCTCGTCGCCGACATCGAGCGGCAGGAAGCAGAAATAAAAGCCTTGATGGCGGAACTGCGCGGCGTCTGAAGCGATCCGGCACTAACGTCCGGTGAGCGCGCCTTTCCAGTCGCGGAACAGGTCGAGATCGAATCCGTCCGGGTAATTGAGGTAGCCGGGTTTACTGCCCTTCTGGCCAGTCACTCCGTACTGCCAGATGATCTCCCTGGTTTTACGATCGATGACCAGCACCCGCTCGCGCAAGTCGTCCGCGACGATGATGTCGCCGGTGTCGGGCAGTTCGCGCGCGAGCGAAGGATGATCAAGCATCTTCTCCCCGTCGGTCACGTAATATTCCCAAGTCACGCGCCGGGTGGCGGGATCGAAGATGACGATGCGCCCGGGTTTGGAGAAATCGGCCACGATCACTTGCCTGCCGTCAACGGTCGGGAAGGCGTCGGAGGGATAACGCACATGCGGCGCGCGCATGCTCCAGACGACCTTGCCGGCGCGCGTGATGCGCGTGATCCATGAATCGATGATCTCGCTGATCAGCAGATCGCCGTTTTCCATCGGGGTGGCGCCGTTCGGAAGGCCGAAGGCGTTCGGCGGATCATGCCGGCATTGTTTCACCTGGCCCCACTGGGTCGTTACGCGGTTGCTCTGCGGATCGATGATCAGGATGCGGCAGTTGCGCAGGTCGGCGGTCAGCACCTGGCCGTCGGCCAGCACATGCGCGTCGTCCGGGTAGTTGAGATATCCCGGATTGCCGCCGCGCACATCCGGCACACCGTAGGTCCAGACGAGCTCGCGCTTTTCATAATCGACCAGATGAACGTCGAAATTGTCCTCCTCGCTCACCGCCAGCCGGCGGCCGTCGGGCGAGAAATTGACGTCCTCGTTGCCGCGATAAATCTTCAGATTGGGCGAAGGGAATTCCCAGACGATGCGCTTGTCGGGCGTGACCTCGAGCAGGCGGTTGTTGCGCCGGTCGGCGATGACGATCGGATACGGCAGCGGTTTGCCCCACGACGGCACCGGCGCCTGGCGGCTGCCGGTCACCGGCGGCGGCGTCGGCAGCGTCACGCCGCTCGAAACCGTGCCGGCACCGCGCATCTCGGGCGTCACCGTGACCGGCGTACCGTGGTGCTTCGGCTTCGGTGTCGCGTCCGCGTGCACCGGGGGGATGACGCCGCCCGCCGCGCCGACGATGCTGACCAGAATCAAGAGCCTGACTCGCCGGAGCACTACCGCGAATCCGATACGCTGCTCGTACCCTTCCTGAGCGATCACGAGGTGGCTAGACCACGCTGCCGAAACCCCTGTCGATGACGCCGGCGGGGGCTCTGAGGCCCGCCAGCCGGCAGCCTTGCGCCACCGGCCCGCCCGGGAACAGCGTGTAGAGATGCTTGACGCCGCCCTTGGCGTGAAATTTTTCTTCCAGTGCATCGTGCAACTCACGCACGTTGATGGCACCATCCTTGTGTTTGGCGAAATATTCCTGCAACGCGCGCATCGCCTCCCAGTGTTCCTCCTGGATTTTCAGGCCTTCATCATGCGCAGCCTTGAGGGCGAGCTTGCTCGTCCAGCCCTCCGGCGCGTAGGGAAACTTGGGGTCCTGATCCACGCCGTTTCCGCCTTTCACGATGGATTCAATCAAGCTGGCCATGGTTCACCTCCGGGTTGTTTCTGACTGATCACGGTCTGTCCACTGAACACGCTGATTTTAACTACACCGATACGCCGGTGCACGTCTTGACCGGCATCAATTATTTCCTGTTTCCAGGCTTATTTATCCGCGTGTTGCAGCACCTTGAGACTATCGATCACCTCCCGGCTGTGGCTGTCGGGATCGACCTTGCGGTAAATCCTGGCGATGCGGCCCTGCGGATCGATCAGGAAGGTCTGGCGGCGGGCGAAACGGATCGGCCCGAGCGACCACAGCGCGCCGTACTGCCTGGCGACCTTGCCGTCGGTATCCGCCAGCAGCGGAAACGGCAGACTGTATTTATTGGAAAATTTCGTGTGGCTTTCCGGGCTGTCCACGCTGACTCCGAGAATCTCCACGCCGAGTTTCTTCGCTGCCAGATAATCGTCGCGAAAGTGGCAGGCCTCCTTGGTGCACCCGGGGGTATCGTCCTTGGGGTAGAAATACAGCACCACCCATTGGCCGTGAAACGCCGACAGGCTGCGCGTCCGGCCTTGCTGGTCCGGCAAGGAAAAATCCGGGGCTGGACTACCGACGGTCATCTCCACCTCTTCAGCCAGGGAACACAACGGGCTCAGTGCCAACAGATAGATGATTTTGCCAATTTTTCGCATGAAATACGCCTGGTGCCGACTCCGGTTACCCCCCCATCGGACTATTCCTTATTACCCTGTCAGAAAGCGCGGCTGCGCTTTTCCAGTTGATCCTGCCGGCCGCGACGGGCAAAATGCGCCCCTTTCATTCGGGTCGCGCCCGCCTATCCGGGGGCCGGACGCCACGGTTCATTCATTTGACTTAACGCTAAGAGGAAAAATCCATGAAACTGATTCTTTTGGGCGCGCCCGGCGCCGGCAAGGGCACGGTCGCCAAGCAGCTCACCCAGCTCGACGGCTCGGTGCAGATTTCCACCGGCGACATCCTGCGCGGCGCGGTGCAGGCCGGCTCCGATCTCGGCAAACAGGCCAAGGCCTACATGGACCGCGGCGATCTCGTTCCCGATGAACTCATCATGGGCATCATGGAAAAGCGCCTGCAGGAACCCGACTGCAAGAAGGGTTTTCTGCTCGACGGTTTCCCGCGCACCATTCCCCAAGCCGAGGCGCTCAAGGTGCTTCTCGCCAAGCTCGGCATCAAGCTCGACATGGCGGTCAACATCGACGTACCGCGCAGCGTCATCCTCGACCGCCTGACCACCCGCCGCACCTGCTCCAATCCCAAGTGCCAGGCGATCTACAACGTCAAGAGCATGCCGCCGAAGAAGGAAGGCATCTGCGACAAGTGTGGCAGCCCGGTGGTGCAGCGCGAGGACGAGACCGAGGCGGCCATCAGCCACCGGCTCGATACCTATAATAAGAAGACCGCCCCGCTCATCGGCTTCTACGAAAAGGAAGGCATGCTGCTCACGGTGAGCGCCACCTCGAGCGAAGCCGTCATTGACGCGATCAAGAAGAAACTCGGAAAGTAAACGTTCGGAAACCGGGCCGCGCGTCTTGCACGTGAAGGCGCGCGGCTCTTTTTTTGTCAGCGTGGCACTTGCCGGCCCTGGCCGAACAGGACGGATTTCGATTCCTCGGTGACGGTCGGCGCCTGGTTCACTCCCCGGGCGATTTCGTACGCGCGTTTCACCGCGGGGCGCGCGCTCACCGTTTCGAACCAGCGTTTCGCGTTGGGAAATTCCTCCAGGCGGATGCCCTGTTTCGCGTGCGGCACGGTCCAGGGATAGGCCGCGATGTCGGCGATGGAATAGTCATCCACGATGAACTCGCGCTCCGCCAGCCGCCGATCGAGCACGCTGTAGAGCCGTTCGGCCTCCTTGCGGTAACGCTCGATTGCGTACGGAATTTTTTCCGGGGCGTACTGCAGGAAATGATGATTCTGCCCGAGCATCGGACCCTGGCCGCCCGCCTGCCAGAACAGCCATTGCATGACCTCGAAGCGGCGGCGCAGGTCGGACGGCAGGAACCGGCCGGTCTTCTCCGCCAGATACTGCAGAATCGCGCCGGACTCGAAAATGCTGATCGCTGCCCCGCCGTCCCGCGGCGCGTGATCGACGAGCGCCGGGATGCGATTGTTCGGCGATATCCTGAGAAAGGCGGCGGCGAACTGCTCGCCCTTCGAAATGTTCACCGGTTTTATCGTGTACGGCAGCCCGGCCTCTTCGAGGAAAATCGTGATCTTGTGCCCGTTGGGCGTGGTCCAATAATAAAGATCGATCATGAGAACTCCGTGCTACCAAATGAAAAGGCCGGAGCGTGTGTCGCACTCCGGCCTCACTGGTTGATCACACTGCTCGAACTGGACAGTGCCGCGACGGATCAGACGCAGCCGGTGGGCTTCGGCAGGCCGCCGTACTTGGTGATGGGTTTCATCGGGCCGGTCATCCAGAGCTTGAACATGTCCTTCTGGTCGACCTCGACGTACTTGGCGAATTTCCGGATCGGCGGCACCACGCCGAACTCGTCATAGAATTCGCGCGCCTTGAGGATGTGCGACCATTTCACGTCGTCCAGCGTAATGCCGTCGGCCTGCGCCATGGCACGGCCGATTTCCGGTGTCCACGCGTCGCGGTCGAGGAGATAGCCGTCACCGTCGCGCTGGGGAATGCTCATGAAAAACCTCTCGTCTGTTTCAACAGCGCGTCATCATGCAATAACTGAGTAAAATAGTCAATTATAGCCGCGAACGGTTGCGCGATTTTTTATTTCAGCCGGCATAGCACCGCAGAAGAATTTCATACGCCGCACGTATCGCCCGGAAGCGCGCCGGGTCGCCGCCCTTGTCCGGGTGGTGCTGCGCCGCCAGGCGCCGATAGGTCTGCTTGATGGTTTCCCACGGCGCGTCGGCGGGCAGGTCGAGCGTCTGCATCGCGTGCAGGCGCTCGTCGAGCGCGAGATAGCGCTCGTGGAAACGAAGCAGCATCGCCGCGACATCGGCGTGGCCGGTCTGCATGAAATTATCCCAGTTCAAGTAATACTCGCGCAGCGGCGCGGCATTATCCGCCGGCGGTGATGTCAGATCCGACACCTGCACCGGTTCCAGACGGATATCCAGCGGTGAAACCGAAAGATACATTCCGGTGTCAAAGAGTTCGGATTGCAGCTGATACAGCGCGTTCATCACCAGGAAATGCTTGCGAAACAGCGCTAGATCCGCGGTTTCGCCCGTGAACGCGAAACTGCTGTCGCGTTCCTGCAAGCGCTGAATCAGATCGTACTCGGTGAGACCGAGAGGAAATTCCCGGACCAGCGCGAGAACGGCGTTTTTGAACGGGTTATCCGGCATCTTAATGAAAAATAATAGATCATCGGCCAGGCGAGCGATAAAATCATTTTCTCCCCTCGCGCGCGGACTTGTCGTACCGCCGAATCACGTCCCGGACGGGAATGAACCAGCGATCCGCCATGACCGACAAGGGCGATGCATCACGAAAAAAGGCGCGCCATTTCCTGACCCGCGCGCGGGTATGGGTGCCCGGCGCCGTCGTGGCGTTCGCGATCGTCGTCGTGATCGCGCTGCCATACGGCATCCGCTACGGTCTGCAGCGCCAGCTGCTCCGCGCCGGCGCGGAGCAGGTCGTGATCGGCGACGTCGACTTCAATCCGTTCATCGGATACCTGGCGGTGCACAACCTGCAGATGCGCGTCGGCGGCAAACCGACCCTGGCCGCGGTGCAGGCGAGCGTGCGCGTCGCGCTGCTGCCGCTGCTGCGCCAACAGGTGGACGTACGGGACTTTTACCTGCGCGACGCCGCGCTTACGATCGAACGGCGGGACGACGGTCGTTGGGTCTTCGCCGGCCTCGCCCCCGGCCCGGTGACTGCCGAGCAGGCGCCGGACAAACAGCCCGGGTGGAGCGTGGTCCTGCGTCACGCCGAGATCACTAACGCCGACGTGCAATACATCAGCACGGCGTTGGACGCGCGTGCGCGCGTGAACCGGGCCGAACTCGATCTCGCCCCGGACGACGCGAGCGCGTACGCACCCACGCGTCTCCGGCTCGACGGGCAACTGCAAATTGAGAACCACAAACCCGGCGTGACCGCGGAAACGCGGCTGAACGCGGAAGTGACGGCCACGCCGCCGTCGACAAAATCCGGTGCGTGGAATCTTTCCGGGAAAGGCGCGCTGCATCAGATCGACGTCCGCTGGCCCGACGGCCAATTGCGCGTCGCGGCGGCAGAACAGCTGGACGTGGACGGCCTGGCGGTGGGCGACGGCGGCGAGATCGTGGTCCGCGCGCTCGGCGTCGACCGTCTCGCCGTCGCGCAGTCCACCGCGAGCGAAACGGCGCCGACGACGCTGAGTGCGGCGCAACTGCAGGCGAGCGAAATCCGCCTCGTGCCCGGGCAGACGCTCACGATCGCAAAAATCTCCGCGCGCGGCCTGCGCGTGACGGGACAACGCGATAAAAACGGCCGCTGGTACGGCATTGCCGCGTTGCAGGCGCTGCAACGCGAGTTCGCCACGCCCGCGGCGGCGGGCAACAAACTGGCGATCCGCATCGGCGACATCATGCTGGACGATCCGGGCCTGATCGAGCTGAGCGACTTCGGCGTGCAGCCGGCATACCGCAGCCGGGTGACCGTGACCCGCGCGCAGCTCACCGGACTCGACACCGGCGCGACTCCGGCGCAGCCGGCCACGCTCGCGCTGTCGGCGCGCCTCGGCAAATACAGCAGCGCCGAGGTGCGCGGGCGCTTCCGCGCCATTGAGCCCAAGTTACAGGCCGACATCACGGCACGGCTGCGCGAGTTCGATCTGCCGAGCCTTTCGCCCTATGCGGTACAGATGCTGGGCTACCGGCTGGTGAGCGGGCAGCTGAGCGATAACAGCGAGATCAAGATCACGAACGCACGTCTCGAGGGGAAGAACAAGATCGCGCTCGCCAACCTGAGCGTAGCGCCCAGGGACGAGGCCGCGGCAGAGCAGATGAACACGCGGCTGGCGATGCCGCTCGAGAGCGCGCTCGCCATGCTGCGCGACAAGAACAACAACGTGAATCTCGAGATCAACATCAGCGGCAACCTGAGCGATCCCAAGTTCGACGTCACCGACGCCATCAACCAGGCGCTGACCGGCGCGATTCGCGGCGCCAGCGTGACCTATCTCAAGTATTTCTTCCAGCCGTACGGCGCGCTGATTACGGTCGCCGAACTCGCCGGCAAAGCGATGCAGTTGCGACTCGATCCGGTGACATTTCCGGCGGGTGCGGCCGTGCTGACACCCGAGACTGGCGATTACCTGGCGAAAGTCGGCAAACTGCTGCAGGAGCGCCAGAACCTGCGGGTCAAACTGTGCGGCAAGGCGGTGCCGCAGGACGGACTGACCGGCGACGCGGCCCTCGCCCTCGCCAGGCAGCGCGCCGAGGCGCTGAAGGACTACTTCGTAAAGCAGTACGGGATCGCGACCGATCGCCTGTTCCTGTGCGACCCGGAGCTCGACCAGGACGCCGAGGCCAAACCGCGCGTCGATCTGGCGTTATAGCGGGCGTATCGGACCCATGCCATGAAAACGCCGTGGGGTCCCCTCGGCGGAATCAATGTGGTACAATGCGTCTTCGGGTTGTCCCCGCACAGTGCCGCCGGCCCGTATTAGCCTGTTTTTCCAGATGTAAATTGATTTATCCGCCATCCAGACGGAGATTTGCCCATGGCCCAACAGCCGACCGAAATCAAGAATCCCGCCGCCGCCTCCAAGGACGGTGGCAACGCCAAGCTGCGCCCGTTCAAGGTCGTGCGCGTGGAAAAAACCGACGCCCCCGAGGGCGGACACGGGCGGGAATGGTACCGTTACGTCCTCGACAGCGGGCGCTCCACCATTACCGGGCAGCGCTGCGGCTCGCGCAAGGACGTGCTCGCGTATGCCGCGCAGTGCGCCGATCAGCTCAACGCCCGCGGCCTCACGGGACAGTCCATCTGGAGCCCCCGCGGCCGTAAACCCGCCTCAACCTCCTCAACCTGAAGATACAAGAACTCCGCCATCCGGCGGAGTTTTGTTTTTCCCTGCTTGCCCCGGTTCGACGTCAGCCGATGTCGAAATCGAAAAACTGCACTGCCATTCCCTGATCGGTGACCCGCACGACACGTCCGGAGACGGTCGACATCTGTTCGCCCCACGGAGCTCCGGGCAGGCGCAGCGTGACCGTGGTGCCGATCGGTGGACATTGCTCGGCTGGCAGTGCCACCAATGCCCCGCCCTCGCTCAGATCGATGGTGTAAATCGTAACTGCCCCGATCGAGGGTTCAAGCAGCTCTCCTTTGAGAGAGATAACGCGGCGCGGGTGCTTGCGGCGCTCGTTATTATTTTTGTCGTCGGATGACATGATGTGGTTATCCGTGCCAATAAAGCCCGAGCTTGCATAACCGGGTTATCCGGAAAGCCTAGCACATGCACAGGCGGGAGCGACGCCTGCCTGAACCGGCCAAAGCGGCCGGCCTGAAAACCGCCTCTTCCCCGCGCACCGGCCGGGCTTGGGCTAAACTTGCAGGATATGAGCGCGCGCCCGTACGTCGCAACCGCCCTTCTGGTCCTCAGCCTCGCCGCCTGTCACAAACCCGCGCCGGAGGAACCGCCCGAGGTCAAAACCGAGCACCGCACCGACTTCACGCCCGAAGAGTTCGGGATCGGTCGACCGCACACCAGAAGTGCCCGCTGCAACCGGGAGATAGACCGGCTGCTCGAACAGATCCGCCAATGCGTCAACAAAAATCCCGGCGCCGACTGCGACATGTTGCAGCAGACCAACAACAACCGGATTGACCGCCTGGAAAACTCGCTGCATTGCAGCCGCTGAAGCATCCCGCGACTCCATGATGTGTCCTGACACACGACCGGGGACCGGTGGTAGGGCACGCGCGACGTGCGCGATACCGCGGGCCGAATGCGTACCGGACCGCGCCTATACTTAAACTTAATTATTTGTTCGCACCCCTAAATATTGGCTGCCCGGGCCAGGACCAGGACAGGGAAAGCAACAGCTGGCTCAGAAAGGAGCTCACTTGAGGCGACTCAAGAAACACATGACGTTGGGATTCCGCTGGCTGCGCTGCGGCTGGCGGCTGTTCCTGCTCAATCCCTGGCTGTTCGCACCGATGGGGTTCCTCTGCGCGCTGATGGTCAGCGTGCTCGCGCTGATCCCTTTGGCGGGCAATCTGCTGATCGCCCTGCTGGCGCCGATGCTGCTCACGAGCGCCACCCTCAGCATCGACATCGTGAGCAGGCACAAGATCGCCCTGCCGGCCGAACTGCGGCGCGC
>Ga0153915_10005732_pt1 | contig 11570 bp, 11 predicted proteins | sample Opewatmetagenome_2_FD_107003 | JGI IMG/M metagenome (GOLD analysis project Ga0153915, IMG submission 107003) | Freshwater wetland microbial communities from Ohio, USA - Open water 3 Core 3 Depth 3 metaG | ecosystem: Environmental > Aquatic > Freshwater > Wetlands | place: USA: Ohio, Lake Erie...
CCCCCACTAACGACGGTTTTGGTGTATAAGGACACGCCGAACGTCCCGGTCGAGCCTGGCGGTCTTCAAATGCTGCGAGTGCTATAAGAAAGGTTCGCACAAACGACTCGGATTCGACAATCTCCCCCGCGGTCTATGCGGTCAGTGGTTGCGCGGCCAGTCTGGCAAGCGTTATATAACCGACGGCCATTATGCTCGCAGGAGCATATCGGTGAAACCATGAATCAGACTCAGAAGATATTGATTGCAGTGGCCGTCGTCGCAGTGCTTGTAGTATCAGTTGCGGCCGGCCTCGTGGTGACGCAGAAGAAAGGATCGTTGCTGCTGGCGACCACGACGAGCACTCAGGACTCGGGCCTCCTCGAGTATCTCCTGCCCGTTTTCGAGAAGGAGTACAACTGCGAAGTGCGTGTTGTCGCAGTCGGCTCTGGTCAGGCGCTAGAGATGGGCAAGAACGGCGATGCGGACGTACTCATGGTCCACTCTCCTGCGTCCGAAGCGCAGTTCGTGAAGGACGGCTACGGGACAAACAGGACATCAATCATGTACAACTGGTTCGTTGTTGTCGGTCCGGACAGCGACCCCGCTGGTGTGAAGAACTCGACGAGTGCGGTGGATGCTTTCGAAAGGATTTACGACAACGGCACTGCGGGCAAAGCCAAGTTCGTTTCCAGGGCGGACAACTCTGGGACTTACACGAAGGAACTCTCGCTCTGGGCGAGCGTGAACTCGACCTGGACCAAGACAAATGTCTCGGAATGGGATTCAAGCTGGTACTTGCAGGCGGAGAACGGCATGGGTGCGGTCCTCGACATGTGCGAAGAGAAGAATGCTTACACGCTTTCCGACGACGCGACCTACTACTCTCGCGTGGAACAGGAGTTGATTCCTCACCTGAACATCACCTTGACTGGGGACGCGAAGCTGAAGAACCAGTACAGCGTGATACTTGTGAACACGACCTTGTGGCCACACATCAACAAGACCCTGGCCAAGGACTTCCTCGACTGGATCACCTCGCAGGCGGGTCAGGATGTAATCAAGAGCTACGAGCGATACGGGAAGCAGCTGTTCACGCCGAATGCCCCCGGATACACGACGCAGGCCATCCAGCTCGGGACCTCAGCGGTCGTGACTTCGGCGGTCCCTGACAAGACAAGACCCGGACCGCCCCCGTGCCCCGGATGAGGTCGACTGACAGATGGTCCTCGACATCAGCTACAGCGTCATCCAAGTGACTCTGCTGTCGCTCTACGTCTCGGGGTGCGCCACATTCCTCGGTTCCGCCATAGGAATCCCATTGGGGGCGCTCATCGGGCTCAGGGAATTCGGAGGTAAGGGCCTTCTGAAAACTGTTACCTACACTCTGTACGGTTTCCCGCCAGTGATATCGGGACTCGTGATCTACTACCTGTTCTCGAGAGCTGGACCGCTTGGATCATTTGGCATCCTGTTCACGCCCACGGCGATGATTCTCGCGGAGACGCTCCTAGTGATTCCCCTCACAACAGGAATCACGATAAGCTCAGTCACCGAGGTCGACAGATCGATTAAGGATACAATAATCTCGCTGGGCGCGAACAGACGGCAATCCGTCCTCACCGTCTTGAGAGAGGCGTGGGTCGGGGTTGTGATGGCCGCGATGATTGGCTTTGGAAGATGCATTGCCGAAGTGGGCGCGGCTTACATGGTCGGAGGCAACATCCAGGGGGAGACGCAAGTCCTAACTACCGCGATCATGATGGAGACGAGGCTGGGGCGGTTCGATTACGCAGTTGGTCTCGGTGTGGTCCTCCTGGGAGTGGCCATGGCGGTGTTCCTGTTCCTCAGATACTTGCAGGAGAAGGAGGTACTGTGACCGCGCCCGTCTCCCTCAAGAAGGTCACCAAGAGGTTCGGAGACGTGACCGCGCTCGATGCGACCGACCTTGAAGTGAACGCAGGCGAGGTGTTCGGAATCGTGGGACCCAGCGGGGCGGGAAAGAGTACGCTCCTTCGGGTCATCGACCTGCTTGAGGCTGCGGATGAAGGTGGAATCTCAGTCCTCGGAAAGAGCGCTGATCCTGCCTCGAAGGAGGCGGATCAGATTCGGCTCCAGATTGGAATGGTGCATCAGAAACCCGTAGTCCTGAATAGAAGTGTGGCCAATAACCTCGCATATCCTCTAATGATCCGAGGATGGGACCAAGCTAGGATACAGACTTCGGTCGACCGAGAGCTCAAAAGGCTAGGACTGGAGGACAGGAGAGGCAAGAATGCGAGGACCCTCTCAGGAGGAGAGATGCAACGAATCTCGTTCTCCCGGACTACCATCTTCTCCCCAAAGTTGCTGCTCCTCGACGAGTTCGCCGCCAATCTCGACCCTGCGAACGTCGCGTTGCTTGAGGGAATGGTCAGGGAATACATGGATGAGGACCCATCGAGGGCCACGATACTTGTGACGCACAATCTCTTCCAGGCGAAGCGGATGTGTGACAAAGTCGGCCTGATGTGGGGAGGCAGGTTCGTCGAGACCACGGACATGGAGAAGTTCTTCCAGGCTCCCGACGACGAGCGGACAGCCGCATTCGTGAAGGGGGACCTGGTCTACTGAACCAGTGAACCTTCAATTACCGGCCCCGCAATACGGACGCGTGAACCTGGACGAGTCCGTGTTCCGCGCGCTGAACCAGGCAGGCTCCAACCTTGGCTTGGATGCCTTCATGGTCGCGGTTACAATTCTCGGGTTGACCTACATCCTCGTTTTCGTGGGGCCCGTGCTCTGGTGGAAGAAGCATCGCGAGCTGGGTTTCGATGTCGTAGTACTGATCATCGTCTCCGACCTGCTCGTCGAGATTCTGAAACTCGTGACTATGCGTGAGAGGCCGAACGTTGTCCTGGAGGATGTGAACACTCTCTCGTGGGGCCCCTTCACGACCGCGACCTCGCTGTCGTTTCCGAGCGGGCACGCGAGCAGGGCGTTCGCGATGGCCGTGTTGATTGCCTTCGGCACGCGGCACCGAGTGGGCGCGGCGACGCTATCGTTCGCGTTTCTTGTCGGCATCAGCAGGATATACCTAGGGTTGCACTGGCCTTCTGACGTTCTCGCGGGGGCCCTCTTGGGGATTCTTCTGGCTGTGATTATGCGCTGGATCGGGAAGCGGGACAACTCGTATACGCGCGCCCGCAATAGGGCCATTGCGTGGCTCCGAGGTTTGAAACGCCCGGGCGAGCCAGACCGCCAAGGCCAAAGTTCTTGACCGGGGTAGACTTTTCCGCGTCGGGTTGAGCTCGTGCGGGAGCAACACATATCGTCCTCGGACCTCAGCGCTTTGATCGACCATCGGGAGGTTCTCGGCCTCGCGAGGAAGATGATCCGAATCCCGAGCAAATTCAACGAGGAGGAACGCATCTCGAAATTCATCTTCGATACACTCGACCGCTGGGGCCTGTCTCCGAGTTCTGTGGAAGTTGCTGGGTGCGGACCGGACGTCGTTGCAGAGACCGGACCAAGGGGAGCTCCCGCGCTCGTGCTCAACGGGCACATGGATACCGTCGCGGTCGCGCAAGGCTGGAAGCACGACCCTTACGGCGCACAGGTCTCTGAAGGGCGATTGTACGGCCTCGGTTCGCTCGACATGAAATCAGGATTGGCCGGGCTTATGATCGCCTTCAGAACATTGTCGGAGAATAAGCTCGCCCGAGGCGTGAACGTTAAGCTCCAGGCCGTGACTGGGGAAGAGCTCAACGGGATAGGCACCAGGGTCCTGGTCAACCGAGGGGAATTCAAGAGGGCCAGGGTCGCAGTAGTGGGTGAGGGCTTCGGCGGTCTCAATGTCATCACCAATGGCAGGCGTGGAGGATATTACTACGACATCTACATTCGCGGGAAATCGGCCCATGGCGCGCTCCCGGAGATGGGGATAAACGCGGTCGTTGATGCGTCCAGAATCGTGTGCGCGATCGACGCGATGAAGATGAGCAAGGCGCCGGGCCTGATTAGCGAGGACATGAAACCGCTGCGTGAATCGCAGCTGGTGCAGCGGATCTCTGGTGGTACAACGAGCCTCAGCGTGCCTGATGCGTGCTCGATCAGGGTCGTTCGCAGCTTGGTACCAGGAAGGCGGGGAGACCCTGGACGGGAGATTGCAGCGGTCATAGACAGGCTGCGGTTGCGCTCCCAGGTACGGGTGGAACTCGATGATAGACCTGGGGAGGTCTACGAGCCATACTTCACTTCGCCGGCCACGGAGCTTGTCAGGTCGGCGAGGGAGGAGGTCTTGGAGGTGACGGGCCGCCCCCCGAAACTCGTGTGCGGGGTCTCGGAAGCCGACGACAACATAATTGCTGAGGAGACCGGGGTGCCCGTGATATGCGTCGGACCGGGCGAGACCGGGGCGCTCGCCAATTATCATCAAGCAGAGGAGTCAATCGATGTCTCTCAGCTGAAACCCGCGTGTGAAGTCTATTGCAGGCTCGCCGTCTCGCTTGCGCGCTAGAATCGGCATAGAAGGATGCGCAACTCAGCGTATCTCGCGCTTCTTTTCGGATTCGTCAAAGACGTACCCGCATGGTTGGTGAATCTGCTCTTCCTTGCTTCTCGGATACTTCCTACACTGGAGCGGCCTGAGTCTGTATGCTGAACAGTAGAATGCTTTCGAGTCTTCCGGGGATTGCCTCAGGAACGGGCACACGACACCGAATTTGCAGCATGCCCCGCACCGCATGCACTCGCCAGACCTGCCCTCATCTACTGGCAGCACGAGACTAGTCGCGAACCTTCTCAGCTTCCCGTTTGACAATCGCGTCGGCGTCACTGACGGTCTCTATCGCATCCTACTGCAAATAGCCTTTTGTATCGGACAGCGGACCTTCTGGATGCCTGACATGAGCGCAGAAGAGGGGAGGTCACAAGGTCGCGCCACAGGAAATGCATCTTTCCGTGGCGTCCGGGTTGAGGCTACCGCAGTACCTGCACCTGATCTTGACCGCGGCCTCCTTTCTGAGATCCATTACGCTTTTTGCGTATCGTCTGAGGACGCGGTATCTCATCGCGACAAAGACGATTCCGAGGACTACCAGACATAGTGATGGAATGATGAGACCGAGGCCGATGAAGACCCCTGGGATTAGCAGAAAACAGCCGAAGAAGAGGAACATTATAGCCATGATCATGTACATAGTCGCACGCCCCTCAGTGTTGGAGCCTTCCGGGGGAAGGATCATATCCAACCCTTCAGCCTTCAGTGGCCTTCCACAAGAGGGGCAGAAAGTGGACTCCTCTGGCACGTCCTTTTTGCACGCTGGGCACTGGGCGGTCATCAGCGAGAATCCAACGGTCGGAGGGCTTTATTTGCCTTTTTGGGTCGTTTCCAGAATTGATAATTGGCAATGCGCCCTTCAGCCGACTCACTGGTCATCGCACAAGTTCGGCGACGGACTCCCGGAAGACCCTGGTATGGAAATCGACATCTTTCGTGGTGGTCTGAGGCGATATCAGGGCCATGTTGTGGAACGGCGTCAGCAGGATCCCCCTGTTGAGGGCCATCAGATGAAGGAGCCTATCCAACTCCCCGTCTTGATGCGCATCCACCTCGGTTCCGTTGCGGGGAGCCCGGGGAATGAAGCTATATTCGATCCTTATCCCGAGCCGCGTCACCTGCCAGGGGAGCCCCGCGGCCTTGATGGTGTCCGCAACGCCCTTCTCGAAACGGGCTGCGAGTGGCAGCATCCTGTCGAAGTTCTTCTGCGTGTACACCTTCTGAAGAGTGGCCTTCATGGCCGCCATCGCGAGTGCGTTCCCTGAGAGCGTCCCACCTATGCCGCTCTCGTCCTCGTCGTGCTCCATGTGCTCGATCACCAGGTCCGAGACATGCTGGTTCATGCCGTAGGCGGCAACTGGCACGCCGCTTGCCAGGGGCTTGCCCATAGTTATGATGTCAGGATGGAGTAGATGCTCGCGAGTGTAGCCTCCTATGCCGCAGCAGAGGGTGTGCGTCTCGTCCAATATGAGCAGCGTGGCGTATCTCGAGGCCAGTTCCCTAAGCTCCTCGTGATAGCCGGGGTCAGGAAGGATGATTCCGTGGTTAGTCATCGCCGGTTCTGCAAGCACGCACGCCACATCCTCCGGCCGGAGCGCCTTCTCCAAAGCCCTTGCATCGTTGAATTCGACGACCTTCGAGGTCAGAGATGGGTCCACGGGTGCTCCCTTGTTGCCCCTGCGCAATTCCATCCTGCCATGTTTGAGAGTCACCAGGGCCTCGTCGACGGATCCGTGATAGCACCCGCTTATCACGAGCACCTTCTTCCTTCTGGTAGCCTCACGTGCCAGCCTGATGGAGTACCTGTTTGCGTCGGTCGCCGTCATTGCCATCTGCCAGTATGGGAGCCCGAACCGTCGGCGCAGCTCCTCGCCGACCCATATCGAGTCCTCTGTCGGGAGCATCATCGTGATTCCATTCTTGAGTTGCTTCGCGGCGGCATCCACTACCCCTGCGGGAGAGTGGCCGAACATCGAGCCTGTGTCCCCCAGGCAGAAATCCAGGTAGTCGTGCCCATCGACATCCAAGACGCGGTTCCCCTTGCCACTTTCGGCAAATATCGGGTACGGGCCTGCCCATCGGGTCATCCAATGCATCGGGACGCCAGCCAGAAGGACGGACTTGGCTCTCTTGAAGAGCACACCAGATCGAGGATGTTGCCTCACGAATGTCTTCTCCTCTCTCGACAGAAGATCTTTGATCCGGCCCCGCTCGATCTCCCTCATGGATGTCTCCGATGAATCTGGCTCGATTTCCGAATACGGCCAACGTAGTTATGTTTTTCCGAATCCGGCTCTTCGAGAACGAGAATCGTCTGAGTTGTGACGACTTGGAGAATGGAAACCCTTTTCATACTTCCCCGCTTCGGGGTAGCGACGAGCTGAGGCGGTATTGCTCAGGAGGTGTTCGATTTGGCGGTAGCGCGACTGAAGTTCTTGGACAAGAATGAGGAAGATCTGATCGACCAGCAGAGCATGGAATGCCTGGAGACCATCGGGGTCAAGGTGAAGAGCGAAGCAGTCCTTCGGATGCTCGACAGGGCCGGCGCGAAGGTTGACCACAGGAATCAGATTGCGAAGATGCCTGAACTGATGGTCAGGGAGATGCTCAAGACCGTCCCGAAGAGCATGACGCTTCACGCGAGGGACCCGAAGAATGACCTCAGGATACCGGTCAGCTCCTGGCCGTACGTCGGCACCACGGGCTTGGGCACCTACATCGTGGATATCAAGACGGGCAAGAAACGTGATTCTACGGTCAAAGATATCGCTGACACCGTCAGGCTTGGGGATGCGCTTGCGGGAGTGGACTATGTCCAGACGAACCTCACGGCGACCGAAGTGCTCGAAGCGACGCACGGGCTGCATGAGCTGTGGACGGCCCTCCAGAACACGACAAAACACGTCCAGGGCGTGGAGATATTCAACGCGGAAGATGCATTGAAGCAGGTCGAGCTTGGGGCACTGATCGCGGGAGGAATGGATGAGCTCAAGAAGAAGCCATACTTCACCGTGATTCACTGCTCCATCGCGCCATTGATGTTCGAGCGCGACGCAGTCGAGGCGCTTGTAGAGTTCGCTAGGGCCGGAGTGTCCGTTACGACGATGTCCATGTCACTTTCAGGTGGGACTGCGCCCGTCACGATGGCGGGGACGCTCGTGAACGCCAACTCCGAGAACCTCGCGAGCATGGTCATCGGCCAGGTTGCAGCGAAGGGCGCCCGAACCATATACTGCTCGTCATCCACACCTGTGAACATGAAGACCGGCATGATTAACTACGAGAGCGTGAACCAGCCGCTGATAGCGGCAGGACTTGCTCAGATGGCCAAGAGGTACGGGCTGCCTTGCATGGTCGGAGATTGGGGGCTGAACGACACTGAGGAGCCGGGCATCCCGCACACCTTCTCTGAGACATTGGGGATCGCGCTCAGCACGATGTCTGGGACCGACATGCAGGGAGGGATAGGTGCGCTAGACTGCGCAAAGGGCGTGGCTCTCGAGCAGGAGGTAATCGATGCCTACGTTTGGGAGAACGTGAAGAAACAGATGACGCCGTTCGAGATCACTAAGGAGACCGCAGCGCTCGATGTGATACGACAGGTGGGCCACGGGAACACGTTCCTAACTAGCATCCACACGTTGAAGAACTTCAGGAAGGAGGTAGTGATAAGGGACCTGGAAAAGGGGCGGTTCGAGGCGACGATGTCGAAGGCTATGGTCGCTGAGGCGAGGGAAATCGCACTGAGACTCCTGAAGGACCATGTCGTGCCGGCCCTGGACAAGTCCATCGTCCAGCAGGGGAACGAGATCATTCGGAAACGGGAAAAAGAACTCGCAAGACGCGCTCCAGCCACACTGCAGCCCTCCCGAATTCGACCGAATTGAGTGGGTGGAGTTCCTGGGAGTCGAATCCATCCGGCGGAACACATCATAGTGGCCTGGATCTTAGTTTCCCACGTGTTCTTAATGCCTAATCGTGAGGGCCCCGCAAAACCGCTTGTTCTTCCCCAACCCAACACTATCCGATGATGACAACCACAACGCCAATGGCCACTAGTACGAATCCGACAGGACCACTGATACCAAGATATGCTGATTCCGTGATCTTCTTTCCGCTGATTTCAAGGTATAGTAGCAGCAATCCGATTGCCAATAGGACAATTCCGATGGCTTGAACAACACTCATGGCCTTTAGTTATCGCTTTGCTTCTCCAAGGTCTTTTCGCACACTAGTTCCCCTTCTTGTCTTCCTTCTCTGAATGACCTATGTCAGTAGCCAATCCAAAAGTAATGAGCCTTCCAGTCAAACGTGAGAGTTTAAGATTCCTCGTGACGCCCCATGGAAGTACTACTCCGACCAAAGGAAGAACTGCGGCAATGCCAGCAACGACGAGGCCCATGTTCGCACTTGCTACCCAGATGCAGTATGCTCCCCCACAAGTCACCGTGTACGGCGTCCCGATGAAGAAGACTACGATTCCCGCGATCTGAAGCAGCGAGCTCAAAGGTGACACGATCAGGAAGACAGTCGCCAAAACGAATATCGTTGCGGACATCACCAGACAAGGACATTCCGAGTGCACCTTGCCGGTCATAATGTCGATCGCGCTTACTTGTTTCCCGACGCCAAGAGGCAGCGAATCATCCGCGGTTACCCAAGACACGGCTATGGGCACAAGTGCCAACACCATACCCGCCAAGCAGAATAAGTTGGCCGCCCTCATAAAGCTCCACCTGCAGCCCAATTGAAACGGCTTCCATCCCTATGGCTATTGCCTTGACATGTCAACGGTCAAAGCGACGCCTTTCTTCTTTAAGGTCTTTTCTGAGACGCGTTGGCTTGCATCGAGTACGAGGGGCTCTTTTAATAGGGACGTATTCAACTACCGTCAGGCCGGTGTGGAATCCATGGCAGTGATCAAGATAGAGAACGTTGTCGCCTCGACATCACTCGGGACTGAGCTAGATCTTCAGGCGATTGTGCTCGCGCTTGATGGTGCGGAATATGACCCCGAACAGTTCCCGGGCCTGATCTACCGGCTCAAAGAACCGAAGACTGCAACCCTGCTTTTCAGGAGCGGAAAGGCTGTATGCACTGGCGGCAAGAGCCTTGAGCAGGTGGAGACCGCAATCAGCCAGGTGGTCAAGAAGATCGAGGCTGCGGGCATTGTGGTGAAGACCGCGCCCAAGATAGAGGTACAGAACATCGTTGCCTCGAGCGACCTCGGGGCGAAGATCAATCTCAACTCAATAGCCGTCAGCGTTGGTCTTGAGAAGGTCGAATACGAACCTGAGCAGTTCCCTGGACTCGTGTACCGTCTCGACTCCCCGAAGGTGGTCGTGCTTTTGTTCGGCAGCGGGAAGCTGGTATGCACCGGCGCCAGAAAGCCGGAGGATGTCCAGACTGCCGTCGACAAGATATCACAGGAACTAAGGACCGCGGGCCTACTGGAATAGACTGACAGAACAGGCACGTAATAGTTCCCATTTCGGACGACGAAGTTCACGCGGACCCCTGCAAGGAGAGCAACATCGATGAGTCCGTTCGGTTGGATTTCCGCCAGATTCACTTGCTCAAATCCACTCAGCCGCACCCACGTGAACATCGGATCCTTGACGGTACAGATTCACAAACGGCTCATCTGGAGATAAGTCCATACGAGAGAAACCCAATTCATGTGCAGGCATGGCGATGAAGTGCCCGAGTTGCGGGGCCGATAATCCTGAAGGCCAGAAGTTCTGTGGCAACTGCGGTCATCGTCTCGAGGGACCGCCCGGGGCAAGATTTGGCCTGGTGAGGTGTCCGAATTGTGGGTTCGAAAACCCTGAGGGCAGGAGATACTGCGCAGACTGTGGAAGTATGATTCCTCGGACTTCAAGGACCGTCACGCCGGAGCAGGAGCGGAAGAAGAAGGAGCGCTGAACCTCGCCTTGGGGAATCCCCCAACGGATTACGGGCAAGCAGATCAGGAGGAGAAATGGTAGAGCACCGGTTCACTGTTGGCAAAGAAGAGAAACAGATAATGCGGATAAGTCACAGCGCGACAACAGGGAAAGCCTCGATCATCGTAAGCGGGAAACCGATAGTTGTTGTCAATGGCAGAGGCCTACGACCCATCAGCGGTACTGTCCATTCTGTAACGGTGACCTTCACCATCGGGGAGAAGGAGAAACACAAGGTCAACATCCGCATAAGAGGGCCGTTCTGGAATCACTTCGAGGCCTATTCGGACAACGAGATGGTCTTCAGGTCATGAGAATTGGCCAGATGCCGGTGCTCAAGCACCGCTCCCCGCACGCCCATGTGACTACGCCACCATAGGATGCATCTGTTGTTCAGATGTAGAGTCCGCCGTTTACATCGATTACCTGCCCGGTAATATAGCCTGCCTCTGGAGACACCAGATATGTGACCGCCGATGCGATTTCCTCGGGTTTCCCCAGCCTGCCCATCGGTATCTGTGCCAGGATCTTCTCCATGATCTTGGCTGGAATAGACCTCAGCATATCGGTTCCGACGAATCCCGGGGCTACGGCATTAACGGTGACGCCTTTGTCCGCAAATTCCTTTGCCAGAGTCTGGGTCAATCCTATTACCCCTGCCTTTGACGCTGCGTAGTTGGCCTGGCCCCGATTACCCATCCGGCCAATCACAGAAGAGATATTCACTATCCGGCCGTAATGCCGCTCAAGCATGCCATCAATGACAGCTTTGGTGCAGTTGAAAGTCCCCGTCAGGTTCACGGATATCACGTCGTCCCACATCTCGGACGTCATCTTCACGAACGACTTGTCTTTCACTATTCCGGCGTTGTTGACCAAGATATCGATCTTGCCGAACTCAGCAACCGCCTTGTCCCGCATCTTGTTCACTTCGTCCATCTTTCCAACGTTTGCCTGGCATATGATAGCATGTCTTCCCATCGATTCTATCATGTCTCTGACTTCCTTTGCCTGGTCAACAGTGTCCATGATGTCGATCATCTTGATCAGTTCGTCAAGATTGATCGACATCATGGACACTGTTGACCAGGCAAAGGAAGTCAGAG
>Ga0153915_10005734_pt1 | contig 11569 bp, 3 predicted proteins | sample Opewatmetagenome_2_FD_107003 | JGI IMG/M metagenome (GOLD analysis project Ga0153915, IMG submission 107003) | Freshwater wetland microbial communities from Ohio, USA - Open water 3 Core 3 Depth 3 metaG | ecosystem: Environmental > Aquatic > Freshwater > Wetlands | place: USA: Ohio, Lake Erie...
GACGACTCCGCCGCCGCCCGGCGTCCAGCCGCCGTCGCTTCCGCCGCTGCCGCCGGAAACGGGGCCCGGCTTCGGGCTGCGCATTCCGCTCGGCAAATCGCTCGGGCCGCTCACGATTCACGACCTGCAGCTGCGCTTCGGGTCCGAAGACGTCGACGGCAAGACGACGTACCTGATCCAGGCCGCGAGCTCGATCAGCACCAAGCTCGGTCCGGTGATGGCACGGGTCGACCGCGCCGGTCTGAAGTTCGGCGTGAGAATCACCAGGGAAGAGGAAGGAGAAAAGGGCAACCTCGGCTTCGCAGACATCGACGTCGGTGCAGTCCTTCCCAACGGCGTTTCGCTGGCGGTCGATGCCAAAGGCGTCGTGAGCGGTGGCGGCTTCCTGTTCTACGACAAGGTCCAGGAGGTTTACGCGGGCGTCATGCAGTTGTCGCTGCGCGAGCGAATCACCGTCAAGGCGTTCGGCCTCATTGCCACCAGGATGCCGGATGGCGGCAAAGGCTACTCCGTCATCGTCTTCATCACGGCCGAGGATTTCCAGCCGATCCCCATCGGCATGGCCTGCACGCTGCGCGGCATCGGCGGAATGGTCGCGATCAACCGCACGTTCGACGAAGACGCGATGCGCGCGGGCCTGAAGAACAAGACCCTCGGCACGCTGCTGTTCCCGAAGGACCCGATCCGCAACGCGCCGGAGATCATCCGCAACCTGATCACGACCTTCCCGGCGGAGGATGGCTGCTACCTGATCGGCGTGCTGATGAAGCTCGGCTGGTTCTCGCCGACGCTCGTGTACCTCGATATCGCGATCATGCTCGAGCTCGGCAAGCGGATGCGCGTCATCGTCCTGGGCATGATCAGCGCGCTGCTGCCGACGCGCGAGAACGACCTCGTGCGCCTGAACATGGATGCGATGGGCCTGCTGAACCTCGACCGCGCCTCCATCAGCATCGACGCCGTGCTCGTGGATTCGCGCCTGGCGCACAAGTTCGTGCTCACCGGCGAGATGGCGCTGCGGGCAAACATGGTCGGACGCAACCGCGGCTTCGTCATGGCCGTCGGCGGCCTCAATCCGCGGTTCGCGCCGCCGGATAACGTGCCGAAGCTCACGCGCGTCACGATTGCGCTGGCGTCCGGCAACAATCCGCGGCTGACGTGCGAGGCGTACTTCGCGATCACCTCCAACACCATCCAGTTCGGTGCGCGGGCGCAGCTGTACGCGGCGGCGTTCGGATTCAGCATCGAGGGCGACGTCGGCTTCGACGTGCTGGTGCAGCTGATACCGTTCCACCTGATCGCGGACTTCAAGGCATCCGTCCAGCTCAAGCGCGGCTCGCGCAATCTGTTCAAGCTGTCGGTTGCCGGCGCGCTCGAAGGCCCGCGGCCGCTGCGCATCAGCGGCAAGGCCTCCTTCGAGATCTTCTGGTGCGACTTCACGATCCGCTTCGACAAGACGCTCATTTCCGGCGAGAAGCCGCCGCTGCCGCCGGCTGTCGACGTGTTCGCCGAGCTGAGGCGGGCATTGACGGCTCCGGACGCCTGGAGCACGCAGATCGCGCAGAACCGGCAGCACGGCGTGTCGCTGCGCAAGATCGCGCCCAGCGCGGTGCTGGTGCTCGATCCGCTGGGCAACCTGGTCGTCAAGCAGCAGATCGTGCCGCTGAACACTTCGCGCGACATCGACACGTTCGGTGGCGCGCCGATCGCGGGCGCGCGCCGCTTCAAGCTGGAGGCGCGGATCGAAGGCGTCGCGCAGGACGTGAACACCGTGCAGGATTCGTTCGCGCCGGCGCAGTTCTTCTCGATGACTGACGACGAGAAGCTCGCAAGCCCCTCGTTCGAGGATATGGAGGCGGGCGCCATCTTCGGCAGCGACGCGATTGCCATCGACGACGGCGCCAGCATCTTCGCGCCGCTCGAGTACGAGACCATCATCATCGACGAGGAAGGTCAGGCCACGAACGAGCCCGAGAATCGCTACGTCCTCGTCGCGGACCGGCTGTTCCAGCAGGTGCGCTTCAGCGCTGTTGCATTGGCGCCGATCCGGAGTGTCAGCGTCGCACGCTTCCGCAATCTCGAAGCGCCGGTGGCAGTGACCGTGCGCACGGACCAGTTCGTGATCGCGTCCGTCGCTGACGGAACTGTGCCGCCGACCGCCAAGGCTGCGACGTTCGCTGAGACGCAGGCAACGTTGACGCGGCTCAATCGCGGCGTTGCGGGCGAAGCGCTGTGGCAGATCGTGCCGATGCACGAGACGGTGGGGTAGAAGATCATGTCAGCCGTTCCGAATGCCAGCGTCGTGTTCCTGCCCTGGGTGCGCCAGGGTGCTGCCGCGGCCATCAATACGCCCGACACGCTGGGCTCGGACATGCGTGGCGCGGTCGACCTCACCGCAACGCTCACGATCAACCGCTCGCAGAGCGTTCCGGTCCCGGTGCGGCTGCGCGGGCCCGCCGATGTCGTCGGCATCGATCCGCACGAGATCGTGCGCATGGACCCGAAGCCGAACACGACGGACTTCGAGCCGAACTACTTCCCCGGCATCGAGTTCGATCGGCCGGACTTCCCATGGCTGTTCACGCCGGCCAAGGCGGGTGCGGGTGCGAAGTTGCGGCCGTGGTTGTGCCTGGTCGTCGTGCGCAAGCAGGAGGGCGTGATCCTGAGCAGCTCCGCCGACGCGCCGCTGCCCATTCTGAACATCAATGCGCCCGCCACGCCGAGTGACGAGCTTCCGGATCTGGTCGACTCCTGGGCGTGGGTGCATGCGCAGGTGGCGGCTTCGACCTTGGCAGAGGCAAATCCCGGTGTGCTGAAGACCGATCTCCGGACGCGCCCCGAGCGTTCGCTCTCGCGCCTGCTGTGTCCGCGCGTCCTGCAGCCGAACACCGATTACATCGCCTGCCTCGTGCCGACGTTCGAGCTCGGCCGCAAAGCAGGGCTGGGCCGGGAGATCAAGGACGCCGAGCTGACTGCTGCAAACGGACTCAAGCCAGCCTGGTCGTTCACGCCGGCGCCGCCTGCGAGCGTCACGCTGCCGGTCTATCACCACTGGCGGTTTCGAACCGGGGAAGGCGGCGATTTCGAATCTCTCGTTCGCCTGCTCCGGGCGGTGCCGGTACCCGAAGGGTTGGGCACGCGGCCCATGGATATCAGTCGGCCAGGCTTCCGGCTGCCGTCGACGTTCCCGGATGACGCGCAACTCGCGCTCGAAGGCGCGCTGCGGCCGCTGGAAGGCGGCGAATTTGCGCCGTGGCCCGATGGAGCGCAGGAGTCGTTCCAGGTCGAGCTGGCGAAGATCGTCAATGCTCCGGGCGAAGCGCAGATCATCGACCCGGACTCGGATCCGTTGCTCGCACCGCCGTTGTACGGCCAATGGCATGCCGCGCGGTCGACTGTCACGCGCGACGCGGCGCCGTGGCCGTGGTTCGATGAGCTGAATCTCGATCCGCGCCATCGCAGCGTCGCGGCCTTCGGAACGCGAGTGGTGCAGGAGCATCAGGAAGCGCTGATGGCTTCGGCTTGGGAGCAGGCGGGCGATCTCGAACGCGCGAATCAGCGCTTGCGGCAGTTGCAGCTCAGCCTCGCAGCGAGCACGAGCCTGCACGCGCGGCATTTCTCGCGGCTGAGTGACGACGCGATACTGCGTGTGAGCGCCCCAGCCCTGGCGCGAGTGCGCGCGACCGGCGCGATGGGTGAGACGGGCACGCTGGCCGGAGCGCTAAGTTCCAAGGCGTTGCCGCTGCAGGCAGCGAGCACGGCGATGCGACGTATCGCGCGCGAGCGCGGCCCGATTACCCGGCGCATTGCAGCTCAGGGACTCGTGCGCTCGGCGACACCGAACTGGCTCATCGCGCTCAACAGTGTCACCGCCTTTAACTTTGTCACGCCCGCGTTGCCGGATCTTGCAACGTTCGGGATCATCCGGGAGCGCGTCGCCCAACCAGCGTCGCTCTCGATGTTCCGCGAGGTCACGGCCGAGGCGGTAGGAAGCCGGCAAGGCCAGCCGCACTTCCGGATCACTCCTGAAGGGCAGCCGGTGTTCCATCCTGGCTTCTCGCGGCCGGTGCCGCTGGTGGACAATCCGACGTCCCACAACTTTCGGGTCGCGGCTCAGGCGCACCTCGCGAAGGTCAATCCTGGCCGCATGGGCATTATCTTCGGCCCGCCGCTGGCGCTGGAGATGCAGCAGGTTCGGGAGACGCTGATCGCGCAGATCGAGCCGCGGCGCTCGCTGGTGCCGCTCGCGCAGGCAATCATCGCCATGGGCGAGAACACGAACGCCACTGCGCCCACCAACACGGGCATCGTGCCGATCGAGCCGATCATGGCGGCGCCGAAGTTTCCGCAGCCGATGTACGAGTCGCTGCGCGACCTGTCGCAGCAGTTACTGCTGCCCGGGCTCGAAACGGTCGAGCCCAACAGCGTGCTCGGCCTCGAGACCAACTCGCGCTTCGTCGAAGCCTACATGGTCGGTCTCAACTTCGAGATGGCCCGTGAGCTTCTGTGGCGCGGCTATCCGACCGATCAGCGCGGCACGTACTTCGATCGATTCTGGGACGCGCGCGCTTCGGGCTCCGAGGCGGACGTCTTTCCGATTCACGGCTGGAAGGAGCGGCCGCTCGGCGATCCGCAGACGGCGCCTTCGGGCGATCGCTTCGTGATGTTGATCCGCAGTGCGCTGCTGCGTCGCTATCCGACGGCCGTGATCTACGCCTCGAAGGCGATCAAGCCCAACGGCGTGCGCAAGCCGAGCAAGTCGCACGAGGACGAGGAGCACCCCGCATTCCGTGGCTCGATGCAGCCGGACGTGACGTTCTTCGGCTTCGACCTGACCGTCGATCAGGTTGTCGGCACCGGCGTTGGGGACGATCACGGTTACTTCATCGTGATCCAGGAGCAGCCGAGCGAGCCGCGCTTCGGCGTGGATGTCGGGACGCCGACGGGCGAGGGCACTCATCTCAAGGTGAGCGCAGGCGCTCCCGCCGGCGCGATCACCGGCCCCAACCTGAATTGGGGACAGAACGGCGCGCACGTTGCCGCCATCCTGCGCCAGCAGCCCGTGCGCATTGCCATTCATGCCTCGCAGTTCGTGAAGCACAACTGATCACCGGAGCACTCGCACTCAATGTCCGCCGTTCTGCCGCATTTCGTCTTCCGGACCGCGACGCTGCTGCCGGCCGTCGCGCAGCCGCAGCTGCCGCCGGAGATGCTCGCCGAGCTGTGCAAGGCGGACCGGCCGCTGGCGCTGTTTCCGGTGCGGCTGGAAACGCGCTTCTTCGCGCGATCGGACAGCAGCAGCGAGCTGCGCGTGCGCGTCTACCCGGACAGGATTCACATCGATTCGCACGAGGCCGAGCTCACGCCGGCCGAGAAGACCTGGGGCCAGCACTACTGGACGCAGGTGTGGCGCGCCGGCAATGACACGCAGGCGCAGACGAATGCCTGGCGACAACTCGCCGACCGATACGATGCGCAGCGCGCCGCGTGGATCGCGCGCTTGCTGCGGCCGACGAATCCGCAATCGCGGCCGACTTCGCTAGTGCCCGCGGACGAATCCCTGTCGCCGGCGCCGAACTTTCCGAGCGTCGAGGTCGTGGAGGAAGGCAAGGACGCAGCGTGGCGAAATGCGCCGCAGGCGCGGCTGTTGCCCGACCGCTGGCTCGCCATCGTGCAGTCCGGCGGCCGGCCCGTCATTGCTGTCGCAGGTCGAAACATCAGGCCGGAGCTGGCGGTCGGTCCCGATCCACAGGTAGACGCCGCGGATACGGACGCCCCGGACATTCCTGGCGACGAGCCCGCGGTCGACAAGGGTATGCGATGGATGGTGGACTTCGATGAGGCGGAAGAGGCCGGCATGGGCCTGCGCATTCCGATCAGCGCGGAGATTCTCGCGGCCGGCATCGACAGTCTGTTCGTGCTGGGCGCGGCCGCCGGCTCGAGCGCGAATGAAAGCGCTCGACAACTGAGCGAGCAGCTCGATGCCCAGCACTACACTGACGGCCTGGAGTTCCTGCGGTTCGGCACGCCGTCGAATAACACGTCGACGGAACGTTCCGGTTACAGCGCGGAGGATCCGGGACACGAGCGGAGCTTTGCTCCTGACGCCGGCGCAGCCGTAGTGACGCTCGATGCGCAGTCGAACGCGCAGCGTCTGGGCATTGCGTTGGGTCTGCCTGCCGCGGACATCGCACCTGTTCTGGCCAGCGTAGGCGGCGGCAGCGACCGGCACGAAGTCGACCTGCGGAGCATGAACACGGCGCTGTGGCAAGCGACATGGGGTTACTTCCTCAGCAACATGATCGGCATGGAGGGCACGGGTCTCACGCCGGAAATCCTCGCGTGGGTGCGTGAGCATTTCATCACGCACGTGCGCAGCGCCGGGCCGTTCCCGCCGTTGCGGTGTGGCAAGCAGCCGTATGGTGTTCTGCCCGTCACATCGCTCGACCTGTGGAAGCCGCGCGCGGGCGAGGAAGCGGCGGATGCGAAGGATCTGTGGCTGCGAAGCTTCCTGGTCAGCCTGCGTGACAACGTCTGGCGTCCGCGCCTGGTCGACGTCGCTCGTCTCGGCCGCCGCACGAGCCCGCCGAATCCGGACGCCGACCTGGCCGACGTCATGCGTACCGATGCGCTGTCGCACGATTACAGCGCACGCTCGCTGTTCGGACGTCACTATCTCGAGCACCTGCGCGAGTTCATGGGGCAGAACCTGGAGTTGGCCGGCTTCAACACGATTCAGGACGCGGTCACCGGCGGCATTTTGCAGCGCCTCGGCTTCCCCTGGCGGTCACGACTGTCGCGCGCGACCTATGCAGATATCGCGTGGCGAGTGTCGGCTCCCCTCATTCAGGGCGGCGAAGTGTCGCGCTGGCGTGGTCTCGAACCGAATTATATCTCGGCCATGCTGGCCGATTCGAGCATCGGCACGCTCGTCGGCAGTCAGCCTGCGGAGGGAACGAGCCTGCTGCAGGCGCTGCTGCGCCATTCAATGCTGCTGGAGTACGCGAACGCGACGGCCGCCATAGTCGGCACTGAAGCTGGCGCGAACCTGCCGGATCTGCTGCGAGACAAGGAGCTGATCGATCTGGTCAACGGCGTGCCCCTCAGCGACACGTGGAAGCGGCAACTTGAGCGGAAGATCAGTGCTGTTACGGGCACCAAGACGATCCGCGAGCATCTCGACAGTCTCCGGACGTTCGATACGCCGCACGTCGCCGCGCTCGGCGCGTTTCGCGAAAGCCTCGCGCATCTGCAGGGCCTCGACAGCGAGGCGTTGCAGTACCTGATGCAGGGCACGATCGATCTCGCTTCGTACCGGCTCGACGCCTGGATCACTTCGTTTGCGACGAAGCGCCTGGCCAGCATGCGCGCCGCACAGCCGCAGGGCGTGTACGTCGGCGGCTATGGCTGGGTGGAGAATCTCAAGCCGGAGGTCGCGGTGCGCACCGAAGTCACGCCGCCGCCGGGCGAGACGGCGCCGATCTTCGCGCACGTCAACGACACGGGGTTCATCCATGCGCCGTCGGTGACGCATGCATCCACCGCTGCGCTCCTGCGCAATGCGCAGCTCGGTAGCGACGGAATTGCTGAGGACTCGGGACCGTTCGCGATCGATTTGTCTTCTCGTCGCGTGCGCGAGGCGAGTTGGCTCCTCGACGGCATGCGGCAGGGACAGCCGCTCGGCGCGTTGCTGGGCTACCGCTTCGAGCGCCGGCTGCACGAACTGCAGAAGGATCGCTTCATCGCTCCGCTTCGGGAGCTCGCGCCGCTGACGGCGCGCAAGCTGGAGAACACGAATCTCCCAGTCGAGAGCATCGCGGCGAACAATGTGGTGGACGGCCTGGCGCTGCACCAGAAATGGCAGGACGACAAGGACGCGGTGAGAACCCGCCTGCAGAACGCGGGCGCGAACGCCACCGAAATGACCGCGGTGAGCCGGGAACTCGACGGACTGTCCGAGTCGATCGATGCCGTCGGCGATGCGCTCACTGCCGAGACCGCATACCAGATGGTGCGCGGGAACACGTCGCGCCTTGCCAGCACGCTGAACGCAATCGCGACCGGCGACGCGCCGGCTCCGGAACTGGAAGTGGCGCGAACGCCGCGCACGGGCATTGCACTCACTCATCGCCTGCTGCAGCTGTTCAGTGGAAAGCCGCCGGCCACGACAGGTTGGGCAGCAGTGAGCGCTTCGGTACGGGCAACCGCCGAGCCGATGCTCAACTCGTGGGCAGCGAAGTTGCTCGGCAATCCGAAGAAGGTCCGCTGCACGGTGGAGATGGTGGACGAGGCCGGCACGGTGCTCGAAACCTGCACGCTGCTGCTCAGCGCCCTGAAACTTGCGCCGCTCGACGTCGTGTACGGTGTCGAGCCGCTGGCGGGTGCCGGACAGGTGAGTGAAGTCGAGCAACGGGTTCTGTATCAGACTCGCCTGGGCGCCAGTGGCTTCCCGCAGCAAGCGCGTCTGCGCATCCAGCATGCGCGACCGGCGGATCTCGGCGCCCAGGAGCTGACCTTGCTCGACGTGCTGGAGCAAGCGCGCCGGTTGCGTCGATTGCTGATCACTGCTCGTGCGGCTGATTCGGAAGATCTGAACCCGCCGGAACGCGGCGAAGCCGGAGATGTGAATCTCACGGAGCTCAGCGCTCGAGTCGTCAAGGCCGAGAAGGCACTGAAGGCTGCCCATAAGGCGCTGGATGCGTTGGTGAAGAAGGGCGCTGCAGCGGACAGCGAAGCGCTGAGGGCATCGCTATTGAAGCTTGGCGGTTTCGGATTCCAGGCAGCAGTGCCCGTCATCGCAGTCGGCGATGACGCGACGGTGCGAGCCGCGCTCAATACGCAGGGCATCGCGCTATTGAAGGAAAGCAAGGCGCGCATTGCGCAGAGCGATGCACTGGTCGCATCGACTGCCGCGGCCGAGCCTCGGGGACGCCGCGATCAGCTTTTGGAACGGATGCGCACTGTGTTCGGCTCATCGTTCGTTGCGATGCCGCTCTTCACGTGCGCTCATGCCGAGGAGCTGGACAATGCCCTCGATGCGAGCGAACAAGTGCAGGGTGGCGATCCACTGAACGTGTACACGTGGTTCACGCGTTCGGCGCGCGTGCGTGATCCGGTTGCGCGCTGGGGCGCCCCGCTGCGCGGTGCAGAGGTGCTCGGCACCGGCGAGAGTCTCCGGCTGAAGGTCGCCCAGTTGCCGTTCAGTGCAACCGATCGCTGGGTGGGATTGCCGCCGGAACCGGGCAAGGAATTGCAGGGTGGAAAGCTTTCGCTCGTCGTGCAGTCGGCTGCGTCGCTGAAGGTCGACCAGCCGCTGTCCGGGCTGCTCGTCGATGAGTGGGTGGAAGTCGTGCCGAGCTCCACCGAGACGACCGCGATCGCGTTCCAGTTCAATCCGCCGAATACGTGTGCGCCGCAGAGTGTGCTGCTCGCTGTGCCGCCGGTTCCCGATCAGCCGTGGACCGTTGCGAGCCTGCACCGCGTACTCGTGGAGACGCTGGACATGGCGAAGCTGCGCGCGGTCGACGCTGAAGCGCTCGGCGAGATCGGCCACTACATGCCGGCGCTCTTCTTCGCCTTCAATACGAACGACGAAGTCGTCTCGACCGACTTCGCGCAGCTGACAAGATAGCGGCATGGCCAGGCGACTTCCAGGCGACCCGACTGACCCCGGCGATCCCGGCCCGCTGGATCCGGGCGATCCACCGCCACGGCCGCCACTACCGCCGCCTCCACCACCCCCTCCGCCGCCGCCGGAGGGTGCGAATCCCTCGATCACGAGCTGGACGCGCTTCGAGGTCCGCTCGCGCCAGGCCGACATGCGCGCGAGCCTGAGTGCGCGTGTGTTCGATCCGCTGTGGCTGATGGCACGGCAGTGGCAGGTCGGGGAATTCCAGGGCGAGGATGCCGGCATGCCAGTGCTGGCGCGCGTGCGCGCGCAGACGACTCCGTTATCGCGAATTCATCTGGGCGAGCTGCCGCCCAACACGATGACGCAAGCTGCGGCGTACGATCCACAGCGGATGCCGCTCGAGGTGATGGTCGAACGTCAACCCTTGCGTGCCGCGGGCTCCGGCGACGCACGCATGTTGCGACTGAGTGTCGAGGCGGCGTTGCACTTCCTGCTGATGCTCGAGCAGCAGCCGCTTTCGAAGAAGTATCGGCCGGCGTTCATCGCACGCTTCGCATTGCAGACGCCGGAGCAATCGGTACTGGGTGCGGCTGATGAAGAGACAGTGCGCTTCGTCAATACCATGGTCGGACGCGCGCCGGATGCGCGCAGGCTCGCGGAGCTGTTGCGCACGGGAGGCACGGCGCAGCTGATCGCGGATACTGCGCTGAAGATCTCGGTCGGAGACCGCGCAGAAGTGCAGCAGACCGCCACTCGCTGGCTCGAATGGTACGACACACTCTTCAGTGAGCCCGTGACGGAGGCCGACGACGCATGGAGTGCGCCGCGCATGGAGTACGCGCTCACGGTCGCGGGCCAGTTGTCCGAGGATCGCTTCGATCAGAGGCCGCTCACGGCGAGCGAGTTCCACGACGGCCACCTCGACTGGAGCAGCTTCGATCTCAACTTCGAGGTGAACCTGGGCACGGATCGCGATCACAAGTTCGGCGTGATCACGGAAACGACGGTGCCTGCGCCGGTCGTCTTTCGCGGGGCGCCGGCGCCGCGCTATTGGGAGCTCGAGGATGCGCGCATCGAATACGGGTTGATGCCCGTCGGGCCGACCGACCTCGCGCAGCTGCTGATGATCGAGTACGCGAGCAGTTACGGCAACGACTGGTTCGTCGTGCCGCTCACACTGCCGATCGGATCGCTCACGGCCGTCAACTCGCTCGTCGTCACCGACAGCTTCGGCGTGCGCTCGCTGCTGCGCCCGATCGGCGACCGCGCTCTGCCGACCGCCAATTGGAGCATGTATCAGCTCGCGCACATCCGACGGCCTGGCGAAGAACCGCTGCTGAAGCCTGCGTCCAACCTGTTCTTCCTGCCGCCCGCACTCGGGCGAAGCCTGCAGAGCCCGGCGGTCGAGGACGTGCTGTTCATGCGCGACGAGATGGCGAATGTCGCATGGGCAATCGAGCGCAGCATCGAAAGTCCGGTCGAGCAACCGGTTCCACGCACCGACACGACGACGCCGGCAGACAGTGCGGCCGACACGGGCGCGCCGCCGCGGGGCGATGCCACATTGCCGCGGTATCTGTTGTCGACGACCGTGCCGAATCACTGGATTCCGCTGCTGCCGGTACAGATGGGCGAGCCGCCGGACAAAGTCGTTTCACGCCTGAAACGGGGCGCGGTGTTGCAGCCGGACGGCTCGCACAAGATTCACACCGCGCGGGGCAGGATCCTGAACAAGGACGCCCACCTCCTGATGTTCGACGAGGAAGTGCCGCGCGAAGGCATCCACGTCGCGCGCCACTACCAGCTCGCGCGCTGGATCGACGGTTCGACCTGGGCCTGGCTGGCGCATCGCAAGAATGTCGGTCGGGGCGAGGGCTCGAGCGGGTTGCGGTTCGACAGCGTCGATGGGCAGGTGGGCGGCGGCACGGAGTCCTAGGC
>Ga0153915_10005735_pt1 | contig 11566 bp, 11 predicted proteins | sample Opewatmetagenome_2_FD_107003 | JGI IMG/M metagenome (GOLD analysis project Ga0153915, IMG submission 107003) | Freshwater wetland microbial communities from Ohio, USA - Open water 3 Core 3 Depth 3 metaG | ecosystem: Environmental > Aquatic > Freshwater > Wetlands | place: USA: Ohio, Lake Erie...
ATTTGACATAACCGCCTAACCATTCGTTGTCATTCTGCATAACCAGGAAATCAACCTTTTCCTCTCTCATTATCTTTCTTACAGCTTCCCATCGACGCTCCAGTTCTTGAGTGGAGATAGATGTCGTAAGAATTTGTTTAGAGTCTTCCATCATCGGTCACTCTCCTTTCAAGTAATTCGACTCCCTTGAAGCCATTTTTAATTCTTGTTCTCGACTAATTCGTGAACCGTTTTTTGATATGCAGAAGATGTTCTTCCATCTTCTTAGCTTTCTGAAAACTCTCCTCTTTTATGTAAAACATGCTAAGAAAGGAAGCAATCTCCTCGTCAAGCCGGCGTAGCTCAGTGGTAAAGCAAGAAATTGCGGAACTTCTTCCGAGCACGGAAGATCCAAAGGATGTCCACTTTTCAGACCTTTTCAATCACAACCTTCCATAGCTTCTCTCTCATTGTCCTCCCCTCTAAACTGGAAGTACCCAAGTCCCAACTCATCTAAGCATCCTGGCGCGAATGATTCTACCATGATATGCGCAGTTCGAACCAGCCTCTCAAATATTTCTTTCACACCTGGTGTTTCGATGTTTAAGGTTATCCCCTTTTTGTTTATATTAAATGCCCACCAGAAGAGGCTTTTTTCTGGATCAGGGACATCGCCGTAAGAAGGTCCGGTATTGCGAGCGGAATCACCCCCCGGCTTTTCAGTCTTGATTACGATAGCTCCAAAATCGCTCAGTAACTTACCGCAAAACAGGCCCTTCTCATCACAGAGGTCTAATACCCGATAGGGCCTTAACAAATCTTTCCTCCTTGCATTTCAACGAATTCTCTCTTTTGGCGGTTAATTCAGCTTAGGATGCATCCATCATTATTCCGATAGCTTTTAACCCAATTCCCTTCAGACGCACCTCTACCCTTGATCCCTCGGAAGCTCTTTCAAAGTCTTTCAATCCTGTTGACCAAAAAGGGAAAGGTCAATCGGCAGGAATTAAATTGGACTTTTCTAATTTTGAGACTCGCCTCGTCAAAATTGGTTCAAGCCAAGGGTCTTCAGTCTGGCCAGGGACCTTTCCTTCTTCTGTGCCACCTTTCGAAAAATTCTCCCTACCTCAGGAAGAGGAACCTTATCTGACACCTCACTGAAAAATCTCCGCTCTCTCTCCTCAAGGATCAAAGCCATTTTCAAAAGATCTGCATCTTTGGTTTGATCCATTCCCCTCATCTCGATTTCATAATCACCTTGATCAAGTCCGGCAATAGGTTCAAGAATCATCTCGGTCACATTTTCCCGACGCGTCCGCTCCATCAGAGAATAGTTTTTCCCCTCCTCCTCTAATAAAACCTCCAGGGCTTCACGCAGAATCGGGTCTTTGGCCTTTTGGAACATCGTTTCGTAGAAGGCCTCTGTTTGTTGAACCATTTCTGCTGAAAATCCCATGATTGCGCCAAAAGTACTGAGGGCCATCCACAACCTCCTTAACCCTCCCCCTCCATTTCTTAAACAGGAGAGAGGAATTATGTCCAACGCTGAATCACCACCTTTGTATCTGTGAAGAACTGGAAGACTTCCCTGCCATGCCCCTTAATGTCTCCAAAGAAAGACCCTTTCGCTCCGCCGAAAGGGAAAAAGGACATAGGTGCAGCAATACCCAGGTTGATCCCCATCATGCTTGCCACAGCGCGGTACTTGAATTCCCGGGCTGTTTTGCCATTCGTGGTATAGAGACACGCTGCATTTCCGTACTCGCTGTTTTCGATCAATTTCAAGCCTTCATCCAAGTTCTTAACATGGATGAGAGCGACGACAGGGCCAAAGATCTCTTCTTTTGCAATGGACATATCCGGATGAACCTCATCGAAGACTGTGGGGCCAATGAAAAAACCATTTGGATATCCATCGACCCTGATATTCCGGCCATCCAGGATCAACTTTGCCCCTTCCTTTATTCCCTTCTCGATATATCCCAAGACCTTTTCTTTATGCTTTTTCGAAACAACAGGACCCATCTGAATCCCTTCTTGGAGACCATTCCCAACTTTGAGCGCCTTAGCTGCAGCAACAAACTTTTCTTTCAGTTCCTTATAGACATCTCCAACAGCGACCAGGACCGAACCGGAAAGGCATCGCTCCCCAGCGCATCCGTAAAAAGAGGTAATCAGAGAAGGCATGTGTCGATCCAGCTCCGCGTCCGGCATCACCAAGACAAAGTTTTTGGCTCCCCCAAGGGCCTGAACGCGCTTCCCTGTCTCTCCGCAGGCCTTATAAACATACCGGGCCGTGGCGCTTTGGCCGACAAATGATACCCCTTTGATATCAGGATGATAAAGCATTCCGTTGACAGCATCCCTGGCTCCATGAACCATGTTAATCACACCCTCCGGAAACCCACATTCGTCGATGGCCTCAAAGATCCGGGTCTGTGTCATGGGTACCTGTTCTGAGGGTTTCACGATATAAGTATTCCCGCTGACCACAGCATAGGGAAGAAACCACCAGGGCACCATGGCCGGGAAATTGAATGGAGCGATCACCCCGAAAACACCAATGGACTGGCGCTCTGCCGTGCAATCAATCCCCTGGGCGATATCTTCTAAGTTATAACCCGTCATCATGGTCGTGACCCCTGTGGCATGCTCCACATTCTCGATCATCCGCCGGACCTCGCCTCTCGACTCATCGATGGTCTTCCCCTCTTCAGTGACGAGGGTTCGAGCAATGTCTTCAAAAGCATTCTCAAAAAGGTCTTTCAGTTTGAAGAAGTACCGAGCCCGGGTTAACGGAGGGGTACACCTCCAATCCCAGTAAGCCTCCTTGGCGGCTTGAGCGGCCTTATCCATATCGGCAGCCGTCGAAAGAGGAACCTCCGCAATTTTCTCCCCTGTTGCAGGACACCACACATCGCCGAACTCTCTGATCTCAGAATCCATCCACTCACCATTGATATAATTCTTAATTCTTCCCACCATTCCTTTGGCCTCCTTGGATAGTTTTACTTATCTTTCCCAGCCTTTTCAGAAGATCAAGACCTTCTGAAATGAAATCCCGTGACTTTCTTCGTCGTCAAGTTGCTGTCGTTCTCTGATTTTACATACCAAAAATATTCTTAGCGAGATCGAATTCATCAACCAACCTGCAACAGTCGTCAGAAGGATGAAGAGATGGAAGACATATTGGATCATGCTAAAGGAAAGTCATCATAACCTACTTTTGGGCGAATATTTTCCTTTTTTTCTTCAAAAATGGAAAAACTACACTAATGATGAGAAGAAAGGAAACTGATAGAAAAGCGATGGATATGGAACTCCTAAAAAATATGGCCAAATTTCCTCTTGATTCGGTGAGCGCCATAAGAAAATTCTCTTCTAACAAAGGACCAAGAACATAGGCCAGCACAAATGGAGCCGCTTCGAATCCATTTTTCCTTGCCAAATATCCTAACCCTCCAAATACTATCATAATATAAACATCTACCACATTTGTATTGATACTGTAAGCCCCAACGACACAAAACAGAAGAATGAGAGGAAATAGGATGTAATAGGGAACTCTTAGTATCCTTACCCAAATGGAAATAAGGGGAATATTCATAATGAGAAGTATCACATTCCCGATATACATACTCGCAACAACTCCCCAGAATATTTTGGGATTTTGGGATATCAAGAACGGCCCAGGCCGGACCCCATGAATTAACAGGGCACCCAACATCAATGCCATTACCGCATTCGCCGGGATTCCCATATTCAATAAAGGAATAAAGTTGCCCTGAGCCCCTGCATTGTTTGCGGATTCCGGACCAGCAACCCCTTCAATTGCACCCCTTCCAAATTTTTCAGGATGTTTAGAAAGTCTCTTCTCAACGCCATAGGACAGAAAGGAGGCCATAATCGCTCCCCCTCCTGGAAGAATCCCCAGAAAAAACCCAATTCCCGTACCTCTCAAAATGGCTCCAATCGAGTCCCGCCAGTCTTTACGAGTAGGCATTAATTTACCAACTGCCATCACAGAGCCTTTTCTCTCAAACCCTTGTTTTATATTGATCAGCACTTCTGCAATCCCAAATAACCCCATGCACATAGGAACTATCCCAACCCCATCCATTAAAGTTACAGTTCCAAAATTGAACCGGGGCGTGGAACTTAGCACTTCAATTCCAATGCAAGAGACCCAAAGCCCCAGAAAGGCTGATATCAGCGCTTTTAGGATGGACCCACTAGCTAAGTAAATACAGAGCATAATCCCCATGAAGACCAAAGAAAAATATTCAGGGGCACCGAATCTAAGGCCAAATTGTGAAAGTGGCTTGGACAACAAAATGAGTCCAAAGATACCTAGAGTCCCTGCGATAAAAGAACCAAAAGCAGCAATGGCCAATGCGGGCCCAGCTCTCCCTTGTTTGGCCATTTGATTGCCATCAACGCATGTGATTACAGTGGTGGCTTCCCCTGGTATATTCAGCAAAACAGAAGTAATTGTGCCACCGTATTGTGCCCCATAATAAATTCCTGCGAGCATTATAATGGCAGTGGTTGGATCGACATAGAAGGTAATCGGAAGAAGTAGAGACATCGCTCCGACAGATCCTAACCCAGGGAGAATGCCAACGATCTGCCCGATAACGATCCCAATTAGACAAGCTAAGAAATTAGAGGGCTGAAAAACGACCGAGAAGCCTAAGAATAGATCATTCATTAATTATCCGCACATTGAGTCCTATCCCTGGGTTTCTATTTCGCGAAAATTCCCATAGGCAATTGGACCTTGAGTAAGTAATTGAAAAAGAAAAAGAAGACAACAGATGTGAAGAAGGAACCCAACAGTACGGGAACCCAACTTTTCTGAATAATCGGTTTGAGACCGATTAGAAAAATGCAGGTGCTGACAAGAAATCCAATGGGTTGGAGTAAAAGGACATACAAGAAAAGACTACCTAAGAGATAGACTACCCTCCATTTACCGGTAGGTACTTCCTTGTCTATGCCTCTATCTCCAAGTTTCGTTTGGGATCGAAGATTCTTCAATATGAGCAGGAGAGACAACGACCCTATAACTAGGCCTAACAAGAGAGGGAAGATGCCCGGCCCCGGTTTGGCTGCACTCCCCATTGGTAGCTGAATGGCCAAATAAGTCGTCACTCCGCAGAAAATAATAATAAGAAGCCCCGCGAGGCACTCTTTCCTTGCCATATCAGAAGATCTCCTCTGAATCGCTTCAGACTGGCCTTGAATGCTGGGAAATCTGTCACACCGTCGTGGACGGATTTTAATTGCCAGGACATCGTGGACTATCGTTTTTCAACAATCGAATAGCCACTGTGCCGATAATTTTGAACACCAAAGATGATAGACTTTCCGCCGAATAAAAGCCGTGTTGAAGAATATTATCAATACTGATTAAGGTGATACTTTCAATCGATCATTGACACGCCACGACTGCTTTCAACCAGCATTGAAGTTTATATGTTGGCAGCTTTCTTAATCCACGAAGTCCTGGCAGTTGTCAATTACTACTTACCTTTTTGTTTGGCTAGTTCCATATAGAATTTGTATTGGTCTTCAACAAAGTCAGCAAACTCTTTAGGTCCCATGAACTGGGGAACAACACCCGCCTTGTCCATTCGAGCTTGGACATCCGGAAGAGATAAGACCTTTTCAAATACTCGAACGATCTTGTTCATAATTGGCTCAGGAAGACCTGCGGGGGCATAAAAGCCACTCCAAAAATCTCTCGAAAAGCTGGTATATCCAAGCTCTTTAAGCGTGGGGACGTCCGGATACTTCTTATTCCTTTGCGATCCGATGAAGGCCAAAAGACGAATCTTCCCTGCCTCGATCTGGGATACCATTGGGGTCAATGCTTCTAAGTAGCAGTCGATGTGTCCTCCCATGACGGCGACGAAAGCATCAGATGCCCCTTTATACATCATGTGAGTAACGTCGACTCCCTGCTGTCTAATCAATCCCTCCCAAACGAGAGAGATGGTAGGGGAATAGGATCCTGACCGGATTTTGCCAGGGTTCTTCCTGGCCGCATCCAATAATTCCTTCAGAGTCTTATGAGGAGAATCAGCTTTTACCGCTATGGTAATAGGAACAATCATTGACATGAAGACGGGGACCAAGTCTGTCTTCTTATAGGATAGATTTGGAAATATGGCAAAATTAGCCGTCATCGTGGCGGAACTCGTAACAAGGAAGCTATAGCCGTCCGGTTTCTCAGTGGCAACGGTACTTGCTGCCAGAGCTCCGCCCGGTCCCGCCTTATTTATTATGACAACGGGAACGCCTAATTCCTTGCTTGCTACTTCACCCAAAATCCTTGCATGTGTATCCAGCGGGCCTCCGGGCGCAGCTCCAACGATCAAATTGATGGGTTTGGTCGGATAGTCAGCTCCAAATACGGAATGGAAGAAAAGAAAGTTGAAAGAACAGATCACGGCCACACAAATAATTAAATTACTCGCAAACCATTTCCCTCTCACTGTCTACTCCTCCTTTCTCACCTCTTTATCGGTGAATGCGGGCACCAATTCCTTTCTACTTTAAACCATCTCACAGATATAGTCCAATGCGGGTCAAATGCAATTCTGAATGCATAATCAACCCTCTCTAACGAATTCAATGCAAATTACTTGTTTTGGCCTTCTATGCTCTTATACGTTGGACTTTCAAACACATCGGCTAGGGCCATGCTGCTCTCAACTAACATCATCTTGGAGGCTCCGTAGTTCGCAAGAAACGCTACCTCGAGTATCTCTTCCTCAGAACAACCGGCAGTTCTTGCGTTACAGCACTGTGCGTTGATGCCCTGCCAGTGACGCAATGACATATAAATTCCGAGGAGGACTAAATATCTGGTCTTCTTGTCTAATATTCCTCTCTCCGTAGTCTGAGTGAGCTGATTATGGGCAAAAGTTTCAATCATTTCGGGCTTCCTATCCACGTATGCACGCAAGACGTGTAATGCCCTATCCATACCCGTTTCCGGCCTTTGAGTACCCCACGAGAGTATTTTTTCCCGAGCTGTCTTTGCCTCTTTCATCGCTTTCACAACTTTCATCTCATCCGGTCTTGTCATTTTTGCATCTCCTTTCTTCCAGTATTCGGCTCAGTCGCTTTGAATGTTCCCTAATCTGAGTAATGCGTTTTCCTTGTATATGCTAAGAAAATCTCAAACTAAGTAGCAGAGGACAATTGTCTGCACAGAAACCACAACTATTGCAATTTTTCAAATGAGAGAGTTTTATCATAGCTATTCTTCAGACAAATCTACGATGAGATCCTTGAGAACCCGGCGATTAGGAACAGGCTCAATGATCATTTCTTTCTCAGAAAGAGCATCACAGGATAGGACGGTTTTTTTGTTAACCATGACCGTACACGCGCCACAGAGCTGCTGACGGCAAGGTTCCCTGAAGGAGAGCCCGGGAGCATAATTCTCAAAAATATAACGAATCGTATCTATGATTTTTATTCCACACCACCCCTCGGGAGGGATTTCATAATTTTCGAATCTTGGTTCTTTATCCACCGAAGGATCAAATCGAAATATCTTTACTTTGGCTTTTCCGGGCTTTTCGTCCATGCTATCCTTCCACCTCCTCTTCCTCCGGGGGAGTTAACCTGGTCATCACAGGGGATACAGTGCTCAATAGCATTTCCCCATCGCCTTTGCTTATTACGATATTCTTGAGCCAGTTCTTGTTGTCCCGCTTCGGGAAATCTGTTCTGTAATGAGATTTTCGGGTCTCCTCCCGCAACATAGCCGCTCTAACGGTCATCTCTGATAGTGCAAGCATATGTGTTGCTTCAAGAGCCTCTGTCAAACCCTTGTTAAACACCCGGGAAGAATCAGGGACACAAATTCTCGGGAGATCATTCTTTCTAATCTCTTCAAGCACGTTCAACGCATTCTTCAGACCCTTTCCATCTCTTACCAGAGCGCAATGTTCCCACATTGTATCCTTGATCTTATTTTTGATTTCAAACCCCCTGATCCCTTCTTTCTTTTCCAGTAAAGAATCTATTTTCTCCTGTTCTTCCCTGACCTGCTCTTTTTCAATCGGTAACCAGTCCAGCTCCCTGACTTGCTTGGCGGCCTTTTTCCCAGCTATGTATCCCATTGAAAGACACCAGGTGATCGCTGGACCTCCGTCTATCCTTTCCGCTCCGTCCATCCCGGATGCGACTTCCCCTACTGCATAGAGACGGGGGAGCCTGGTTTCACAGTTTTCATTTATCCTCACACCACCAATGGTGTAATGGCAGGCCGGGCCGACTTCCAAGGCGTCTTTACGGATATCAATACCGAGCTTTTCAAGCTTGGGAAGCAGGCTTAACGGATGTTTCTTGATCCATTCATCCAGGAGATTGTGAGGCAGGTGGTTTACAGCAAGATAAGCCCCGCCATGAGGGCTTCCTCGGCCATACTTGTTTTCTAAGTAAATTGCTCTGGAAGTCGGATCTCGTAACCCCCAGTCTTTAGAAAGCGGCAGATACCTCGCCATGAATTCTTCGCCGATTGCGTTGTAGAACTTAGCGTGAAGATAATAGCGGAAAGCACCAGTCTGTTGGTGCATCTCAAAGGGAGGCGTGTAACAGGCCATGGGGAAGAATTGGTGAAACTCCATGTCCATCAGGTCAGCGCCGGCATTATAGGCGAGAATGATTCCATCTCCTGTAGCATCAATGGATCCATCGGTTTTACGGTAGAGCTGGGTGCATCCCCCGGTTGCAAGAATCGTAATCTTGGACTTGAATATAACAAACTGTCCGTCGCGAAGAGATATTCCAAATGCTCCCGCAACCTGCCCATTGGAAAGCAATAGCCTGGTAATAAAAACATCTTCCATGATTCTTGTATTGAGGCGCTTAAACTGTGTTTTAAAGGCTCTCCTCCAGTGGAGTCCTCCTCGGTGTCCAATGGGATTCAAGGTTCTGGGGTAAGATGAGCCGGGCAGTTGATATTGGACAAATTTGTCACCGTCTTTCAAAAACCTTGCCCCCCATTTTTCCATTTTTGGGACTTCGGTAACCGATAAGTTGACTAAGGCCTCAACCAGTTTCTGATTATTTAAATAGGCCCCTCCCTTCACAACATCTTCAAAGAAAACATCCGGGTTATCCCGGGGATCCATATGGCCCAACGGTGCCTGAATTCCTGCACCCGCCATTACTGTATTCCCATTTCTACCTACAAGCCCCTTGGTGACCACCAAAACATCGGCACCGTCTTCCTGAGCTTCGATTGCTGCCTTTGCCCCCGCCGCTTCAGACCCGATGATCAGTACCGGGGTCTCTATTTCCTTCCATGAACTGTCTTCCGAGTCCATTCGTTCCTCCCTGTCTTCTTAGCTTTGAGCAGCAATTGATTCACTTCAGACGAGCTTGCAACCGGACATTCCATGATACATTTACCGCAATAGTCCCCTCTGCTTATTACCATGAGTTCCAGACTCTGTGCGGGATCTCTTTCCTTCATTCCATTAAAAACCTCTTCGGGTCCAACCGTATCTGGCATTGGGATATCCTTTAAGCCCAATGAATCCTTGCTCAATCCCATCGACCCCCACATGCACCTCCAGCGGTCGATTTTAGCTGTTTTGAAAATTCTATCCCCTATCCGGACCTCCTGTTCACTAGGACCAATTGCGTGAGTTGGACAAACACTGGCGCATATGGGTAATCCCTTTCCGAGTTCCTTGCATTTTTCCAGATCGCATAATTTCGATTTTAAAGGGGGTTTCATATCTGCTTCTAATCGAGCATTGGTGATAATTGAGGTAAACCTAGCTCTTGGCCCCGCGTCCTGGGTTAACACAAGTTCGCCCCAGCCCAAATCTCCTAAACCGGCTGCGACGGCAGCACGAATATTTGAGAATTCCGTAAGCGAGCTGCGAATATCGAAGGAAGAAGCTGCCATGGCCGGAACTGCAACATGTCCCCGCTTCTCCAAAAAGCGGACGATAAGAATGGCAGTACGGTCTAAATAGTGCAAACTCGGAAGACCGAAACCATGCCACAGATAGCTGTAGATGGCGTGCCGTAGGTCGCGGCGACTGTGGGCAAGTCTATTTGCAAATTGTACTCCTAGGCTCAGCTTAATTCCCAATGAAATAATGGTTTGGGCATCTGGCAGGAAGTCAGAAGGTCTCGATCCTTCGGGTTCATTTTCCAGGGATTCTGCCGGAGCAAATCCTACGTAGTCCAAGCTGTTCGAAGAAGCCAATTCCTTAATCTCTTCGGTGATTGTCATAAAGCCATCAACTCCTTTCCTCTCATGTAATCTTCAACCAACTTCGGGACTCCTATGGGGCATCTTAGCATACATAATCCGCAAAAGTGACCTCGGCCATAAACGACTGTCTCTAAGACAGTCTTAGCTGGGGTTTTTGCTCTAAGCTTGACGCTCGTATCGAAGTCAATTGTCTTTGGAATAACCATGTCTTTGGGTCCTAATACAAGGGGGTGTATTCCAATGCCGGCGGTCTTGCCACACATCATGTGATCCATCCACGCATACTCAAATCTCTTGCCGCCGATGACAACCTCCTCGACTTTGTCATGGCTGAAGCAATCTAAGGGACAGACGGCCACGCAAAAGGGCTCGCCTTGACCGAATTGCCTGCATTTTTCCAGGTCACATAGCTTCGGACCGGAATACATTGGGTCTGGATCCAACTTGGCAGTAGTTATGACTGAGACGAATCTGGCCCTGGGACCAACGTCAGGAGTAGAACAGATTCCATTCCATCCGAATTCCCCCAGTCCAGCCGCCACAGCAGCATGTCTGTTTGAAAAAGCCGCCATTACAAGCCGTGTATCTTCTACCCCACTTGAAACAATCGGGATTGAAACATATCCTTCTTTTTCCAGTAGCCTGTTCAGAAGAAATGCCGCTCGATCCATAAAGTACATATTTAGCAGTCCATAGCCAAACCACCTATAGCTGAAAGAGACGTGTCTTAGCTTCTTTTGGTTCGCGAGAGCCATTCTTTGGGTTACTTGTGGCCCGATACTAACTCGCATTCCCATCGAAACCACCGATTCAGCACCCGGCAGTAAATCTCCAGGCCTATGGCCTTCTGGCGCGTTAACAAACCTTTCAACAGGGGCAATTCCTATGTAATCCATGAGGTTGCTAAAAGCTAATTCCTTCGCTCTTTTGGTTAATTCCTTCATGTCCTTGTTTTGTCTTCGCATATAATGAACTCCGATTAAATCGATAATGGTTTATCGACCCATGCTTAGCACCCCTCTTTTTTAGATGGGTCCTTCAATTCTTAGGAGCGTAAGCGTCAAATTTCCGCTTTTCTGCAATACTCATGTGCTTACGGTTAATATCAAGAATATGTTTTTCCATTTTTTCTTTTGCTTTTCCTAAATTTCTGTCTTTTACAGCCGCATAAATTTCTTTGTGGGACTTCAATATCGTGTTTACGTATTGAATTTCGGGTCTTAGCAATCGTATAAAGGGCGCTGCAACATTCATAATAGATTCAACAATCATTACATACAAGGAATTCTTCGATGACCTCGCCAGCAGGGTGTGGAAATCCATGTTATCCTC
>Ga0153915_10005736_pt1 | contig 11566 bp, 14 predicted proteins | sample Opewatmetagenome_2_FD_107003 | JGI IMG/M metagenome (GOLD analysis project Ga0153915, IMG submission 107003) | Freshwater wetland microbial communities from Ohio, USA - Open water 3 Core 3 Depth 3 metaG | ecosystem: Environmental > Aquatic > Freshwater > Wetlands | place: USA: Ohio, Lake Erie...
GGGAAGTCAAAGACTTCGGGTTGTGGAGAATCCACAATTGGAAAAGTCCTAAGGACTTAAATAGCGGATAACTCTGCAATTAGAGAACGGTGGCGACCCGAGTTCAAATCTCGGCGGGGGCATCCTCCACAACAACAATTTTTATAAACAATTAACCCAAACTTGTCTCGCATGACAAAAGTTAGTTTTAGAGACAGCGCTATTCACGCGACGAGAGGACTCTTTGGAGCAATTTCAACTGAGAGGAACATAAAGATACAGCTCTTTATTGGAGCAGCTCTGGTTTTCTTTGCAATCCTGCTTGAAGTTTCAAAAGTTTATATTATAACAATAATAATACTCGTTTTCCTTGTCGTTATTCTAGAGATGTTCAATCGTGGATTTGAGAAACTGATTGACTTAATTTCCCCAGAATACAACAAAGAGGCTGGGAAAATCAAAGACACAATGGCAGGGGTCGTTTTAGCTACTTTTACACTGGCCGTGATAGTCAGCTTCTTGATTTTGTATCATCCACTCATGACTTTTTTCAGAATTGTCTCTGAAAATACAACAACTCTTGCAATAATGATTTTGGACATACTTATTAGTTCTATCATTCTCTTGTGTTATTATATAAAGAAAGTCAACTACAGAAACAGAATTAATCGAAAGCCATTCTCGCATCAACAACACTAGCCTTGCCTTTTTCTACAATAAGCGGATTTATATCCAGCTCTTTTAGCTTAGGATATTTTTCTGCAAAATTGCATAACTTTACAAGGTTTTTTTCTATAGCATTTAGGGCTTCTTTTTTCAAAGGTATTTTGAGTTCTTTTACCATGTCTGCTATATCTTTCTTGTCTACAGGACAGACTCTGAATGCTATTTTTTTCATTTTTTCGACATCCACTCCACCAATTCCAAAAGCAATTATGTGCCCGAATTCTTTTGTTGATTTAATTCCAAGTAAATATTCTGTTCCGTGAATTTTTCTCTGCAATAAAACGCCTTCTGCATCTTTCATTCCCATAAAACGCTCGAATGTCTCAATTGCCTGTTCTAAATTTGTGATTCCTACCTTTACTCCACCAATCCTGTTTTTGTGCAGAATTTTTCTTCCAGAAATTTTCATAACTACAGGAAATCCTATTTTTCTTATTGCATCTTTAATCTGGTTTTTTCTGTTTATAAAAATAGTATCAATGATGTTGAAACCCTCTTTTTTTAAAAAATTCTCAGCCTCTCTTTCTGCAAAAATCTTCATAATCAAAAAAAGAAATTTATTTATATATATCTTTCGAATTAACTCTATGAAAGCTGAGAAAAAGGGGTTTGATTCTCTCTTAAATCCAAGAAGCATAGCTGTCATAGGAGCATCAGAACATCCTGGAAAAGTAGGGAATATCTTAATGAAAAAACTGCTCAATTTTAATGGAGAAGTTATTCCTGTTAATATAGAGCATGCTTCTATTTATGGAAAGAGAGCTTATACTTCTGTTCTCGATTACAGAAACAAGGTAGATTTGGCGATAATAGCAATTCCTGCTGAAGGAGTAAAAAAAATCTTGGAAGAGTGTTGGAAAAAGGGAATAAGAAATATCGTCATAATAAGTGCAGGATTCTCGGAAATTGGAAATTTAAAAAAAGAGAATGAAATAATTGCTGTAGGAAAGAGATATGGAATGAATATACTCGGTCCAAATTGTTTTGGAATTGCAAATCCTTATTTAAATTTAGACACGACTTTTTCAAGTCTTTCTGCTAGAAGAGGAACTACAGCCTTTATCGCACAGAGCGGAGCTTTATGGAGTTATATTTCAGATGTTTCCTCTTCTGGGAAAAAGTTAGGATTTTCTGCATATATTAGCTTAGGAAATATGGCTGATTTGGAATTTGATGATTTCATTGAGTATTTCAACAAAGACGGCAAAACAAAAAAAATAATTCTTTATATCGAAACGCTGAAAGACGGAAAAAGATTCATAGAGGCATGCAAAAAATGCAAGAAAAAAATAATAGCAGTTAAGGCCGGAAGAACAAAAATAGGAAGCGAAGTTACTCTAAGCCACACAGGAAGCCTTGCGACAGATTTTGAAATCTATAAGGGGGCTTTAAGGCAGGCAGGAGTTGAGCTGAAAAAATCTCTTGCAGAAGCATTTGATATAAGAATGAAAGAGATAAAACCAAAAGGCAAAACAATAGCAATTGTGACTAATGCAGGAGGTGCAAGTGCTTTAACGACAGACTATCTTATTGAAAAAGGGTACGCTGTGGAAAAGCCAGTGGATTTGCTTGGAACTGCTCTGGCAGAAGATTACAGGAAAGCATTTGAGAAATTGAAGGGTTCTAATGTGGATTCAGTGATTGCTATTCTCACTCCCCAAAGCATGTCAGAGCCAGAGAAAACTGCAGATGAGATAATAAAATTTTCAAAACACAAATCCATAATTGCCCTTTTTTTAGGCAGAAAATCCGTACAGAAAGCCAGGCAGATGTTAGAAAAAAATAGGATTCAGTGTTTTAGTGATATCTAATGCGTGTTGTAATTAATTATAATTGCAAAAATAGACATAATAAGCTTTAAATCCTTTTCTTTCATGAGAAGAAAATGCAGAATAATAACCTAGAAAAAATAAAGGCTGTGATGGAAATTCTGAAAAAAAAATTTCCAAGCCATGAAAAAACCACTTTAAATAGGATGAGAAACAAGCCAGACGCATTCAAAATATTGATTTCTTGCTTGTTATCTCTCAGAACCCAGGATAAGAATACAGAAATCGCATCCAAAAGGCTATTTGCAGTTGCAGAAACTCCTGAAGCTATTTTAAGGCTTTCAGATTCGGAATTGGAAAATCTTATTTTCTCATCAGGACACTACAAAAAAAAAGCAAGAACATTGAAACATGTTTCAGAAGTCATATTAAAAGAATTCAATGGACATGTTCCCCAGACAAAAGAGGAACTGATGAGTATAAAAGGCATAGGGCCAAAGACAGCGAATATTGTTTTGGCATTTGCCTATGGAAAAAATTTTTTGCCTATAGACACGCATTGTCACAGGATTCCGAACAGGCTTGGTTGGATTCTGACAAAAACTCCTGAACAGACAGAAAAAGAACTCTCTGAAATTCTCCCTCCAGAATACTGGAAAGATTTCAATGCAATTTTTGTGCAGTTCGGACAGACTATATGTAAACCCATCTCTCCTCTCTGTTCCCAATGTCCAATTGAAAATTATTGCTCGAAGATTGGTGTAACAAAACACAGATAAAAACCTTTAAAAATCAAATTTTTCTAATCAATTGATGAAACGTTCAAGCAGAAGATGGAAAAAGAAAAGACAGATGAGATGGAAGTGGCAGAGAAAAAGACTTAGAAAGGAAAAGCACAAAAGAAAGCTGAGAAAAGAGAGAGCCAAGTAAATAGATATTTCTGGACAATAATCTATAAAAAGAGAATTAATGGTTTAGGTTTATGCAGAAACTAACTCAGAAGATTCTCGACGAGGAGGCAGGAAAATATTTTCCGAGAATGGGGGCTGCATTTGATTGTGGTATGGATGATGAACATTTTGTTCATACAAGAATAAGAGTTTTTCCAGGATATCCTGAATGGGCTAAGAAAACAAGAGATAAATCTCTCTATGCAGGAAGCAAATCTACAGGCTGGGTAATGCAGGAATACATATCAGAAATGGTTGGTTTAGTACATCATTTAATTGAAAATAATTATCCTCAAGAAGCAATTCTTGTTATTCTTCCAAAAGATTTCTCTTTAAGAGTTGCCAAGAGACTTAATGAGTAAGTTTACTACAATAATCTTTATAAGTTGAAATAAGATTTTCTTAATATGACAAGCGGTATATGGACTGAGAAGTATAGACCATCTAAATTTTTAGAGCTTGTTGGGCAGGATAATACAGTGAAAAGAGTTGAGGCACTTACGAATTCTATGAATATTCCTCACATGCTCTTTGCAGGCCCTGCAGGAACAGGGAAGTCAACTCTCGCGTTAATTGTAGTGAAAGAGCTGTATAAAGAAAATTGGAAAGAAAACTATCTTGAGCTGAATGCTTCTGATGAGAGGGGAATAAACGTAATAAGAGAGAAGGTTAAGAATTTTGCAAGAACAAAATCCCTTGGAAATATTCCATTCAAGATTATTTTTCTCGACGAGGCAGATGCCTTAACTCCAGAAGCTCAGCAGGCGTTGAGAAGAACAATGGAGAACTATTCTACTACATGCAGGTTTATTCTGTCCTGCAATTATTCGAGCAAAATCATAGACCCTATTCAGTCTCGTTGCGCGATATTCAAATTCAAACTTCTAGAAAAAAAAGATATAGAAAAAGTGGTCATGAAAATTATAGAAAAAGAAAATATGACAATAAAGCCAGAAGCAATAGAAATATTATATGAAGGATGCGAGGGAGATTGTAGAAGATGCATAAATATATTGCAATCAACTGCCTCAATTTCTCCTTCAATAACTTCTGAACTCATAGCAACGATAATCTCTAACACAAAACCAAGAGATATAAAAGTTGTTCTTGACTATGCTCTTTCAGGAGATTTCCAGAAGTCGAAAGAGAAACTCCTCGACATAATGCTTAGAGAAAGCATTTCTGGACAGGATGTCATAAAGGCAATTCAGAAAGAAATCTGGAACCTCCCCGTTGAACCAGACATCAAGGTAAAACTGACAGAAAAAACAGGAGAGGTTGAATTCAGACTAGTAGAGGGAAGTGATCCATTCATTCAGTTGCAATCTCTGCTTGCGAGCTTTGTGCTTGCTGGCTTAGGAAAGCAATAGCTGAGAAAAGAGTAGGGAAAAATGAAGACTTGTTTAAATCGTTTGATTGGGAGATGCGAAAATGGCTGTGAGAGAGATTATAACGAGAATCATCATCCAAACAATTATGATTGTGTAAATTACCAGGAGGTTAATTTTGTAGAATTCGAGATTCAAGAGGCTAAGAAACTAAAGAATTATTTAAGAAAATTTGTTTTAGATTCACCCAAACCAAATTCTTCAGTAGGAGAATTATTAAAAAAAGTAATGTAAAATGAATTAAAATGCCATGGACTGAAAAATACCGACCGAAAACTTTGAGAGAAGTAAAAGGGCAGGACAACGTAATCGTAGTCTTAAAAGAATTCCTGAGAACTTTTGGCAAGAAGAAAAATGCAGTCCTTCTCTACGGACCTCCTGGAACAGGAAAAACTTGTTTGGCTTATACATTTGCGAATGAAACCGATTCAGAGATATTTGAACTAAATGCAAGCGATTTGAGGAACAAAGAAAAATTAAAAGAAATTTTAAGGCCAGCAGTAGAGCAGAAATCTCTGCAAAAAGACAGGAAGATAATCCTTGTCGATGAGATTGACGGGATATCTGAATCTGATTACGGAGGGGTAAGTGAACTTTTGGGAATAATAGAGCTTTCTTCCTACCCGATAATAATAACTGCTAACGATATATGGAACAAAAAATTCAGCTCCTTGAGAAAAAAATGCGAAATCGTGCAGTTAAAGGAAATAAATTACAATATAATAAAAGAGGTTCTCTCAGAAATTTCAAAAAAAGAGGGCCTGAAGATTGATGAGGATTTTATAACAGAGCTGGCAGTAAAAGCGAAAGGAGATTTGAGGGCAGCAATAAATGACCTGCAGACTTTATCCCAGCTGAAAGATTATTTTTCTGTAATACTCGATGAGAGAAACAAGGAAACAGACATATTCAATTCTCTGAGAAGAATCTTCAAAGAAGCTCCTACAAATGAAATTCTTGGTATTTTTGATTCTGTGAATATGCCTATAGATGATATAATTCTGTGGCTTGAAGAAAATATTCCTGCAGAATACAAGGGGGAGGAACTTGCTAAAGCCTATGATTTGCTGGCTAAGACAGATGTATTTAAGGGAAGGATATACAAACAACAATACTGGAGATTCCTTGTTTATGAAAATATTTTTCTTAGCTATGGTATCTCTTCTTCAAAGAAAAATGCAAAGGCAGGTTTCACTTCTTACAGAAAACCCTCGAGAATACTTCAGATTTGGCTCAACAATCAAAAAACAATGCAGAAAAAATCTATCTGCCAAAAGTATGCGGAGTATGTTCATGTGAGCAAAAAGAGGGCTATGTCTGAATTTCCTGTAATAAAGCAAATTATAAAATCCAACCCACAGATACAGAAAGAATTGAAGCTCGAAGAGGATGAAATAGAATATTTGAGAATTTAAACAATTTCTTCTACAGAACCTGAAAGTCCACTCTCAGCCTTATTTTGTAAGGGGCGAGTTCCCCTGCCTTTTTTATTTTCAGAATTTTTATTTTCTTTTTTGCTTTTTTTGCTTCTTCTTTTACCTTTTCAACAACAGAGGCAATTTCTTCTTGCTTGCAGAAATCGTAATAGTATATTCTTGTGTTTTTTTTGCTCAATTGAAATGCCTCTTTCAAAAAAGTTTCTTTTAATTGAGGACGAGGCATAACAATTACATCCATTTTTTCTTTTATTTTCTCAGGAAGTTTCTTTGCATCTCCGCTGATTAATTCAACTCTGTCCTTTACTTTATTCAGTCTTATATTCAGTTTAGCATATCTATTCGCTTTTCTGTTTATCTCATTGGAAAAGATTTTTTTTGCTTTTGAGTTTTTGGCGATTACAATGCTGTAAGGAGCGACTCCTGCGAACATTACTAAAACCCTCTCCCCCTGTTTTATTTTTGAAGCGATTTCTTTCCTTTCATTGCTCAATCTCGGAGAGAAATATGTTTCATCTATGTTGAACCTGAAAGTACATCCATTTTCCTTGTACAAAACTTCCTTTGTATTTTCTCCTGCAACATAACTCGTTGACAGCTTTCTCAGCCTTCCTTTTATTCTTTCTTTCTTTTCTAAGACTGTTTTAACTCCTTTCTGCTTTCTCAGAAGCTTTTCTGCAAATTTCTTTTTATCTCTGATTTTGAAATTTGCTGGAAATTTAACTACAACTATATTCCCAAAATTATCATATGCTTTCATGCTAGAAATAAGGAAAGAGAATTATTAAATGTTAAGATTTTTATGATTTTGAAACAGCCCTGGATAACTCTTCTCCTACTCTTGCTCCTGTTGCTAGCTTTATTCTGTTTTTCTCTTCCTCTAGCTTCTTTTTTTTCTCTGCCAATTGTTTTCCAAATTGTCTTATAAAAATAAAGGCAGCAATAATAACGGCAATTATAATTACTCCAATTATCAGTTTTACCCACCAGGGCTTTTCTCCGAAAAATAGCCCTATAATTAAGTTAGCCGGTATCTGAAATAATTTCAATTGTGCTGCTCCAATAGCGACTCCAATAGAGATTAGTACAGCCACCCATTTCGAGAATATGGTGTTTCCAAGAATATTAAAACCAATCAAAAATAAAAAAATCCACAATATGACTATTAGAAACAAAGACAGGGATAGAGAGTAATCCACTCCAAACAAAACAAGAAAAACAGCATTTGTCTTCTGAAAAAAAGAGTCTACCCCCCCGATTACCGAGTTTTGCATCAAATTTGTTTTCCATTCTGTCCCAAGAGTCTGCCATTTTTCTGTTAGCTGTACTCCGGATTCAGGAGTAATACCAAAAATATTTGCACTTTCATATTGAGAAGATATAAAATTTAAGACAAGAAGAGACAATAACAAACCAAGGATGCATATAACAAAAACTTTTCTTTTCATAACAAAACATAGAAACCTGAATTTAAAAATTTATCAAATTACTGTGGTTTTCTGAATTCTTTCTGGAGTTCCCTCAGCCCTCTTATAGCTGCTTTTGCCTGGCCTGAACTTTGAATAGATTTGACATATTCTTTTTGTCCTTTCCTCTTTGCAGCCCATTTTGCCATCCAGTTATTACCTATAACCAATCCAACAAATATGACGATTGAAACTATAATCTCTATAAATCCAGCAGCTACTCCCATTCCTGCCGCAATTCCTATAGCCCAAACACTCGCCTGCCTTATCCAACCAAATAGGGCTGCAATTATTGAAAGCCCTATGGCTATGACGAGAGAGACCCAATTAGAAAATATAGAAACGAGAGTTAGTATATCATAAAGCATAACGAAGATTATGGCAAGAACAATGATGAAAACAATAATCTCTCTCCAGGTATTTCCTATCTGCATCCAACTTAGTCCACTTGGGAGATTAATTGAAGTAGGATTATCTAAAACGCTCGCTTGTCCTGTAACGCTCGAATTAACAGCATTTCCAGTAGTACTTATAATAGACAAGAAAATTGCGAGAGCTAAGAAAATACAAGCTAATACTATCGGCGCTACTTTATTACCAAAGAGGAAGAATACTCTCTTCTTTTTTGGAGAAACAGCCTTCTTTTTACCCCTCTTCTTCTTCATATTTAAAAAAGAACTCCTTTATTTATAAACCTTTTTGTAATCGAAGACAATAAACAAATTTATAAAAACAAAATTCTTATATGTTGCATGAAAAAGGGTTGGCTGTTTGTATTTCTTCTCTTAATTTCAGTTGGTTTTGCAAGTTCTGCGAGTTTAAGTGAATTGCTGAGCCAGTTGGATCAATCAACGATTTTTTTATTTGTGATATTCATAGTCGCTTTCTCAATTCTGTTTTTTGCTCTCAACAGGGTATTCAGGAAAGAAAATACAGCGATTTCTGGTATAATTTCTGTTGCACTCGCTTTTTTAATAACTTTTGGAATAAGCAGAACTGGATTTGATTTAGAGTATACTCTGCTGAATATTGGAATATCTTCCGAAGTATTGGGAATAGTAGTCCCCCTAGTCATTGTGGGAGGAATTGTCTTTCTGATTATAAAACTCGCAAAGGATTCTTTGCTTGTTATTGGAGGTTTATTCATATTTGCGAGTTTTTTTGTTTATGCAAAGTTAGTTCTGATATTAATAGGAGCTGCTTTGATAGTTGCTAGAGTTTTAATTCCGAAAGGAATGTGGAGACGCCCGCAGAAGCCTCATGTTTAAAACCACTTATCTAACCCTTTCTGTTTTCCTTTCTCTGTAATGTCTCTCAATCTTTCCAGTTGTTTTTGAACTCTGTCATCAGAAAAGTCGTGCTCTTGAACAAGAATTTGCCTGATTTTCTTTTCATTTATCTTTCCAAATTTGAAAAAAGAATTAGAAACATTCGGTTTGTGGAAGAGCTCAAAAATTTCTTTCCAATCAAACCTGTCTTCTTCTGAAAGGCTCATGATTTGTTCTTCTAGGCTTTTGAAAATCAGAATTGGCTGTTTGTATCTCTTCACGATTTGTAATGCTTTTTTTTGTCCAATTCCAGGAATGCCTTTTGGATTGTAGTCTGTACCAACCAAAATCCCCAAACATATCAATTGATCCAGATTTATTTCCAGAGAGTTCAGGACAGTTTCCAGTTCAATAATCTCTGGCTTGACTTCTATCCAGCCACTGACTGTTTTTCTTTTTTTTGCCAGGGTTAGATTTCTTATTAGCCTTGGAGCTCCGAAAAGCAAACTATCGTAGTCTTGGCTTGCAGCAGCAAAAATTCCCCCTCTCTTTGCAAGATGTGCTGCCTGTGCTTCTCCTTCTCCAGGAGCCTGAATAACTGCGATTCCCATTGCATCCAAAAGCTCTTTGCTTTCCCTAATCATCTCTTCATTCAGCCTTATAAGCTGACTGCTGTACCTTTTCATTGCTTCCAAGTCTTCTTCAGCCTTTGCAGCTTCGTATCTGCTTTTTGCTATATCTCTTCCTGTCTCTCTTTTTTTGAAGGTTTTGAATTTGTTTCCAGGAGGTATGCCATCAAAGACATAAATCAACTTTATTCCATCTTCGAGCAGAGCAATATTTCTGTAGAAAATTCCTGACAAATGGCTAGTTACCCTTTTTTTCTTGTCCATCAAAGGCGTTCCGTCAACCTGCCTTATACTCGAGAGAAACTGATACAAAGTGTTGAAAGCATCAACGCAAATCGTTTTTCCCTTCAAATCTGATATTTCGATTTCTCTTCTTGGAATTATTTCACGTATGTTTAAACCCATATTAATTCAAATGAATAGCAAATATAAATAGTTAATGTTTAAGATTTCTTTAATCTCCTTTTAGCAGCAGAGTATGCTTCTCTAACAGCAGACGAAATTCTTGTCTCATTGCACTTGTTTATGTCAGCAAATTCATCTTTTCCTATTCTCAATCTGCTATATCCAAGAACATCTCTCAAAAACTCTCTTTTTCTGTCAATATCGTCATAAATCTTGTCGACATTTATCCTTTTTCCTTCTATGTACTGAACGAGTCTTTCGTCATAATGGGCTTGGGTTTCTGTTGGCCTTTTCATAAAAAATCAATGGAAAAAAGATATTTAAGGCTTATGTATCTTGCATTTATATGAAAACAGATTTCATTCCGATAGACTATGACTACTTTGATTTTCAAGGCAGGAACTATATAAAAATAATCGGCAGAGACAGAAGCAACAAGAGGATTTGCATAGTGGATACCTGCGATGTGTATTTTTGGGCGATTTTGAAAGAGAAAGTAAAACAGAAAGAAGTAGATAAGCTGATAGAAAAAATAAACAAAATAAAACTGGATGTAAAAGGCAGGCAGACTAGAGTCGAGAAAGTTGAGTTGCATGAAAAGAAATTTCTTGGAAAACCTGTAAGGGCACTAAAAATCTTCGCAACGAACTACAAGGATTTGCATGATATTGCAGATAAATTAGGAATGCCTGAAATAGAAAAAAGGAGGGGATATGATTTAGGTTTTATAAGCCACTATATAATCCAAAAAAATCTTGTTCCTCTCTGTTGGTATGAAATTGAAGGAGAAGTTTTGGACAACACAACCGCATTTGATGGGATTGCGAGTTCTTTTGATGTGGATTTCTGCATAAGAGCAGAAAAAATAATTCCAATTAAAAAGGAAGAATTTTCTCCAAGGGTTCTTGCGTTTGACATTGAAGCAGACGAGTTTAGGGTTGGAGAAGGGGAAATTTTGATGATATCTCTCGTAGCAGAAGGCTTCAAAAAAGTAATAACCTGGAAAAAATGCAAAGACAAGGATATTCCTTTTGTTGAGTGCGTAAAAAATGAAGCAGAGTTGCTGAAGAGATTTGCAGAAATCGTGAAGAAAATTTCTCCGGATTTTATTACAGGATATTTTTCAGACGGCTTTGATTTTCCTTACCTAAAAACCCGTGCAGATAAAAATAAAATTAAATTAAATATAGGATTAGACGGAAGTTCTATAAAATTTTCAAGGGGAATAATGACAACAGCGCACATTGATGGTATTGTGCATATAGATTTGCTGAGGTTCATACAAACCGCCTATTCCCAGTACATGTCTTCAGAGACTCTTTCTCTTAACGAAGTTGCGAATGAATTTTTAGGAGAGAGCAAAAAAGAATTTGAACATAAACACTCTTCAAAAATAGATGGAGATGAATGGGAGAGGTATTTTGAATACAACCTGCACGATTCTGTTCTGACTTACGGGCTCTTTGAAAAAATCTGGCCTGATTTGCTGGAGTTTTCTAGAATAATGCAAGAGCCTGTCTTTGATGTCTCAAGAAATGGAATGTCAAAAA
>Ga0153915_10005737_pt1 | contig 11565 bp, 13 predicted proteins | sample Opewatmetagenome_2_FD_107003 | JGI IMG/M metagenome (GOLD analysis project Ga0153915, IMG submission 107003) | Freshwater wetland microbial communities from Ohio, USA - Open water 3 Core 3 Depth 3 metaG | ecosystem: Environmental > Aquatic > Freshwater > Wetlands | place: USA: Ohio, Lake Erie...
ACGGTTCAGATACTCTTCCGGCGAATGACCGTAGAGAAGGAGATGGCCCATATCCAGGCAGATACTCAGTTGATAGTCGCTGACAATACCATCGATGAGATCGTAGGGATAATCGAGCAACTCCACGCACAGGTCCTGCGCATCAACGGCCTGAACAAGCATCTCCACAGATTGCCTGTGACCCTCAATCCAGCGTGCCAAGTCCGGTGATGGATGTTTACCCCGATTATCCCCATGAAAATGAATAATGTAGGAAAAGGGTTCCAGCGGAGCAGTGCATTCTATGACGCGGAGACATTTATCCACAGATTGCTGCCGGACGGACGCCAGTTCGTGTCCCAGCCAGGTGTCAAGAGGAAGATGGACGGTGTAGGTCAGGTTAAACCGGTCTGCTATCTCCTTCAGTGTTTGAATAGTGACTGCATCCGGCAGGTTGGTAATTTCATCCGATTCAAACAGCACCAGTTCGATATCATCCACCTTATCGGCAAGATAGACGACATTCGGCAGGAGGTCGGCAGGAATGATGTACGATGTCGTTCCCAGGCGGAATGGCAATCGGCTTTTCAGAGACGCGTCTCCTCTTGAAGAAAATGAAGTCATATGAATTTATCTTTCGAAGATGTTATGCCCCCATTCTCTAAACTGATTATCAACCAATATATACAAGGGGGGACGCTTCAGAAGGTTCTTATAACGGGATACCCGCCATGACGGCAGCAATGAGATCGGAAGGCCGCTCATATGCATTGCGGGCCGGCTGATCAGGCCTCCGAACTACAACGATACAACAGTTTTCGTGGCGTGCCGCCTCCAGTTTTTCCGGCGTTCCACCGGAAGGGCCGCTTTCCTTGGCGACAAGCACTCCTACCCCGTATCTTTTCAGGACAGACCTGTTTTCCTCGACAGAAAAAGGCCCTCTCTTAGCAATAATGCACTCCTCATCAACGCCGGCAGCGCGGCAGGCGTCTATGGAGGCCTTTTCGGGAAGGACACGGACGATGAGTTTGGCGCCCTTTCTCCGGGATTCCTTAACATAAGGTTCAAGATTTTTTACTCCCGTCGTTACAAATACCGGACGGCCAGACGCGCAGGCAATGTTCGCCGCTTCTTCGTGGCTGTCGGCCAGTATAATACCCTTCCCCTCTAAAATGCCCGTAGGGCGGATAAACGTAAAGCAGGGAATATTCAGGCGGTCGGCGACGCATCTCGCTGTTGACCTGGCGACTGTCGCATAGGGATGGGTCGAATCGACGATGCCCCGGATACCGTGTTTACGAATCAGGACAACCATCCCTTCCTCGTCCAGTCGTCCGGACCGGCGGTAAATATTTGGATGCATACCCACATCCAGGGTAATATCCGTCGCCGTCGATACCAGCACTTTGTAACCCGCTTCCGCAAGACCCCGGGCGAGGGGGGCTGTGTCGCTGGTGCCGCCGAGAAGAAGAATCATACCTTGTAGCCCCTCGGTGTAACAAACCAACCGTTTAAAAACTTAGAGGACCGATTTCCAATCAGGACGATGCTTCTCATGTCGATCTCCTCTTCGAGGAAATGATCGAGGTCGGTAAGCACAACCTTTTCATCCGCCGAACCTACGGCTGTTGCTATTCCCACGGGTGTTTTACCCGGCCGGTATTTCCGGAAGATCGCGGCGGCTTCATCGAGTTGTTTCGTGCGCTTGCTGCTGCGAGGGTTATAGATTGCTACGACGAAATCTGCTTCGGCTGCCGCTTTAATTCTTTTAAGTATAATGTCCCAAGAGACCAGAAGGTCGCTCATGCTTATCGCTGCGTAATCGCACATCAACGGTGCTCCGAGCATTGCAGCGGCAGCACTGGCAGACGTCACTCCCGGAACGATTTCTATCGGTACGGCGATGCGCTCCGCCTGCGCCAGCTCAATCGCCAGCCCCGCCATACCGTAAATGCCGGGATCGCCCGAGGAGATCAGGGCAACATGCTCACCCTGCCCGGCGCGATTGAGGGCAATCATGCAGCGCTCGACTTCCTTCGTCATGCCCGATGATATGAGTTCCTTGCCGTCCGTCAGGTCACGGATAAGTTCCAGGTAACGGGTATAGCCCACAATAACGCGGCACCGGGCAATGGCTTCCTCTGCTCGACGAGTCCTGTCTAACGGCCCTCCCGGGCCTATTCCCACGACGAAAAGCTTTCCCTGGCGAGGGCCACCGTCACGGCGCCTGATGTCATCTTTGGAAGTATTAATCGCGTCCTCCTTCCTGCCAGAAGCGCGGCCGGTTCGGCGACCGCAGGCAGGTTCACTTTTTCTTTTACAAAATTCGACCGGGAAAATCCCCTGCGGGATGATCGGATTTCCTCCGATCCGATAAATCTTAAAGGTATCCCGAGAAGGTATGCCGCCTCAAGCAATCCCTTTTCATTCTTCTTGATATCTGCCGATGCCAGCAACCGGACCTCGGTTCGTTCCACACCTGCTTCTCCGAGCGCCAAATCGATGGCGTCGATGATGGCTTCGGCCTTTATCCCCTTACGGCAGCCGATTCCCACAATCACCGTTTTCATGGCCTCCGTGGTTGTCGTAATGACCGGTTCGGCCCCGATAATATTGCTGACGGCAATCGCGAGGTCGTTGGCGCCCCCTTCATGGCCGCCAAGGAGGCTTATGGTAAACCGCCCGCCCGCATCGACCACTACCACACCCGGGTCTGTACCTTTATGCCTGATGTTTTTCGCAAGCGCCCTTACCACAACCCCGCACGGGGCAACGTATACGAGGCTGTCATATCGACCAAAAATCTCACGGGTTAACGTGACGACGCTGGTGAATCTCCAGCCCCCGCGTGACTCCGCAACCTTCTCGTGCAGAAAGACATCGGCATCGCCCAATACCTCTTTCAGATGGTTTGCAATGCGGGCGCCTTGGTCTGAAAGACTGATGAGGGCCGTCTTCACGATTTTTTCCCCTCCCGGAATTTATGGGTGAAAGCGGCGTCGTATAGTTTCGATGCGGGAATGTCGCGGGCAAGCGCCCGTCCGACGATAATCAGCGATGTCTGCCCGACTTCGGCATGCCGGACTTTCCCGGCAATATCCCCCAAAACCCCTTCAAGGATCTGCTGATCCGGCCAGGAGGCATGATAGACTACCGCGACGGGGCAATCCCACCCGTAAAAGACCGCGAGTGTATTCACTACCTCGTCAATCTTGTGACCGGAGAGGAATATGCACAGGGTTGCCCGTGACCGGGCCAGGTTTTCAAGCTCCTGTTCCGCAGGCATCGGGGTGCGGCCTGATGTGCGCGTGAGGATGATCGTCTGGGCCACCTCCGGTGCGGTCAGTTCTGCCCGCAACGCCGCCGCCGCAGCCTGGAATGCGCTTACTCCGGGGACAACCTCGTAGGCGATGCCCAGCCGGTCAAGCTCGTTCATCTGCTCGCGGATGGCGCCGTATATAGAGGGATCGCCGGAGTGGAGACGGACGATGTCCATATTTTTTTCGTTTGCGTCGCGGCAGACCCGGATGATCTCCGGGAGTGACATGGCGGCGGAATCGTACCGTTCGGCGTCTTCGGCGACTATGTCCATAACGCCCGGGCTTACCAGGGAACCGGCGTAGATGCAGATGCGGCAGTTTCTTAAAAGCCGTTCGGCTTTAACCGTCAGAAGTTCCGGATCACCCGGGCCGGCACCCACGAAAAACACTTTCATCGGGTCTTCTCTCCCTCCGTATGCACTAAAATGATGGACAGGTAGCCAGCTTCGGCGTCCTCTTTTCGCAGGGCGCGAAGATCCGTCTCCACCCGCTGGTTGTTCATCCCCGCGTGAGACACAAATATCCCCCTGTCGATGAGGTCCGCGTCTTCCAGAATATTGAGAATTTCCGGCAGACGTTTCCCTATCTTCATGAGAATGACTGTCCCCTTCTCCTTCAGAGATCGCCTGACTTCTTCCAGGTCATCGGCGGTGGGGATAACCACAACCGGCTCCTTGGCCTCCCCAACGGGGAATTCAGCAAGGGCGGCAGCGGCGCTGAAAGCCGTGATTCCCGGCACTGTCACTACATCCGCGTCGGGAATAATGGCGCGAATCGCCCGGAGGAGGTAGATATAGGTCGAATAGAGGAGCGGATCGCCAAGGGTGAGAAAACAGGCGTCATCCCCCCCTTCCAGGACGCTGATGATTTCCCGGGCGGATTCTCCCCATCGGCGCGACAGCTCCTCCCGCTCCGATGTCATGGGAAATACCAGCTCATGAACCTCGGATGAACTGCTGAGGTAACGGTTTGCGATGGAGAGTGCAAGACTATCCGCCTTTGTCCGGGCCTTCGGAACGAAGACGTGGCGGCATTGAGCGAGAAGGTTTGCGCCTTTCACCGTGATAAGTCCAGGGTCACCGGGGCCGACGCCAATGCCGTACAGCTTTCCGCGTTTCATTTGAAAAGTTCCTCTTTTATTATAAGGACGATAGTCCGCGACGATGCCTCGATCTCATCCAGTTCGGCCGGCTGAACCCGCCGGAGTTCTTCATCCTTGAGGGTGAGATTTTCACAGAGGTAGATTCTCCGGCCTTCCCCAAGAACCTTTACCAGTCCGGCAGTCCAGCGGATCGCTTCGCTGCGGCCGGCGAACACGGCAATTTTTCCTTCAGTCATGAGCGATGCGGTTTCTATACGGGGATTCTCACCATGGGCGTCGATTATCCTGGCGTCAAGCCAGTCCAGACCTATTCTGGCAAAAGCCACCTGTACGGAGCTGATCCCCGGTATGACCTCACAGGCGGTTCTGCCGAAATGCTTAATAATCGGCCGGGCCAGGCTGCAAAGGCCGGGGTCGCCGGTTACGAGGACAACGATCCGCATTTTTCCACGACGGGCATCAATCTCCCGGAGGATCTTTTCCATATCGGATGCGACAGCAATCTTCTCACCCTGGTGGCCGGGGAAAAGCTCAAGCAGGCGGATGGCCCCTACGAGCACCTCTGCCTGCTCAACGGCCTTGCAGGCCGCGGGCGTCAGGTAATCCGATGCACCCGGCCCACATCCGGCAATGATGATAGAGGATTTCTTTACATCCATCGCCTTAAATCTCCATCATTTCCTATCCGTTCGCCCTGCATATTGACGAGCACCACCGCGATCTCAAAATTTTCTCCGATGCGTTCGCTCACAGCCCTGCGTACACTGCCTGCGAGGGCATCCCCCAGTTCTTTTTTCTCCTCTCCGGAGAGAGCCGAAAATATCCCTTCCACCGTCGGCATTTCCTGCACGTGCTTTCCAAGAACGCGCCCTGCCAGGACAGAAACAAAAGCTACTGCACTTTTCGATCTTGAAGAATGGGTATTCCACTCGCCCATGGCTAACTTCGCCAGTTTCCCCGGGTGACCGAGGACCAGGAGCGCCTCAAAGCCGTGCCCGGCGGCGCAGTCAAGCATGAAGCCCCACTCGTTGCTTACTTCGATGACCTGCCCGGAAGAGACGCTAAAGTGTCTCTTTGCGGCCCGTTCCCCGATATGACCAGGCACGAAAACCGGCGCCCTGATGCCGCAGGCTACGGCGACATCCAGGAGGCACTTCAAGGACGTCCGCAACGCGGGACAGCTGAAGGGACGGACCCTGCCCGATGTGCCCAGGATGGAAAGCCCACCTTCAACCCCCAGACGCGGGTTGAAGGTCTTTGCCGCTATTTCTTTTCCTCCCGGGACAGAGAGCGTTACTTTCATCCCGCGGTCCGTGACTTCCCGTACGGCCTCCCGGATCATCCGACGGGGGACCGGGTTGACGGCCGGTTCTCCGGGCGCCACCGATAAGCCTGGTTTCGTGACCGTACCTACGCCTTCCCCTGCGGCAATAACAACGTCATCACCCTCGATTCCGGTAACCGAGGCGACGACGGTGAGGCCGTTGGTAATATCCGGATCATCCCCCGCGTCCTTGCGGATGGCGGCTTCCGCGGAAACCCCGTTTCCCCGGACATAGACCAGGGGAAGCACGACACGGTCACCTTCCGGGAGGGTGATCTCAACTTCCCGTGAGGTAAACCTTTCCAGCAGGAATCTCACCGCGGCCTTAGCCGCCGCCGCCGCGCATGTCCCCGTCGTGAAGCCGCTCCGGAGTTTACTCATCGTATGACCTTTTAAAAACTTCCACCATCTCCCTCCTCGCTTCTCCTATCGTGAGCGGGATCTTATCAAAGGGGAGGTGATCTTCATGTTTCAAACGGTAAATCAGTTCCGCAATATGGGGCATCCTGAGCTTTACCTGGGTCATGTCTTCCGGCGCCGTGAAAACGGATTCAGGCGCTCCGCCCCGGGCAATCTTCCCTTTGCTCAAGATGTATAGCCGGTCAAGAAATACCGGGACAAGATCCACACTATGGGTCGCCATGACAATAGTGACCTCTTTGTCTTCATTGAGTCTGGTAAGCAGGTTCATCATCTGATATTCCCCGAGAGGGTCGAGCCCCGCCGTCGGCTCATCCAAGAGCAGTATCTCATGCCCCATGGACAAAAGTCCGGCAATGCATATCCTCTTTCTTTCGCCAAAACTCAGATGGTGGATGGACTTTTTGGCAAACCCCCCCATCTCCACCGCCCGGAGGGCATTATTAACCCTCTCGATGATCTCTTTTTCCGTAAATCCCATGTTCATCGGGCCGAAAGCCACATCCTCGAATACGGTGGGAGCGAAGAGCTGATCGTTCGGGTTCTGAAAGACGATGCCCATTTTTTTGTATATTTCCCGAGGGGCGAGGTTCCTGATATCCATGCCGTCCAAAAAAACACTCCCCTGAAAATCTTTGATCAGGCCGTCCATGATTTTCAGGAGTGTCGTTTTTCCCGAACCATTATATCCCAGAATGCCGGCAAACTCTCCCTTCGCGACGCTCAAATCGATACCGGAAATCGCTTCTGTTCCGTCTGCGTAAGTGTAGGAGATATTCTTCAGCAATAGCCGGGTCATATAGTCCACACAACCCCCATCATTGAAATAAACAGCAGAGAAACAAAAACTTCCGATGAACGGAAAGGTTTCTGGTCAAACAGAGGAATATTGCCGTCATAACCCCGCTGAACCATGGCAACGGTAATATTCTGACTGTGCTCAAACGCCTTGAGGATGAGAGAACCGACCAGGACGCCGAAGGAACTGAAACGGCGATTGAAGGCGGCATATCCGAGGCGATTTTTCTGGGCGTCGTAAATAACTCCCGCATCCTCGATCAGGACGAAGATATACCGGTAAGCATACATCAGAATCTCGATAAATGCTTTGGGGACTCTCAGCCAGGAAAGGGCAGCCAGCAATTCTGTAAATGGCGTAGAGAATACCATGACAGCCATAACCGATATGGCCGCAATAATCCTGCCGGCGATGGAGATTCCTTCCGCCAGCCCCTCCCTGTAAGCCGTAATCCGGATTCCCATAATGTCTGTGGAAAAGATGCCCTCTCCCCCGGAGAAGAAAATCTTCAGGAAAAGGATGACCAGCACGATAAACACCGGTTCGGAAAAACGGAGGAGAAAAACTCTCCCCGGTATTTTCATCTGCCAGCAAAGAAAAAGGCAAAGGAATGTGACAAGCAAATGGAAGGCAAGCCCCTGGTAGCTCAAGACCATGACCAGCATGATCAGGGTCACCAGAAGCTTTACCCTGCCGTCAAGCCTGGAAAGCCAGTGTTCTTTATTATGAATATAGTCGGATAGTATCATTTCCTTTTCGTAATTACTTCCTTCCCGCCGTTCACGCGCGGCGACTTTTCAGTAATGAGCACCCGCCAGTAATATCCGGCGGCAAACCCGCCCAGGGCGCCTGCGACAAGAAATAAAAAGAGGGGGAGGTCACCCTGCTCCATATTGATAAGCGGTTCGCTGGCCTCTCTTCCATGCTCCTTCGCAACTTTCTCGATGACAGCCTCATCAACACCGGTCCATTTGGCAGCCCCGGCAGGGATAGCAGCCGATAAGAGCGCCCCAATAATGAAAAAAGAAACAATCAACGCCGTCATCCCCTGTTTCTGCATTGTTACTTCCCCCGGTTTGATCACACGCATCTTAATCAGAAGGTCGGGTCTCTTTTTATAGAGGAGAACGACCATGCCCGCCGTGATAGCTCCCTCGAGAATCCCCAGGGGCAGTTGCGTGGGGATGAAGGCGATAAGGACCTTCCAGAAAAGCGGCAAAAAGGCCGCCTCCCCCTTGATACCGGAAGCCAGTTCTACCGAGGTCATCAAATATGTGGCCCAGTCCGCAAACAAACCTGCCATGAAGCCCGCCACAGCAATATTCACCCTGACGGACCGCAATATCCGGAATGTAAAGTAACCTGCAAAGGAACCCATCACGCCCATGGATACGATATCGGCGCCGAGGGTGCTTAACCCGCCGTGGGCAAGTAAGATCGCCTGGATGAGGAGGGCCACCGCGGTGATCACGACACTGATCGCCGGGCCGACGAGGATTCCGGAAATGCCGGTTCCGCAGGGATGGGAACAGGTTCCTGCAAAAGGCACGGGTATGGGCATGCAGGAGATGATGAAGACAACCGCCGCCATCAGCCCGACCAGAGGCTTAAAGGAGAGATCCTCGCGGGAGCGCTTGTTCAGACTGTACAACCCGTACGCGACAAAGGGAAGGGCCATGACAAACCACAAAGTCGCCCAACTAAACGGCAATATGCCCTCAGAAATGTGCATGGCATATACGGTATCGGCGGACAGCAAAGCACTGCAAAATATTAAAGCAACAAAAGTAATTTTTATCGTAGAGTTCATCATGTTGCCCCCCTTAAATCCAAGGTTTATTTCTCCGGCGGTTTCAGTTCCCGGACATCAGGAAGATTCCAGGATTCATCCAACCGTTTTATTACCAGATCAACGAGACATTCGTCAAAGCCCAGATTTTTACCCAGGATCAGTTGCACATGCGGATACTTGCGGGTCTTTTCCCGAAGCAGTTCCGGTATGTCTTCAACAAAGTGAAGACCCGCATGGAGGAAATAGGGAATGACAATGACCTTCGTTGCACCCCGGGCGACACATTGTTCGAATACTTCGGGGAAGTGGGGACCAAGCTTTGACATGTAGCAGGTATCGATGAAGTCCCGGCCGAGCTTTTCCCGCATCCGCCGCGCCACCTGTTCCATTCCCTCTCCCGCTCCCGGTATACGGCTGCCGTGGCCCAAGAGAATAATGGCCTCGTTGTTATGTTCTTTCATCGACACCTCCTGACTGTAATTCCGCAAGTGAACACAGGGCATGAATGACGCTGACGACAAGAGGACTGCCGCCGCGACGCCCCGTAAGCGCGATATAGGGTATGTCCAGAGACATGATCTCTTCCTTGCTTTCCACAACGTGGACAAAGCCGACGGGCATGGCAATAACCAGGGCCGGCCGGATGCCCTCCTCCATAATCATGCGATTCAGCTCCAGCAGGGCGACGGGGGCATTGCCGAAAGCGGCGATACCTCCGGAGAGAATCGGCCTCGCCTTGCGCACAGCGAAGAGCGAGCGGGGAAGCCCGGTATCACGCGCCTCCTTTGCTACATCCCCATCGGCGATATGGCAAAAAATACGATCAGATATATAGTTCTTGCATACGGTCTGCAATCTTTCCTGTGAAATTCCCGATCGTATCATATTGGAATCGACGTAGATGGGGCATCCCTCCCTGAGAGCCTCAATGGCTGCGGGAATGGCGCCGGGCGAAAATTTTACTGCCTCCATGATGCCGAAATCTCCCGTGGTGTGTATCATCCGGCGCACCACCTGCCACTCGTCGGGTGTAAACGGGTGGGGAGGCGCTTCCCGGTCGATGATCATGAAGGACCATTCCTCGATGTCCTGTCCGCTCTTCGGGGCAGCATAGAGGGTATGAATAAAAGGCTTTTTCGGTGATTGTTTTTTTACGCTCATCTGTTTATTCCGCAGTGGTTAATAAAATATTTCAACGCCTCCGGACGGGAGGCAAGGTGCAGGTGTACATAGCTCGCCAGTACCAGGCCGTTTTGAAAGCCTTCTCCCTGGACATTGTGTGAACGCCGTCCCTTCAAGGCGTAAACAGTGTTCCATGACGGATCTTCCGTCGGATTCGCAGTCAATTCCGAGTAGTGGAATTCATGTCCCCGCAGCGTTGCGCCTTTGGCTCCCCAGAGCGAATCGGCGTTCAGGGTCACCTCAACGTACCCCAGAGATCTCAGCCGGTCAAGCATCCTGGTTGACGCCGGGATCAGCCCGACCATCGGATATGTTTCCCCTCCCTGCGTCTCCAATTCCCGGCACAGATACATCAACCCGCCGCATTCAGCATACACAGGCCGGCCTGAGGATGAGAACTCCCGGATCTCTGAGAGCATCTGCCGGTTAGCAGTCAGGGCCTCCGCATACTCTTCCGGATAACCTCCGCCGATGTAAAGGGCGTCAAGGTTGCCGGGAATGCGGCTGTCCGCAAGCGGCGAAAAAAAGTGCAATGAGCAACCCCTCATTTCCAGTTCATCAAAAAGATCCTGGTAATAGAAATGAAAGGCCTCATCACGGGCTACACCGATGGAGATACGCTTTGGAGGGGTTTCTCTCCCTCCCCCTCCCTCAAGCCCTCCCACCAGGGGAGGGACGATTAAGGAGTTTACGTTGATAGAGGGTGCGCTACAGGCAATTTTAATGATATCATCGACCGATGCGTACCGTTCAATGGCATCTGCAAGCCCGTCGAGAACCGATGCCGGGAGGTTTCCGGAATCAGCCGTTACCAGCCCTAGATGCCGGCTGGGAAGAATCGGAAGGCCGTCCTGCGTGACGCCGCCTACCAGGGGAGGAAGCGATGCGGCCGCAAGGGAACTGGCAAGCAGCGATGCATGGCGCTCAGAGCCGCAGCGGTTGGCGATTACTCCCGCCACATTTAAATCATTTTCGAAATCAGCGTAGCCTTTCACGACGGCGGCAAGGCTTCTGGCGATGCCGTGAGCATCGACGACCAGGAGCACCGGCGCATCCAGCCAGCGAGCGATTTCCGCCGTACTCCCCTCAGAACTCTCCGGACCGGCGCTATCAAAAAGCCCCATAACCCCTTCAATGAGCGAAATGTCGGCGCTCTTCGAGGTCCGGGCGAAGAGACGGCGCACGTAGTCCCTGCCCGCCATCCAGCCGTCGAGATTATAGCAGGGTCTCTCCGAGGCCACCGTCAGGTAGGAGGGATCCAGGAAATCGGGCCCCACCTTGAATGTCTGCACCCTGAGTCCGCGCTTTTTCAGCGCCGCCACGATGGCGAGAGAGAGCGAAGTTTTCCCCACGCCGCTTTGGGTGCCCGCTATGACAATCCGGGGACAATCCATTCTTAGTACTCTCACAAAAAAAATAATAAATTATGTTAAAAATGGGCGGCTTCGCAAAAAGCTTCAGAGGCAAGGCGCGCAAAGCCCGAGGAATGAGTCGTACTGGGATGTACGTCGCAATGACGAGGGCTGCAGCGCAACGCAGCATATGGACTTTTTACGAAGCCGCCATTAGTACTCCACTCCTTTTTGCGCCTTAAATCCTTCTGCAAGGCCGTGCTTTACAGGGAGCATCTCCGTGACTGTATCGGCC
>Ga0153915_10005738_pt1 | contig 11565 bp, 9 predicted proteins | sample Opewatmetagenome_2_FD_107003 | JGI IMG/M metagenome (GOLD analysis project Ga0153915, IMG submission 107003) | Freshwater wetland microbial communities from Ohio, USA - Open water 3 Core 3 Depth 3 metaG | ecosystem: Environmental > Aquatic > Freshwater > Wetlands | place: USA: Ohio, Lake Erie...
CCTGGCCTCGAACAGCATCGGCACGGTGGTCCCCCTTCATCTGTTCGTCCCGGAGGTCAGGAGGAAGGCCCCCGCCTGCATGATCGTCGTGGACGCCGTCCACCATGCCCTCCATGGGCCCATTGATGTCCAGGCCTTGAACTGCGACTTCCTGGCCTTCTCAGGCTACAAGGTATTCGGACCGGTGGTCGGGGTGTTGTGGGGGAGAAAAGCCCTCCTCGACCGGCTCATCCCGTTCCGGGTCGAGACTAACAAGAACGAGACGCCGTTCAAGTTCGAGCAGGGAACGCTCAGCAACCCGGCGCTCGCCTCGCTGGGCGCCTCCCTCAACTATCTCCTCTGGCTCGTCGACCAGGTCGAACCCGGCCTTCCTGCGGAAACCCGGCCCGTTAAATTCAGACGGTCGATGTCCGCGATCGCGGGCTACGAGCGGGAGATCTCCCGCACCGTGCTGGAGGCTTTTTCGAAGTTCGACAGGGCGAAGTGGACCTGTTACGGCCTCCTCGACCCGGCCGACCGCGGGCGTAGAGACCCGACCTTCGCCTTTGAGGTCGGCGGTCTGACCGCAAACCAGCTCAAGAAAGCGCTGTGGGAGAGAGCCGGGATCCAGGTTGCCGACGGGAACCATTACTCGGCCGTTTTCTACCGGCACTTTAAGAAGGAGAGCGTCTGCCGGTCCAGCTTCGCGCATTACGTCAGCCTGGAGGAAACGCGGCTATTCCTGAAGACCCTGGGAGAGCTGCTGAGTTAGCCTGAGGCCTGTCGAGTCTCAGCGCAGCAACCCCCCGATCACAAAGCCCAACCCGGGAGAAAGGAACGACTCATGGAAAAAAGGACGGTCATCCTGGTCCTCGGTCTCACCGTTTTGCTGGCCGCATCCTCCTCCGGCCAGGACAAGAAAGGGGAGAAGCTGCTGGGGGTCGAGACATTCATGGAGATGGAAGCGGTGGGGAGCGCCGCCATCTCTCCCGACGGGCAGAGCATCATTTTCAGCCGGACCTGGGTCAACACGATCGACGACCGCAGCAATTCCGGGCTTTGGCTGACGGACTTTGAGGGGAAGCGCGTGCGCCAGCTCAGCTCGGGGAACTGGCATGATTCCGCGCCCGTCTGGTCGCCGGACGGGCGGAAGGTCGCCTTCATCTCCGACCGTGACGGGACTTCCCAGATCCACGTGATGTGGCTCGACACCCGGGAGACCGCCCAGCTCACCCACGTTTCCAACACTCCCCAGGACCTAGCCTGGTCTCCGGACGGAAAGAGACTGGCCTTCACCATGTTCATCGCCGACGAAAAGCCCATCCTGAAGGTGGAACTCCCGGCGCGTCCAAAGGGCGCCAAGTGGGCCGACCCGGCGGTCATCATCGACCGGTTGTCTTGGCGGAGCGACGGCCGCGGGCCCCTGCCCAAAGGTTACGCCCAGATTTTTGTCCTCGACGCCGAGCTCGGGGGGACCCCCCTCCAGGTTACGCGCGGCGACTATTCCCAGGGCGACCCGGAGTGGTCGGCCGACGGACGGAGGATTTTTTTCTCCGGCCTCCGCAAACCCGACGCCGAGTACCAGGAGGATGATTCGGAGGTCTACTCCATTGACCTCGCGACTCTCGAGATCAAGGCCCTGACCGACCGCAAGGGCCCGGACAGCGGGCCGGAACCGTCGCCCGACGGGAAGTGGATCGCCTACACCGGGTACGACGACAAGGGCTTTACCAGCCAACTGTCCGACCTCTATTTAATGGACACGGAAGGGGGAAACAAAAGGCGGCTCTGCGGCCGCCTGCCCAGCTCGCCGGCCAATGTGTTCTGGGCGGGAGACTCGTCGGGCACGTATTATCTGATGGCGGAAAGGGGCGAGTCCAACCTTTATTTTGCCGCCCTCGACGGCCGCACTAAAAAGGTCACCTCGGGCGTCCATTACCTGAGCGGTTTCTCGGTTTCCCGGACCGGCCGGGCCGCGGCAGTCGTTTCGACGTTCCAGCGGCCCGGGGCGATCACTACATTTACTCTCTTGAAGCCGGCGGACCTGAAGACGATCGTCGACGTCAACTCCGACCTCCTTGACGGCGTCAAGCTCGGTGAAGTCGAAGAGCTCAAATACAAGTCCACGGACGGCTGGGACATCCAGGGATGGCTGATCAAGCCGGCCGAGTTCGACCCGTCCAAGAAATACCCTCTGCTTCTCTGGATCCACGGCGGGCCCTGGTCTATGTACAACGTGGTCTTCAACTGGGAATGGCAGAATTTCGCCGCCAAGGGATATGCCGTCCTTTACACCAACCCGAGGGGGAGCACCGGTTACGGTCAGGACTTCGTCAACGGCATCCAATACTCCTACCCGGGCAAGGACTACGATGACCTGATGGCCGGAGTGGACGCGGCCATCGCCAAGGGGTTCATCGATAAAGACAACCTGTTCGTCTGCGGCGGGAGCGGCGGAGGAGTGCTCACGGCCTGGATCGTCGGCCACACCGGCCGCTTCCGGGCGGCCGTCAGCATGAGGCCGGTCATCAACTGGCATTCCTTTGTCGGAACAACGGACGGCCACATGTGGTACCGTCAATTCAAGAAATACCCCTGGGAGGACCCGCAGGAATACGCCGCCCGCTCGCCGCTCCACTATGTCGCCAACGTCACGACACCCACCATGGTCATGACGGGTGAGGCCGACCTCAGGACGCCGATCAGTCAGAGCGAGGAATTCTACCGCGCCTTGAAGATCCTCAAGAAGGACACTCTTCTCGTCCGCATGCCCGAGGAATATCACGGCTGGAGGAGGCCGTCGCACCGCCTTCTCCAGCAGCTTTATCTCCTGGCCTGGTTCGAAAAATACCGGACCCAGACTCCGGAGCCGGGAAACAATTAGGGCGTTTTCCATCCCGGCCGCTATTCAAAGGAGGTCCAGATGGACAAAGGTCGTTTCTCCAGGATGGTTCTCTTTGTTTGGCTGGCGGGCCTTATTTGTGTGTCCGCCGCGTTCGCCCAGCGGACCGGCTACAGCAAAGACGAGTTCCTGCGCCGGCGGAATGCTCTCATGGACAAGGCGGGCGACGGCCTGATCGTCCTCTTCGGCGAGTCGATGCCCCAGCCCGGAGCCCATTTTCACCAGGAAAATGATTTCTATTACCTAACGGGGGTGGAGGACCCGGGCGCGGCGGTCATCCTGGTTCCCAGGTCGAAGGAAGCCTATCTCTTCCTTCCGCAGCAGACGCCGCGAGAGGCCATGATGAGCGGCGCCAACCTGCTCAAGGACCCCAAGGCCAAGGCGAAGACGGGGTTCACCGAAGTCCACGATGTGAGCTATTTTGATGAGTTCATCGGACGCAACCTGGCCCGGGTGGGGACGACCATGCACCTGCGCCTTTCCCCGGCCGACACCATCGATAACGCCCGCTATGAGACACTGATCTTCACGGCCCGGAAGGCCCGGCTTCACTACAACGACCAGATCTCCCTCGACAGCTACCGGATCCTCAAGCTCAAGGAACGCTTCCCCGCCGCCCTGTTCAGAGACATCACACCGGCTATCGACGCCATGCGGGTGATCAAGAGCGCTGAGGAGATCGAGGTCATGAAAAGAAACGGCCGGGTCACGGCCGAGGGCGTGAAGCAAGCCATGCTGGCCTCCCGTCCCGGCGGGTATGAGTATGAGGTCGAAGGCGCGGCCATGTCCACCGTCCTGAAGAACGGGGGGACGGGCGCGGCCTATCCACCGATCGTGGGCTCAGGGCCCAACACCTGCATACTGCATTATGAAAAGAACGACCGCCGGATCGAAGACGGCGACCTCGTCCTGATGGACTTCGGCGGCCTGCTCGACTACATGTGCATGGACATCTCGCGGACCTGGCCGGCCTCCGGGAAGTTCACGGCGGAGCAGAGAGAGGTCTACCAGACCGTCCTCGAGGTCCAGAAGGCCTGCCTCGAGGCCTACCGTCCCGGCGTGACCAACGAGGAAGTCCAGAAGCACGTGGCCGAAGTCATGAAGAAGAAAGGACTGGACCCCCGCGGACAGAAAGGCGGGTTCGGTCATTACGTCGGTCTTTGCACCCACGATGTCGGCCCGCGCGCTGAAAAGCTCGAAGAGGGCATGGTTTTTGCCATCGAGCCCGGACTCTATTATCCCGAGAAGAACATCGGCGTCCGCATCGAGGACACCGTTCTCATCACCAAGGAGGGCTGTGAAGTCTTGACCAAGGATGTTCCCAAAGAGATCGAAGAGGTCGAGAAGCTCCTCAGCCAACGCGGTATCGTCGCGAGCCCGGAAACGAAGAAACCGGGAAAGGCGGAGGAACCCGCCAAACCCGCCAAGGCAAAGGCCAAGAAGGAAAAGAAGAAGAAATGATCGACCCCAGAAAGTGGCTGTTCTTTGGGTTGGCCTTCGGTGGACTGCTCCTGCCGGCCGCGCCGGGTCAGCGGATGGACCGGAACTTCCTGGATATGACCTATGCTCTGGACGAGGCGGCGATCTTCTGGCCCACGGCCAAGCCCTTTTCGCTGACCCGGGTGGCCTGGGGCATCTCCGAGGGTGGCTGGTGGTACGCGTCGAACGAATTCTCCGCCTCCGAACATGGGGGCACACACGCCGATGCGCCCATCCATTTTGCTGCGGGAGGGAGGACGATCGATCGGGTCCCGCTCCAGGAATGGATTGGGCCCGCGGTCCGGGTGGACGTCCGGACGCAGTGCGGCCGGGATAGGGACTATCTCCTCACCGTGGATGACTTGAAAGGATGGGAGATCACGAACGGCCGGATCCCGGAGGGTTCGTGGGTCATCATGTTCACCGGCATCGGGACCCGCTTTTATCCGGACAGAAAAATGGTCCTGGGCACCGAAAAGACGGGGAAAGAAGCGCTCCCCGAGCTCAGTTTTCCCGGGTTCTCGCCGGACTCGGTCGAGTTCCTGGTCAAGGAAAGGCGCATCACCGGCGTCGCCATCGACACGCCCAGCATCGACCGGGGGAAGTCCGCGGACTTCAAGGTCCATCAAGTCCTCTGCGCGGCGGACAAGTTGGCCCTCGAGAATATCGCCAACCTTGACCGCCTCCCGGAGAACGGGGCGACCCTTTATGTCATCCCCATGTTGATGAAGCAAGCCGCGGGGGCCCCGGCCCGCGTCTTCGCCACGTGGGATGAAGGGGCTGATCCTGATCCCAAGGTCCGGATCAGGACCGCTCTCGGCGACATTGAGGTCGAGATCTATGAGCGGCAGGCGCCGGTCACCGCGGCCAATTTTCTGCGGCATGTCGCTGCCGGCCTCTTCAAAGGGGCCTCTTTCTATCGCGTCGTCAGACCCGACAACCAGCCCGACAACGCGGTGAAGATCGAGGTCATCCAGGGCGGGCTCAGGTTCAGCCGCGGCGAAAGCCCCTTGCCGCCGATCGAGCACGAGACGACCGCAAAGACGGGAATCCTGCACCGGGATGGAGTCATCTCTATGGCCCGTGACGCCCCGGGGTCGGCGACCTCTGAGTTCTTCATCTGCATCGGCGACCAGCCCGAACTCGACTTCGGCGGAAGGCGGAATCCCGACGGCCAGGGATTCGCCGCCTTCGGCCGGGTGGTCTCCGGCATGGACATCGTCCGGAAGATCCAGCGGCAGCCGGAGGAAGAGCAGATACTCAAAGAAAAGGTGGCCATATCGGACATAGAGCGCATCCGCTAGCTCCCCGGCCGAGCAGGCCCGCCAGTGCGGTCGTTTTGTTATAATGGTCCGGTAGGGACATGACCAAGAAGAAAAGCGCAAAAGTATCCTGGCTGAGCGGGGCCGCCGCCCAGGAAGCCGAGCCAGCGCCTGAAAACCGCCAGGCCGAGGCTCCCTCCGCCGCGGACGCCGAACTCCTGGACGCCTACTCCCGGGCGGTCACCGCCGTCGTCGACCGCGTCGGTCCAGCCGTGGTCAGCATCCACGTCGGGGAGGGGAGGAGGGCTCCGGAATTTGAGCCTGCGGGCGCCGGGTCGGGCGTGGTCATCACGCCAGACGGATACATCCTGACCAACAGCCATGTCGTGGCCAACGCCCGCGAGATCCGCGCCCTATTTATCGACGGCCATAAGCTGGCGGCCATGGTCGTCGGCCGGGACCCTTCGACGGACCTGGCCGTCATTCGCGTTTCCGCGTCTGGGCTGGCCTTTGCCTCTTTGATCGATTCCTCGCACCTTCGGGTGGGCCAGCTGGTCATCGCCGTGGGCAACCCCTTTGGTTTCCAATCGTCCGTCTCGACCGGCGTCGTGAGCTCTCTCGGCCGGGCCCTGAGGAACCAGGACGGCCGGCTCATCGAGAACATCATCCAGCACACCGCGCCGCTCAACCCGGGGAATTCCGGCGGCCCCCTGCTTGATTCCAAAGGCCGGGTCATCGGGATCAACACAGCCATAATCGCTCAGGCCCAGGGGATCGGGTTCGCCGTTCCGGCGAGCACCGCCCGGTCGGTCGTGCCCCAGCTCCTGGCGACAGGGCGGGTGGAGCGGAGCTACCTGGGGATCATCGGGTTCCGCCGCCAGCTCGACCGACGGCTCGTCCGGTTCCACAACCTGACGAGGGAATACGGGGTTGAGGTCGCTTCCCTCGAGCCGGACGGCCCGGCCCGCAGAGCGGGCGTCCAGACGGGCGACATCTTGGTTTCCATCAACGGCCAGGACATGACCAGCCCCGACGACCTGTTCCGCTTTCTTTCGGAATGGCCGGTCGGCCGGAGCATAACGGTCAGTCTGCTCCGGCGCAAGAGCCGGCTCGAACTCCGGGTCGTGCCGGCCGCCGCGTCCATTCCCGAATAAGGTTCAACCGTCGGGCCCATTCGCTCCTTGACAAGACTCTCTTTTTTGACCATGCTAAAACTATGAAAACTCCAAGAGTTTTTAGAGTACTAGACCCGCCCGGCGGGACGGACGGCCCGGCCCGGGCGCGCCTTCTCGAGGCCGCCCGGGAGCAGTTCCTCCGGCTCGGCTTCAGCCCCGTGACCATGGACGCCATCGCCGCGGCCGCCGGCGTCAGCAAGGCCACCCTCTACCAGGCCTTCCCCGGCAAGGAGCGGCTTTTCCGGGAGGTCATTCTAGGGCAGCTCCTGGAAATCGAGGCCGGCATAGATGCCTTGATCGGCGCGCGGGATAAGGACTTTGTCGGGAAGCTGGCGGCCATCCTCTCTTTCATGGGCCTCGAGCTTTCCAGGCTGGGCGGGCTGGCGACGATCGATATGCAGAGGAACGCTCCGGCGGTCTGGAAGGAGTTCGAGGCCTTCCGGCGCGAAAGGATCTTCGCCAAGCTGAAGAGGATCCTCGAGGAGGGACAAGCCTCCGGCGTTTTCCGCAGCGATATCCACCAGGATTTCCTGATCCTGCTCTATGCCACTATCATACAAGAGGTCATGAACCCGGCCACCCTCGTACCGTTCTCGCTGTCCTTCGCCGAGGCCTTCCAGAACATCGTGAGCATAATGCTCGAGGGAGCCCTTACGGACAAGGCAAGGGCGCGCTATCTTTCGAGGTCGGCCGGAAGCAGACGGCCAAGACAAAGGAGCCGGAGATGAGCCGAAACAAGCGGGGTTTGGTCATCCTGGCGGCTGCGGCCGCGGCGAGCGGCCTTCTGGGCTGCGGCGGCCCCAAGCCGGGCGGTCCGATCAGCGCCTCGGGGACGATCGAAGCCGTCGAGGTCACCGTCTCCGCCAAGACGAGCGGACAGGTCGAGAGAGTCTCCGTCGAGGAAGGCTCCCGGGTGAAGGTCGGCGACGAGCTGGCGGTTATCGACAGCGACGCGCTGGCCATCCAACTGCGCCAGGCGGAGGCTGGAGTCGACCTGGCCAGGTCACAGCTCGACCTTCTTCTCAAGGGAGCCAGGATAGAGGATATCCGCCAGACCGAGGAGGGGGCCAAGCAGGCCGAGGCCAACCTCTTCCTGGCAGGTGAGGACCTCAAGCGCATTCGCAACCTCTACGAAAAGGAAAGCGCCACGGCCAAGATGAAGGAGGACGCCGAAACGCGCTTTCAGGTCGCTCAGGCTCAGAACGCGGCGGCCCAACAGGCTCTGGCTAAGGTGAGACGGCTTTCCAGGCCGGAAGAGGTCAGGGCGGCCGAGGCACGTCTCGCCCAGGCGGAGGCGGCACGCGATCTCCTCAAGAAGACGATCACCGACGCCACGATCGTCTCTCCGGTCTCCGGCATGGTCACTAACAAGGCCATCGAAGCGGGGGAGTTCGTAGGGCCGGGCACGCCGCTCTTGACCATCGCCGACCTCGACGCTGTGCGCCTGAATATCTACATCACTGAAGTCGAGCTCGGCCGTGTCCGCCTCGGTCAGCGGGCGGAGATCACGGTGGACTCCCACCCCGGCCAAAGTCTGACCGGCACCGTGATCTTCATATCTCCGGAGGCCGAATTCACCCCCAAGAACGTCCAGACCAAAGAGGAGCGGGTCAAGCTCGTCTACCGGGTCAAGGTCGAGATCCCCAACCCGCAGGGCATCCTCAAGCCGGGGATGCCGGCTGACGCCCTGATCATGATGGGCGATGGGGAGATGAAATAGGGAAGAGATGAGCTCAGCCATCGTCGAGGCCGAAGGCCTGTCCAAGTCCTTCGGACCGGTCGCGGCCGTTTCCCGCTTGAGCCTGACCTTGGGCCGGGGGGAGATGCTCTGCCTTGTCGGTCCCGATGGGGCGGGCAAGACAACGACGGTGCGGATGTTGAGCGGGATCATCCGCCCGACTTCCGGCGCGGCCCGGGTCTTCGGCTTCGACCTCGTCCGGGAAAGCGAGAGGATCAAGAGACGGATCGGCTACATGTCCCAGAGGTTCACTCTTTACGGCGACCTGACGGTCGACGAGAATATCGAGTTCTTTGCCGAGATCCACGAGGTGAAGAAGTTCCAGGGAAGGCGGGAAGAGCTCCTCGACTTCACCCGCTTGAAACCCTTCCGGAAGCGCTTGGCCGACCAACTCTCGGGCGGGATGAAGCAGAAGCTGTCCCTGGCCTGCACCCTTATCCACACGCCGGACCTTCTTCTTCTCGATGAGCCGACCACGGGCGTGGACGTGGTTTCCCGCCGGGAATTTTGGACCATCCTGCGCGACCTCCTGCAGAGGGGCATCTCGATCCTCATGACGACCCCGTACATGGACGAGGCGGAGCGGGGGACCCGGGTGGCGCTGATAGACCGCGGCTCGGTCATCGTCATCGACACCCCGGCAAATGTCCGGGCGCTGATGAAGCATCCGATCATCGAAGTCATCAGCGACGACGCCAGGCGGGCGGCAGCCGCTCTCCGGGACATTCGGGAAGTGCTGGACATCCAGGCGTTCGGGGACAGGCTCCATCTCGTCATGAGCAGCCTGGACCGGGGTGTGCCCGTCGTGGAGCGCCGGCTCGAAGAAAGGGGGGTCAAGGTCGAGCGCTGGCGCCCGGTCCCGCCATCTCTCGAAAATGTCTTCATCTCCATGACCAAAGGGGAGGAGGGCGGCCCGTGACCGAGTACTCCATCGAGGTCTCTGGCCTGACCAAGAAATTCGGGGATTTCGTGGCCGTCAACTCGGTGAGCTTCCGCGTGGGAAGGGGCGAGATCTTCGGTTTCCTCGGCGCGAACGGCGCCGGCAAATCGACCACGATCCGGATGCTCTGCGGGCTTCTCAGCCCGACTTCAGGCGAGGCCTATGTCGGCGGGTTCTCGGTCGTCAATCAGCCGGAAAGGGTCAAGGCGCGGATCGGCTACATGTCGCAGAAATTCTCCCTGTACGAGGACCTGACGGTAATGGAGAATATCCGCTTCTTCGGCGGCATCTACGGCCTGAGCCGGACCCGGCTCAGGCAGCGGCTGCCCTGGATCCTGGATATGGCCGGCCTCCGGGGGAGGGAGGGATCGCTCACTCGCGAGCTGGCCGGAGGCTGGAAACAGCGCCTGGCCCTGGGCTGCGCCCTTCTCCACGAGCCCGAGATCGTCTTCCTCGACGAGCCGACGGGCGGGGTCGACCCGGTCTCGCGCCGCCGTTTCTGGGACCTCATCTACGAACTCTCCTCCAAAAAGGTGACGGTCTTCGTCACGACCCATTACCTGGACGAGGCCGAGTACTGTCACCGCATCATGCTGATGCACGCCGGGGAAATAATCGCGGGGGGGAGTCCGCGGGAGCTCAAGGATAAGCATAACCTGGCCACTCTCGAGGACGTTTTCATCCATCTTATCGAAGAGACGGTCCGGGAAGGGCGCGGACCCGGGGCCGCGAGCGAGGCCGGGCGATGAAACTTGCGCGGATCCGGCCGGTCGTCAAAAAGGAGTTCCTCCAGATCGCCCGCGACAAGCGGTCGCTCATCCTGCTGCTTGTCCTTCCGGCCTTTCTCCTGATCATGTACGGCTATGCCCTGAACTTTGACGTCAAGCATCTGTCCCTGGCCGTCCTCGACCAGGAGAAGAGCCAGCGCAGCCGGGATTTCCTGGACGGGTTCCTCAATACCGAATACTTCGACCTTAAGTTCCGCCTGACCAACATGCGGCAGATCGACGACCTCATGGGCAAGGGGGAGGTCCAGCTGGCCCTGGTTGTGCCCCGCGGCTTCTCGCGCTCCTTGCTCTCGGGCCGGGAATCCCGGGTCCAGGTCATCGTCGACGGAGAGGATACCGGCATCGCCGGGACTGCCATCGGCTACGTCAACGCCATCACCCAGAGCTATTCGACGCGCCTCGCCGTCGAAGCGGTCGAGAGACTCGGGCGAGGCGGCCTGACCCTTCCCGTCGAGTTCCACCCCCGGGTCTGGTTCAACCCTGAGCTCCGGAGTGCCCTCTTCCTTATCCCCGGCCTGATGGCCTTTGTCCTGATGATCACGGTGGTCATCTCCACCTCCTTTTCGGTCGTCCGGGAGATCGAGCGGGGGTCGATCGAGCAATTGACGGTTTCCCCCCTCCGGCCGGCCGAGTTGATCATCGGGAAGATCGTCCCTTACACTTTGATCTCGTTCCTGGCGGCCCACTCCGTCCTCATCTTCGGTCATTTTCTTTTCGGAGTGAACCTCAAAGGAAGCTACGGCTGGCTCCTTTTGGGGATGATGTTCTTCGTTCTTTGCGGGCTGGGGCTGGGGCTCCTCATCTCGACGATCGCTTCGACGCAGCACGTGGCCTTTATGCTGGCCATCATCACAAGCATGCTCCCCACATTTGTCCTGTCCGGGTTCGTCTTCCCGATCCGGAACATGCCGGCCGTCGTCCAGGCCGTGACTTTCCTCATCCCGGCCCGGTATTTCCTGGTCATCCTGAGAGGGGTCATGCTCAAGGGTGTTGGTCCCGGCGCTTTCGGGCGGGACTTGACCCTCTTGGCCGGGTTTGCCGGCCTGACCCTGTTTTTGAGCTCGGTGCGGCTGGGCAAGACTCTAAAAAAAGGGTAGCGGAGAGAAGGAACGATGGCGCGAGTGGCCCACATCATCCGCAAGGAGTTCATCCAGCTGCGCCGCGACCGGCGGATGTTCTTCATCGTCTTCTTTTCGCCGGTCTTCCAGCTTTTCCTCCTCGGCTATGCGGCCAACCTGGACATCCGGAACATCCCCATCGTCTTTTGTGACTTGGACTCCTCCAGGACGAGCCGGGATTTCA
>Ga0153915_10005739_pt1 | contig 11563 bp, 8 predicted proteins | sample Opewatmetagenome_2_FD_107003 | JGI IMG/M metagenome (GOLD analysis project Ga0153915, IMG submission 107003) | Freshwater wetland microbial communities from Ohio, USA - Open water 3 Core 3 Depth 3 metaG | ecosystem: Environmental > Aquatic > Freshwater > Wetlands | place: USA: Ohio, Lake Erie...
CACCTCGGGCGCTCCCGGGGCCCACCGGAGGACCGCGTCGGACACCGTGCGTGCCGTCAGCTCGACCGCAGTGGCCACGCCGTCGGGACCGGGAAGGGCACGGTGGAGGGACTGCGCGTAGGCGGCGCCGAAGCGCTCCCGGCCGGTGCTCTTGGGCGGCGGCGCGGCGAAGAACGGTTCCGCCAGGAGCCCGGCCAGCACGGCCTGGTTCACCTGCCCGGCGCGGGCGAGCCGGCCATCCACATCGAACGGGAGCGAGGGATCCACCAGCCGGGCGACCGCGTCGATCACCGCCACTCCAGGGCCGGTATCGCACGCCAGGGCCCCTGACTCGACGGCCCGCCGGGACACGTAGGTGAAATTGGCCATACCGCCCAGGTTGAGCAGCACCCGTGGCCGGTCCGGATGCCCGAACAGGAGCACGTCCGCCATTGGGACCAGGGGGGCCCCCTGCCCACCCGCCGCCACATCCCGGGCACGGAGTCCGCTGACCACCCGCACGCCGAAGCGTTCGGCCAGGACCGCCGGCTCCCCCAGCTGCCAGGAGACAGTGGGCGGCTCGTGCCAGACGGTCTGGCCGTGGAGCGCGATGAACCCGAGATCCGAGGCCCGAATATGACCCTGTTCCAGCACGGCCTCGACCGCGTCCGCGGCCCACTCCGCCACCCGCACATGCAGGAGCGCCAGCTCGCGGGGCGTCCCCCCGGCCAAGGCGGCGAGGATCGATCCCCGTTCGGCCGTGGAATAGGGGCGGGTATGAAACTGCAGGAGTTGAACGTGGGTGGGACCCTCACAGCGCACCAGGGCGGCATCGACGCCGTCGAGCGAGGTCCCCGACATCAACCCGACCGCAAGCGTGGGTCGCTCGTTCATGACGTGGCGACCAGGGGCGGGTCGCCAACGATCTCCCGCAGCCGGCCCTGGTGGGCCTCGATCAGCCGATCGGCTTCGGCGCGGGTCACGCCACGCCTGAGCATGACGATCGCGGTTTTCACCCTGCCCTCCGCCGCTCGCAGGGCGCGCGCAGCTTCGGCCCGGGCCACGCCGGCCGCCTCCATGAGAATCCGCTCGCTCCGGTCCTCGAGCTTGGCGTTCCAGGCGCGCAGGTCGACCATGAGGTTGCCGTAGGTCTTGCCCAGCCGCACCATCGCGCCGGTTGTGAGGGTGTTGAGGACCAGCTTGGTCGCGGTGCCCGCCTTCATCCGGGTGGATCCGGTGACCACCTCCGGCCCCACCAGGACGGTGATGCAGACGTCGCAGGTTTCCCGGAGCAGTGAAGGCGGTTCGGAGCAGGAGACCAATACGGTGCGGGCACCGAGGGTCTGGGCCCGCCCCAGGGCGGCGCGCACGAACGGTGTAGTACCGCTCGCGGCGATGCCGACGACGATGTCCCGCCCGGTAACCCGCTGGCCGTCCATCTCCGCCATGCCGGCGTTGATATCGTCCTCCGCGCCTTCCACGGAGCGGACCAGGGCCTTGAACCCGCCGGCGATGACCCCGACGACCATCTCAGGATCGCTTCCGAAGGTCGGCGGGCATTCCGCCGCATCGAGCACTCCGAGCCGGCCGCTGGTTCCCGCGCCGACATAGAGCAGCCTCCCGCCGGCGCGAAACGCCGCCTCGATCAGGTCGATGGCCTGCGCGATCTCCACCCGTGCGCCCGCCACCGCGGCGGGAACGCCGGCATCCTCGGCGGCGATCAGGTCGACGATCTCGAGTGCGCTGGCCCGGTCGATCTCGGCCGTCCTCGGGTTGCGCCGCTCGGTAAGCCGCGGGTCCAGAAAGGAATCGGTCATTGGTATGCGGGAAGGCAAGCTGTAAATTATCCGGCCCGGGTCGCCCCCAGCAATGACGTCTTCTCCAGCCGCCCTAGAGGTTGCCTTGCGATTCAACCGTTTGCCCGTGGTGCTGCTGCTCCTCGGCGGAGCCGCATGTGCGAGGTCGCACGCCCCAGCTCCTGTCACGGCCGCCACGGCCACCGGCCCCAGTGAAGGGATCAACCCCTCCTGGCCGCTCGCCGGCAAGGCACGGGTCGCCGAGGCTGGCCACGCCATGGTGGTGTCCGGCAGCCCGATCGCGAGCGATGTGGGGCGGGATATCCTGCAGGCCGGCGGCAACGCCGTGGACGCGGCGGTGGCGGTGGGATTCGCGCTGGCGGTGGTGCACCCCCAGGCGGGCAACATCGGCGGCGGCGGTTTCATGGTCTTCCGGATGGCGGACGGGACGCATGCGGCCCTGGACTACCGCGAGACGGCGCCCGCAGCCGCCAGCCACGACATGTACCTCGACCGCTCCGGGGAGCCGACCGAGCTGTCCAGCAAGGGCGCCCTCGCGGCAGGCGTCCCCGGCGCGGTGGCGGGCATGTTGGAGGCGCACAAGCGCTTCGGCCGGCTGCCGCTGGCGGCGGTGCTCGAGCCGGCGGTGGAGCTGGCTCGCGAGGGATTCATCGTGGACAGCGTCCGCAGCCGGTCGATCGACGGCTACCGCGCCTGGTTGTACGTCTTCCCCGCCTCCCGGCGGTACTTCCTGCCCGGCGGGCACGCCCCTCCTCCAGGCAGCCGGCTGGTACAGGAAGACCTCGGCCGGGCCCTGGCGGCCATCCGGGACCACGGTGCGGACGGGTTCTACCGCGGCTGGGTCGCAGATTCCATCGTGGCGGAGATGGGTCGCGACGGAGGGCTGATCACCCACGAAGACCTGGCGAACTATCGCGCGCTCTGGCGTGAGCCGGTGGCCATCAGCTACCGGGGGTACACCATCTATTCAATGCCGCCGGCTTCGTCGGGCGGCGTGACGCTGGGGCTCATCCTGAACATCATGGAGGGTTTCGGGAAGCTGCCCCCATTCGGGACTCCGGCGCTGCTCCACCGCGAGGCGGAGGCGATGCGCCGCGCCTTCACCGTTCGCAATACCACCTTGGGTGATCCCGCCTTCGTGCGGATGCCGCTCGACCGGATCATGTCGAAGGAGTATGCCGCTCAGCTCCGGTCGGAGGTGGACCCCAACCACGCCTCCGCTACCCCGCGATTCACCGCCGAGGTGCGGGACGGCGCATCCACCACTCACTACTCGGTGGTGGACGCCGAGGGGAATGCCGTCAGCTGCACCACGACGCTCAACGACAGCTATGGCAGCGCGCTCGCGGTGTCCGGTGCCGGATTCCTGCTCAACGACGAAATGGACGACTTCGCGGCGGCTCCGGGCAAGCCCAACATGTATGGACTGGTCCAGGGCGAGGCCAACGCGATCCAGCCCGGCAAGCGCATGCTCTCGGCCATGACGCCGACCATCGTCCTCGACCCGGAGGGGAAGCTCTTCATGGTGGTCGGAACCCCGGGCGGCCCGACGATCATCACCCAGGTGTATCATGTCCTGTCGAACGTGATCGATCATGGGATGACGCTCCCGCAGGCGGTGGAAGCGCCCAGGATGCATCACCAGGCGCTGCCCGACACCATCCGGCTGGAGCGGAACGGCTTCCAGCCGGCCACCATCGGCGGGCTCGAGGCGATCGGCCACAAGGTGGAGTTCCGCTCCCGCTGGGGGGATGTAGAGGCCATCATCCGCACCGCGAACGGGTGGCAGGGCGTCAGCGATCCGCGTTTGGGCGGCGCGGGAAGCGGGTACTAGGGCGGGGAGGCGGATGGGGAGGACGGGAAAGCGATGGGGCCGCACAGGGAGTGCGGCCCCATCCTGCTTCCACTTCAGCCGTTCGCCCCTACCGCGTCACGGTGAAATTCGACTTGAGGGTGAATTCCACCTTCATGCCGGGACGGACCACCACATCACGGTCCGCGGTCTTCGAGGCGAGCACCGCGCCACCCGCGGCGCCAGCGATGCCACCGATGATCGCACCGGTCTTTCCGCCGATCACCTTGCCGGCGATCGCGCCTGCGCCTGCGCCGGCGCCCACGCGGGCCGCCCCGCCGGCGGTAACGCCCTGGCCGACGAGGTCATGCTCGACCGTCGCCGTGAGGGCCTGCCCGGCGATAGCGTGAGACGTCCCGTCAATGGTGACTTCGCTCGCCTCCAGCCGGATCTTGCCGTCCTTGGCGCTCTTGTTGGGTGCGGCCTCGAGGACCGCGACGCGGAAGCTCACCTGCGACCCGGCCGGAATCACCACCCTGCCGCGGTCATCCTTCACGTCCTGGGCCACGGTGGCGCGGAACGTCTCGCCCTCCTTGTTGTGCCTGGAGTGCAGACTGTCATCGGCGGTGGCGGTGACCACCACGCCGCTGTCCAGACTCAGCGCCCTGGGCGCCGGGGCCGCAGGCTTGGGCGCCGCGGGTGCGGGCGCCGGACTGGTCGGCTTGGGCTTCGGTTTGGCTGCCGGGGCCGCCGGCGCCGGGCTCGGTTGAGCGGTGGGCCGGTCGTTGATCGCGGTCGTGGATTCGGCCGGGGCCAGCTGCAGATCGCGCGACAGACTGTCGGCGGCCGCCTGCTGCTGGTCTTTCTTGCCGCCGCAGGCCGTGAGCGCGGCGAGCGCGAAGGCCGCAACGATTGTCTTTTGCATTCGATTCCCTCCCTGAGGCGATGACTTGCCCGCACGCTTGTGGACGGGCAAAATTGCACTGTGATGATGCATCTCAGACGCCTCCTGCCGACCGCTCGGCCCTACTGGCGCATGTTCGCCGTGGGCTTCGCCTGCGTCCTCATCTCCAACTTCTTTACTACCCTCGGACCCCGGTACCTGCAGCAGGGAATCGATGCCCTGGGCAAGGGCGGATCCATCGCCGAGGTGTATCACGCCCTGGCCCTGCTGCTCGGAGTTGCGCTGGTCGGAGGAATCGCGCGCTACGGAATGCGCGAAACCCTGAACGGGGTCAGCCGGCGGATTGAGACCGACCTCCGTGACCGGCTCTATGCCCACCTGCAGCGGATGTCGGCCGAATTCTACGACCGCTACACGACGGGCGACCTGATGGCGCGGAGCACCAACGACTTGCTCGCGGTTCGGATGGTGGCCGGTCCGGGAATGATGTATCTGTCGGATACCCTGGTGCGCGCGGCCATGGTGCTGCCGTACCTGCTGCACATCAGTCCACGACTCGCCGGGATCGCGCTGCTGCCACTCGCGGCACTCCCGGTCGGGATGGTCGTCTTCGGCCAGGCGATTCACAGCCGGACGCTCCGTATCCAAGCGGCCTACGCCGACCTCACCACCGCGGTCCACGAGAACCTGTCGGGCACCAGGATCATCCGCGCCTATCGGCAGGAACTCGCCGAGATCGACCGATTCCGCACAATAAACTCGGAGTACGCGAGCCGCAACCTGGCGCTCGCACGGGTTTCCGGCGCCTTTCATCCGTTGCTCGCATTCCTCGGCGGCCTCGGGGCGGTGGCGGTGATCTGGGTCGGGGGACGGCTGGTGATCCAGCACACCATCACCGTCGGCGAGTTCGTGGCGTTTGGTACCTGGCTGGTCTACCTGGTGTGGCCCATGATCGCGCTGGGGTGGGTGGTGAACCTGGTCCAGCGGGGCGAGGCCTCGATGGGACGCATCAACGCGCTGTTCGATGAGCGGCCCGCCATCACCTCGCCCGCCAGCCCGGTGCGGCTCCCGGCGAGCCGGGGGGCCCGGGCCATCGCTTTTGAAGACGTGTGGTTCCGCTACCCGAACGCGCACGAGCGCGGCTGGGTGCTGCAGGGCGTCAGCTTCTCCGTGCCGGCGGGTGGTTCCCTGGGAGTAGTGGGTCCCACCGGGGCGGGCAAGTCCACGGTCGCGGAATTGTTGGCCCGGACCTACGACCCGGACAAGGGGAGAGTCCTCATAGACGGCGTGGACATCCGGGAGCTCGATCTCGCAGAGCTGCATCGGGCGGTGGGCGTGGTGCCGCAGGAGACCTTCCTGTTCAGCGACACCGTCCGGAGCAACGTGCTGCTGGGCGCGCCCGACGACGGGCGGCTGGAGCAGGTTGCGGAAACCTCCCAGCTGGCCGCGGCGCTGCCGGACCTCCCCAAGGGCTACGACACGATGCTGGGAGAACGGGGGATCAACCTCTCCGGCGGACAGCGGCAGCGCGCCGCGATCGCCCGGGCGTTGGCTCAGGACCCGCCGGTGTTCATCCTGGACGACTCTCTCTCGGCCGTCGATGCCCAGACCGAGGTGCGGATCCTGCGCGGTCTCAAGAGCGCCCTGGCGAGCCGCACCCGGGTGATCATCTCCCACCGCCTCTCCGCCGTACGGGAGGCCGATTCAATCGTGGTACTCGATGAGGGACGGATGGTGGAACAAGGCACCCACGATACGCTGATGGCGGCACGGGGGCGCTACTGGGAGCTGCTCAGACGGCAGGAGGTGGAGGAAGAACTGGAAACGGTGGCCGACACGCCGGAGTGAGCCATAAGTAGTAAGGAGTAAGGAGTGAGGAGTAAGGAGTAAGGAGTGAGGAGGAAGGAGGCTCCTCACTCCTTACTCCTCACTTGTTACCGGTCGCTGCTCATCGCTCACCTCAGAGGCGCTCCAGCAGTCCGGCCGGCGTCAGTCCCTGGAGCCAGCCGGCCAGACGGGTGAACTGACCCGTGACGAGCAGCACGCCCACGAACACGAGCAACGCACCGCTCACCCGCATCACCCACGGCAGGTAGCGGCGGAACTTCTGGAACCAGGCGAGGAAGCCCTCGACCGCCCAGGCGGCGAGCAGGAACGGCACCGCGAGGCCGGCCGAGTACGAGCCGAGGAGCAGCATCCCCTTCCCCACGGTCTCGGTCGCGGAAGCCATGGTGTAGATCCCGCCGAGGATCGGGCCGATGCAGGGCGTCCACCCGGCGGCGAAGGCCATCCCCACCAGCACTGAGCCGAGATACCCCACCGGCTTGTTCTGTAGATGGAGCCGCTTCTCCTGTTGCATGAACCCGAACTGGAACACGCCGAGGCAGACCAGCCCGAAGAAGATGATGAGCACGCCGCCCACTCGCTGCAGCCACACCTCGTGGAACTTGAGGGCCCGGCCCAAGGCCGTGGCCGAAGCGCCCAGCAGCAGGAAGACCAGGCTGAAGCCGACCACGAACAACAGGGCATGGGTGAACGCCAGCCGCCGGCGGGACCCCATCTCGTCCAGGGTGAGGCCGGTGAGGAACCCGATGTAGGACGGGACCAGGGGCAGTACGCAGGGCGACAGGAAGCTCAGCAGGCCGGCCAGAAAGGCGACGGCGATGCCGAGTGTGGGGGCGTCGGTCATGGGCAGAAGGTAATGGGGGTAGGCAGAGGCCAGAGGCGTCAGGCGTCGGGGGTGAGGCGTCGGGGTATATCGAGACAAGTAGCTGACGCCTGGCACCTGACGCCTGGCACTAGCCCAGCCCCCTCCTCTGACACTCCCGGCACACCCCATAGATCTCCACCCGGTGGTGTTCCGGCTGGAACCCGTACTCGTCGGCGATGATGGGCAGCATCCGCTCCAGCCGTTCGTGGGTGAACTCGATGACCCGCCGGCAGCGCACGCAGATCAGGTGTTCGTGGTGCGCCTGGGTGGGCATGGGCTCATAGCGGCGGAACCTCTGGCCGAAATCGTGGCCCCGCGCGAGCCCGCTCCGCTCCAGCAGCTCGAGTGTGCGGTAGATGGTGGCGACCCCGACTCGCTCCCCCTGGTCGGCCAGTCGGCGGCGGACCTGCTCGGCGGAGAGATGATCGTCGGAGGTGAGCACGATCGTGGCGACCCGGTCGCGCTGGCGGGTCACCGGCTGGCGGTGGTCCCGCAGGTAGCGCCGGAAGCGCTCCAGGAGTGCGGCGCCCTCACCCGTCCCGAGACGCGCCATCTGCCGCCGGGAACCAGCTCTCGACCGGTACCGGGCGCGGATCCTCGTCCTCGATCCGTTTGCGAACCCCGGCGAGGAGGTCGCCCAGCGTCTCCACCGGGCCCTGTCCGACCTCCTCGAGATAGGCCTCGAACTTGCCCCGCTCCTTGCCCTTGAGCACGTGCATGAACCTGGCGGTATAGATCCGCCGCCGCTCCTGTGCGTCGCCGTCGACCCGGGAGATGAGGGCGGTCCCCCACTCGCGGCCGTCGCGCTTGAGTGTGCGGAACTGCCAGACGCCGTCGATCTCGGCCACCGGAAGCGCCCCGGCCACGTAGCTGGCGAGCCGCCCCCACCCGGACCCGGGCTGGTTGAGGATCATGCCGAACTCCCTTTCTCCACGTAGAACCGAAGCACATGCATGAAGTCCTGGGCGTTGGTCACCACCCCGTATGCCTGGTGGGTGCCCCGGTCCTTGAGCTTGTTCACTACGAATTCGGTCTGGTCGACGCAGATGGTCATGAGGGGCGTCGGCATCCCCTCGTAATGCGTGTGATACGCGGGCAGCATGTTGCCCACGGCGATCGCGTGCAGCGCCGTGGCGATCAGGATGGCCCCCGTGGCCTTCACGGTGTGCTCCCGCATCGCGTCCTGCGCGGCGAGGCTGTCGCTCAGCACACCGGGAAGCGGGCCATCGTCGCGGATCGAGCCGGCCAGGACATACGGAATCCGGTGGGTCACCAGCGCGTGCATGATCCCACCCCGGATCAGCCCCTGCTCCACTGCGGCCTCGATCGAGCCGGCCGCCCGCACCTGGTTGATGGCCCGCATGTGCAGGCCGTGCCCGCCGTCGGTCGGGCGACCGGTGTTCGTCATCCCCAGGGTTGTGCCGAAGATCGCGGCTTCGATATCGTGTACCGCAACGGCATTGCCGGCCAGCACCGCCTGAACGAAGCCCTCGCGGATGAACCACTCGAAGTCGCCCCGCGCCCGGCTGTGCACCAGCGCCGGCCCCGCGACCCAGATGAGCGACCCCCCCAGCCTCTTTTCCTCGATCAGGCGAGCCGCCAGCTCTTCGTAGTTGACCGGACGCTCGCGGCTGACTTCGGAGGACATGAACCGGAATTCATTGGCGCTGCGCGCGCCGCCCAGGAACCCTTCGGCGTGCACGTAGATGCCATCCGTCCCGTCCTCGGCCAGGCCCATCGCGACCTGCTCGCCCTGCTTGAGCCGTCGCGGCTCGATCACTTCGAGCGCCGTCCCCATTCGCCGGATGACACAGTCCATACGGGGGCGAGCAGGCAACAGCCAGTTCCCGCCGATCCTCACGTAGGTCGGCAGATTCGAGGTGGAGAAGAAGCCATCGGGCAGGACCCCGTCGGCGGGGACCGGGGCGAATCGCGCATCCGGCGAGTCCACCAGGGGAGGTGATCTAAAGTCCGGTGGGCGATAGTTTTGCGGGACCATGTCGAGGCGCAATCTAGACCCCGGCAGAGGCTGATTCAAGCCGAGGGATGGGTGGGTGATATGACCCTCGATTGGTTGAGATCACCCAGCCGACCTGCGACCACGGCGTGGCACCGGTTGGCCGCTTCAGTGTAAGAACATGCGGCCGATGCGTATCGGACGAAACCGGAATCCGAGGGCGAGCGGCACGGGGTGTGCCAAAGACAACGAGTTTCCCCACAACCAACATCTTCATCTTCCCTGGACCACGAATGCGGATCCTTTCATTGTTGGTACTCTCCGCGGCGATCCCTGCTTCGCTCCTCGGCCAGGAGCCTCAAGCCCGTGACACCACCCGACGGGACTCCGCCAGGGTCACGCTGCCGCAGATCACGGTGACCGTGACTCGCACACCCGAGAAGGTGCTGCGCGTGCCCGCGGCCATCAGCGTGGTTGACCGGCGGGACATCCAGGGTGCCCAGGCCACCCTCGGCCTGGACGAAGCGCTGAACAACCTCCCGGGAGTGTACGTCGCCAACCGCTACAACTATTCCCTCGACCAGCGACTCTCGATCCGCGGCTTCGGCAGCCGCGCCAACTTCGGCGTACGCGGGGTGAAGGTGCTGCTCGACGGCGTTCCGCAGACCCTGCCCGACGGGCAGAGCCAGCTCACCAACGTCGATTTCGGCAACCTGCGCACCATCGAGGTGCTGCGCGGAGCCAGCTCATCGCTCTACGGCAACGCCTCGGGAGGCGTGCTCTCGCTCAGTTCCGAGCGGGCGGGGGCGGGCCCATTCGCCCAGTCCGTGCGGGTGGAGGGCGGCTCGTTCGGGCTGTTCAAGATCGCGGGCCGAACCACCGGGCGGAGCGGGCCCGCGAGCGGCGTCCTCTCGCTCTCCCGGACCCAGGTGGACGGGTTCCGGCAGAACAGCGCGACGGAGTTCACCCAGCTGTCGCTGGGCGGCAACTACCTGGTCGGCGGCAGCACCGACCTGGGCATCCGGTTCTCCTATACCGACGCGCCCAAGGCCGAGAACCCCGGCGCCCTGACCAGGGCCGAAGTACAGGCGAATCCCGATTCCGCGGGCGTGAACAACCTGCTGCGCAAGGCGGACAAGGACGTCTCGCAGGGTCAGCTGGCGCTCACCGCAACCCACTTTACCGGCCGCGGCCGGGTCGATGTGGCCGTGTTCGGGCTGCTGCGTAACCTCGACAACCCGCTCGCAACTCCTCCTCCCCAGGGAACCGGAGCGGCCATCGGCACCTTCGTGCGGATCGACCGCCAGGTGTACGGCGTCCGGCTGGCGACCGAGCAGCGACTCGGCGGCGCGGGGCGCGCGCCGTCCCTGACGGCGGGCATCGACGTGCAGCGCATGCGGGATGACCGGGAGAACTGGCGCGACTCCGTCGGGATCCGTGACACGCTGTTCATCAACCAGCGGGAGCAGGTGACGGAGATCGGGCCGTTCGCCCAGCTGCACTGGAACGCCACCGATGCCCTCGCGGTGAGCGTCGGGGGCAGGTACGACGCCGTCAAGTTCGACGTGGCCGATCACTTCCTCGGCGACGGCGCCGACAACAGCGGCAAGCGCACGATGTCCTCGTTCTCGGGGAACGCGGGTGTGAGTTTCGTGAAGGACCTCCGTCTCAGCCCCTACGCCAATGTGTCGACCTCGTTCGAGACCCCGACCACCACAGAGCTGGTCAACCAGCAGGCCAACGTGGGCGGCTTCAACGAGAACCTCGACCCGCAGCGAGCGGTCAACTATGAGCTCGGCGCCCGGGGCGTGGTAGGGCCGGTGACGTACAGCGTCGCGGGCTTCCTGGGGCGAATCAGGAACGCGATCGTCCCGTTCACCGAGCTCACCGGCCGGAGCCTGTTCACCAACGCCGGCCGCCTCAAGAACGATGGCATCGAACTCGGGTTGAGCGCGCAGGTCGACCGGCAGCTGACGGTGTTCGGCAACTGGACCTACTCCAACTACCGCTTTGACCGCTACCGGGTGCAGCGGCTGGTCGGCACGACCCCCGTGGTCGACACCCTCGATGGCAAGCGGCTGGCGGGCGTCCCCAAGGCATTCATCCGGCTCGGGCTCAGAGCGGGACCGGTCCGCGGATTCTCGCTGGACCTGGACCACACGATCTCCTCGTCGGTCTTCGCCGATGACGCCAACAGCGTCTACGTGGCGGGCTGGGGGAAGCGGGCACCCAACGATCTGAAGGGTGTGGGGAGCGGGGTCACCAACGCGCGCATCAGCTGGCAGGGTGCGAGCGGCGGCGCCTGGATCCGTCCCTTCCTCGGGGTGAACAATCTCTGGGACCGGAGCTACGTGGGTTCCCTCACCATCAACGGTACGTTCTCCCGCGTGTTCGAGCCCGCGCC
>Ga0153915_10005740_pt1 | contig 11561 bp, 7 predicted proteins | sample Opewatmetagenome_2_FD_107003 | JGI IMG/M metagenome (GOLD analysis project Ga0153915, IMG submission 107003) | Freshwater wetland microbial communities from Ohio, USA - Open water 3 Core 3 Depth 3 metaG | ecosystem: Environmental > Aquatic > Freshwater > Wetlands | place: USA: Ohio, Lake Erie...
CGTCGACGGCGGCCGCGAGAGGCTGCGCGCCGCTCGGGGGCGTTTTTAGGACGAGCAGATTTTCCGCAGGGCGGATGTCGAGAAGAAATTCGCCGAGCGCGCGTGCGAGTGGAGGGAGCGGCGTGGACTCTTCAGGCAAGGCCGACGCTTGCTTGTAACCTTCGTGCGTTTTGACCAGGCGGAGTTCCTGGATGTCGCGGGAGAGAGTCGCCTGAGTGACGCGGAGTTTCTGGGCCGCCAGACGGCGGCGCAGCTCTTCCTGATTGGCGATGCACTGGTCGGAGACCAGGCGGAGAATCTGGCCGTGGCGAAATGTTTTGTGCGTGCTCATTTTGTGCCCGCTCGGCGAGCCTGTGTATTTTTATACATGCGGGTGCATACTCATGTCAACGGAATTTCGCAACTTTTTTTCGCCCCGCAGCCGTTCAATAGCGCGGGACACGAGGTGAGCGAATCATGTAAGATGCGCATCAGCGGCGCGAAGCGGACTGCATTTTTCGCGCCGCTGATGTAACGTATCGTGCAGCAGCCTGGGCTCCATGGGAACGCCTTGCCAAATTGCGGGATGCAAGAACGACGCGCCGCCGACACTCGCCGAACAGCGGCTGTGCGTGCTGCACTTCACGCTGGCGCTGGAAACCAGCTGCGGGGAGATGCGCCGGGAGACGGCGCTGGGCAACGCACCGCAGGAACGGCAGCGGGAAATCATGAAGTTCATCACCGAGAACGGAGAGCGTCTGGCACGCGTGGCCACCAGCGGCCTGCATCTGACGGATGACCTGAAAGCAAGAATCCTGAGCACGTTTCTGACGCTGATGAACCTGCGGGAAAACCTCGACCGGGCGAACATGCGGAGTTCCTTCGGGCGCTCGGGGCACCCTCCTCGTTGACGGCCAATTCCTGAAATGGAAGAGAAGCGAAGGTTCAGGCGCCCAGATAGCGCGCGTAGAGGGAGCGCGCCACGGCGGGGTCCCTGGTGCCTTTGAGGATGGCGCGACCATCGGCAAAGACCGTCATCTCGTACGGGGCCACGCGAAAACGAAGCAGAAAATCATTCTGGCGCACATCATCGACGATGGGCTTCAAGCGAGTTCCCAGAGCGGTGAGATCGAGGGTGCGGGTGCGTTCGTGAATCTGCACGGAATCACGGCCGCACATGGTGATGTGCGGCTGGGCTTCGCCTTCTAGATAAGTGAAATCGCGCTTTGCGCAAGCGCGGCAAGCGGGCTGGCGCGCCACGCGAATGGATTGCATGTGCCCGCTCCAGACGTCGCAGGAGATCAATCGATCATGGAGAGCCCCGATGCGGCCGGCGAGCAGCTTCAATGCTTCGGCGGCTTCCAGCGAGGCGATCAGGTTGACGATCGGGCCGAGCACCCCGATGGTATCGCAGGTTTCCTCGAGGCCTTGGGGAGAGTTGCCGGTCTCGAGCAGGCAGGCGAGGCAGGGCGTGAGACCGGGGCGAATGGTCATGGTCAGGCCGTAACTGGCGACGGCCGCAGCATAGATCCAGGGCAGGCCCGACTTCACCGCAAAATCATTGATTAAGAAGCGCGTTTCGAAGTTGTCGGTTCCATCAAGAAGAAGCTGCACTCCGCCGAGCAAATCCTCAGCATTTTTCGGGCTTAGGTCGGCGACGACGCCCTCAACAGCGACGCTGGAATTGATGGAAAGCAGTTTGCGCTCCGCCGCAACGGCCTTGGGGAGCGCTTGAGCGGCATCGGATTCGTCAAAGAGTGTCTGACGCTGCAAATTCGAAGGCTCGACGAAATCGCGGTCGATGATTCGAATGTAACCAACGCCGGCGCGAACGAGGAGGTTTGCCGCGGCCGCGCCGATGGCTCCGCAGCCGATAATCACCACGCGGGAGGCGAGCAGGCGTCGCTGGCCTTCCGGGCCGATCCCGGCGAAAAGCATCTGGCGTGAGTATTTATCCTGGAGAGAATCGTTCACGAAGAGTGCGGCCCCGGCAGTCCCTGCGGACCAGCCTGCAAAGTAACATGATAGCGCCAAAGGGCGGAGGAGAGGCAACGTCGCTGTGCTACGCTTCGTCTGAGCGAATAGAAGCATGAAATTGAGCTGGGCCAATCGATGGCGAGGGATTGTCGCGCTCGCGCTCCTGACAGGAGCCTGGCCGGCGCGCGCGCAGGCGCCGCAACAGACGTACCCAAGCCGTCCTGCGGAGGAACAACCGGCGGTCGTGGCCATCCGCATTGTAAGAGAAGATGGCCAGGTTCTTTCCGAAGCGCCGTCCGGAATCGCGCTGGAAACCGGCAAAGCGCTGGACCGGGGAAAACTTGCGGAAAGTCTGCGGGCGCTCTATCGAACAGGCGATTACGCCGATATCCGCGCGATTGTGACGCCGGTACCGGAGGGTGTGCGGCTGGATTTCGTGGTGCGGGAAAATCTGTTTTTCAATCAGGTGCGCATTGAAGGTCTGATCGCACCTCCCAGCGACGCTTCAGCGGCGGCGGCGATGCAGCTCGCTTTGGGACAGACCTACCGGCAGACCGCGGTCAACGAGGCGCTTGGGCGATTGCGTGAGACCCTGCGCGAGGAAGGCTTGTATCAGGCGGAACTCTCCGCAGAGACAGTGCCGCACGCGGAAACGCATCAGATGGACATTGTAGTGCACATAAAACCCGGGCCACGCGCGCGCGTCGGAAGCATCGACCTGAAAAATCAGACGGCCTATCGTGATGCGGACATTCTTTCGCGATTGAAGATGAAAGCTGGCCGTCAGCTCACCTCCGCCCGGCTGCAGCGCGGGACGGAACGCATCCGCAAATTCCTGGTCAAGAAAGGACATCTGAGCGGGCGAGTTGCCGTGCACCGGGGCGATTATGATGCCGGAAAAAATGTGGTTCCGATCAATCTGGAGGTGACGGAAGGCCCGCGTGTGCAGGTGAACGTGACCGGCGCAAAGTTCTCCGCGGGAGAGCTCAAGAAATTGCTGCCGATTTATCAGGAAGGCGCAGTGGATGCGGACCTTCTGGAAGAGGGCAAGAAGAATATTCGCGAGCGCCTGGAGCGCGATGGATATTTTGATGCTCAGGTCGACTACAAGATCGAAACGCGCGAGGTGAAAGCCAGCAGAGGCGGCTGGCGCGGCACGGAAGAGTTGATCACCTACACGGTTGAGCGGAGCGAGCGGCACAAGCTGGTCGGGATCGAGATCAAAGGCAACCGGTACTTCGACACGGAATTGTTGGAGGGGCGCCTGCAAGTTTTCGGCGGGGCCTTCGGGTCGCCGGGACGCTTCAGCCGGCGGCTGGTCGAATCCGATGCGCAATCGATGCTCAACCTTTATCAAGCGAACGGCTTCCTCGACGCCAAAGTCGGGCATCAGGTCGAAGACAATTACAAGGGCAAAGAAGGCGATTTGTTCATTCGTTTTACGGTGCAGGAGGGAAAGCAGACGCGGGTTGCATCCCTTTCGATCGAGGGAATTCACGCGTTTAAAGAAGAGGAGCTCCTTGGCGTGATCGGGTCCACGCCCGGGCAGCCCTACTCCGATTTCAGCGTGACCACCGACCGCGACAACATTCTGGCAATGTATTTTAACGAAGGATTTCCCGAAGCCAGCTTTGCGGCATCTGCGGAGCGTGTCCCGGCAGCCGCGGCGGCGCACAATGGAAAGAAAGAGGAGAAGGAAAAGGAGGCCAACAGCGCGATCGAGCAAGCAGAAGCGGTTCGGCTGGTGTACCGCATCCAGGAAGGACCGCAAACGCGCGTGCGGCGAATTCTGATCAGCGGCTACGAGCACACGCGACCGGGAGTGATCCGCCGGGAAGTGCACATTAAGGTGAACGAGCCGCTGCGCGAAGGCGACGTCGTGGAATCGCAGAGACGCTTGTACAACCTCGGGATATTCAATCGCGTGACGATAGAACGGCAAAATCCAAACGGAACAAATCCGGAGAAAGACATCGCGGTTCTCGTCGAGGAAGCCAAGCGCTATACGGTGGCGTACGGCGGCGGATTCGAAGTGCAGCGGCTGGCCAGCACCACGAACCCCACGGGAGGGCAGATCCAGGCAGCCCCGCGCGGGATTCTGGAGGTGAGCAAGCTCAATCTTACGGGGCGCGCGGACACGCTCTCCCTCAAACTACGGGGCAGCACGTTGCAGGGACGCGCGCTGCTGAGCTATTCGGCGCCGAACACATTTGCGGATCCCCACTTGAGCTTTCAGGCGACGGCGTTTGCAGAAAAAACGCGCGACATCAATACCTTCACGAAACAACGTTACGAAGGCTCAGTACAATTGACCGACCAGTTGACACCGTTGACGACGCTGCTGTACCGGTATGCGTTCCGGCAGGTGCGGGTCACGAATCTGAAAATCCTCAGCCAGGAGATTCCGCTCTTCAACCAGCCCACGCTGGTCTCCCAATTCGGCGTAACGTGGTTCCGCGACTCACGAAACAATCCCGCGGACGCCTCCAAAGGCAGTTTTAACAGCGCGGACTTCAGCGATGCCGATACCAACCTGGGTTCCAGCGCCAGCTTCCTGCGCTTTTTCCTTCAAAACTCCACGTATCATCCCATCAAGCGGCGATTCAGTTTCGCGCGTTCCACGCGCCTGGGGTTTCTGGTTCCTTACCGGGACACGGTTTCCCTGAGTTTCCCCGCTCCGGCGCCCGGGCAGTGCCTTCCTGGCGCAACGACTTCCGGGCCGACCCCGACAATCATTCCTTTGCCGGAGCGTTTCTTTGCCGGTGGCGGCACGTCGTTGCGAGGGTTTGCGCTCAATCAAGCGGGGCCTCGCGATACCTGCACCGGTTTCCCGGTTGGCGGCCAGGCCATGCTGGTGTTCAACCAGGAATTTCGTTTCCCGATGCGGCTCCCGTTTCTAGGCACGTCGCTTGGCGGCACACTTTTCTATGACGGCGGAAACGTGTACAGCCGGTTGAACCGTATCTCTTTCCGCGCGACGCTTCCGAAACCCACATTCGCGCTGCAAAATCCCGCGCAGCCGCAGGGCCCGACAAATGTTCCGGTCTGCATCACGAACTGCACGAACGAATTGAATTATTTCGCGCACACCGTCGGTTTGGGCGTGAGATATAAGACGCCGGTGGGGCCCATCCGCGTCGATTTCGGCTATCAGCTCAATCGCCCGTCATTTGTGATTCCAATTCCGTGCCCGAAGAGTGCAACCAACTGCGAGATTGGCTCGCTGGGCCAGCAAGGCACGCGGCTGCCTGGTTTTCAAATCTTTTTCAATCTGGGGACGAGCTTCTAATGCGCGGGCTTGCCATGCTCGCACTTTCGGCCGCGCTGATGGTGGCGGCCGCCGCGGGGCCGCTGGCATCCCAGGAAATCGTGGACCGTATTGTCGTGCGAGTCGAAAATGACGTCATTTTATCGAGTGATATCCGGGCGCTCAGCCGTTATCAACAATTCGTCGACGGGAAATCGGAAGGCGATGCCCAGATTCTCGACCGTTTGATTGATCAATGGATCGTGCGGACGGAAATGGACGTGGCTCACTTCCCGCATCCTTCCGAGGCCGAAATCGAACGGAGCCTGAGCCGGCTCAAAAAATCGTTCGCTTCTGAGGAAGAGTACGAAGCAAGAAAGAAACAGTGCAGCTTGAGTGACGCGGAATTGCGGGCCATGGCGGCTTTGCAGCTGTACATGAGCAACTATCTTGATTCGCGATTTCGCCCCGCGGTGCAAATCGATTCAAAAGCGATTGAAGATTTCTATCAAGATGCGGTGGTGGCTGCCGCCAAAGCGCGCGGGCAGGAGCCGCCCACCCTGGAGGCTGCGCGCGACTCGATCGAGGAAGCCCTGGTGCAGCGGGGAATCAATGAGCAGGCAGATGTGTGGCTGAAGGAGAGCAGGGCGCGCCTGCACATCGAGAAGCTCCTCGATGAGGACAAGAAATGACGCGCGAGACGCGAAGCCGGAAGTGGCGCTGGCTGCGGCACGTCGCCTGGGTGCTCGGCGCGAAGGTTGTCCTGATCGCCGCGGGCTTGATGATTTTTTTCGGAAGCGGGGCGGGCAATCCGCTGCTCCGGCGGCTGATCGTGAGCCGTCTGGAATTGATGACCGGCGGGAAAGCCGAGTTGCGTTCGATTTCGGTCCAATGGCTCGCGATGCGCGCGACCCTGAAGGGGTTAGTGATTCACGGAACGGAACTCGCCGGCACAGAACCGCTTTTTACCGCGGAAGAAGTGCAGGCCGGCTTGCGTATCAATTCCATCTGGGGCCGCAGGATTTCGTTGAACGAGCTGGTGGTCCAGCAGCCCCACGTGCACATCCGCGTCGAGAAGAATGGCGCGACGAATGTGCCCGTGCCACCGCGTCCAGTTTCCGCGAATAAATCTGTGCGTGACACGCTATTTGATTTGCACATCAGGCGCCTACTCATCGCCGATGGATGGGTTCTCTACAACGATGTGAAGACCCCGCTCACGGTGCATGGAGGCGACCTGCGGTTTGGGCTGGATGCCGGCGGCACGGCGGAACACCCGTTGTATCTCGGCAACGTGGAGTGGCAGACGGTGCAGTTCACACCGAAGCGTTATGTGCCGCTGCCCGTAGGTGTATCCGCGAAGTTCACGCTGTGGCGCGATGGTTTCGCGCTGGAACAAGGTGTACTTAGCGCCGGGCGCTCGCATCTGGATGCGCAAGCGGAGATGAACAGTTTCGCCAACCCGCAGTGGACTTTCCGTTATCGCGGCTGGGTGGACTTGCTGGATTTTCGCGAAACCTTGCGCCAACCGCTGGTTCCGGCGGGGCGGGTTGATCTGCGGGGAGAAGGCCAGTTCGCCGGCGGCCAGTTCAAGGGCAGCGGAAGTTATTCCGGACAGGACATCGCGCTGCCCTACGAGATCTTTCATGCCACCGGCCTCACCAGCAGAGGTAGCTATCGAATCGACAATACTGGCCTGGAGGTGCCGGATTTTTTTGCCGGCGCGTTTGGTGGCAGAGTCACCGGGCGCGTGACGATGCGTTTCGACGGGTTGAAATTCCGGGCCGACACGCACGTGGAAAACGTCAAGCTGGCAGCGGTCCTGCCGTCCGCAGAGCATCGGGGTTTTCCCATCGACGAATTGCACTGGGATGCCCGGATCACGGCAGATTCGGTGGAAACCTGGACGGGCCCATTCCAGCACTTTGAGATTTCCGCGAAGACCGTGTGGGAGACTCCCGAACAATTGGCTGCGCACCATCAGCCGGTGACGGCTGCCTGGAAGTTCCGCTACCGCTTCGATCCGAAAGATCTTTCGATCGACTGGGGAGAATTCGAAACGCCGTCTTCGCGGGGGAACATTGAAGGCACTCTGGCTCCGCGCAACTCCATGATAAGCGTCCGGTTTGAGACCGGAGCTCTGGAAACCTACAAGGATTTCATTGACGGCCTGCGCGGGGCTGCTCCAGGTTCCGCGGAGGCTGCGAAACCAATTTCGGGAAGCGCGCGATGGGATGGCAAGATCGTGGGCCCCTCCGGCGGCCCCACTTTTCAAGGGCACGTGCGCGGGGAGCGCGTGCGTTACGACGGCGTCTTCTTGGATTTTCTCGAAGGCGATCTGAGTTATTCGCCTTCGGAGCTGGCCCTGGAGCGGGGGCACGCGCGCAGCGGAGTAATGGAAACAAATATCGAAGGAAAACTTTCCCTGACCAAATGGAATTTCCTGCCGGAGAACGACTGGACGGCCGAAATAAATCTCGAAAAAGTGCCGGCCGAGAGCCTGGAACAGTTGCTCGGAATGCCGTTCCCGGTGAAGGGCTCATTGACGGGGCAATTTCACGGGCGCGGCACGCGGGAAGAACCCAGCGTCACGGGGCTTTTCGATCTAGCCGAAGGAAATGCCTACGGGCTTTCCTTCAATCGTCTCCGCGGCCAGCTGAATATCTTGCCCGGTGAAGTACGCATCGCCAATGCCGAGCTGCGCATCTTCCCGCCGGGAAAAGAGAATGGGCGCGGCGCGGGAATTATCACCGGTTCGGCCGGTTACCGCTACGCGGATCAAACGATTTCCGCAGATCTCGCCGGCGCCGCTCTGCCGCTGGAGCAATTCGAAAAATTGCAGACGCCGCGCCTGCCCGTGGGGGGGCAAGTGAGTTTCCGGCTGAAGGCCAATGGTCCGGTCCGGGCGCCGCTGGGCGAGGGGACATTTCGCGTCGTTGACCTCCGAATTGGTCAGGTCGTTGTTGGCAGCTTCGATGGAAATTTGACATCCGACGGGAACGCGGCGCATCTCGAATTGGGCTCGGCCATGACCACGGGAGCGATCTCCGGCGGTTACACACTCGGACTTGCCGATCCCTATCCGTTGAGCGGCAAAGTTTCCATCAAGAACATGGACCTGGACCCCTTCCTGCTCACGGCCTTCCATCTGGATAGATTCGACGGCCATGCGAATGCCGACGGTGATATCGCGGTGAATGGCTCGCTGAAGCAGCCGCAGAGCATCGTCGTGGATGCGAACTTCTCGCGGCTGGCGATGAATTACGCGAATGTGCGCCTGGAAAACTCTGGTCCGGTCCGTCTCCGCTCGACGAAGGACAGCCTGGAGATTGAACCCGTCACACTGCGTGGAGCGGACACCAATCTGCAGGTTGCAGGTTCGGTGCAGTTCGCCGGACACCGCGCGATCGGATTGCGCCTCAATGGTGCATTGGATCTGCGGCTGATCAGCGGTTTTGTGCCTGATCTTGAAGCGCGCGGCCCGGCACAAATCAATGCTTCTTTCGAAGGCACGCTGGACAGGCCGCGCATCACCGGCCGCGTGCACATCGAGAATGCTTCCGCGCGCGCCGTGGATTTCCCCACGGGTCTAAGTGCGATCCAGGGCGATCTGGTCTTCGATGCGACGCGGCTGTACTTCGAAAATATCAGCGCGGAGTCCGGCGGCGGCACGCTGCGCATCTCCGGCAGCGTGAATTACGCAGAGCGCCCGCTCCGCTACGACATGAGCGTACGCACGGACCGCGTGCGCATCCGTTATCCGGAGGGCATGAGCTGGCTGATCGGCGGATCGCTGAGATTGACCGGCACGCCAACAGCGGGCGTGCTTTCCGGACGCGTGATGATCGAGCGCGTCACACTGACTCGGGGACTGGAAGTCGCGGGCGTGCTGGTCTCCATGAAAGAAGGGATCAGCGGTCCCTCGACCAGTTCTTCCTACTTGCGCAACCTGCAATTCGACGTCGAGGCCCTTTCGACACCCGATGCGCGGATGGAATGGCCCGGGGCAGAATTGCAGGCGGAGGCGAATCTCCGCGTGCGGGGAACCTGGGAGCATCCGATTCTCCTCGGACATATCCATATCCTGTCGGGTGATTTGTATTTCGCGGGCAATCGTTACCGCGTTTCGCGCGGCGATTTGAACTTCGCAAATCCGTTCCGGCTTGATCCGGTTCTGAATGTGGAAGCTACGACGACGATTCAGCAGTATGAAATCACGCTGAATTTCAACGGCCCCGCCAGCAAGCTCACGCTGGCGTACCGCTCGGATCCGCCCCTTCCCGCGAACGACATTGTCACGCTGCTGGCGCTGGGGCAGACGAGTTCGGAGGCCACCGCCCGCAGCGGCGGAACCGCGCAGAGCGGAACCGCGGGCGCTTCGGCAATCCTCTCGGAAGCGATCTCCAGCCAGCTGGGCGGGCGGCTCGAACGGCTCTTCGGCATCACGCGCTTTCGCGTGGATCCCGGGCTTGCGGGCGTAGGTTCAACCGGCTCGGAACAGAACGCCGCGGCGCGTGTAACTGTCGAGCAGCAGATCACGCGCAATCTCACCATCACTTACGTTTCGAACGTCAGCTCGACGCAGCAGCAGGTGATTCAAGTGGAATACAACGTGGACCGCAACGTATCGATTGTGGGCTTGCGCGATCAGAACGGCACATTCGGTATCGATATAAAAATCAAAAAGCGCTTCCCGTAAACAGGAAGCGCTTCCTGGATTGCCATTTGTTTTATTGTGGATCTTGCCGTTCGGCAGCCTGTTGCTGTGCCTGCCGTCCGCGGCGCTGCTGCCAGCGGCCCTGACCCTGGCCATTTCCCAGCCGGGCGGACTGCCCCATTTCCGTATTTTCCTGCTTCACTTCCAGCAGCGCATCTTTGGCGGCTTTGGTACTCGCCGCGCGGGTCGCGGCCTGAATTTCACGGCTGATCTTGGGCATCTCCGCGGCGACTTTCTGGCCCAGCGGCGAACCATAAAACTGCAATAGGCCCTTGATGTCGTCTTCCGTGAAGTGCTGGTCGTAAATTCCGACGAGTTGCTCGGTGACCTGATCGACGTCGAATTTCTTCTGGTAACTGGCGGCGAAGGCATTCACAAAGGCCTGGCCTTTCTCATTATTGGGCACGGTGGCGAGGAGTTTTTCCCGGGATTGTTCGATGGCGTTGCTTGCGCCGTCCTGCACGATGTCGCGCGCACCCACAAGTTCCATCAACGAACGGATGTCGGATTCTTTCGCGGCATCAATCGAGGAATTCGTCTGCGCAGAAGCAGCGTCCTCCTGCGCGGGGGCCGCGCTTTGCTTCGCCGCTTGCACGGAGTTCTGCGATGCACCTTGAATCACCATGAAAAAAGTGCCGACGTAAATGATAACCAGCGCCAGGACCGCTTTCATAACTGCCTCCGTGGCCGCTACTTTCGAGTTCGCGCCACGAATTCAATTTTAGGAACATCCATAGAGTGCCGAAACTGGCTTGCGGGACAGTCGTGCCGCGTCGTTCACTGTCCCGTTGTTCAGGTCTGAAAAACTATGCAAAGGAACTTGATCGAAAAGGGATGGAATCGGGTACCTTCAGGGCCGAATTTCGATCCGTGTACCGTCCGGCACGGCGCGCCAGATTTGTTCCATCTCCGCATCGGTCGTCGCTATACAGCCGTCTGTCCAGTCCACAAAACGATGAAATCTTCCAATCCACCCGAGGCCATTTTGCAGACCATGGATCATAATGTCGCCGCCCGGCTGCACACCTTCGCGGCGGGCGTTCTCAGTATCCCGGGCGTTGGGATAGGAAACGTGAAGAGAAAGATGAAATCGACTTTGCGGGTTCCGCCAGTTGACGATGTACTCTCCTTCAGGAGTCCGGTGATCGCCTGCTCGAGACTTTGGTCCCAGCGGATTCCGACCGATCGACACCTTGTAGGTTTTGAGGGGAATACCGTTGCGCAGCAAAGTCATCTTATGTTCGCTCTTGAGCACGACCACTTTGTCCGCAATTGCGGTAGGCGCCGCTCCGGGGGGAGAAAGAGCATAGATCGCAGCAACAAGCAACAAGCCGCCGGCAATCAATAGAAGTCTCAGATACCTGGCATTCCTTTTCATTGTTCAGAGCGTCCGCGTGCCCAACGATTCTAAAGCATGCTGCACTTCGATTCGAGTTAGGAATGAAGATGACAGTCTGTTAGGATGCCGCGCGATGAGCGATCCACCGATCGAACGTCCCTCGGCGGGCAGCAGTCCTGCGGACGCCATGATTGAGCGGGAGGCAGGTTTGAAGCACAATCTGACCCCCGCCCAGCTTGCCATGATCGGCCTCGGCAGCAGCATTGGAACTGGCCTCTTCCTGGGTAGCGCTATCTCTGTAA
>Ga0153915_10005741_pt1 | contig 11561 bp, 7 predicted proteins | sample Opewatmetagenome_2_FD_107003 | JGI IMG/M metagenome (GOLD analysis project Ga0153915, IMG submission 107003) | Freshwater wetland microbial communities from Ohio, USA - Open water 3 Core 3 Depth 3 metaG | ecosystem: Environmental > Aquatic > Freshwater > Wetlands | place: USA: Ohio, Lake Erie...
CCCAGAGGTAACTCATCGGGATTCTTCACGAGCCGGGTCAGGAATCTGGGGACGATCACCAAAACCACTTTCCCTTCGCCACTCCTCGCAAAAGCACAGAGATGTTCCTTTAGATCTCCTTCCCCCGACAGTGGAAGATACGTCCCGTCGGCAAACAGTTGACGATTTTCTCTCCTGTAATTGAGGGATCTGAAGGTCACGTAAAGCTTTATGGCGCCGTCAGGCCATTCCTGAAGGAGTCCCCTGGCAAATCCTGGAAGATCTGACGCACGGGCGGACATTTTTTCCTTCAGAGCCTTTAACATTTCCTTCCGGATATCGAAGTCAATGGGTCTTCGATTATCGGGGTCCACTAGGCTGAAGTCCCAGATCTCGGTTCCCTGGTAGAAGTCAGGAACCCCCGGCGAGGTAATCTTGAGAAGGGTCTGGGAAAGAGAATTTAACATTCCAAAATACGAGACCCTCTTTACGAAGGGCTCAAAATCCTTGAGGAAAGGATTCCCCCAGGGACGTGACAAGCTGGCGTCGATAAATCTTAAGAGAGCGTCTTCATAGGATAAATTCGGACTAATCCAGCTCGTGTTGACCTTGGCCTCCCTGATCGCCTTCAACATATAGTTTTTTATCCTTTCCACCAACATTTTGTAATTAGTGTCGCGAAGGGGACGAAGAGGCCACATCCCCACCAGCGTCTGGTAGAGCAGATATTCTTCATTGCGGTCGGGCACCGGCTGGCCCTCGACGACGGGCTTCCTCTTCTTGCTGACTCTGCTCCACTTCACGAGAAACCGTCTCCAATCATCTGGGATCTCCGAGAGGACATTCAATCTTGCGCGGACATCCTCGCTCCGCTTTGTGTCGTGAGTTGATGTGACGACCAAGCCATGCGGCCAGAGCTTGGCTCTTTCTATGTTTTGTCCGTGGAAGGCATCGAGGGCTGTGCCAAACCTCTCCGGGTTTCCGCCCACTTCGTTGAGTGAGACAAACCGGTTATAAACGTAGAAAACAGTGTCTTCCAGACCCTTTGCCATCACTGGCCCGGTCACTTGCTGGAATTTCATGACAAAGTCGAGCCATTCCGTTTTATCCGGCTCGCTCAAATCGTCGGGACATTTGAGAAGCAGCACGTCCTGTAAGAAATCGAAGGTCGTGGCGCTGACCACCGGATTCTTCCGTTTTGCTCTCGCCACGGCCTGTTCGATGTAGCGCTGGTCTCTCTCAATCACTCCGAAAGAATTGACATAAGTTCGATACACGGGAAAACAGGCGATGGTTTCAACGACCGCTGCCGTGAGACTATTCAGCGTAAAGTCCCTGGTATGCCTGTCTTTTTCCGAGATGCGGTCGAGAAAATGACCCAGCGCATTCACCTCGCTCGACATCGTGGTGACCATGATCAACTTCTTCTTTTCGTAAACCAGATCCTGATAATTCAGTTTTAAGCCTACGAATCGGCTGTAGATCTCATCGAACTTTTTTGCATTTTCCATGTCGACGAAGATTCCGTTCAACGGAGTCATAAAGGCATAGCCGATGATGCCGGAAATAGGCCAGTCTTCGGGAATTCGCTCGCTCTTCATCAAAATTTTCTCACCGACGATATAAAAGGGCGTCCTGAGAGGCGAGGCGAAATTTTTAAGCAGTTCTTCATCGTAGAGCCGCTTTATTTCTTCCTCCGGAACAGATTCTCCTAAAAAGGGAGAGGCACGGAGACAGAATTGAATGAAACAGCTCTTCTGCAATCGGTAAAAGTATTCGACAGGGTTGTAGAGCCCATCCGGATGGTCAACCCTTAATCCCGTGACGTCTCCTTCTCTGATCAGTCTGAAGGCGAACTGATGCGCTTCTCTGAAGACCTTGGGATTCTCGATGCGTACGGCGGCCAGTTCGTTGATGTCAAAAAAGCGTCTGTAGTTAATCTCCTCGGTCGCGACACGCCAATGCGAGAGTCGATATACCTGGTCGTTCAGGAGTTCGTCAAGAAGGTTAAGGCTTCTCGGCTGATTCTTTTGCCCGTTCAATATCAGGATATTTGTCCCGATAAAGGATCGAATCGGTTCACTCTCATGATAGAGGTTCAAGAGTCTTCTTTTGATGACTTCTTTTTCTCTCTGCCTCTCCAGGACCTTGTCAATCTCTCTTTCGGTACGAAGGGGGAGATGGTTGAGTGCGGTGACGATGCTCAGGAGTTCCTGAAGGTGGGGGTGATCCTTGCCTGTCTCCTTCTCTAACTCATCGATGCCAAGTCTTAATATTCTATTGTAAGAGACCGGATCGAGCGGCAGCTTTCGACTACCGTAGCTGATGAAGAAGGCGCCTTCCTCAAAAGTCAGGTTCAACTCCTGATTCTCCAGGACCCGACCATATTGATCCCCGAGGATGGGAAGCAGCACCTTATCTTTAAGAGACACCTTCGCCGGATCCCAATCGATGTCGAAGAAATCGGCATAGGCAGAGCTGGGGCCGTTTTCAAGGACATCCATCCACCATCTGTTTTCATTTCCGGCAATGCTCATGTGATTGGGCACGATGTCCAGAATCTGACCCATTTCGTATTTTCTCAATTCTTTCATGAATTCACGATATTCTTCGTCTGTCCCAACCTCCGGATTGAGTTGATTGTGGTCGAGGACATCATACCCGTGGAGGCTACCCTGATTGGCCATAAAATAGGGCGAAGCGTAGCAATCAGAGATACCCAACTCATGGAGGTAAGAAATAATCGATTTGGCGTGGGAAAATTTAAATTGGTGATTGAACTGGAGCCTGTACGTCGCCATCGGTACCCTTAACGAGGCGGGGAAATTCTTGGCCGCCGTCTGAAACATCTCCCTTATCTTTTCTTCAGATACCGACAATGCTTGTTCCATAAATTGGCTCTACGTGTTCGCAGGAATCGCGATTTCTTTTCAGTCTATCTGGCGATAGAGGGCAAAGCTGTAGCCTTGCAAACTCATACGAACGCCTGATCCGTGCGATGGAATCGATTCCGGCAAAGAACTTCCTGGCCCCTCCCATTCGTTCGATGATGAATCGATCATTCGTTGCCAAATCCCCTTCTCCATGAGAAGCCTGGCCTCCGCAGGTTTTTCAAAGAAATTGAAAATGCCGCATACTCGGTCTTCTTTGTACCTTCGTCGCATCACAAGCAGGGGACCCTCTTTGCAGACCTCAACGTCCATCTTTTTTTTGCTTAAATGAGAGAGTGTTGGAATTTCCTTCCTATATTTCAGCATTGTTCGATAAAACTCAAAAAGAATCTTGTGATTTCCATGACGATGAAGATCGAGATGGATTTTAGAAAGGAGAAAGGTTTCTTCGCTTTGTGGATCCGGTATATCTCCTTGCGGCTGGAAGGCGGCAAATTCCTTCTGTCTCCCTATTCTCACCGCATCGACCAATGCCGGGTCCGTATGACTGACGAAATATCGGAAAGGTGCTTGCTCGCCGTACTCTTCCCCCATAAACAGGAGAGGAATATTGGCCGAGAGCAAAACCACTCCGGCTGCAAGTTTCAAAGCTTCAAAGGCTACCAAAGTGCTGAGCCTATCCCCTTTCATTCGGTTTCCAACCTGGTCATGATTCTGGGAGAAGACGACAAATTTAGTGGGGGGAAGGTGCTTCGACGAATTTCCATGTCGTCTCTTCCGAAAGGAAGAATATTGACCTGTGTAGACGAACCCTTCTCGAAGCGCTTTGACCATCTGATGAACGTCTCCAAAATCCTGATAATACCCATTGTGTTCTCTTGTCAGGAGAGTGTGGAGGGAGTGGTGAAAATCGTCATTCCATTGGGCATCCAGGCCGTATCCCCCCCTTCCTGGAGGGTTGATGACGCGAACATCGTTCAAATTACTCTCTGCAATCACCACGATGTGGCGGCCCAAATTCTTCGCCTGCCGTTGAACCTCCTCCTTGATATCAAACAGGATATGTCGTGCGCTGAAGTCAAAGATCCCATGAACGGCATCTATTCGGAGGCCGTCTATGTGATATTTCGTTATCCAGTAAAGGGTATTGTCGATGATAAACCTTCGAACCTCGCCGCTCTCCGGACCGTCGAAGTTGATGGCACGACCCCAAGGGGTTCTATAGCGTTTCGTGAAGTAAGGTCCGTAATCATTAAGATAATTTCCTTCAGGACCCAGGTGATTATAGACCACGTCGAGGATAACGGCTAAACCCTTCTGGTGGCAGGCATTGATCAGTTTCTTCAGCCCGCCTGGACCGCCGTAGCTATTTTGAGGTGCATACAGGTAGACTCCATCATATCCCCAGTTCCTCTCCCCTGAAAATTGGGCAACGGGCATTAACTCGACGGCTGTCACCCCGAGGTCTTTCCTGAGATAGTCCAAGTAAGGAATGACCGCTTCAAAAGTCCCCTCACGGGTAAACGTTCCGGTATGAATTTCATAGAGGATCATTTTCTCCAGAGGGATTCCTCTCCAATCTTGATCTTGCCATTTGAATTCTTCGGGATCGATCACCTCGGAGGGGCCATGGACTCCCTCGGGTTGGAACTGCGAGACGGGATCGGGCCTCAATTGATTTCCATTCAGAAGATAGAAATACCTCATTCTTGATTTGGCGCCCCCAAAAAAAGTAGTAAAGTACCCATTCCCCTCCGGGTCCATTAGGATTTCTTTGGATTCCTCTGCGACCACCAGTGAAATGGAAGTTACCGCTGGAGCCCAAACCCTGAATCGTACCCCTTCATCCGAAACGTTTGCTCCCAGCTCTAATGTCCATGGTTTTTTGGGCTTCTTCGATATCACGTTAAGAATATCTCTGCTCTTATACCCTAGTCTTAGAAGAAGAGCCGGTTTTGCCCACGAATCATGCCCAGCAGGCCAGCAACGATCAGGTATAATGCAACAATCAAGTTCAATAATCCGGGTACGCTGAGAATCAGTATACCAGCGATTAAGGAAAGCAGTGGTTGATGAATAGCGTGTAGTTTCACGGTGCCCCTCCCTTTTCTTTAGATCTTCTAAACACCGCGATTCGGAGTCCCGCCGGAAGGATTTGTTCGACGTTCATTTCTAGACCGCGCAAGAATAGACTATCCGGCAGAACTAACGAACTAAGCCTACAAGGCCTACGACGATTAGATAGATCGCAACAATGTAGCTCAGTAGCCTTGGAAAGATTAGGATTAATATCCCCGCGATTAGGGAGAGAATCGGCTGATGAATCGTCATGACCGTCGTCACTATGATCTCCTTTCATGAAAGTGGTTTTTCAAAAGGGAGGCAGCTATTTATTAGGCTACTAAGGCCGATTAGAGAAACCTATGGGGTCAACCCCGTATTTTATACGGGGGAATGCTGTATTTCAAAGCGAGATCTTGCAGTGACGAGTATAAAAAATAGGAAATCCCAGGTCCTATTAGGAAGGATCTGGGCTTGAGTGTGCCTTGACTCAATCAGCGCTTGTCTTTGTCCTTTACGCCCTTAGACGGAGTGCTGGGTGGAGCTGCCTGAGGCCGACTCTGCGCGGGGGGTGCACTTGGCTGCCCTACATGCGGTGGGGCGACGCCCATATCCCTCTGTACAGCCGGTCCAGAGGGTCCTTTAGGTGCAGGGGTAGGTGATGGAGACACTGGTCTGCTCATCTGAGCAGAGGGGACAGACTCCCGTCTGTTTGTTGGAGGCGTAGGTCTGTTCATCTGCGCAGAAGGATTAAGCTCTTTTCTCTGCACAGGGGGCGTACCTGATTGCCCTTGATGTTGAGGAGCAACCCCAAACTCCCTTTGCGTAGACGGCCTAGAAGGCCCACCGGTCGGTGCCTTTTGCACGGAGGGTGGTGGGGCCTCTCTTCTTTGCGCCGGAGGCGTAGATTTCGTCTGTCCGTAAGGTCCCAGGTCTTTTCTCTGCACAGGGGGCGTACTCGATTGACCCTGATGTTGCGGAGCAACGCCAAACTCTCGTTGCATGGACGGTCCAGAGGGCCCACCGGTCCGGCCCTTCTGTGATCCAACCCCTTTTCCCTTTATCTGAGGTTGCCCTTTTTGAACGGTCGCAATCGGTTTCGGATGTTCCACTCTGGTCACATGCATCGAAGGAACCTGATGCCCGGGGCGAAACACAGAGACGTCCTTGTGAAGAGCTGCCGGTCTGTGCTCAATCATCTTAGCCCTTGTCAAGGCTTCCCCTGAAGGTAATACGTTTCGGGGGACCGTTCTTAAAGGGTCTGGCAGGGCCATTGCTCTCACCGGAGTAATTTGAGGTCTTCCTGCGGATATCCTGACCCTTTCTTTAAACGGATTCCGAGGAACATTCGCAATCCCTTCAGGTCTTCCCGTGAGGAAGGTCTGCCGGCTGACGACGGTGACGGCATTCGCAAGCTGAGCATTGATATAGACGCTGGTTATATTGATTCTATTGATGTTGACTTTTCTCACGTCCACGCTCCAGGGTCCATAGTACCCATATCCGTAGTAGGTTTCCCTGGGGGCGAGTGGAACCCATGAGACGTAAGTCGGAGTATCGATCCACGCCACAAAACCAGGGCCCCAATAGGCTGCCGTTGCCAGTGGCGGTACCCAACACCAGCCGGCATTCCGGATGAATGCCCAACGTCCGTAATGGTACGGAACCCATCCCCACGGTTCATAGGACACCCAGACATAGTCGCCCCCAATCCAGCACCATCTTCCAGCACGATACGGAGCCCAGTCAGCGACTACTCCGATAGGGGTCCACACATAGCCGTAATCAGCCGTATTCATCCAACGACCATGGGCCTCGAAATCATTGCTGTAAATGTCGAGGGATGCCGGCAGGTACCTTCCGCTGTCCCCCGCTCGCGCCAAGCTAGAATCCCTCGATAGGTTCCAACTTGTCCAGGCATCCTTCGGTCTCACGGAGGAAAGCTCGGCATTCTGATTCGAATCTATCGAGAGCATGGTGCCGGCGTCGACCTGAGTCCTCCCGTTCTGTCCCTGAACATAGACGCTTCCACGAAGAACGGAGACTTCAGTAGCTCCGTCGTTATAGATATCCACCTGAAATTTGGAAGGCTCATACGACATGATCGAAGTGATGGGAGTATCGACCTGAAACACGGAGTTTTGTGCATCCGACCCTGCGTAGCTTATGTATGATCTTCCCTGAGGGACTCCGACCTGGATCACATCGCCGTTGCTTCCCATGCTAAGGTTCGTGATATCCACTTCGGTATTTTCACTCGCTCGTAAATAAGAGCCGTCAAAGAATTGGATCTCTGACCGTCCTTTTTCCGGATTCCAGATCTTCGTTCCCAGGATAATGGGCGTATTGATAGATGCCGCACCCCACTCACTTCCTGTATCTCTTGTCTGAATCGCAACGTCGCCCTGCATCAGACTCAATCTTGCATTACCAAGGACTTGAGCTTGATCCGACGGGGACGAGGGCTGTGATACAGCAGATGGGACGGGTGCGGCTGACGACATAAGCACCCAGGACAAAAAGATCAATCCGGTCGTTCTGATTGATTTTCTCATCGATAAAACACCTCCCTTCCCACAAAATTCCCTTTTTTTCGCCTTTATTAGGTTAGACGGAAAAGGTGGAAGAAAAATTCATAGTACAGGGCTGCACCGAAGTCGGTGCAGCCCTGTTGTCGAATTACATCTGGCCCAGCGGTCTCTCAAAGGTGTAATCGTAGGGTTCCTGGACGAGGAGCTTCTCCACACGATCAACCTTATGGGTAGCTAACGTCACAGGAAGAGACACAACGAAAGCCGCACCGCCAAGAATCGTTCCTGCAAAACCTAAGGGTCTCAGCACTAGCACGTCAGACACCACGGCTCCTGCAGACGGTGTCGATGACGATCCCTGCGTTGAAGCGAGAGAGATAGAATTAAAGGCCAGTATCAAAAGAGCTACTGCAAAGATGCTCGTTATCTTCTTCATCTTAATTCCTCCTTTCGAGGGTTAAGCCTCTAACCCAGATTGTCCTGTTCTACCACTTTTGAAATAGCGGGGGTCCAAAGACCATTACCGGCTTATTTGATCATGATTCTGCGCCTCTCCCCTATTTTGAGCAGTCAATTGGACTGTAGAGGGATTGGACTGCTCGATCGAAGAGTGTCTGCGCCAATACCCACGGTGGTGATGATCTTCGTCCCTGACAAAAACCGCGCAGCTCGATAAAAAGAACAGAGCTGAAACAATGGTGAATAGTCTCAAAAATCGAGTATTCATATTTAATCATCTCCTTTTTGAATCATTTGCTGATCTAACCCCTGTTGGCTCCAATTCAGCCTATAATAAATTGTTAATGATCGATAAAAGGAATTTCAAGGACCTTCGGCAAAACGACTTGATTTTATTGGAAATATTCCAAGCGTGGATCGACATCTAAACAGACTTGTACTGGGAAGTCTGATCTGCTTTGGTTTTGCTCTGAAGGGAAGACGAATGAGAAGTTTTGAAGGAACCTTGAAAAATAGCCGATGTCAAGATAAAGTTGAGTGGCTGTTCTTGAGGCTTGGGCCGGAGAACTGGTCGAATAAGTCTAGAGGGCCATTTTGAAAACCGCTTTCGTCTATACAGATGCTTATTTCGATTATGATTACGGGCCCACCCATCCCCTTCGGATCATCCGGCTCAAATTGACTTACGATCTCATCAAAGCCTATGGCCTCCTTACTCTCCCTTCCGTTCAATCCATTCCCACGATCGAAGCTGAAGAGAAAGATTTGGTCGCTTTTCACAGTGAGGAGTACTTGAATCTATTGAAGCAGGCAAATGTAGGACGTTTAACGGGGAATGCCTATTGCCTTGGACTGGGACCAGGAGACAACCCCATTTTCCCGGGTCTCTATGATTTTTCACTTCTGGTGGCTGGAGCAACACTTCAGGCTGTTGATTTTGTCGCTGACGGGAAAGGGGAGATTGCTTTCAATATCGCTGGAGGTCTTCACCATGCGATGAAGTCACGGGCATCGGGATTCTGTTATATCAACGATCCCGTGATTGGAATCATGAGATTGTTGAGCCGGGGGAAGAGAGTGGCTTATATTGATATCGATGCTCATCACGGAGATGGGGTCCAAAAGGCATTCTATGAGACCAACCAGGTTCTGACCATTTCGCTCCACGAGACCGGATACACGCTCTTTCCAGGAACTGGTTTTGAGTATGAGATTGGAGAAGGGGAGGGAGAGGGGTATGCTGTCAATCTTCCTTTTCCTCCTGACACGGACGATGACGTCTATGTTTGGGCCTTTGAGGAAGTCGTCCCGGATCTTATCCATGCCTTCCAGCCTGATATCGTCGTGACTCAATTGGGAGTCGATACGTTTTATGACGACCCTTTAACAAACCTTCACCTATCCATTTTCGGGTATGAAAGGGTTCTTAAGAGGATCAAGAACCTGGCTCCAAGGTGGGTGGCGTTAGGGGGAGGAGGGTACAATGTCTCTAATGTCGCACGGGCTTGGACATTGGCATGGGCGGTGATGAACGGGATCGAGTTGAGAGAAAACCTTCCAGAATCTTTTTCCAAAGAAGCCGAAAAGATGGGAGTTAAGGAGAGAGAGTTAAGGGGAAAACCAAGAACTTCTCCGCGGAGCCTGAATCAGGAGAACAGAGTGGAGATGGAAAGGGTGGTCCAGTATATAAAAGAGACGGTCTTTCCAAAGGTTAAACACTAATCTTCAAACCGCCTCCCTGACATTTGGCATACCTTTTGCTTCCTAAGTTCCATTTTCATTTGACATTTGTAAGTTTTTAGTATATTTAGAAATTTTGGAGATGGCAGGAAGTGTTTGAAATGATGAAATATGTTATTATCGTCGGGGACGGGATGGCGGACTATCCGGTGGAGAGTCTGGGAGGGAGGACTCCACTGATGGCAGCCCGAACCCCCCACATGGATTGGATGGCTAATCAGGGCGAGATCGGTTTGGTCAGGACCATTCCAGACGGGTTTAACCCAGGCAGTGAGATCGCCAACCTTTCCATTTTTGGGTATGATCCGGTCCGATACTATACCGGGAGAGGGCCCCTGGAAGCCGCTAGCTTGCGTGTTAATCTTGCAGCAGTTGATATTGCCTTTCGATGCAACCTGGTTGCCCTAAAATTCCAGGGAAATGAAATCGTAATGGAAGATTTCTCTGCCGGTCACATCACGGATGAGGAGGCAAGCAAAATCATCGCCGACTTAAACAAAGAGATGGGAACGAATGAGATTCAGTTCCATGCAGGAGTAAGCTATCGGCATTTGATGGTCTTGAAGAATGGAGCCGCCAAATTTTCAGGCCTGGATAGACTGGAACTCACACCTCCTCATGATATCATCGGCAAGGAAATATCTTCCTTCCTTCCCCAACCGGAGGATCCTGTCCTGACTCTGATGAAAGAATCTCAGAGGCTTCTTAAGAATCATCCTGTCAACCAGGCCCGTAGGGCGAAAGGGCTCCTTCCTGCCAACTCCATTTGGCTCTGGGGGCAGGGGCATTCACCCCACATGGTGACACTGAAGCAACGGTTCGGGATGGATGGCTATGTGATCTCTGCAGTCCACCTGATCAAGGGGATTGGAATGTTAGCAGGATTGGAAGTGCTGGAGGTCCCTGGGATCACAGGGTACTTTGACACCAATTATGATGGGAAGGCTCAGTATGCGCTGAGAGGTTTGAGGGAAAAGGATTTTGTTTACGTCCACGTAGAAGCCCCGGACGAAGCAGGCCACATAGGGGATCTTCGTGCGAAGATCGATGCCATCGAGACCTTTGACGAGAAAATCGTCGGGGCCATCTTGAAAGGGATGAAGGAATTCAAGCGGTATAGGGTTCTGGTCCTCCCCGATCATCCCACTCCCCTTTCCGTCAGAACGCACACAGCCGATCCAGTTCCGTATGTCATTTATTCAAACGAAGACGGGACCCTATCCGCTCATGGAGCCAGATTTGATGAAGTTTCTGCAGGTCGGTCCGGAATCTCCATCGAGAAGGGATTTGAATTGATCGAAAGATTTTTTGGCCCCCGTGCGTTGTGTTGAGAGAAAGGCAGGTTCTTTTGGCGAATGCGAGGACAAAATATATTTTTGTTACGGGAGGAGTGGTCTCCTCGTTGGGAAAGGGATTGGCGTCTTCATCGATGGGATCCCTCCTGGAACTTAGAGGGCTAAAAGTCAATTTTCTCAAGTTCGATCCCTACATCAACGTAGACCCGGGCACCATGAATCCTTTTCAGCATGGAGAGGTTTACGTCACCGATGACGGAGCAGAGGCGGATCTCGATTTAGGGCACTACGAACGCTACACCAATGTCAAGACATCGAAGAAGAATAATTTTACGACTGGACAGATCTATGATTCAGTCATTTCCAAAGAAAGAAAGGGGGACTACCTGGGTAGCACGGTCCAGGTGATTCCTCATATCACCGATGAGATCAAGTCGAAGGTCTTCGACCTCGGCCAGGATGTGGACATTGTGATCATCGAAGTCGGTGGAACTGTCGGTGATATCGAAAGCCTTCCCTTTTTGGAAGCGATCCGACAGATTCGGGGAGATGTGGGCAGGGAGAATACACTCTATATTCACCTCACTCTGGTTCCTTTCATCCAA
>Ga0153915_10005742_pt1 | contig 11561 bp, 8 predicted proteins | sample Opewatmetagenome_2_FD_107003 | JGI IMG/M metagenome (GOLD analysis project Ga0153915, IMG submission 107003) | Freshwater wetland microbial communities from Ohio, USA - Open water 3 Core 3 Depth 3 metaG | ecosystem: Environmental > Aquatic > Freshwater > Wetlands | place: USA: Ohio, Lake Erie...
CCGAAATCAACCGTCAGATCCCACCGATCGAGCTGCATGGCCCCGGTATTGGCATAGTAGGGACTGTGCAGGAACAGGTTCCCGAAGCTCCACAGCCCCCCGAATGTGCGCCAGCGGATCCCTGAGGTTCCCAGGAAGAAGAACTGTTTCTGATATCTGGAGAGATCGCCGTGATGCGGCGTGAAGCCGGCGCTCGCGGAGCCTTCGTAGACGAGCCGTGGTGTGGCCTGGGAACGGAAGGTGTTGAGCAGGCTGAAGGACGGCACGCCACGGCCGAAGCCATCCCCAAGGGTGCTGGTCGGCAGGGTTATCGACAGGACTGATTGCGCCTTGGCGCTGTGCCTGCGACCAAGACCCAGCCTGATGTCCCCGAGGCCGAAACCCTTCCGCTCGAACCGGAACAGACGGCCATCGGCGTCACGGTAGAAATAGGCATAGGTGTTACGGGGCCGGTCCTCGCGCTCGGGAAACCGTATGCCGAACAGGCCGTGGTACCAGTTCAGGAAGCCGTCCAGGAACCCACCGTAGCTCCCCCCGACCCAGCCTTCTCCGGACACGAAATAGCCAGTCCCGAGGTCGCGGGTGGCGTTCAGATTGAGTCGCAGCACTTCGGCATCCAGCAGATAGGAGGTGTCTGCCAGCGTACCCCGGAAGTCGATCTCAACCATGCTCGCGTAATCCACCCCGGTGGCGATTCTCCAGCCGTCCGAGGGCGCCACGAACGGCTGGAAATAGAGGCCGGTCCGTGACTCGGCCGCGGGATTGGCCGGATGGAGAATCGGGAGGCTCTGGGCCGACAAGCCCGTGGGCGACAGGACAATCGCCAGACCGGCGACGATTCGGTGTGACGTCTTTGCGAGGAAGATGGACGCGCCTCCCGCTTGGGTTGGAGACGAGGAAACGCCCCGCCTCTCTGCAAGGCGAGGCGCCGCTGGGTTTCCCACCGCTGGAAGGGATAGCTCCGCGCCGGCTGTCACGGCAACCCCGGCGGGCGATCAAGCCAGGCAATGGCCACAACTCGGGAGACAGGCATCGCGCGCGAGATCTAGCTGGATGCGAGCGAGCGCCAGAGGTACCAGGCCGCGTGGGTGCGGAACGGGCGGAATCGGTCGCCCAGGGCGGCGAGTTTCTTCGGAGTCTTCACCCCGTAGAGGTTGTAGGCCGCGCGCTGAACGCCACCGTCACCCACCGGCCACACATCCGGGCGGCCCAGTGAGAAAATGAGGAACATCTCCGCGGTCCACACCCCGACGCCTTTCACGGAGGTGAGCCGCTCGACGATGACCGCGTCGGGGAGACGGCTGAGACCCCGCAGTCCCCCCGCCTCGGCAAACCGGGCCAGCTCGCGGACGTAAACGGCTTTGGCCCGTGAGAGTCCAGCCTGGCGCAGACGCCGCAGGTCCGCCCGAGCCACTGTCGCGGGCCGGATCGGCACCAGACCGCGGAGCCGCGTCATGATGCTCTCGGCGGCTTTTCCCGAGATCTGCTGGGATACAATCGCATCCACCAGCGATGGAAAGGGCCGTTGCGGTTCGAACAGTGGTGGGCGGTGGCGGGCGACCAACCCCGCCATGATGGGGCAGGCGAGCAGAGGCTCGGGCGTGAGGGCAGACATCTGACGAGGTTCCGAGTTCCGGGTTCCGAGTTCCGAACTTGGCTGGAAGTTAGCAGGGGTAGGCGTTCCGGTCCCTGCCTGACCGGCAAAGCCAGACTCGGCAATCGGCACTCGCAACCCGGAACTGCCCTTGACATCACCGTTGCATAGACGGTAGCGTATATCCATGCAACAGCGCTTCGGCTTCTTCTTCTTTAGCACCCCCGGCGGCGCGCCTGAGCCGTCCGGTGCGGGGAAGCGCTGACGCTCACCCGACACTTGGACGCTCGACGCCCCGCCGGATGATCCGGCGGGGCGTTTTGCTTCTGTCGCGTGGTCGCCTCGGTCGCCGTTCCCAGTCTCGTCGCCTTCGGAGTCTGTCCCATGCGTGTCGCAATACAGGGTACCCGCGGATCCTTCAGCGAGGCGGCCGCCCGCCAGCAATGGCCCGACCTCGAACCGGTTGCCTGTCGCGAGGTGGGCGACGTGGTCACCGCCGTCCGCGAGGGACGGGCGGATGCCGGCTGCCTCGCGATCGAGAACTCGCTGGTGGGGTCGGTGACCCCGACCTACGACCTGATGCACCAGGCCTTCGGTGACGGCGAGTTGCACCTGAGCCGGGAGATCCTGCTCCCCGTCCACCACGCCATCATGGGCATCCCGGGGGCATCGCTAAGCCAGGTCACCCGGGTGCTCTCGCATCCGGTGGCGCTGGGCCAGTGCCGGGTGTGGCTGGGGCGTCATCTTCCGGAAGTGACGCTGGTGAATGCCTGGGATACTGCGGGAAGCGCGGAGATCGTCGCGCGGGAGAAGGACCCCACCCAGGCCGCGATCTGCTCCCGCCACGCGGCGGACGCGTATGGGCTCACGGTCTTCGAGGATCGGATCGAGGACGATCCGACCAACCAGACCCGGTTTCTTACCTTCACTCGGCTCGCGGCCACCGAGCGCGAGTCGGCCGTGCCCCAGAAGACGTCCCTGATCGTCTGGACCGACCACCGCCCCGGGATGCTCGCGGCGGTGCTGCAGGCGTTCGCGGCACGGGGCGTAAATCTGACCAGCCTGCAGTCGCGGCCCGAGCGGTCGGCGCCGTGGACCTACCGATTCTACTTCGACGTCGACGGCGGTCGCGCGGAGCCGAGGCTGGCCGAGGCGCTGGAGTCCATCGAGGCGCTGGCTTCCCGGATCGTAGTGCTGGGCACCTACGCCGCCTGGCAGGGCGAGGGAGCAGTCGTGGGCCCCATCGCCCCGCGTCCGCCACACCTGCTGCCCAAGCCGGACCTGCCGCTGTTCGACCGGCGACAGAAGCCGGAAGGCACCGTCGTGCAAGTGGGGTCGGTGGACATCGGAGGGGGGCGACCGGTGATCATCGCCGGCCCCTGCTCGGTCGAGAGCGAGGAGATGATTCTGCAGACCGCCGAGGGAGTGGCTGCGGCGGGTGCAGACATCCTGCGCGGCGGCGCCTTCAAGCCGAGAACTTCGCCGTACGAATTCCAGGGTCTTGGAGTGCGGGCACTCAAGTACCTCGCCGAGGCGCGCGAGCGTACCGGATTGCCCGTGGTGACGGAGGTGCTGAGCTGGGAGGAGGTGCCGCTGGTGGCGCGGTACGCCGACATGCTCCAGATCGGCGCCCGCAACATGCAGAACTTCGCGCTGCTCCGGGCCGCGGGCCGCAGCGGCAAGCCGATCCTGCTCAAGCGCGGCGCAGGCGCCACCATCGAGGAGTGGCTGCATGCGGCCGAGTACATCCTCTCCCACGGCAACCCCAACGTGGTGATGTGCGAACGGGGCATCCGGACCTTCGAGCGGGCGACGCGTCATACCCTGGATCTCAACGCGGTGGCACTGGTGCGGGAGCGGACCCATCTCCCCGTGATCGCCGACCCGAGCCATGCTGCGGGGGTCCGCGCGATCGTCCCCGCGCTCACCCTCGCTTCCCTGGCCGCCGGGGCGCAGGGAGTCATCGTCGAGGTTCACCCCGACCCGGAGCATGCCCTGAGCGATGGACCGCAGAGTCTGGACCTGGCATCCTTCGCCAGGCTCGCCGCCGAGATCAGGGCCACCAGCCCCGAGCTCCGGGTTCCGAGTGCCACATGACTGATCGGGGCAAGGCGGATGGGCGGGAAGGTGGCAGGGTGGGAACCGCTCCCTGCTTCTCCCGCCTTCCCGCCCGTCCGCCACACCGTCGCTGTAGACCGCCAATCCTGACAGAGGAGCGATGACTGACGCCGCTGTGCACGTCCTGGTCTTCGACGGCTTCGCCGACTGGGAGCCCTCGTTCGCCCTGAGCCAGATCCGCCGCACCGGCGCCGCCGAGGTGGTGAGCGTTGGTCTCAGCCAGCATCCGGTCCGGTCGATGGGGGGACTCTCCGTCGTGCCCGACGTCACCGTGGAGCAGGTGGCTCCGGAGCAGATCCGGCTTCTCCTGTTGCCCGGAGGCGACCAATGGGAGGCGGCCGGTCCCGACTCCCGGCTGGTGCGTCTCCTCACCGCCACGATGGACGCCGGTGTACCGGTTGCAGCCATCTGCGCCGCCACTACCGCCATCGCCCGGGCAGACCTGCTTCGGGGCCGGAGGCATACCAGCAACGGGCTGAACTACCTGAAGGAGCAGGTGCCGGACTATCAGGCCGACGCCGATTACGTCGAGGAACTCGCCGTCCGTGATCGCGGGCTGATAACCGCCAGCGGTCTGGGGGCGATCGAGTTCGCACGCGAGATCTTCGCTGAACTCGGGGTGTTCTCGGAGAGCGACCTGGAGGTGTGGTACCGGATGTTCAAGCACGGGGGATGAAGGCGGGAGGGCGGAAAGGCGGGAAGGCGGGAACCTGCCCGCCCCCGCACCCTCCTCCGGTCTACTCACGACCCGCCCGCCTACCCGCCGTACCGCCTGACAGTCTTGAATCCGGGATGAAACTCCGTTCATAGGCCCCTCCGGCCCTTGCCGCATCCGGCGCGCTGTTGGATGCTTTCTTCATGGATCACGACCTCCCGCTGACGGCCTGGTTTCTGGGGCCCCGGGCCGAGAACGCCGCGGTCTGGACCGAGTTGTTCGACCACATCTTTCAGGACTATGTCCACTGGCGGCGGAACTACTTCCCCGCTGATCCGTGGATCGTGGGCCGGCTGCAGCGCCGGAGTCCAGAGCACGAGTCCTGGCTCGACTTGCTCACCGCCCAGCTCGATGCGACCCTGAGCGAGCTCAAGTACCACTTTCCACTCCATTCACCGCGCTACAACGCGCACATGCTGTCCGAGCAGAGTCTCCCGGCCGTGCTCGGGTACTTCGCGGGCCTGCTCTACAATCCGAACAATGTCACCAGCGAGGCGGCGCCGATCACGGTGGCGCTGGAACTCGAGGTGGGCCGGATGGTCGCGGCGATGCTGGGCTACAACCCCAAGCGCGCCTGGGCCCACATCTGCTCAGGTGGAACGTTGGCGACTCTGGAAGCGCTGTGGGTTGCCCGCTCCGTCCAGTTCGGACCGTTCATCGTCCGGGACTACTGTCGCGAGCACCGGATCGTGCTGCCGATCCGTCAGCCCAACGGGCAGGATACTCCGATCGCCGAGCTCGACGACGCAACCCTGGTCGCCCTGCGCCCCCAGGACGGGGTGACCCTGTTCCGGTCGCTGGCCCGCGCGCGGCAGTCCGCCACCGGACTGCCGGCGGACGACGTGGTCCGGGAGTTGAATGGGTACATGCGCCAGAGCCGGTTCAATGTGTCCCAGCATGGCCTAGGCCCGGTGCTGGGCGCAACCGGATTCCGCCCGGTGGTACTGGCATCCGCCGCGAGCCACTACTCGATCGCGAAGGCCTGCAACGTGCTTGGCTATGGCGAGGCAGCGTTGCGGCTGATTCCGGTCAATGACCGGTTTCAGATCGACATGGGCGCTCTGGAGCACACTCTCGAGGGGCTCGCCCCCGAGGAGTACGTCGCCGCCATCATTGGGGTCGTGGGGGCCACCGAGGAAGGAGCGGTCGACCCCATTCACCGGATCCGCGACCTGCGGGAAGCGCGGGAGCGGCGCCGGAACCGCTCGTTCTGGCTACACGTGGACGCGGCCTGGGGCGGGTACTTCCGAGCGCTGTTCCACGGCCTCCCGGTGGTGCACATGCCGGCGGCGGCGGACATCGAAGCGGTGGCGGCGGAGTATGCCCGGTCGCTCGACCTGCATCAGCGTTTTGAGCTGGACGTGGGCGTCGACCGCCCGGATGTACGCGCGTACGAGACGCGCTGGGGCGATCCGGACACCTGTGCCGCATTCCTCGCCGTCTCGGAGGGAGATTCCACCACCGTCGATCCGCACAAGATGGGCTACGTCCCCTATCCCGCCGGCGTCATCGCCTTCCGCAACGGGATGGTGACCGAGTTCATCACCCAGCGGGCGCAGTATCTGGGGGACGAGCCGGAAGGAATCGGCGCCTTCGACCGGCCGGTGGAGGTCCGCGCGTTCGGGCCCCACATCCTCGAGGGCTCCAAGCCGGGTGCAGCGGCCCTCGCCTGCTGGCTGGCCCACCGGACCATCCCTCTCACCACCGATGGGCATGGCAAGATCATCCGCGCCACGCTGCTGAGCGCGCAGCGCCTGTGGCGGCTGCTGACCACCCATCCGCAACTCTACCCTCGGCTGGAAAAGGAGCGGGCGCCCAAGACCCCTTGCCCGGTGCCCTTCACGTTTCTGCCGATCACCGAGCCGGAGACCAACATCGTCTGTTTCGTGGCCCGCCCGATGATGTGGCGAGACGGGACCATGGTGCCGGCCTGCGTGCAGCTCTCGGAGGTCAACCGGCTGAATCAGCGGATCTATGCCGCGGCGAGTGTGCCAGGCGCCGGGGCGCACCAGTCATCGGCCGCACAGCCGTTCTTCGTGTCGCGCACCCGGTTCGAGGAAGAGCAGTACCGGGCAGACACACTGGTCCCGCTGCTCACCCGGCTGGGCGTGGGAAGCGAGGATTACACCCGGGAGGGGTTGTTCGTGCTGCGCTCCACCGTGATGAATCCGTGGCACGAGGAGGCGCGGAAGGCCGGGATGGACTACCTGTACGAATTCCTGCGGTTCCTGCACGGCGTGACTGCCGAGGCACTCACGGCCGAATAGGGGAGGACGGGAAAGCGGTGGAGTCTCTCCGGCCGTCCCGCCTCACTTCCACCGAAGCCTTCAGCGTCTCCCGCTTCTTCATCCGCATGATGTCGAGCTTGAACTCCTCGCCTGGCTCGTAGCTCTCCAGCACCCGGAAGAGTTGAGCGGGCGCACGCACCTTCCTGCCGTCCACCGTGAACACCACATCTCCCGGTTTGAGTCCAAGCCGCGAGTCGGCCGGCACGTTGATGACCAGCACACCTTCGCCGGTTCCGAAGTAGCGCCCCAGCTCCTGATTGAGCGGCGCCAGCTCCAGGTCGGCGAGCGGGGAGCCCAGCATGTAGACGCGGGGCATCGTGCGCATTTCGAACGAGCCGCGGGGCACGACCCGGAACGTCCGCATCCGGGCCTCCGGCGGCAGGTCCGGCCCCTCCAGAGCATCGCCGAACGCCTCCCCGGGGGGAGCCCCCGGGAAAGACTTCCAGCCCCACTCCGGATCATCACCGGCTACCACGGTGGTAGTGCGCCGTTCCTTGCCGCGCTGGTACTGCACGACAACGGTGTCGCCCGGATCGATCGTGGCGGCGATCACCGAGAGCGCGAGACCTGGCGCCGACTGTCCAGTGCCCACCTGTGCGTCGCCCCCGACCAGTGACTGCCCGTTCAGCCGGATAATAATGTCGCCCGCCTGGAGTCCGGCCTTCGCTGCCGGGCCGTTGGGAGTGACACCCTGCACCCGCGCGCCGATGGAATCGGTTTCCAACGCGACCGGACTGACCTGCACTCCCAGCCGCGCGCGCCGGGTGAAGAACTCGATCCGGCCCGAGAACGGCATGCGCTCGCGCACCCCTTCGGGGCGCGGGTGGGGCTGTTCCTGGGCGGAAACCGCCGATCCGAGGGCGAGCTGGAGAGCCAGGCAGAGAATCGACGCACGGTGGTGTGGGCGAAGCATGGAGACCATCACGGACAGAGCCCGACGGCTCAATAGCCTACCGCGCTCGCGCGCGTCATGTGAACGTCGACCAGGGCGTTCAGCAGTCCCACGCGCTGGCGCCACAGGCCCAGTACCTGAGTATCCCGTGCGTTGGAGGCGAGCCGTCCCGCCGCCGCCAGCTCCTGGTCCACGAGGGCGATCCGGTCCTCCAGCTCGCCGGCCACCCGCACGGTACGCCCGTCGGTGACCCGGGCATCGGGATTGTAGGTCTGAATCAGCTGTTCCAGCTGCCGGCTCCGGGCCTTGGCCTCGTCGATGGCGAGCTGGCTGGAGGGCCCCGAGCCCGCATGGGAGGAGCGGATGGCCATCATCACGGCGAATCCGGCGGCGGCGGCGATGCCGATCCAGGAGGCCCGGCGCATCAGCCGCCGGCGGCGCTCCACCTCCAGCTGCCGCTGCAGCGCCGGCCAATGGTCACGGGACGGACGCAGCGCGGGCAGGGCCCGGAGCCGCGCCGAACGCTGATCCAGGCGCGACGCCTCTGCCTGGCACTGGGGACATTCCGCGAGGTGTGCCCGGCAGGCGGAGACCCCCGGCTCGAGACCGGGCTCTCGCAACTGCATCAGCTGCTCGAGAGTCAGGTGATTCACGCGGCCGGCTCCTCTCCCAGCCAGCGACGCAGGCGGGTGTGAGCGCGCGCCAGCTGGGACTTGGAGAAGCTCACGGTCTTCCCCATCATCCCCGCGATTTCCTCGTGGGTGTACCCCTCGACATCGTGGAGCCAGACCACCGCCCGGCTGGTTTCCGGCAGCCGCTCCAGCGCGGCCTCGAGATCCATCCGGAGCCCGCTGTCGTTCCGTGGGGCCCGATGCAGTTCCTCCTCGAACTCGTCGGCGTCGCGGTACTTGTTCCGCCTGAGGCGCATCAGCGCCTTACTGGCCGCGATGGTGCGTACCCACCCCCACAGGCTGCCGTCGCCGCGGTACTGGTGGATACTGCGGCACACCTCGAAGAAAGTCTCCTGCAGCACGTCCTCGGCGTCCTCCACGGTCCGGCAGATGCGCCGGGCCAGGTTGTAGACGGGGACCTCATACGCCCGATAGACCTGCTCGAAGGCGGTGAGATCCCCTGCGCGGGCGCGGGCGAGGAGGGCGGGGGCGTCGGCAAGCACGTAGGCGTCCGTCATGGCGGATTGAAAGATGCCCAAACACGGCACGGGGTTGCAGCGGGAACCTACGGCGGCCTGCGGCAGTGAGTTACCGGGGCTTCATCTTCGGCGCATCTTCGGTTGCCAGCCCGTCCAGCCATGGTCACGGGGGAGCGGCTGACGGCTGGACTCCAGAGTAACGCGGCCTGTCGCCGAGGGTGGCGAATGGCCCGGACGGACTTTGGGGGCTCACCACGTTCGCCCTTCCCCTCGGCGGGAGCCCGCACGCCCCATGATTAGATTGCCGCCATGACCGCCACCAGCCCGGCTCCCGCCATCCCTCACGAGTGGCTGCACCACCTCGAGGACGAGGCGGACGCCGCCTATCTCTACCGCGAACTCGCGCTGCTGGAACGGCAACCCTCCCGGGCCGACCTCTACCGCAGGCTTGCCGGAGTAGAGGACCGGCACGTTGAGATGTGGCAGAAGCTGATCCGGGAGGAAGGCCACGAAGTTCCTTCGATCGTCCCCTCCAGGCGGGCCCGCACCATGGCCTGGCTGGCCCGCCGGTTCGGGCCCGGGTTCCTGGCGCCCATTCTGCTCGAGGAGGAGGGACGCGAGGTCAAGGGTTACCTCGGGCTCTATCGACAGGCGCCGCAGGGTGTTGCCGGCGCGACGGCGCTGACGCTGGCAAAGGAATCGGCCCAGCACGCGCAGTCGCTTGCGGGGCTGGTGGGAACTCAGAGCGAGCCATGGCACAAGACCGGGGCCGGTGGAATCCTGCGTAACCTGGTCTACGGCTTCAATGACGGTCTCACCGCCAATTTCGGCCTGGTGGCCGGCATGCTGGGCGCGCAGGGACAGCTCAACATCTCGGGTCACGCGGTTATCGTGGCGGGCCTGGCCGGGGCGGTGGCCGATGCCCTCTCAATGGGCGCATCGGGTTACCTCGCCGCCAAGAGCGAGGCCGAGGTCAACGAGTACGAGATCGCAATGGAGCGGGAGGAGATCCGGCTGATGCCGGAGCTCGAACAGGAGGAACTGGCCCTGCTCTACCAGGCGAAGGGGATCCCCGAGGAGCAGGCCCGAGAGATGGCGTCCCGGGTCATGGCGGACCCGGAGCGGGCCCTGGCGGAAAAGGTGGTGGAGGAGCTCAAGATCGCGGCGCCGAGCTCGAGCCCTCTGCGCGAGGCCTGGATCACCGGCTCCGCCACTGCGGTCGGGGCGCTGATTCCGGTCGCACCGTTCCTGCTCAGCACCGGGCCGGTGGCGATCTGGAGCAGCTTTGCCATCTCCATGCTCGCCCACTTCGGCGTCGGTGCCGCCCGCAGCTTCTTCACCGGACGAGGCGTGGTCCGCAGCGGGATGGACATGTTCGTGGTGGGTCTGGGCGTGGCGGCGGTGGGGTACCTGGTAGGGGAGTGGATTACGAAGTTGCTGTGAGGTGCGGTCGGGAGGTCAGGCAGAAGATAAGCTAGGTCATAGCTCATAGCTCATAGCTCATAGCCGACAGCCAACAGCCGACAGCCTCTCACCCGACCACGATATTGATGAGCCGGTCAGGCACGTAGATCACCTTCCTGATGTCCTTCCCGGCAACGAACTTCTTCACCGTTTCGTCGGCCAGGGCCGCGGACAGCACCGTGGCCTCGTCGGAGCCGCGGGCTACCCGTACCCTCGAGCGGGTCTTTCCGTTCACCTGGACCGGAATCTCGATCTCGGCCGACACCACCAGCTTCTCATCCCACTTCGGCCAGCCGGCGGCGAACACGCTGCCCGTGTTCCCCAGCCGCTCCCAGTTTTCCTCCGCGAAGTGCGGGGCAAAGGGGGCCAGCATCACCACCAGATCCTGGATCATCGCCCTGTCCTTGCAGCCCGCCTCTTTCATGTGATTCACCAGCTCCATCAGGGCGGCTATGGCGGTGTTGTAGTGCAGGCTCTCGATGTCCTCCGCCACTTTCTTCCTGGTGGCGTGCCAGCGGACGACAATGTCTTTCGTGAGCTCGCCTCCGGACTCGGCTTCCCCCACCAGCGTCCACACCCGCTCGAGGAACCGGCGCGGCCCGTTGATTCCGGCGTCGCGGAAGTCGCCCCCCTCCTGAAGCGGTCCAAGGAACATCAGGTACATGCGGAAGGCGTCGGCGCCCCACTGGGCGATGTACTCATCCGGGATCACCACGTTGCCCCGGGACTTGGACATCTTGGCGCCGTCCTTGACGATGAGCCCGTGCGCCCGGAAGCGGGTGAACGGCTCCTCGAAATCCAGGTGCCCCAGCTCGTGCAGCACCATCGCGAGGAAGCGCGAGTACAGCAGGTGCAGCACCGCGTGCTCGTTGCCGCCGATGTAGGTCGTGACCGGGCACCACGTACGGGTTCGCGCCGGGTCGAACGGCCGGTCGCCGAATTCGGTGCTGGGATAGCGCAGGTAGTACCAGGCCGAGTCGAGGAAGGTGTCCGAGACGTCGGTTTCGCGCCGCGCGCGTCTGCCGCAGGTCGGGCAGGGCACGTAGTACCACTCCTCGTGCCGCGCCAGCGGTGAGACTCCCGAATCGTCCGGCCGGAAGTCTTCGATGGGCGGCAGGATCACCGGCAGGTCCTTCTCCGGCACCGGCACCGGCCCGCAGCCGTCGCAATAAATGATCGGAATGGGCGGACCCCAGTACCGCTGGCGGGAGATGCACCAGTCGTGAAGCCGATACTGAATCACCGCCTTGCCACGACCCTCCGCGGCGAGCCACGTCGTGATGGCCGTTTTCCCTTCCTCGGCCGGCAGACCCGAGAACCGCCCTGAGTTGACCAGGACG
>Ga0153915_10005743_pt1 | contig 11558 bp, 10 predicted proteins | sample Opewatmetagenome_2_FD_107003 | JGI IMG/M metagenome (GOLD analysis project Ga0153915, IMG submission 107003) | Freshwater wetland microbial communities from Ohio, USA - Open water 3 Core 3 Depth 3 metaG | ecosystem: Environmental > Aquatic > Freshwater > Wetlands | place: USA: Ohio, Lake Erie...
CGGAAATTCTTGCCAGGGACGCGCTGGGAGTGGTGGCGCATGGGTACAAGGGCAGCAATTGTAGACATATTACCTCTGCTGAGTATGGATTTCTTCGTTGGGTCTATATTGGATAGGGGAAATGCCCCTTATAGGACTGGGAGTCTGCGAATTTATGCTGCGAGGGTAGTAAAAGGTTTGGCGGAGCTTCCAGGTGAGGGGTCCCGACTGGCGATAACCTTTGTAAGTGCCCCAGAATTGCATCCAGCGCAACCAAAAAATCTCTCCAAGATGGGAGACCAATTTGCGCTGCTGGGCTGCATTCCAGACATCGCTGGCGATATTGGTAGAGAGGTTATGAATCAAATCCCATAGGTGATAGTGTTCTTGCGGGAAAAGGCGTTTAAAAGCCATCGCTTCACGACGGTAGCGGTTATACACCGCGGGTGGAGTTTCTTCATGGACATGCACCACCTCGGCCTCAGCGATGTAGCTAACGGCGTAACCCTGTGCCATGATGCGTTGAGCCCACTCCAGGTCTTCCAGGCCAGGGAGAGTTTCATTGTAGCGGTGGCTCTCCCAAAGAGAGCGGCGGATGGCTGCATTGGCGTTGTTGCAGAATGGATATGGCTGGTGGATTTGGGAGCGATCGGGATACCAGTGATGAAAGACCTGTTGCTCGGAAAATTTGTTGAGTGAATTTCCACGCTGCTTGCCGTAGGTAAGGGCGACCTGTGGGTCTACAAAGGGTGCAAGGAGACGCTCCAGCCAATCAGGATAGACTGGATAGATATGGGCACTGGCGATGACGATAAATTCTCCATGTGACTGAGTTATCCCATGGTTTAGAGAATAACCAAAGGTGAACTCTTCGGGCTGAATATGCACCACCTGCACTGGGTATTGGGAGGCAATTTCGAGCGTACTGTCGGTTGAGCCGGAATCAACCAGGATAATCTCGATATCTTTTTGGGTTTGGAATGCAATCCCTTCCAGCAAGCGGGAGATATGTTTTTCTTCGTTGCAGGCACGGATCACGATGGATGTGCGCATAGGGAGTGGAATTGATGGTTACCGAGGGTGAATCACAGATCCGAATCGAGTAAGAAATCACCATTCTCGAGGATGCCATTCAAGATGGCTTTGATCGCGGGTGACGAAGAAGGTGAAAGGGATGTAGTGGGAAACTTTTTTAGCCTGACGAAGCCCGGCCAGATTCCATCTTCCATGAGAAAATCGCCAAACGGAAGCGAGGAACGAAAGAGCTGATAATATAAGAACCGACGGGCATTGCGTTTGAATTCGGGTGGGATTGAAATATCCCTCGCTGCCAGGAAAGCCTCCGTTTGCTGACGGTACTCCTGAGGTGTGGCAGGAAAAAATACTGTAGGTAGCTGAGTGAAACGGGCACGACCCGCACATATCACAGCCATTCCCATTATGGAAGCTTCTAGCCCAATGGTGGAGTTATAAACCATGACGAACTTCGAGCGCTGGATCAGCTCATATGAGCTAAGGGATTGATCCGAGTCCACGAACATGAGATTGGATATAGAACCAGCATGATTTTGAGCAATCCACTGGCTTACGCTCTCCTGACTGGTTTTGCCGGGCCTGGATTCATCGGGATGAGCGCGAATTACAAACAGGGTTTCAGGATGGCTGCGAATGATCTCAAGCACTAAGTCCAGCCACGCAAACATGTGTGGAAAGACTGCATTGGAGTGAGGCTGGCTGGTGTCGAAAATGACGTTGGTAAAGACAGGCACGATCTGCCTGAAGCGGGAGGCGCGCTGTAAAAAGGTTTCATCCAGGCCTTTCATCTCGGACCAGAAGCGAACTCCAGCCATGGAAAACTGGCCCTGAAAACGCTGGCTGAGATAAGCATCCAAGCGAGCTTCCTGTGCTTCGCTAAGCTCGAAATTGTCTGGCACGTGAAGCGGGTAGGCAGTCGCCTCACCGGGGGTAAAGAAGGCGCTGTAAGGCTGCAGCCCTACTTCGTGGGTGATGGTGCGGATGCCACGTCGCATGGATTCCCAGCGAGCTATAGCTTCTGGGAAGAATTGCCCATTGAAGAGAACAACTGCCTGAGGGTTGGTATTATCAAGGAATGTCGAATACTCATGGGCGACACGATTGGCAGAGAGGAGGTACTCACGATATAGGTAGCGGGTCGAGGCATCATCCTGCAAATTATGGCGGCGAAGCACCCACCGGATTGAAGGTAAAACCAGAGCCCCGAGTGGCAGGGGCGATGGAGGGATATGTTGGGTTCCCTTGAATACACCAGTAGGAGGTTTAACCTCGAACTCCATCAATCGTTCCAGTGATAGATCCTGGAGTATATTCTTGAGAGGGACTTCTTCTTGAAAGGAAAATGGAATGACCTGAGCGTCGGAGTAGAGGCTGCGGGATTGGGCAATACAGGCTCGGCAGGGGGGAGGTTTTGAAAAATCATTCCGATCCGTCCCTAATATGCAGCGACTCATCCCGGCATGGCAGACGAACTGAATTACGGGTATTTTTTCCAGTCGGAGCGCCCAAGCAGTGAGCAAGGCGAAAGCAGAGTTCAAACTGATCCCGACAAGACGCGTGGAAGCATTAAAAAAGACCACGGGTTTTGAGCTGGGGTCGGGATTGGCAAGCGCATTGACCTGTGACGCCAGACGCTTTACATCCAGGTTAACCTGCCTGTGTTTGAGGCGCTCTAGCACAATATCACCGGCTTTTGTAATAGATGTCATGACCCATCACCGATCATTATCAAATTTGGAATCTTTAATCGGACTGATTTTTGTGGATTTTGTTTGCCGAATGCGCCTTCGCACTGCTGATTGGGAGTGTAGATTGGGTGACAACCGTATGGGTCCGTGTTGGTCTCGCCGATTAATCCTTGACCCGGCGCAGCTTGCGCAAGGAAGGAACCTCACTATCGTAAACTCGTTTGATCCCATCGCCTAAGGACTGTTCGGTCACACGGATATATTTGACCAGCCGCTCCATTCCACCTGGCTCGACCGAGGCTGCCTGATCACTACCCCACATGGCACGATCCAGAGTGATATGCCGTTCAACCAGGCAAGCGCCCATGGATACAGCAACAACGGTGGGGATCAAACCAACCTCGTGACCAGAATATCCAATCGGGCAGTTGAAAGTATCCACGAGGGTGCGAATCATCTTCAGATTTAGCTCCTCAGGATCGCATGGGTAGGTGCTGGTGGCATGGGTGATAAGCAGGTTTTCCTCACCCAGCACTTTTACTGCTGTCTTGATCTGCTGCATGGTGGACATACCCGTAGAAAGGATCACGGGCATGCCGGTTTCACGAGCTCGTAGCAAGAGTTTTTTGTCTGTCAGGGAGGCGGAGGGGATTTTATAGCAGATGGGGTCGAATTGCTGCAGGAAATCCACGGAAGGCTCATCCCAGACAGAAGCAAACCAGGGCATATTTTTCTGCTTGCAGTAACGATCAATTTCACGGTATTCATTCACGCCGAATTCGATCTTGTATCGATATTCCAGGTAAGTGATATAACCCCAGGGAGTCTCCCGCATATGTTTTTGCTGATCAGGCGGGACACACAGCTCAGGTGTGCGTTTTTGAAATTTGACAGCATCAACGCCAGTTTTCACTGCCACATCGATCAGTGATTTGGCGTTTTCCAGACTGCCATTATGATTGATCCCGATCTCAGCAACGATATAAGTTGGGTATTTATCCCCGACATTTCGATTTCCGATCATGATTTCACGGGACATGATTATTCACCTTTCATAGTAGACAAAATCTAAGCTTCGATTAGCTGGTTTGATCATCCAAGTTTCAGATTCTACCCCTGATTACGAATGATCCGGTCGCATAGCTCTCTTACGGCACCATGCCCACCTGGATGAGATAGAACAATATCTGCATGCAGGCTGGCATCTGGGTGGGCATCGGCTACAACTACGGCGCAAGCGACGAGTGGAAAGCATGACACGTCGTTGACATCATTGCCCAAATAGATAACGTGAGATGGATCCAGATGGCGTTCTTGCAGCAGGAGTCGTAAGGCTGCTGATTTATCGGACAAACCCTGGATGACGGGCAGCTCCAGCTTGCGGCAACGGGCAGACACAACCGGATTGGGCTCGGTAGAAAGGACGACCATTGGAATGCCAGCTTTATGTAGAGCAGCAATACCCATTCCATCGCGACGGTTGGCAGCAACAGCTTCGTGCCCTTCCTGATCCACCCAGACACGATCATCGGTCATCACGCCGTCGAAGTCGAACACGACCAAATCGACTTGTTTTGGCAATGCACGTTTAGGTCGACCGGGAAGTATGATCGGTAAATCACCCTGGGCGATGACCCACTCGGCACGCTGCCAATCGCGTAGGGTGTCGATATCGATGGCGTAACGTGGGTCTAGATGCAGAGGCAAGATGACCTCTCCACTCAACGATTGCTTGTGAACAATCGTAGAGACACGCACAGCATCTATATGACCGGTCTGCCAATACGTTGGGGGTAGTTCCTGGCGGGGGGCATTGAAAGGTTCGGCGACACCTGCCAAAGTGAGCAAGGGTGTCATCCTCCCTTGTTGATCGACCCGCCACATCTTATAAGGATTTTGACCGGAAGGGATGATGCCTCGGACCGAATCTGCTTCGGGGTGATCGAGCAGGATTTGCACAGCCTGATCGATGCAACCTGGTGGGCGGAGGGGAGAGGTGGGTCGCAGCTGGATCACTATATCCGGTTGGTAGCTCTCATACTTTAATAGCCAGCTTAGAGCATGCGTGAAGACTGGAAAGTCGGTGGAATTATCGGCGGCATACTCGGGGGGACGCATAAATGGTGTCTCTGCACTGAATTGCTGAGCGATGTGTGCAATCTCTTCGTCCTCGGTGGATACGATGGTCCGAGTGACGAGCCTGGATTGCAGAGCAGCGGCAATAGAGTAAGCAATGAGAGGATAACCAGCAAGTGGACGAATATTTTTGCGAGGAATACTTTTCGAGCCCCCGCGAGCAGGAATTAGAGCGAGAATTTGCATTAAGATCAATCCATTCTTGATTTACCAGGCAGTCCAACCGCCATCAACGACCAGGTTGGAGCCTGTCATGTATGATGAGGCATCTGAAGACAGAAAGAGCAGGGCTCCGTTCATCTCGTCCTTGTTTGCCATACGCCCCATTACAGTGCGGGCAGAATATGCCTTCAGAAAAACTTCATCGTGGTTATTATATATACCACCGGGGGTAAGGGCATTAACACGGATCTGTGTGCCGGCGTAATAGGCGGATAGATAACGGGTAAATCCCAATACCCCAGCTTTGGTAACCGAATAATAAACCGGTTTATAAGTGATTTGTTTACCCTCACGCTGGTAGATGCGTTGGTCAGGGGCAACCAGACCATAGGTGGAACAAATATTGATTATAGAGCCTTTCTTCCCCTGAGCAAGCATAGGCTTGACCGCTGCCTGGCAGCACAAGAACATACCGGTCAGGTTGACATCCAAGGCATCTTTCCAGGAATCCAGCGGGTAATCTTCGAATGAACCTGAAACGGTCCCCAACTTTGCCATCTTAGCCAGAGCTTGGGGATCAAACTTTGGATCAAGAGCGGCAGAGTTGACCAGGATATCCAAATGGCCATATGAAGAGAGAGTCTCTTCAACAAGAGCACTGACTGAAGCGGGCTGGGTGATATCCGTGGCAACCCCCATGGCATGGTAACCCGCTCCGATCAATGATGTGGCGACAGCATTGACACCCTGGGCGTTAATATCAGCCACAACTACAGTGGCGCCAGCTTCTGCCAGGGTTCGGCAGAACTCTTTGCCCAGCAAGCCAGGACCACCGGTGACAATGGCGACCCTGCCGGCCAGGTTGAATTTATCCATTATGGTTTTCATAGAGATTCCTGTAGGTGGATAGTTAGTGAGAGGAGAACTTAACCGATTGCGTCAGGTAACCATCGCCAGGAAATAATAATTACATTTCCCATCGATCATGGCAGCCTGGTAGAAGGATAAAAATATATCACCCCATCTGTAGTTTGTGCGTATATCAATAAACCTCGGGTAAAGTTACCTAAGCGATTGCTCGCCTGAGCCCCATACAATTGCTGAAACTGGTATAAACTGGAATTAAATAAAACCAGCGCAGCTCCATCTTCTTGGAATGCTTTTTGTGCGGGATCGTTCAGATCATCGCCATAGCGATTTGAGATGTCTCGAGGTACACGGTCAGTTAATTCCGAGATTTCGTAAGCCGGGCGCCCAGTATAGAACATTACTAGGGCGGTTTCGTTTGTGATGATCGGGATAGACGGGGAAAGCTGTTCGACGAAGAGTATTGTCTCTGATTTACGCCAATTACGGCTGGTGTATCCAGCCCCGGATTGATGATAATTTGAGACAATGCCGATACTATCATGCAGGTAGGAAATTGATATCCCGAATGATAAAAAGATTGGGATCAAATTGAGCCATTTCACCGACGGCCATGCTCTGGTGAAAAAAAGAAATAGTAAAAATGGGGCGATCACAGCTGCTACTTGCACAGGCAACAAGGTGCGGCTGTTTAAATCGGGTGTTGGATAAGTGAAAAGGTAACTGAAGCAGAAGACGAGCAAGAAAGCAATCGCAAAGATGATTAGCGACCCGGCGAAAAACAAGCCATTGCTGGCACTAAATACTTTCAGGTTGTTCTGATGCATTTTCCAAGCTGACAGGCTCACAGCAAGAAGCATCAGGAGTATGAAAATGAGTAATAAATTCCTGGCGAGATTATAAGTGTATTGCGGTAACAGAGAGGTAAATGGCAGCCAAGACCAAAATATTTCCATGGCACCCAATCGAAATTTGGAAATTTGCCCCGATAGATTTGCATTGATTAGGATTGTGCCAGCATTTATTGCCTGGACCTTTAACCCTATGAGCCAGACAATTATCGGTAAACAGCTCACACCCCCATATATCAAGACTGAACGAAATCTACTTTTCCATGGTCTGTGGCTGAAGATAAGCAAACAGATTATTTCAGTGATAATGAATGAAAGACCCGAATAGCGAGTCAGGAGCGACATACCGGAGAACAATGCTGCAGAAAGAAGCAGGAGGTCGCGATTAACGCTCAAGAACCACAGGATCAGAGATATGCCTGCCAATCCGGTGAAGATGAAAAGAGGTTCGGACATTGCCCCGCTAAATATGTCAACTAAGCCAGGTATGCAGAACAATAGGAGACTACCCATGATAGGCAGCCACGAGGATTGGGTGAATAAATATAAAGTGCTCCCTACCAACAAGATGGTTAATCCAAACAGAGAGACATCTATCCAACGCGCCGTCATCACCAGATCTGCACCGAATAATCCAAAAAAGCCGAGAACAAGAGAGTAGAAAGGGGGGTGTAAGGAAAGCGGATGAAAGGCTCCTGATGGTCCATAAAGACCCAAACCGTGTCCAGCGAGAAGATTGCGAGCTGAAACGATATATTCGGTGGAATCACTGAACACCCAAGGTCCCCAGTACGTACTATAGTAAATCATCCATGACCCCAGAAGGCTAATCATGACGACGATGACTATCGTCAGAGGAATTTTCCTCAATGATCTCATGGTCAAAGCGAAGGGAGAACGGGGATATTGATTACCTGTCTTTGTTTTGATGAAGCAAGAGCACTCAGTGATAGTTGTAAAGACTTAATGCCGTCTTGTAAGGGGCAAAGGGGCTGAGTATTACCATGGATTACATCACGGAAATGGCGGAGCTCATCCAGAAACATGGAGTTACGTTCGAATCCTTGCGGGGGAGAAAAATCCTGCCATGCACTCAGGTTTGCATCCTGACCCACCTGAGCTAACCTGACAATTTGATTGGAATTGTCCCAACGGATAGTGCCCTGGGTACCCATTATCTCCAACCAGTGTGAGGTAGGTCGCTGGTTATAATCCAAATGAACAGTACCCAATGGACCATTTTCAAACTTGAGGAGGATCTCGGCATCATCTTCCACAGGCATATTCAATCCGTTTTGGCTGGTAATGGCTGAAATTGATTCCACCTCTCCTAAAAGCCAACGCAAGTAATCCAATGGGTGAGATAAAGTGAGCAGGACACCACCACCTAGCTCGGGACGTGCGGCATAACCTTGCTTATAGTCCTCCCATGGATGCCAGTTGGGCAAATATTCACCCCAATGCGCATGAACGGAAAGTAGTTGTCCGATAGCCGCATCATCCAATAGCTTTTTTACATGCTGGAAGCCTGGATGAAAGCGGAATTGGTAGCCGATCAAGACTTTATTATGATTCTGTTCAATAGCCTGCTGCAGCTCATCCAGCCTTGCCAAGGAGTGGGAGACGGGCTTTTCTATCAGCAGGTGACAACCGCATTGGGCGGCAGGGATGGCGACATCCAGGTGAAGGGCGGTTGGGTTTGAAATGATCACCGCATCTGGGTTGTAGGCAAGGGCAGCACGCAGATCGGACTCAATAGGGAAACCTGCCAGCTCATTATCTGGGAGCGTGGAATGATGGGTATGGTAAAGCACAATATCCCCTTCACCCAAGGTGAGCAGGTTACGAAAATGTCGGTGACCAATGGAGCCAAGCCCAGCTATCAGAAATTTCATGAATTGATCAAGATATGCAGTCTATTGTAAAGCCCGAGAGTCAATCGTTTGATGAGAGGCAGGCGCATACACCGACTGAGAAAGCCTGCACGTGGTTTAGCTACGGATCCTGACTGAGTTGCTAGTCCTAAGCGGTGAGCCTCTTCAGCATTCTCAGCACTGATGACATTACCCAATAACCGTGTGACTGGGGTGTAGGTGCTAAGACGAAGATACCCCAGCTGGTCCACCGCGTTTTCAAGCTCGATCATTTTTCCCATCAGGTTCCTATCCCAGGTTGGCAACACATCCAGCATCAGCTGGCGATAACTGACAAATTGGTGATGCCCAGCCGATGCCAGTGTATTCAATCCCTGATAAGTGAATTGTATATCCTCAAGACCGCTGACTTCTTGCTGGTAGGTTTCCCAATTCCGGCCCATGTTATCTATATAATGTTGTTCCATCTCTTTCGGAATGAGCATACCGCGCGTGACCTGCACTCCTGGTTGTTTCGCGAATGCCTCTATGGTTTGAGTGGCATAACGCAGATGTGAACGAATATAAAAACCAGTGACCAACCCTACACGCGGATAGGTATTCATTATCTTCAGATGGGCATCCAACCAATCTGGCAAAAAGAACACATCATCATCCGAATAAGCCACGATCTCACCTGGTGCAGCCCGAAAGATTAGCTGCAACGCGCTGATCTTGCCAATGTTGCTGCTCGAGAGGATCAGGTAGTTAATGAGACCTTTATCGCGCAATTGACACAGATAGCTGACTAATTCAGGGCAGCTGCCGTTATCGAATACGAGCAAATCTGTGGGTTGTGGAGTGTGTGCAATCAAGCTTTCCAAGCTAAGGCGGGTAACTGACATACGCTCAGCAAAATATCCAGCCTGGTTAGGAAGGTAGGTAAGCATCGCAAGGGTAATGCGTGACGGATGGTAATCCGTTAACTGACCACGATTCGGGTTGATACCAATTCTGGGCATAGGGGGTATTAGGCTTAGGTGTTAACGGGTGAAGCCCAGGCCCGTTTGGGGAAAAGCCGTTCAACAAACCGACGGCGGATGAACCCTACCCGGCGTTGGATGCGCACCAGATGATCAGGTTTGAATGAAAAAGATACATTCCTATCTGGCTGGGCTAACAGGGTGAGATAGAGCGGAATAAGCTGGGAGCGTGGCTGACCATGGACTCGAAATTGGACCACCCGGTAACCGGCTTTTTGAACCACTTGTGTCAAAGTGTGAGCACTGAAGGACGTCAGGTGGGCTACCTCGAAACAATCATGCGCATACAAGTTTGGCACTTCCAATAGCAGCCAACCATCTGGGGCAAGATACTTTTCACGCAAATCCCGCAAGTATTCGTGCGGGTTGGGTAAATGTTCCAGTACATGCATCATGCTCACCAAGTTGAAGGACGACCCATGATCAAGGTGTAGGTCTGCCAGGGATGAAAATACTTCCAATCCTAAGGATTGGGCGTATTGCCGGTACACTTTACCTGGTTCAATCCCGAATGCTCGAGCATGATAATGGGTTTGAAATTGCTGGAGTAAAATCCCTGTCGAACAACCAATATCCAGGATGTGTGCTGCGGATGTTACCTGCTTGTGTACGAAGTCCAATGTGATCTGAGCACGTGCGGCTTGCACAGCCAGGTCTTTGGGATTGGGACCTTCTTCTCCCTGGTAAAGCAGGCGATATTCGGTTTCGTAAAATGCCTGACTTTCAGCTTCCGTCATACGTGGTGATTGGTAAACCAGCCCGCAATTCCGACAAATTCTATTGGTTACAGGGTAACGACGAAACTCACGCCTGTCAAACAGCGAACTTTCCGTCGAACCGCAGATAGGGCAATTCCGTACAATTTCAGTCATGAGAATTACGATCTCGTTTAAGCTTGTAGGCGAGGCGACCACGCCATTCTTTCCATGCTTTAATTGGATGGAAGATGGAAAAGAATACGTCTGCTATTGGTTGGGAGTGGAGGTGGGTTAGTGGGAAAATCTCGATTTCGCGCATGAGCTTCCTGGGATTCAGAGGTATACGTTGGAGCTGACCGTTATGGACATAACTATCAGCGTCCTCGAGCGTAAAAATTGTACGACGTCCGCCTGCCAGGCGGATATTTTCTGAAGATTCTGGTAAGCGGTAGTGGGGCTGACCATTGGGGAGATGCGAATAATCGTGGTCCTGATGAATGGCGAAAATCGAGGCGGATGCATCAATAATCGGATAATGTTGTGTACGGGCATGAAACAACATCCAATTATCCCATCCAGCGCGACCGACAGCAAACTTTGGAACATCAGTGAAACACGCACGTGGGAAGATAAAATAATCGCTACCAGCGGGGGGATGCCAGCGTCCTCGGATTTGCAGGTCAGATAACAGGTATAAATCCCAACCGGGGCTAAATTCGAGGGGTTGTTCGAGGTTTAAGTCATAACGTTGCCCGACAATGAGAAATTTATTAACCTGGCAATAGACCTGCCTGGCAATATTAAAAAATTGAGGCGTGAGTAAAATATCGGCGTTCACATAAGCCAGCAAGGGTGAAGTGCTCATTTGGCGCGCCATCGCAAAGATAGAACTGACCAGTGGGGTACCCAGTGGATTACAGTCAACCTGTGGGATGTGCTGGATTCCCACATCAGATGCAAACTCAGCTATGCCTGGCTCATCCCCGATGATGACCACATTCACCTCTTCATCAAGATGCTGCCAGGATTGAATCGCGTTTGACTGGATCAGGCTGATGTGCGGGTTGGTGAAAGACTTGGGTGCGGTGAAAATGGTGAGTAGAGGATCTGGAGAAGGCATATTGATCGGATTATGATCTTGAGGTCCGTTGATCTATGTCGTAGGCGGATTTATGTTTCACAGTCTCGTTAATGGATGCTAATTCTGGCTCTTTCTCGAGCAGGGCTAAAATATCATGCCAGGTAA
>Ga0153915_10005744_pt1 | contig 11558 bp, 10 predicted proteins | sample Opewatmetagenome_2_FD_107003 | JGI IMG/M metagenome (GOLD analysis project Ga0153915, IMG submission 107003) | Freshwater wetland microbial communities from Ohio, USA - Open water 3 Core 3 Depth 3 metaG | ecosystem: Environmental > Aquatic > Freshwater > Wetlands | place: USA: Ohio, Lake Erie...
AATACGCTAGAACGTGCAATAAGGTAACAAATTACTTAAAAGTTATTACTGGACAAACATCGGGATCACTGTTCCGTTGTAGGTATAGCTATGTTGAGGGTAAAGGTTACTCCCTTTGTGTTGTATAAACCAATGCTATGGTGGAGACAGGGGAGGGTTGGTCTCTCCCTGAAACAACGCTCTGCTTCTTTTGGGATAAAATGGGACAAGTCTTATAGCAAAACCATCTCATACTATAGATTTAATGCGGTAGTTTCCCATTTTGCTAAGCTATGGATAACAATGTATTATTTTGATCAAGTTCCATCATTGTTTTTAAGGAGTTATACACTCAAGGCAGCCCGTCCTTTCGGGGGATTTTTGTATACGCCTTACGAACGCAGTTTTAAATTGAGCAAAGATTTCAGGTTGAGAATATATTTCAATTAGTTAACTATTTAATAAAAAATGACAAAGAATTGTTTGAAGATAATTAATAATCAACCTTCTAGTATTTCTACCAGGGTGTATTTTGAACAACAGATATTTCAAATAGAATCATCATAACAAAATTCTAAAGCAATAATGGATTAGTTTTAAGGAGAGTTAAAGAAAAATGAAAGCACGAATTGGTTTTGAGGATAAGGTTTGCTTAATTACTGGCGCAGGAAGTAAATCTGGAATTGGATTTTCAACAGCGCAGATTATCGGAAAGTTAGGCGCAATAGTATTATTGGTAGCAACGTCTGAACGAATTTATGACAGGGCTAAAGAACTTGAAGCTTTGGGAATTGAAGCAAAAGGTTATATTGCGGATCTTATGGATCGGAAGCAAGTCAACAATTTAATAAATCGTATTATCGAGGAACATCAAAGAATTGACATTTTAATAAATAACGCAGGAATGACACAAGTTGGCTCAGAAGAGATTTTTTCGGACTTTGCCAATATGAAGGATGATGAATGGGATTTGACCATAAGCAGGAATCTTACAACTTGTTATAATGTGACTCATTCGGTGCTGCCTCATATGATTAACAGTAATTATGGCAGAATTGTTAATGTTTCATCAGTCACAGGTCCGATTGTAAGTAATCCTGGAGAATCAGCCTATAGTGCTGCTAAGGCAGCAATGATAGGAATGAGTAGAAGCATTGCAATAGAAGTTGCAAAGAACAATATTATGATCAATAATGTTTTGCCTGGTTGGATTGCGACGGGATCTCAAACAGAATCAGAAGCTGCGGCTTCACTGAATACGCCTATCGGTAGAGGAGGAAAACCTGAAGAAGTTGGGCATATGATCGTATTTCTTGCATCCGAGCAAGCTTCATATATCACAGGCCAAACCTTTATTGTCGATGGAGGAAATACCATTCAAGAATATAAGGGACCAAGTGAATTGTATTATTAGTTGAGGGAGGATTCTTTAAGATGGAGTATTTTTCTTTAAATAATAAAGTAGCAGTTATCACAGGTGGAGGATCCGGACTAGGCTTAGCGACAGTGAAACGATTTGTGCAAGCTGGTGCAAAAGTTGTTTTGGCTGATATCTCAGATAAGACGGACCTGGCAAAGGAATTAGGATGCTTATATTTAAAAGCAGATGTGTCAAAAGAAGAAGATGTGGCTAATCTTATGGAGCAAACATATAAATACTATGGTCAAATTGACATTGTAATTAACAATGCCGGAATTATTATGCCAGAACAACTTCTAACAGATGCAAATATGAAAGATTATCAGAAACTGTACAGCGTTAATGTTTTTGGAGTAGTTCATGGTTTAAAACATGCACCTCGGTACATGAAGGATGGGGGAGTTATTCTCAATACAGCGTCCAACTCTGCAAATGGAGACATTGCTGGGTATGGCGCTTATATCTCCTCTAAATGTGCAGTTGTTGGATTAACAAAAGTGGCATCGATAGAATTAGCTCCTAGGAATATAAGAGTCAATTGTATTTGTCCAAATACAATTGACACGCCAATGGCATATGCCGAAGGCTGCGAAACTGAACTTCAGGTTATAGGTATAACCACTCCGCTTGGCAGAATGTGTAAAGCAGAAGAAGCAGCAGCTCTTTACCACTTTTTGGCATCTGATGATTGCCGTTACATCACCGGAGAAGATATATACATCGACGGAGGACTTAAAGCAGGTCCGAGTATCCAGATGATTGATCATATATTAAAAGGATTGGTAAATAAATAACGAATTTATTGGACAAGGAGATTTTGAAATGATTACGGACAAAAAAACACCGTATAGAATGATTAACGATGAACAGCTCCATAAATTGAGAGCTCGTGAGGATAAACTTTTCTTTGAAAGAACAGCAAAAAGCAAAGAGGCTTTTGATAATGCTCAGGAAATGCTCCTTAACGGAACCCCGACGCCATGGATGGGCGACTGGGGAACCCAGCACCCTATATTTGTCAGCAAAGCTTCAGGAAACAAACTGACAGATATTGACGGAAACGAATATATCGATTTTTGTCTCGGCGATTCAGGTGCTATGTTCGGACACTCTCCAGAAGCAACTGCTGAAATCGTTGCAAAACAGGTAAGACAAGGAATAACCTTCATGATGCCTACCCTTGATTCCCTGGAAATAGGTAAAGAACTTGGCAAGCGTTTTGGTTTACCTCTCTGGCAAGTTGGCATGACGGCTACAGAAGCAAATCGTTATGTTATCCGATATTGTCGAACCTTAACTGGCCGCCCAAAGGTTCTCTCATTTAATGAATCCTACCATGGAAGTCTTGACGAGACTCTCCCGCATATTGGCCCAAGCGGCAAGCTTGAATTAAGATCTGAATATGACATGAATCCAGGGGTTCCAAAAGACGTGTTAAGTAGAGTCGTAGAGTTTAATGACGTTGAGGTACTTGAAAGAGAGCTTTCTTATAGAGACTGCGCTTGTGTTATTGCTGAGCCTGTAATGACAAATTGTGGTATGGTGCTTCCTGAACCGGGCTACCATGAAAAACTGCGTGAACTTTGCACAAAATATGGTACTTATCTTGTTATCGACGAAACCCATACTTTCTCAAACGGTTATGGCGGCTACACGAAAGAATACGGACTAAAACCAGACTTTATTACTTTAGGTAAATCTATTGCTGGCGGTATTCCGGTTTCTGTTTACGGCTTTATGAAAGAAATTGGTAAGAAAATCAATGAAACTTTCGGAAAAAAAGGTGTTTCTGACCCGATGGGTATCAGCGGCACTCTTTCAGGCAATGCTTTTGCAATTGCAGCAATGCGTGAAGCTTTGACGAAGGTAGCTACACCCGAAGCATTTGAGAAAATGTTTGCAAGCCAAAACCGCTTTTCGGACGGGCTGGAAGCTGTTTTAGCGAAACATAATATCCCATGGAGCCTAACTCGAAGCGGCGCACGCTGCGAACTTCAGTTTATGCCCACTCTTCCTAAAAACGGGAGTGATGCTAAAAATCATTTTGACTGGCAGTTGATGTATTATACACATGTACATCTTATAAACCGAGGTATACTAATCACTCCATTCCACAACATGATGCTATTCCCGCCTGTGGCAACCGCCGAAGATATAGATACTCTCATAAAAGAATGGGATGACTGTCTTGGTGAACTTGCTGAATTAGGAAGGAATAACAAGTAACTAACAAAGCACTTGCATCTTAGTGGCTCTGTTTTAATTTAATGGCAATTCCTTTTTCACTTAATATGGGAAAGTGTTCATCGGGTACCGGGCCGCAGTGTTTGAGATATCTGCTCCCTTTTTCGGGAATTACTAGGGTAATTCTGAGGGTCTCCCAATTGTGCCCTGTATCCCGGGCCCAGCCCAGCAAATTTCCTCGAAACGATGTCAACATAGATTGGGTACAAGCCATATGTTCCCCCCTTTTAAATAACTCATTTATGTTAACACCGGTGTTTCCTGTTATTCCGTTTTCTGCTAAATATAGTAAGGTCACCTACGGCATCGCATTGTACCGGGTTTTAAGGCCGCATGATGCATTTCTTTATCTTGAAAAATGTTCTGATTGAGCAAAACCTGCCGGAGTGTAAATTGAAAGGCTGTGTATTTAGACGCCAGGCGGGCTCTCGATCGGCACTCGGCCTAACCACTCCGAGAGCCCTGCCTTAAAACCCATTAGTTCATGCGGTTAGATTACGGGGAGCACGATATGGGAAGCAAACTGTCTCTGGTGAAACACATTCTGCATCGCGGTTTTAATTTCTGTTCCCACACCCAGAGGAGCGCCGGTGTTCAGGTTCCGGTCCCACTTGGGGAAATCACTACTGGAGACCTCCACTCGAATACGGTGCCCTGCCTGGAAGACATTACTGGTGGGCCCCAGGTCAATTTCATACTCATATATTTTCCCCGGGGTAAGCGGCTTGAGGCCTATTTTAGGCTGATACCCAGCCCGGATAATCCCTTCCGCCATGTTAAACGCCCGACCGTCAGGGAAAACATCGACCAACTTAGCGGTAAAATCCGTATCTACCGCTGAGGTGGATGCCCACAGTTTAACCTTGACTGGGCCGGTTACCTCCAGGTTGGCGGTCAGCGGCTCTGTAGAATAAACCAGGACATCGCTCCGGCTCTCAACCTCCCTTTGATCGTAGCACCCCGTCCCCATTTTATGTGTCTTGACCGGGTTTCTCGGGTCGTAAAGATAGCCGTCGAATGGTTCTTCTCCGGGAGGGGTCTCGCTCAAAGAACCATCGCCTGAAAGGGTATTCGCACAACCATGGCTGTGAAAATAATATTCACGGTATTGGGTCCTGGCCAAAGGCCATTCGTTCTCCTCTCGCCAGCGGTTCTCACCCATGACAAAAATGTGTACCGGGGGCTCCTCCTCAACACTATTATTTTTGCCTTTGAGCCAGTGATCAAACCAGCTGATTTGTCTGCCGATGATATTGTCCATGGCCCCTGAGGCGCTTGCTCCAAATTGCATTTCACCGGTTTTACTCGGCATTTCCCCAGTATGGACCCACGGTCCGATAATTAGTTTTTGTTTGAGTTTTTTACCTGCTAGCGCACCCAACCTTTCCAGCTCAAGGTAGTTATTGATTATTGCCGGACAAAAATCTACGTCAAACCAGCCAACAATGTGAAGTGCCGGAATCGTTATCTTATCCAGCGGCAGCTGTCCGCCGGTTTTTTCCCAGAATTTAAAATCTTCAGTATGCGTCAAAAGATCGTAAAAGCGGGGCACCATCCCCAGGTCATCGACGGTTTTAATCACTTCAGAGTCTTTCAAAGGTAAAAAATAGACCAGTTCGTCGAGGTGATCGTTTAGATAGATTAGCCGGTCCGTCACAGCTTTAATTTGCTCGGGGGATTTTTTGCTTCTGATCATCCCCAGAAGGCTCATTAATACGGTCCAGTAATAATGGGTCCGAAGCTTTAGTTTATCGCCTCTGATTGTGAAGGGGAACCGGTGGAATTCCGTGTCTGTGAAGCCCGGGCAAATAGTTTTGAGATGAGGAGGCTGGGCCACTGCAGCCGCCCACTGGGTGTAACCAAAGTAAGAATAGCCAAACATACCGACATTCCCATCGCACCACGGCTGAGCGGCAATTGCTTCTACCGAGTCATAGCTGTCTTCGACTTCCTGCTGCCAGTAAGCTGCGGCTCCCTCTGAAGAGCCGGTGCCACGGACATCCTGGATGACCACGGCGTACCCAGCCCGGGCGAATGCTACCGGATTCATATAGGCGTTGGTGCCGCTGGGAAATTCAATGTTCTTATTGTAAGGGAGGCGGGTGATAATGGCTGGATAGCAGCCATGTGCCTCCGGGCGGTAGACATCGGAGTACAATATCGTACCATCTCGCAAGCGGCTTGGAACATTGATTTCGATTTTGATAGACTCAGTAGATAAAATCAAGAATACCTCCTTCATTTTCAGCGCCAATAGTAAGGCCTTCACCATGGGAGACAGCCGGTTCCTTAGAGGATTCCTGACCTGCCCCCAGCAGTTGTACCACATGTTAAGTTAGTGCCGCTGTCATAACTACATCAGGAGCCGGCGGACAGTAACCCAAGGAGCTATGTGGGTGTATCTGATTATATTCCTTCCTCCAGCCCTCATTCAATACCCTGGCTTCCTCCATTGTCGTAAATATTTCCCGTGCTAAAAGCTCATCCCGTAATTTGCTGTTAAAGGATTCGATATAGCCATTCTCCCAAGGACTGCCAGGCTCTATAAAAAGCGTTTTTACTCCCAGTCTATTCAACCATCTTCTTACCACTTTAGCGGTAAATTCGCTGCCATTATCCGAACGGATGTAATCCGGGATACCTCGAAAGATAAATAATTTAAACAGCTCATCAATGACGTCATTGGAATTATGCTTACGATTTATTTTGATTTGCAAACACTCCCGGGTAGAATGATAAAACTACGGCGTATTTTTCTTTTTTTGATACACTACCTCCCCGCCAACGATGGTTGCCTCAACCTCAATATCTTTTATTTTCTCCCGGGGGACGCGATACGGGTCATCTGACAAGACCGCAAAATCCGCCAGCTTTCCCGGTTCGATATTCCCCTTAATATCATCTTCAAAGCCAGCTTTAGCCGCGTTAATTGTGAACATCTCGATTGCTTCATGGACATCAATGCGTTGTTCTTTAAGCGGATGGTTAACGCAGGCGTGGATACCCTTTAAAGGACTCATTCTTGTTACCGGGGTGTCAGAGCCACCTGCAACAGTAATTCCTTCATCAAGAATCGCACGGTATGTGTGCGCTCTTTTTACTCTGTAATCGCCTAACAATGACCGGTAATAATCCAGGTCAGGGCCTTCACAAACAGTGATGAATATAGGTTGCATGGCCAGAATAACCCCCAGTCTTGCCGCGAGCTTAATCTGCTTTTTCGTGCCGACTTCGAAATGCTCGATACGGTGACGGTGGTCGTCAAGGGGGTATTTTTCAAGGACTTTTTCGTAGGTGTTAAGGACTTGTTCGATACACCTTTCCGATTCGGCATGGATGGAAATTTGCAGGCCAGTCCGGTGCGCTTTTTCGACGAAACGATACATTTCCTTATCCGTATAATACAACATCCCCAATGTCTCCGGTTTATCTGTATATGGTTCGAAGAGAGCGGCGGTGTGGCCTTCAATGGAGCCGTCGGCATAAGTGGCCACGCAGGTTTTTCCCCTCACGATATCAGCCCTGAGCACCTTGTCTATATCTTCTTCTCTCAGAGCGTGGAAAAATAAAATAGGTTTAATCCGGACAGGCACATTATCTTGATTTTTTAAAATAAGTTCGGCATCATGCAGACTTTCCTTGGTGTAAATGGAAGTAATACCGACACTAACGGATTCCCGGGTCGCTATTCTTAACGCTTCAAGGAGTTCTTTTTTATCTGCCAGGCCGACGATTTTATACCACAGGTCAGTTGATGCCGGGTCTTCGATCAGTCCCGCAGGCTCTCCTTTATCATCCGTAACGATGCCCTCCATTTCCCGTGAAAGGCCGAGTTGTTTAAAAGCCAGGCTATTAAGCATCAAGAAATGAGTATCATAGTGCTGGATGAATACAGGATGCCCCGGGGAAATAGCATCCAGTTCTTTTATATCCGGGAATCTCTTTTCTTTAGTATTGAGGCGATTGAACTCCCATCCCAACACCCATTTCCCCGGCGGAGTGATTTTCACTCTTTGTTTTATCAAGGCGACGGCTTCGTTGATTGAGGTCACGGAAGACAAATCTACGCCGGCCCTTGCCCTTCCGGTCGCTAATAAATGAGTGTGAGTGTCAATAAACCCGGGGACAATGGTTTTTCCTTTAAAGTCAATAATTTGCGTAGATTTAGGGGTTCCTTTAACCACTTCCTCTATTGAACCAACGGCGATGATTTTCCCGTTCTTTATCCGGATCGCCTCCACCCGGGGCTTCCAATTGACCATAGTAATGACATTACCCTTAAGAATGAGATCAGGATGCTTTACCATGTATTCTCCCTATTATATTTATTAAGTTGAGTGCTGCTATGATTTTAAGAAGCGGTTTTTAGGGAAGGTTATCCTCTAAAAAGTTTTTCAAACGTTCTCATTTTGATATTTTGCCTGAGGGTTGCTGCTGGGTAATACAATGAATATTGCCGCCGCCCAGTAAAATTTCCCGGGTTTGGATTTGCACAACTTTGTAATCAGGAAAAAGGCTCTGCAAAATATTTCGAGCTTCGCTGTCGTTAGGGTCACCGAATCCCGGAACAATAATACCGCCGTTTGCGATATAAAAGTTAATATAAGAAGCCGGTAAACGGCTGCCTTGTTCACGGGGCATTGCACCTTTAATAGAATCAACGCCTTCGCTTTCTTCCTTGGTTATAAAAAGCGGGTCAGGTTGATTAATTTTAAAAATTTCCAACCGCCGCCCCCTGGCGTCAGTTGTGCTACTGAGACGTTTGTAAGCATCTCTAGAAATTTCATACTGCGGGTCATTTTGGTCGTCAGTCCAGGTAAGGCCCACCATGCCGGGTCTTACGAAGCAACAGAGATTATCAACATGGCCATTGGTATCGTTATCCATATAGATACCCTTGCCAAGCCATATTATTTTCTCAATGTTTAAGTAACCCTTGAGATTCTCCTCAATCTGTTCCCTGGTAAGCTGGGGATTGCGATTAGGGTTCAACAAACATTCTTCCGTAGTAATGAGCGTCCCCTCGCCGTCAACGTGGATAGAACCGCCTTCCATGATGAGGTTACATTTATACCGGTCTATTTGTTCCAGCTCAAGGACCTTTTGGGCAATCAGATCATCCTGGTCCCAGGGGAAATAACATCCCCCTTTAAGACCTCCCCAGGCATTAAAATCCCAATCAATGCCTCTGACTAACCCTTTATCATTGTTAACAAAGGTAGGGCCAACATCCCGCATCCAGGCATCATTGCTGGAAATTTCAACGACGCGGATTGATTCCGGTAACATCGCCCGAGCATGGTGCCATTGTTTTTTAGATACACACATCGTGACCGGTTCAAAAGCTGCAATAGCAACCGCGACGGCGGCAAATGCTTTCTGGGCGGGTTTAGCTCCGTTCCGCCAATTATCTGTCCTTTCGGGCCAAATCATCCAGCAGCCCTTGTGAGGCTCGAATTCTCCAGGCATTCTGAAGCCGTCTTTTTTAGGTGTGGAATTGACCGTAACCATCCACAGATGCTCCTACGATATGAAATTTCGAGATGATTATATCATGAATACAATCAGGGATATCACTCCGGATTGAAACGTAACTGTATTACCCTGATTGATTTATGAGCCGCATTTTAGATCTCTTTCCACTTAATTGTTGAATTGCTATTCCCGACACCCAAAATCATAACGCCAAGCCACCTCTGGGCGATGCCTGGTCTCGCGGTTTACAAAGTCTAATTAAGCTTAAACAGAGAAATCAAGTCAAAAAACGTTTATAAGAGAACCTGAATGTCCGAAATTACATGATCAAAGGATTCTCTTCGTGATAATTCCCGACCGATACTTCATCATCAATTACCAGGAATTCATTTTTCCCGTGAATATATTTCGGCCATTTTGGTAAACCTATAGTATTTGGGTTACCAGTCCTGCTGAATTGGACCCAGTATTTCATCATCGCATCTGAGACCAACCTGTCAGCTTGTACATATCCTTCTTGATTTACATGCCCTAGCACGTATGGGATATCTTCACCGTGACCCACATAAAGCCCACTTTGCTGGTTCTTTGGTGCAACCCGGTCTAACCGATATACATATACGTCCCCATTCAACCTGGCGAGTAAGCTAGCTATTTCGTGAACGTATATAGTAAATAGATTACAGGTATACACGGAGATAAAAGCCCTTCTTGCTTCTTCATCCGAGTTGATGGGAAATGAGCCCAACATTTGAATTGCTTTTTGGCCGAAATTCCTTTGAAGAATTTCCTTGTAATTGCTCCTAGTAATCGGCGGCATCATCTGCATAAACCATGTAGCCTCATGTCTGTTATAGCCGATTATCAGCGGAATTTTCGCCCTTTTAGCTAAGGTTTTATCCTGGTCCTTAATGATGACATTGTCTAAGATCGGGGCAAAATGTGTTACTCTTGGCATTTCGTCATGAGAGGATACTTTTATAGCTACCCTGATGATTTCCTCCGGTGATATAGAGCGCATCGCTTCAACACTCGATGCTCCACAGGCGTTCTGGAATTCAAGTGCATACTGCAGGGCTTTTTCATGGGGTATTTCCCTAGGGAAGTTAAGCATACCTCCGCTCTGGCATATTCCTCTATGAAATAACCCCAGCGCTTTAGGTGATCCAGATAATAGCCCCACACTCATTGCTCCAGCTGATTCTCCAAAAATCGTGACATTATCCGGGTTACCGCCGAAGCTTGAAATGTTGTTCTGTACCCATTCCAGAGCAGCGATTTGATCCAGTATGCCGTAATTACCGCTGGCGCCACTCTCATATTCAGATTCTAGTTCTTTTTCTAATTCTCTGTGGGCCAAAAATCCCAGTGGTCCCAGGCGGTAGTTTAACCCAACTACAACAACCCCCCTTTTCGCCAATTCTGCCCCATTGTACTCAAATAATGACGCGGAGCCGTTTAAATAGCCGCCGCCGTGGATCCAAACCATGACAGGCAATTCTTCATCGGCGGATATTGAGGATGTCCAGATATTTAAGTACAGGCAGTCTTCACTCTGGATTAACTTCTTATCTTCTTCTCTTAATTCATCAAGACGGGAAATCTGGTACGCCATGGGTCCAAACGCGGTCGCTTTCTTTACGCCCTTCCAGGGTTTTACCGGCCGCGGGGCACGCCAGCGTAACACACCAATCGGGGGCAGGGCGTACGGAACACCGTAAAATTTGAATATACCGTTCTCCTGAAACCCCTTAATCAGGCCTTGATTTGTTTTTACGATTGATTGTTGCAGGCTATTCTGTTGATATTTTGTGGACACGGCGAACCTCCGATATTTTAGTGCTTGTGAGACTTTATCAGACTAATTACGCCCGGACTGCAATTGTCGCGCGCAATAAGTTATCGAACTTGACAACATAATTCAAATATATTATACACCCATGTATATATCATACACCCATGTAAAAAATGCATCATTACAACGTTAAGGCTCTGCTCAATCTTCGTTGGCTAGCTATTTATCTACTTCGCCGTCTTTCAAGTCTTAAACCGGATTGAGACGGTGCAACGGGTGTAATTCGGGGTGGTCTTGGTGTAATGCGTGGTGTTCTGGGAGTTATTCGTGGTTGTTTGCGAATCAGGCGTGGTGGGCATTCTCTAGTGGCTTCTTCGACTGCCATTTTTCTTGGTGCGTTAAGGTCTATTTTGGCGGTTGTGTCGTAGGGTTGCTCTACTACTTCTTTCCAGTTATGGAATGGCGTTTGAATACCCACAATCTGTGCGGGCGTCCTGTCTTTCAGTGATATACTCGGTCTGAAAAAGTTATAAATGGGCTAACCAGCTAGCCATATACAACTTGGCTGATTTGGAGTTATTCAATCCCCGCATCACTTTAATGCGTGTCTTTATTGTGCAGTGCATACGCTCGATGATATTCGTG
>Ga0153915_10005745_pt1 | contig 11557 bp, 8 predicted proteins | sample Opewatmetagenome_2_FD_107003 | JGI IMG/M metagenome (GOLD analysis project Ga0153915, IMG submission 107003) | Freshwater wetland microbial communities from Ohio, USA - Open water 3 Core 3 Depth 3 metaG | ecosystem: Environmental > Aquatic > Freshwater > Wetlands | place: USA: Ohio, Lake Erie...
CGTAGCGCACAGTATGGGCGGGCTCGTGAGCCGGGCTGCGCTCGCCTCCGACGGCATGAAGAAGGTGGAACGCATCATTCTGCTGGGCACGCCAAACTCCGGATCGTACGCGCCCGTGCAGGCGCTGCGCGGCGTGTACGCGGTCGTGCGCAAGATCGCGCGCCTGGCGGCGCGTGAGCAATCCGCCGAGTCGCTCGCCGCGGATGTGTTCCGCACGTTCCCCAGTCTCTACGATCTCCTGCCCGTGACAACGACTGACTCGGGGCTGGATCTGTTCGACGTATCGGCGTGGCCCGATTCTGGGCCGCGTCCGGACGTGCCGCTGCTCACGAACGCGCGCTCGCTGGCCAGCCGATTGGCGGACGCGGATGAGCGGTTCATCAACGTCATCGGCGTCGGGCAGGAAACGGTCACGCGCGCGATACGCCGCAGGGATGAGTTCATCTATACCATCACTCGCCACGGCGACGGCACCGTCCCTCGCTCGTGCGCGGAGTTGCCAGGTGCGCGCACCTACTACACCAGCGTTGCACACAGCGAACTCGGGCGCGACGCCGCCGTTGCGCACGCCGTCGCCGATTTGCTCGACACCGGTAAGACGCTGCGCCTGCAGACCCATCGATCGAGCCGCGGCAAGGCCGAAGCGCGCATCAGCGATCACGCGCTCCGTCGCACGCATACCGGCAAGGTGGATTGGGTTCACATGACGCCGGACGCGCGCCAGGCGTTCCTTCGAGAACTCAATGAGCCGCCGCATCTGAAATTGCGGCTACCGGCGAAAGCGAAGCCGCGCAAACGCAAGCGCCAGGGTGCTGCAGCCGCGCGACGAAGGTGACCACGGCCTGGCCAATCGTCAAATGACCACCCTCGTGTGGTTCCGTCAGGACTTGCGCCTGCGCGACAACCCCGCACTCCACGCGGCTGTGCAGCGTGGCGAGCCCATCATCCCCATCTACATCTGGTCACCAGAGGATGACGGCGACTGGCCACCAGGCGCTGCCTCGCGATGGTGGCTGCACCAATCGCTGAACGCGCTCGATGAAAGCCTGCGGAGACACGGCTCGCGGCTCATCCTCGCTGAAGGCCGCGCACACACCGTACTCAAGCCACTCATCGCACAGACAAAAGCGACCGCGGTCTACTGGAACCGCCGCTACGAGCCCGCGGCAATCGCGTGCAGTGCCACGGTGGAGAAATCGCTTCGCGAGCTGGGCGTCAATGCGGAAAGCTTCAACAGCGCACTGCTCGCCGAGCCTCACGAGATTCTGAACCTGAGCGGCGCGCCGTATCGCGTCTACACACCCTATCGTCGCCGCATGCTGCACGACCTGGACCCGGCGCAACCGCTGCCGGTGCCCGCGAAACTCGCAGCGCCAAAACAATGGCCGAAAAGTCTCCCGCTCGATTCACTCGGACTCCTGCCGAAGATCAAGTGGTACACGACCATGGCACAGGTGTGGCAGCCCGGCGAAGCCGGCGCGCACTCGCGCCTCGAGAAATTCCTCGCGAACGGGCTCACGAGCTACTCAACCGCGCGAGACAGACCGGACCAGCGCGGCACCTCCGGCCTCTCGCCTCACCTGCACTTCGGAGAAATCGGGCCACGCCAGATCTGGCATGCACTCGGCCCGAAAGGTCGCAGCTCCACTTTTCTGCACGAGTTGATCTGGCGCGAGTTCGCCTATCACCTTCTCTATCACTTCCCGCAGACGACCACGCGACCGCTGCGCCCGGAGTTCGCGGGCTTCCCCTGGCGAAAGAACGCGAGATTCCTGCGCGCCTGGCAATGCGGCCGCACCGGCGTACCCATGGTGGATGCCGGCATGCGCGAACTCTGGGCCACCGGCGTCATGCACAACCGGGTGCGCATGGTCGTCGGATCGTTCCTCGTGAAGAACCTGCTGCAGCCCTGGCAAGACGGCGCAAGCTGGTTCTGGGACACTCTCGTCGACGCCGACCTCGCCGCCAACACGCTCAACTGGCAATGGGTCGCAGGCTCCGGCGCCGACGCCGCTCCCTACTTCCGCATCTTCAACCCCGTGACGCAGGGCGAACGCTTCGATCCCGAAGGCGACTACGTCCGCAAATGGGTGCCCGAGCTCGCCGCGCTCCCCGCGCCGTCGATCCATGCGCCGTGGAAGACCCAAAAGAAGAGGCGAGGCGAAAAGGAGTACGCGCGCACGCAGCCGCTCATGCCAACACATTCCCTTAACCCAATCGTCGATCTCGCCGAATCCCGCGAAGCCGCGCTGGATGCCTACGCGACGATGCGCAAAGAGCGCAACCCTTAGTCACCGCGCAGATCCAGCAGCGCCCGTCACTATGCTAAAACCACGTCCGATGGCCCTGCGCTTTTCAACTCTGGACGTCTTCACAGACCGCCCCTTCGGCGGCAACCCATTGGCCGTGTTCTGCGATCAGCCAGAGCTCCCCACCGCGCTGATGCAAAACATCGCGCGCGAGCTCAACCTGTCGGAAACGGTCTTCATCGTCCCGCCGCGCGATGCTCGTGCCGTGCGACGGCTGCGCATCTTCACGCCTGCAACCGAGCTGCCCTTCGCCGGCCACCCCACCATCGGCGCGGCACACGTGCTGGTCGACTCCGGCATCGCCAACATTCCCGGCTCGACCGGCGAGTTCGCATTGGAGCTCGAAGTAGGCCTGGTGCCCATCAACGTTACGCGCAGAGAGAAGGGCCCACCGTTCCTGCAACTCACTGCCGCAAAGTTGCCGACAACCCAATCCACGCCGCCTTCACGCGCCGACCTCGCACGACTGCTGACGCTTGAAGAAAGGGACATCGTCGCCGACCGCGACTTCGCACAGTTCTTCTCTTGCGGTGTGCCGTACCTGTTCGTGCCCGTGCGCAACCGGGAAGTGCTGGGCAACGCGCGCCCCGACAGCGCCGTGTGGGCCACTGTTCTCGGGAACGCATGGGGATCTGCAGCCTACGTGTTCTGCCGCGACCCCGAGCTGCCCGGCTCGAGCGTGCGTGCACGAATGTTCGCGCCCGAGTTCGGCATCATCGAAGACCCGGCCACCGGCAGCGCCGCAGCGGCATTCGGCGGCTATCTCGCTGCGCGTGAACCGGCCGGCACCGGCACGTTGCGCTGGGTCGTGGAGCAAGGCTTCGAGATGGGCCGGCCAAGCATCCTGCACGTTGAAGTGGACACTGCGAACGGCAAGGTGACTGCCGTGCGCGTCGGCGGCACGGCGGTTCGCATGAGCGAAGGAGGTCTGGCGATCAGCTCGTCGTAATCGCCTGCACGATCAACGCGCGCTGTTTCGCATCCGGCAAACGCCCACGACCCGCCCCGAGATTGTCTTCGAGGTGCCGCACTTTTCCGGTTGCGGGAATCACCGCGGTAACGGCCGGATTCGCCAGCACGTACTTCAGGAAGACCTGTCCCCAGCTCGTGCAGTCGATGTCCGCCGCCCACGCAGGCAGAGCCCTACCTCGAACCGTGTCGAACATCTTGCCGTCCTCGAACGGCCGATTCACGAGCACCGCCACGCCTTTGTCCGCGGCGAGTGGCAACAGGCGGTGCTCCGCGTTGCGGGTTCCAGCTGAATAGTTGAACTGCACGAAGTCGAGCTTCTCGCGCTCAATGACCCGCGCGAGGTCCGGCTGCGCACCGATCGTGTAGTGCGTGATGCCTGTGTAGCGCACACGCCCTTCCGCCTTCCATTTGCGCAGCGTCTTCAGGTGCGTATCGAGATCCAGCAGGTTGTGAACCTGGATCAGGTCGAGCTTGGAATGCTTCATCACATCGCCGGAGTGCTGCATCTGCTCGATGCCGTCGCGCTCGCCGCGCGTCCACACTTTCGTGGCGAGAAACACGCGCTCCTGCATCGCGGGCGTCAGCAGATCCCCGAGCACCGCTTCCGCGCTCGAGTACATCGGCGACGTGTCGATGAGCCGCGCGCCCGCGGCGAAGAAGCCTTCGAGCACTTCCTTGAGCGGCGCACGCTCGGCAGCGGAACTGCCGGCTTCGAAGGGACCGGAAGTGCCCAAACCGATGACGGGAATCGCCTCGCCCGTCGATGGAATCTTGCGTGTGATCAACGGACCCGTCGCTGCGGCTCCGGCCGTGCCGGTGACGACCGCGGTTGCTGCCATCGTCAATCCTCCAAGAATCACTTCACGTCGATCCAACCTGTGCTCCTTCAGTTTCGATCAAGAGCCTTCGTCGGCCCGGAACAGTCCGCGCTCAAATGAGCGCGGCGTCCGTCTCCGTGACGCTCACCGCACCGCTCGTTACCACGCGTGCATGCGCGAGCGCGGTCGGTAGCACCTGCTCCGCATAGAAACGCGCGGTGCAGAGTTTCGCCGCGTAGAAACCCCGATCCGCGCCGGCCAGCTTGCCGGCGGCGATGCTCGCAGACTTCGCCAGCAGCCAGCCGCCCATCACGAATCCGCACAGTTTCAGGTACGGCACCGCCACCGCCAACGCGTGGTCCGGACTGGTCGCAAGCGCCTTGCCCAGCGACTGCGTGGCGTCCCGCAGCAGGCCGACGCCTTCGAGCGCCGCCTTCTTCGTCGCCTGCACGGAAGCGTCGCTCGCAGACAGCGCTTCCAGCTCGCGGCGCATGTCCGCAATGAGCGCGCCGATCGCCGCGCCGCCATCGCGCGCGATTTTGCGGCCCAGCAGGTCATTCGCCTGAATTCCGGTGGTGCCTTCGTAAATGGTGGTGATGCGCACGTCGCGCGCGTACTGCGCAGCGCCGGTCTCTTCGATGAAGCCCATGCCGCCGTGGATCTGGATGCCCAGATGCGTCACGTCATTGCCTTGCTCCGTGCACCAGCCCTTCACCACGGGAATGAGCAGGTCCGCGCGGGTCTGGGCCGCGGTGCGTTGCGCAGCATCCGCGCCGTGCTCGGCGAGATCGAGCTGGAACGCGGCGTACATGGCGACGGCGCGCATCGCTTCGACGCTCGACTTCATCGTGAGCAACATGCGCTTGATGTCGGGGTGATGGATGATCGGCGCGGGCCCGCTCACAGAAACCGCAGGCAATTTGCCCTGCACGCGCGTGCGCGCCCACTCCGCGGCGCGCTGAAATGCGCGCTCCGCCACCGCAAAGCCTTCGAGACCCACCGACAGTCGCGCGGCATTCATCATCACGAACATATATTCGAGGCCGCGATTTGCCTCGCCGACCAGATACGCGACCGCGCCCTTGTCGTCACCGAACGCGAGCGTGCACGTGGGGCTCGCATGAATTCCCATCTTGTGCTCGATGGAAACGCAGCGCACTTCGTTGCGCGCGCCGAGCGACCCGTCTTCGTTCACCAGAACCTTGGGCACGAGGAATAGCGAAATGCCGCGCACGCCGGCCGGCGCGCCGTCGATGCGCGCGAGCACCATGTGAATGATGTTGTCGGTGCAGTCGTGTTCGCCCCAGGTGATGAAGATCTTCTGGCCGAAGAGGCGGTACTGCTTGCCCTCAGGCGTGGCGCGCGTGCGGATCAATCCAAGATCCGAGCCGGCATGCGGCTCGGTGAGCACCATGGTGCCGGTCCACTCGCCGCTGATCATGCGCGGCAGGAAACGCGCCTTCTGTTCCGGTGAGCCGCACAGCTCGAGCGCTTCCACTGCGCCGATGGTGAGCATCGGACACAGCTTGAACGCGAGATTCGCAGAGCCCCACAGCTCACGCACGGCGGAGCCGAGCACGTGCGGCACCGGCTGGCCGCCGAATTCCGCGCGGGCGCCGAGCTGCGGCCAGCCGCCCGCCACGTATTGCCGGTAAGCGTCCTTGAATCCCTTCGGCGCCGTAACGCCCTCGGGACTCCAGTGCGCGCCTTCCTTGTCACCGCTCTGGTTCAGCGGCTCCAGCACGTTTTCTGCGAATCGCGCGGCCTCGCCGAGGATCGATTCGGCCAGCTCCGGGGAATAGTCCGCAAGACCCGCCGCGCCCGCAAGACCCTGCGTGCCCAGCAGCTCATCCAGAACAAACCTCAGCTCCCGCAAGGGTGCCTGATACATCGATTCACCTCCGGTCGACAGGCCGAGGCGTGAAGTCTAGGCGTGCGCGAGCGCGGGGACGATGTTGGCGGCGAGAAAATCGACGAATCGCTGTACGCGGGGGTCGGCGCCGAGCGTGGCCGGAAACACGGCGTACAGCGCCGCCGCTGGCGGCAGCGCCCAATCGCCCAGCACCTGCTTGAGTCGCCCGGTGGCGATGCCTTGTCGGCACAGGAATTCCGGCAACAACCCAATTCCGAGCCCGGCCGCGGCCGCGGCGTGCAGCACTGCAGGGTCGTTCACTGTGAGACGCGGCACTACTCGCACTTCCGCGCGCTGCGAGTTGCGCGAAAGCTCGATGCGATACAGATCGGGGCGATCGGATTCGGGCGTGAACAGGTCGTGCTGGCGCAGATCATCCGGCTTCGCCGGCGTGCCCCGCTGCTGCAGATACTGCGGCGTGGCGCAAAGCACCGCGGGCAACGCGCCGAGCAGGCGATGCTCGACCGTAGCGTCTTCGGGAAGGCCAGCGCGAATGGCCACGTCCCACGGCTCGCTCGCATCCACCGCATGCAACGCAACGTCGAGCGGCACATCCGGAAAGCGCTCGAGAAATCGCGGCACGAGGGGCGCAAGCAGCACACGGCCGTACGTCGGGTCCGCCACGACGCGCAGCGGCCCGGACATCGGCGTTTGAAGCTTTGCAATGAGCACATGCGCCGCCTCGAACTCTTCGACGACGCGCTTCGCGTGCGGATAGATCAGGCGGCCTGCCGGAGTCAGCGCGATGCGCCGCGTGGTGCGCTCGAGCACGCGCACCCCCAGGCTCGCCTCGAGATCTGCCACTGCGCGGCTGACGGCCGCCTTCGGCACGCCGAGCATGCGGGCCGCGGCCGAGAACCCGTTGAGGTCGACGACTTTGGCCAGCACGGCGAGCTGCGCAGGTGCCCAGAACAGATTCAAATGCGAGACCAATGGTCGGACGCGAGGCACATATTGTTTCACCCGGGAGGCGCAAGCGCCAGCACAGCCGAGTAGAATTCGCGACCGCATTTCACCTTCATGCCCGACAGGAATCTCCCGAATGAAAATCTCCATGCACACCGTGGCCGTCGAACAATCCGTGCACAGCCTCGGTTGCCTCTCCGAGTTGCTCGACAAAGGCGCCGCCCATGCGGAAGCGAAAAAATTCGATTCGAGTGTCCTCGTGAACTCGCGTATCGCGCCCGACATGTTTCCGCTCTCGCGCCAGGTGCAGATTGCGTGCGACATGGTGAAGAACGGCGTCGCGCGCCTGGCCGCGAAGGAAGCGCCGAAGTTCGAAGACAACGAGAAGACCCTCGATGAGCTCAAGGCACGCATTGCAAAGACGATCGCGTTCCTGAAGTCCGTGCCGGCGAGCGCGCTCGAAGGCTCGGAAGATCGCGACATCAAGATTCCGCTCGGCCCGCAGACCATCGAGATGAAAGGCCTGCCGTATCTGCACGCTTTCGTCGTCCCGAATTTTTTCTTCCATGCGACGATGGTGTACGCGCTTCTGCGTCACAACGGCGTGGACGTGGGCAAGCGCGACTTCATTGGCAAGGTATTCTGATGCGTCGTTCCGCCTCGCGGCGAGTCGTTTCGATATGTTGAATCGAATATGACAAACACTCACTTGCGCGCAGCCCGCGAATTGCGCGCAAGTGAGATTTTCTTCGGCAATTACGCAGCATTCGCCACGTAGAACGCGAGCGCGATCACGCTCGCTTCGGTGCCGTCCTGCCACCCTAATACGCACAGGCGAAGCTCTTTTGCCTGTCTGTTCAGGGCGGGGAAAACTTGAGCTCACCGAACGCAAAGCCAGTGGCGCGCGCGACTACACAAGATGCTGGAGCGGGCCCCGGAACCGGGACGGGCGAACCCGCGACCCATGAATCTCTAGGCTGGCAGCTGCGCTCGGCGTTACCGCCGATGCGCCTGCATTCGGTTTCGCTCTACAACCACGAAGCCGACGTGCTGTGGCTGAGCGAAGGCGCGCTCGGCCCGGACGAGCACAACGTCGTCATCGAAGCGATCGAGGCGCAGAAGGCCGAGAAGAACCTGCCTTATCACGAATTCGGAATGGAAGACGGCCGCATCGGCATCTTCCTCGCGATCCGCGCGCCGCGCGGCGACCTCGTCGGGACCGTGATGATCCTGGCGGACATGAAGTCGCTCAGCGAAGGCACGATGGAGCGCATCATCACGCCGCAGATCAAGACGATCCTGCAGAAGATCGCGGTGCTGATGCGCAAGGCCAATCCGCATTCCGGCGACACGAGCCAGGTCATTGCGATGCCGGGCGCGCCTTTCCCAGTCGCTGCGGACGCCGCGCCTGTGGTCGCGCGAGCCCCCGCTCCCGCACCCTCGCCTGCAGCCAAATCCTCAAGGCCCGCCGTCGATGCGCTCGCGCCGCGCCAGGTTGAAGAGATGCTCACCCTGGAGTTGGTCGCGGAAGCACCGCCGCCGGCGCCGGTGGAAAAACCGAAGGCTTCTGCTCCCGCCGGACTCAACGGCCGAAATGCGGCGCCCGGCACCGCCGCGCCGCACGCCCTCGCGAAGGGTGCGTCTGCTTCCACTGCAGCAGCGGCCCGAGCGGCGCCGGCCACTGCGCCCGCAAGCAAGGCGCGCGGTGTCGCTGCGCCGCTCGCTGGGAAGGCGGCGCCCCCGCCGGCGGCCGCACCTGCGCCACTGCCCGAGATCGAAGTGCTCGCCTTCGATCCGAATATTTCCATTCCCGTGGCGCATCCGGCCGCCGCGCCGGCACCGGTGCCCGACATCGAATTCCTCACGTTCGACACCGACAGTCCGGTGCCAACGGCCCATCCGGCGCCGACGTCGTCGAACGCGTCGGCCGCCGCGCCGCTACCGGAAATAGAGTTTCTCTCACTGGACGATGCCGATATCGGCAGCAATCCGGCGCGCGTTGCGCAGACTGCCCCCGTACCTGCGCCGGCCAGCGCGCCCGCAGCCGCGGCGAAACCGACGGTTGCGCCGGCCGCAAAGGTTTCCAAAGCCGCAGCGCCGGCGAGCACGGCGGCCGCCGCGAAGGTTGCGGCGCCTGCGGCCGCTTCCAAGGCTGCTGCTGCGTCTGCTCCCGCTCCGACACCCGCGCCGGTCGTGGCTGCACCTGCGACGGCGGCCTCGTCCACCGGCACCATTTCCGAGCTCATCAACGACACGGGCCCGGTGCCGATCCTCAATGCGACGACGATGATCGAGCCGGCGCCTGTGCTGCCGCCGCTCGTGCCAATGTCAGTCGCAGAGACGGCAACCGACCTGACCCTGCACGTACAGGAGCTGATCAAGCTGCGCTCGAGCGGCCGTACGCGCCGCTATGAAGTGCTGGCACGCTCGCAACGCGATTCCGCGCGTAACGAAGTGCCTGCGGCCTTCATCGCGGAATCCGCCAAGGGCGCCGAAGGCGCCGAGCTCGATGCCATGGTGGTCGAGAAGCTGCTCCTCTGGCTCGGCAAGCACGGCGACGTGATCTGGGACTCCGAGCCGGCGAGTTTCTCGGTGAACCTGTCCATCGGCGCCCTCGAGGACGAAAGTTTCCCGCAGAAGATCGAAAAGTGGCTCGCTGCCACCAACGTGCCGGCGGAACACATCGGCTTCGAGATTTCGGAGACCGCGTGTGTACAGCGTCGACCGCAGGTGCTGCGCTTCATCGAAGCGTGCGAGCGGCTCGGCTGTTTCCTGGTCATCGACGACTTCTCGTTCGATTCGAACGTCTTCGAGTTCTTCGGCTCGAAGGCCCTGCGACACGTGAAGATCGCCCCTCAGCTCACGGCGTCCGCGATGAAGGACAAGCTGCGCCAGGCGCTGGTTGTCGCGATTCTGCAGGCGTGCAAGGTGCTCGGCGTACATTGCGTGGCCAAGCGCATCGAGTCGCAGTCCGCGATGCAGTGGCTTACGGCCGTCGGTTGCGACTTCGCGCAGAGCTTCTCGCTCGAGAAGCCGACGCCGCTCGAGTCGCTGGTCAGCGGCGGCCCGATTCCGGCCTTGCGCAAGTAAGAACCACGTCGTTCTGAACGGCGCGAAGCGCCGCTATCCGCACGGGGTTCGCGCCTCCAGCGCGAACCCCGTTGAACCCCGGGCGTAGCCCGTGGCTATTGCGGCTGCGCCGCTCCGCTGTCCATCGAGGACCTGCCGAGCTGCGCGAACTCCGCCTTCGACAGATAACCGTCCTTGTCCACATCCGCTTGCGTGAAGCCCGCCGCGACCTTGGCGTTGTTGGCCGCCTCTATGGCCGAGACGCGCCCGTCGTTGTCGGCGTCGAGTTTCGTGAACGCTGCGGCGGAGGTATCCGCAGCCGCGACCTTGGTGGTGTCGGTCTGATCGTTCGCAAACGCGGCGCTCGCGACCAGAATCGTGGCACCCATTCCCAAAACTAGCTTTCTCATTGCTCGCTCCTGTATTTCGCAAAGGAATCGGGTCGTCATCCGCTCGGGTCCTGCGCCAATGGGCGTTGGGTTCCCGCTCACGACATGCCGTACGCAGGAGGCGTGCCGTGCGGTCCCCTTCCACGGCAATTCAATAAGTTAAAAGCTGCGACGTGGACGTGGGGCCGGTCACGGCAAGCGGGGCGGCGACCCGATCTGTTCGGGATCCGCGACAGGCGCCGGGAAATTCGGGCGGTTTTTTCAGCGCCGCGCCGAGGCTCGCTAAACAACCATCGAATCAGGCACTTGAAAGTCTGCCGCGACAGACACCAGTGTGTATCGATTGCCGGGCACGCCGGAGCTGTCCTTGCGACGAGGCGACCCGCAAGCGCGGGCGGCGGATCGCGGCGCCTGCGTCAATTGGCCTAAGCTTCAGCGCACATGCTCACGCTCGAACAACTGCGCACCAACCGCAACGCTCTGTTCTGGACTTTGCACGCGGCAGGGTGGGGTGCGTATGCCGTCGCACAGTTCTTCGGCGCGCTGCTGATCGACAAGCCGTTTGCGTATCAGCTGGTCATCGCGATCGTCGCGGTTGCCGGGTTCGTGCTCTCGATGCCGATGCGCTACATCTATCGGCCCCTCATCGGTCGGCCGCTGCACACCGTGATCCTCACGGTTCTGATCACCAGCTACGTGACCGCGCTGGCGCTCCGGATCGTGATCAACTTTTCCTACAAGTGGCTCGTCGAGCCCGAATGGCAGTTCAAGACGCTGTTCGAGATCTTCGGCGGAGCGGTTTCGATGACGTACCTGCTGCTGTGCTGGAGCGCGTTGTACTTCGGAATCCGCTACTACGAATCGCTGCAGAAGCAGCGCGAGGCGGCGCTCCGTTCCGCGGCTCTTGCGCAGGAAGCGCAGCTCAAGATGCTGCGATACCAGCTCAACCCGCACTTCCTGTTCAACACGCTGAACGCCATCTCGACGCTGATTCTCGACAATCAGAACCGAACCGCGAACCACGCTGTGACGCGGCTGTCGGAGTTCCTGCGCTACACGCTCGATCAGGATCCGATGAAGAAAGTGACGCTGCGGCAGGAAATCGAAACTCTCGACTTGTATATGAACACTGAGCGACTGCGCTTCGGCGGACGGCTGCGGCTGGAATACGCGGTGGAAGAG
>Ga0153915_10005747_pt1 | contig 11557 bp, 13 predicted proteins | sample Opewatmetagenome_2_FD_107003 | JGI IMG/M metagenome (GOLD analysis project Ga0153915, IMG submission 107003) | Freshwater wetland microbial communities from Ohio, USA - Open water 3 Core 3 Depth 3 metaG | ecosystem: Environmental > Aquatic > Freshwater > Wetlands | place: USA: Ohio, Lake Erie...
CGGCTCGGGATGTTGGCGCAGCGCGCGGCGCAGGTCGCGCGCTCGTGGCTGGAGCGGCAGCGGTGAGCCCCGCCGGGGGACCGGCCTTCGGCCGCGCGCTCGATGTCGTCACCCGCGTCCGGGGCGTTCGCGGCGCGATGCTGGTGGCGCGCGCCGACGGTCTGGTCGTCGCCGAGCAGCTGATGGAGGGGATCAAGGGGGGCGCGGTGGCGGCGCTGGCCGCGAGTCTCGCCGGACGGCTGCAGCGGACCATGGTCACGGCCGGGCTGGGGCCGAGTCAGTTCTGGCACCTGCAATGCGACCAGGGAGCGCTGCTCGTCGTGCCGGCAGGGGACAGCCTGCTGGTCGTGGCCGTGACCGATCCGGAGGTGAACGTCGGCCTCGTGCGGCTGGAGCTGCTGCGCGCGGCGGAGGCCGCGCCGTGACCACGATCCGGGCGGTCGAGCTGTGGACGCTCGATCCGCTCACGACTTACGTGGCGGAGGCGGGCGCGCGCCTCGTGCTGCTGATGACGCCGGCGGGTCAGGTCCTGGCGCAGTCGGGGTTCGCGCGAGCGGTCGACGTGATGGCCGCCTCGGCGCTGGGCGCCGCGATCATGGCGTCCACGACGGAGCTGGCGCGGCTGCTCGGACAACCGCCGTTCGCCGCCCTCAATCACCAGGGTGCGCGGCACGGCATCTTCTTGAGCGGGTTCGCCACGGACCGGGGACCGCTGGTGGCCCTCGTCGTCTACGATCTCGACGTTTCGTCGCTTGGCTTGGTCCAGTTATTCTTTGAGCAGCTCGTGGCCGATTTGCGCGCCGCGAGTCCGAAGGCGGGCGCCACCAAGAGCGTGCTGGCCGCCGATTTCGAACGGGAGCTCAACGAGAGCCTCAACGTGCTCTTCGGGAGATAGCCTTCGTGTCCCTGGTCAACTTCACCACCCGCGAGATCACCTGCAAGATCGTCTACTACGGACCGGGCCGGTCCGGGAAGACGACCAACTTGCACTACATCTACGGTCGCGTGCCGGACTCCAGGCGCGGCCGCATGGTCTCGCTCGCCACCCAGACCGACCGGACGCTGTTCTTCGACTTCCTGCCGATCGACCTCGGACAGATCTCGGGATTCACGACCCGGTTCCAGCTCTATACGGTGCCGGGGCAGGTCTATTACAACGCGACCCGTCGCCTGGTGCTGCAAGGCGCCGACGGCGTCGTGTTCGTGGCCGACAGCCAGGCCCGGCAGCTCGACGAGAACCTCGAGAGCCTGCAGAACCTGCAGGCCAACCTGCTCGACCACGCCGTGGACATCCGCACCATGCCGATCGTCCTGCAATACAACAAGCAGGACCTGCCGCGCGAGCTCATTCTGCAGCCGCTCGAGCTCGATGACGCGCTGAACTTCCGCGCCGTGCCGAGCTTTCCCGCCGACGCGCTGCACGGCAACGGCGTATTCGAGACCCTGAAATCGATCACCGAGCTGGTGTTGCGCCGCCTGGCGCAGGGGGCGCCCGCGTGACCACGGCGCTCAATCCGAAGTTCACCTTCGAGACCTTCGTCGTGGGCGCGGCCAACCGCCTGGCGGTGACCGCGGCTCGCACCGTCGCGGAAAGCCCGGGGTCGGCGTACAACCCGCTCTTCATCTACAGCGGATCGGGGCTCGGCAAGACGCACCTGCTGATGGCGATCGGCGCCAGCGCCAAACGGCTCGCGCCCTCGCTCGCCGTCGAGTACCTGACGCTGGACGAGTTCGTGGAGGCGTTCCACGCCGCCATCGGCGCGGGCCAGGGCGATGCCTTCCGGCGCCGCTTCCAGACGGTGGACGTGCTGCTGATCGACGACGTGCAGTTCCTCACCAACCGGCGCGAGATGCAGGCGGAGCTGCTGCGCCTGTCCGAGGCACTGCAGACCGCGGGGCGCCAGATCGTGCTCACCAGCGACCGCCCGCCCGTCGAGATCGAAAACCTGGACGAGCGGCTGATTTCGCGCTTCTCGGGCGGGCTGGTCGTCGATATCGGGGTGCCGGACTACGAAACGCGGGTCGCGATCCTGCGCCGCAAGGCCGAGGAGCGCGGGGCGGAGTTCCAGCCGGGTGTGCTGGAGACGGTGGCAGCCGCGGGATTCACCAACGTACGCGAGCTGATGGGCGTGCTCAACCGGCTGGTCGCCTACCAGGCGGTGAACGAAACGCCGCTCAACGCCGAAGGCGCGAAGGCGCTGCTCGGGGCCGAAACGCCGCGCGCCGGCGCCGCGGCACCGGCGGCGCAGTCCGAGCGCGGCCCCACGCCGGACGAGTTCGCCGCGTTCCTCACCGACGTGACCGTCACCGTCGGCAAGGCCGTGGAGGCGTGGCGCGCCCGGATCGCGGAAGCGATTCTGCGCTGGGAGGGCGAAGGCTATCGCACGCGGCGGCTCGAGCAGCTGCTGGAGCAGGACACGCCCGTCGCGCCCGACGAGGAGATCGGCGCGTTCGCCCGCGACGTGGAGCGGTTGCGCGCGCTGGAGGCCGAGGTCTCCCAGTTCGACCCGCAAGCCGCCGGGCAGAGCGTGTTCCGGGATCCAGAGCGCCTGGCGGAGGCCGAGGAAGCGGCCTCGCGCATCCGGGCCGGGGCGGCGCCGCCGCCGGGACCTTCCGCCGCGTTGCCGTTCTCTACGTTCGCCGTGGGGCCGTCGAACCAGCTCGCCGTCAACGTCGCGCGGGAGGTGCTGGACGAGCCGGGCCGCCGGTACAACCCCCTCGTGCTGATCGGCAAGAGCGGCGTGGGGAAGTCGCACCTCCTGAACGCTCTCGGACTCGAGCTGGCGCACCACCCGGGCGCCGTCGTCGCCTGTCTCTCCACCCAGGCGTTCATCGACGAGCTGATCACCGCCATCGACGGAAACCGCATGGAGTGGTGGCGCGCCCGCTACCGGCGAGCCACCGCGCTGCTGCTGGACGACATCCATCTCATCGGTGGGAAGGACCGGACGCAGGAAGAGCTGTTCAATCTGTTCAACCTGTTCCAGGACCTCGAGCGACAGCTCGTCTTCACGGCTCCGGCGCATCCCAAGACGCTGCAGGGCATCGAGCAGCGCATCGCCTCGCGGCTGGAGGGCGGGCTCGTGGTCGAGCTGACGGAGCCGGATCGCGAGGTGCGGCGCGCCGTGGTGGAGCGCGCCTTGGGCGCGCAGGACGTGCCGGACGATCCGGCGCTGGTGGATTACCTGGCCGACCGGCCCGCGGACTCGGTGCGCAGCCTCACGGGGCTGTTGCAGCGGGTGGTCAGCGCCGCGGCGGCGCAGGATGTGCCGGTCAGCGCGGGCCTCGCCCGCGAAATCCTGGAAGGGGGCACCGCCGCCGAGCGGCGCCGCACCGTGGGATTCCGCACCTCGGGCATCGTGGTGTCGAGCGCGGGCGGGGTGCGCAGCCGCGAGAAGATCGTGTGGGACTGGGCCGCCCCCGGTGACCGCCTCATCGAGGAGCTGCGCTAGTGGCGATCAAAGGCTCACTGCGCGAGGCGTCGCTCCCCGACGTGCTGCAGCTGCTGGCGCTCGGCCAGAAGACCGGGTGCCTGTCGATCGCCGACCGTTCCAACTTCGGCTACATCTTCTTCGACCGCGGCCGCATCTGCTACGCCTCGATCGTCAACCGCCGCGACCGGCTCGGCGACATCCTCGTCAAGCACGAGAAGATCACGCAGGAGCAGCTCGACACCGCGGTGGCGCGCCAGACCCGCGAGCGCGACAAGAAGCTCGGCGAGATCATGGTGGAGCAGGGCGCCATCTCCCAGCCCGAGCTCGAGCGCTACATCCGCGTCCAGATCGAGGAGGCCGTTTACTTCCTGTTCACCTGGACGCAGGGCACGTTCAACTTCGAAGCCGACGTCCGTCCCGAGCGGCAGGACTTCCTGGTGTCGATCAACCCGGAATCGCTGCTCCTCGAGGGCGCGCGCCGGGTGGACGAGTGGAGTCTCATCGAGAAGAAGGTCCCCTCGTTCGACATCATCTTCATCGTCGATCACGAGCGGCTCGACATCAGCGAGGCGACCCTCACCGAGACGCAGCAACGCATCCTCCCGCTGCTCGACGGCTCGCGGGACGTGAACCAGGTCATCGAAGACTCGGGGATGGGGGAGTTCGAGGTCGGCAAGGCGCTGTACGGACTCATCACGGCGGGCTTCCTGCACCGCGCCGGCCGCACCACGACGGCGGAGTCCGGAAAGGCGAGCGACGCCCGTGTGGAGGAGCACCGCAACCTCGGCGTCGCTTTCTACAAGACGGGGATGCTGGACGAAGCGGCGCGCGAGTTCCGGCGCGTGGCCGAGCTGCGCGACGGTGACGCCTACGCCCTGTTCTTCCTCGGCCTCGTCGCCCTGAAGCAGGCGCGCTGGCGAGAGGCGATGGAGTCGCTGCGACTTGCTGCTGAAAAAGGGGGCAACCGCCCCGCCGTGCTGCACAATCTGGGCTTCGCCTACGAGCAGCTCGGCCGGCTGGACGAGGCGGAGGCCGCCTGTGCCGAAGCGGCGTCGCGCGCGCGCACCGACCCCCGCATCTACCTCGGCTGGGGCATCGTCGCGCTGAAGCGCGGCGATCACGCCGCCGCCGGCGGCCGGCTCGATCGCGCCAAGGAGCTGTACGGATCCACCCAGCCCCCCGCGGTGTGGTTTTGGGCCCGGACCCTCGCGGCCGGACTGGGCAGTGACTTCGAGACGGCCGAGCGGATCGGCGCTACGAGCATCACCGCCTATCCGGCGAACGCCGTGTTGCGCAACAACCTCGCGGTGCTGCGGGAGCTGGGCGGCGACCTGCGCGGCGCGGAGGAGCTGGTGCGGGTGGCGATCCAGGACGAGCCCTCGCAACCCCAGTTGTCCAAAAACCTGGGCGACCTGGCCTACCGGGCGTCGCGCTACGACGAAGCGTGGTCGGCCTACCGCCGCGCGGTGGAGCTGGCCCCCGACCTCGGCGACGACGTCTACTTCAAGCTGGGCAACATCGCGTACAAGCGGAACGACCGTGACCTGGCGTCGCAGCTCTGGCGACGCGCGCTCGAATTGAATCCGAATCACGAACTGGCGAAGACCAACCTGGAGACCCTGAGCACCTTGCAGTGAGCGATTCGCCGGAAGAGCGTGCGTTCCGGGCCTTGACCGACAAGATCACCCGGGCGCGCGGCATCTGCTGCGGGGCGTACAAGGACCGCTGTCTCAAACGGCGTATCGCGGTGCGGATGCGGGCGCGGGGCGTACATACGTTCGCCGACTACAGCCGGGTACTCGACGTCGACGCGCATGAGTACGACCTCCTGCTCGACGCGCTCACCATCAACGTCACCAAATTCTTCCGCAATGCGGAGACGTGGGCGGTGCTGGCGCCCTATCTCACCGAGCGCTGGCAGGCGCGGCAGGGCGCCCTGGTGGTGTGGTCGGCTGGTTGCGCGTCGGGGGAAGAGCCGTACACGGTAGCGGTGGCGCTGGCGGAGATCGCGCGCGTCACCCGGACGCTCGACTGGCTGCCGCGCGCCCGGGTGCTCGCGACCGACATCGACCGCGTCAGTCTGGAGCGCGCCCAGGCGGCGCGCTATCCGGCGAGCGCGTTCACCGAGATGCCGGCCGACCTCGCGCGCCGCTGGCTCGAGCCGCCGGCAGCCGACGGGAGCCGCGGGCCGGTATCCGCCGTCCGCGAGCGCGTCGTCATCCGGCGCCACGACCTGACCGGGGACCGGGCCCCCGAAAGCGCGCTGGATTTCATCGTCTGCCGCAACGTGGTGATCTACTTCGACCGCGCCACCCAGGAACGGCTGTTCCGGACCTTCGCCGAGGCGCTGGCCCCGGGCGGGCTGCTGCTGCTCGGCAAGGTCGAGACGCTGCTCGGCCCGGCGCGCGAGATGCTCCACCTCGAGAGCGCGCGCGAGCGCATCTACCGGAGGCCGGCGTGAGCGTCTCGCCGTCGCGCGCGGGGGGCGGGGAGCACTTCGTGCGGGTCGCCGATTGGGCGGTGGAGCGTGACGGCGTGCTGATCACCTTGGGCCTCGGCTCCTGCGTCGCGATCATGCTGCACGATCCGTACGCCCGGCTCGGCGCGATGGCGCACGTCCTGCTGCCGTCGCGCAGCCTGGCGCGCGACCAGGCGAACCCCGCGAAGTTTCCCGAGACCGCCGTCCCGTTCCTGGTCACGCGGCTCATCGCGGTCGGCGCCGACCGCCACCGGCTGGTGGCGAAGCTCGCGGGCGGCGCCAGCATGTTCGCCCAGCTGATGACGCCGGGGACGGTGCAGATGGGCGAGCGCAACATCGCGGCCGCCCGGGCGGCCCTGCGCGACGGCGCCATTCCGATCATCGGAGAAGCGGTCGGCGGGGAGCGCGGCCGCTCGGTGCACTTCCATACGTCGGACGGCCGCGTCGTGAGCCGCACGGTGGGGGGCGATGAAGTCGTCTTCTGACCGGCGGCCCGCCGTGCTGGTGGTGGACGACAGCGCGCTGATGCGGCGCGTCCTGACCGACGTGCTCGCCGGCGAGCAGGGCGACGGGCCGTTTCGCGTCGTCGGCGCCGCGCGCGACGGCTTCGATGCCCTGCGCAAGGTGCATCAGCTGCAGCCCGACGTGGTGACCATGGACCTCGAGATGCCCGAGCTCGACGGGCTCGGCGCCATCGGGTACATCATGTCGGAGACGCCGCGGCCCATCGTCGTGGTGAGCGCCCACGCCGGTCCGGGCACCGAGGCGGCGATCCGCGCGCTCGAGCTCGGGGCGGTGGAAATCGTCGCGAAGCCGGTGGACGCGACGCGGGAGGCGTTCCTCGCCATGGGGCCGCGGCTGATCGCGGCCGTGCACGCGGCGCTCGCGGCGGACGTCTCGCGCCTATCGGTGCTGGCCCGCCCGCCGGTCCCCGCGCGACGCGCGCCCGCGTTGGAGCTCGGACGGCGGGCACAGCTCGCGGTGGCCATCGCCGCGTCGACCGGCGGCCCGCGCGCCCTGGCCGAGGTGATCCCGCGCCTGCAGGCGGGGCTGCGGGCCGCGGTGCTCGTGGTGCAGCACATGCCGCCGCGCTTCACCCGGAGTCTCGCCGAGCGGCTCTCCAGCATGAGCGTCCTGCGGGTGGTGGAGGCGGACGCGGGTGCGCCGCTCGTTGCCGATACGGCGTACGTCGCCCCGGGCGATTATCATATGCGGGTGGTGTCCGCCGAAGACGGTCCGGTCATCGCCCTCGATCAGGGTCCCACGATATGGGGTGTGCGGCCGGCGGCGGATCCGCTGTTCCGCTCGGTCGCCCAGCTGTTCGGGCCGCGCGCCGTGGGGGTGGTGCTGACGGGCATGGGGAAGGACGGGGCGGAGGGGTTGCGCGCGATTCACGACGCCGGCGGCATGGGATTCGCCCAGGACCGCGAATCCGCGGTGATCGCCGGGATGCCGGTGGCCGCGGTGCAGGCGGGCGGCGTGGACGCCGTGGTGCCGCTGGGCCAGATCGCCGAGCGCGTGGGGAGCGAGTTGCTGCGGCGCGGCGGCCGCAGCGGCGTCACGTGAGCCTCGGCTTTCTGCTGGTGCGCTCCGGGGAGCGCGCCTACGGCCTGCCGCTCGAGCGGGTGGTCGAAGTGGCCGACCTGACCGAAGTACAGGAGGTGCCGAGCACCGATCCTTCGATGCGCGGCCTGACGCCGCTGCGCGGCCGGCTCGTGCCCCTGGTACATCTGGGCGCGCTGCTTGGGCTGCGGGCCCCGCCGCCGGAGCGGGGGCGCGCGGCGGTGCTGCTGGAGCTGGCGGGCCGCCTCGTGGCGTTCGAAGTGGACGATGCCGACGAGGTCGTCCGGGCGGCGGCGCTGCCGCTGCCCGACGGCGAATCGCTGCCGTGGGCGGTGGGGGTCGCGCCCCGCGGCGACGGCCTGGTTCCGGTGCTCGATCTCGACGCACTGGGGGAACGGATCGGATGACGCGGACGACCACAGGGGATGATGTTCAGCTCGTCACCTTCCGGGTGGCGGGCCAGGATTTCGCCTTCAACATCTTTCAGGTGGAGCGGATTCTGCGCTATGAGGCGCCCGCCCGGCTGCCCAAGTCGCCGGAGTTCCTGGAGGGCGTGCTGCAGTACCAAGGGGGCGCGGTCCCGGTGGTGGACCTGCGCAAGCGACTCGGGGTCGAGGCGCCGCTGAAGGACGAGACCCGCATCATCGTCCTGGATGTGGAAGGGGGACGGATCGGGATCGTCGTGGACGCCGTGACGGAGGTGATGCAGATCGGGGCCGGCGACGTGGCCACGCCGCCGCCGATCGTGCAGGGGCTCGCCGCCGACTACATCACGGGGCTGGTGGGACGCGACGCGCGCACCATCATCGTGCTCAACACCGGCAAGCTGCTCGCCTCCAAGGAGAAGCTGGCGCTTCAGGCGGCGCTCGAGGGGAGCCGCTGATGTCCGAGTCGCCGATCGTCGCCCTGCGGTCCGAGTACGATGCCATCGCGTCGCGGCTCGAAGCCGCGACCACGCAGGTGGGGCGGGAGGCGGTGAAGCGAGAGATCATCGCCTTCTTCAAGCACGTGGACGCTCTCCTGGCCGAGACGACGCAGCTCAAGGAAGACATCCGGGTCCTGGTCGACAAGTTCAAGCAGATGCAGGCGGCGTCCTCCGCCGAGGCGGCGGCGCCCGATTTCACCGGGGTGCGCCCCGCGGTGAAGGCCGACCATATCGGCGCGTCCACCTACATCGAGAAGGGCTGGAGCCTGATCGCCCTGGGTGACCACGACGGGGCGATCCAGGCGCTCCAGAAGGCGTTGCAGCTTTCGCCCGGCGAGACGCAGGCCGAATCGCTGCTCGGCTGGGCGCAGATGCTGCACGGCGACTACGACGACGCGCTGTCGACCTTCCAGAAGGTCCTGATGAAGGAGCCGGCGAACTCGCTGGCCCGCATCAACGTCGGCTACATCTGCCTCAAGAAGCGGATCTTCGGCGAGGCGATCGAGCATCTCTCCAAGGCGATCCGCCTCGACAACGACAAGAAGGCGACGCTGTACGCCCATTTCTATCTCGGTCTCGTCTACCTGAGCCGGGAGATGTACGAGGACGCGCAGACGTTCTTCCAGAAGACCCTGAAGCTCGGGCCCAATCTGATCGAAGCGTATTACGAGCTGGGACGGGCGCAGTGGTACGCGGGGAATCGCGATGAGGCGAAGCGCAGCTGGGACGACGGCTTCAAGGCCAACAAGTTCAATCCGTGGGGCCGCAAGTGTCAGGAGACGCTGGAGCTGGTGACGGCGGGGCAGGAGCCACCACGACCGTGAGGGGGGCGTCAGGTAACTGCTTGACGGTCCATGGATTACGGGGTAGAATGCGGGCCTTATGCCTGACCCGAGCATCGCGCGTTCGCGCCTGCGTTACGGCCCGCGGAATTATGCCTTCCTGGGGGCCGCGTGCGTGTGTGTGATCGCGGGGTACTGGCTGCTGGCCCGCGGCTCGACCACGGCGGCACCAATCCTGCTCGTGCTGGGCTACTGTGTGTTCTTTCCAGCCGGACTGGCCCTCTAAGACTCGCGTGGACGGGCGAATAGCTCAGCGGTTCAGAGCGCCTGCCTTACACGCAGGATGTCGGGGGTTCGAATCCCTCTTCGCCCACTGGGGTATCGACTGCAACGGAGGTCTGACCGCGTGAGAGTGCTTCGCGTACTCGCCGTCCTCACGTTCGGCGCGGCGGTGGCCGCGCAGGCGCAGCTGGCCATCACCCAGCCGACGGAGAAGCTGCTGCTGCTCCCGTTGTCGGTGGTGACGCCGGCCGATTCCGCGGCCAGCATCGCCACGATGGATGTCGCCCGCGCGCGTCTCGTCCAGCTGGCGCGCTACAAGGCGCTGGTCATTCCCAAAGCCAAGATCTGCGATGCCCTCACGCAGTCCGGGTTCCCCTGCGACGGCTTGATGACGGATGTGCAGGCGGGGCAGTTGGCGCGCGCCTTGACCATCAACAGCTACAACACGGGTGAGCTGCGACGCGCGGGTGGTCAGCTGACCGCGAAGGTCAGAGTGATCTCCGGCGGGTCGGGGTTTGCGACGTCGTTCGTCCTGAGCGGCGCCACGCCGGAGGTGCTGGGGGAAGCCGTCGCGGGGCGGCTCTTCTCGATCATTCGCGCGGCCGAGTACGCGCGCAACTGCAACGAGCAGCGCAGCCGCAACGCGCTCGATCGCGCGGCGGCGGAAGCCCGGAAGGCCTTCGCGATCGAGCCCGACCTCGCCGCGGCGAACCTGTGCCTGGTCAGCGTGCGCGAAGTGCAGCACGCCCCGCCGGACAGCATGATCGCCGCGGCACGACGCGCGCTGAAGGGCGATCCGGGCAACTCCGAGGCGTGGAACCGCATCGCCGCCTCATCGATGGTGAAGGGCGATACGGTAGGCGCGTTCGATGCCTACGATTCGCTGCTGACCTACAACCCGTCGGACATCAACCTCCGCAAGGGCCTCGCGCAGCTGTTGCTGCAGCACCGGGACTACCAGCGGGCGGAGCGGTTGCTGGCGGCGGGCGGGGACGGCGACTCGCAGCTGCGCGACATGCGCAAGCGCGCCTGCATCGAAGGCGGGCTGTATGCCTGCACTCTGGGGATCCTGAAGGACGAGGTGGCCGCCGATTCGACGAAACTGTCGGACACGACGACGCTGAAGCTCGCGCTCGCCAACGCCCAGGCGGCCCCGGACACGCAGGCGATGCTGTGGTGGGCCCGTCAGGCGGTCGCGCACTATCCGATCTCCGCGTCGTTCCTGAAGCAGCTGGGCGGCGCGTTCCAGATGGCCGGGAAGGTCGATTCCGCCGTCTTCTATTATCAGAAGGCGCTGGCCCAGAACCCCGGCGACACGCCCACCAGCGTGCTGATCGCCAAGACGATGGTCGATGCCGCCATCTGGGATACGGCGGCCGCGGGCCCCTGCCAGCGGCGCAACGACACGACGTGCCTGCGCCAGCTGCGGACCCCGTTCGTCGCCAAGGTCGATCCCGCGCGCCAGTACCTCACGACCGGCTACGCCGCGGCGGACAGCAGCCTGCGCCTCGCCGCGGCCGTGGTGGGACTCTCGGGCGGCTCGAAGCTCGCCCAGGCCGGGGTCTATGACGCGGCCTACGTATGGCTCGATCAGCTGCTCACCCAGCTCGCCCCGCGCTCCTCCGCGGACACCGTCGGGCCACGGTATGCGATCCGGCGGCAGGGGAGCTTCTGGTTTGGACTCGCGTCCGCGCTCTCGCTCGGGGCGCCATACCAGTTGATGGTGAAGGAGAAGAGCTGCGATCAGGCGAGGACGATCAACGATCGCATTCAGCGCAGCGTGCAGGCGCTGGATCTGGGCGGATCGATCGCGCCCAGCGTGGCGATCCAGATGCGCAGCATCCTCGCGCAATACGGCAACCAGATGCCGAAGGTGAAGCAGGCATTCAAGTGCCGGAATTTCTGACGCATTGAATTGCCCTGCAGGCGCCGGTATATTGCGAGCTTCCGTCATCGGGGGCTGTAGCTCAGCTGGTTAGAGTGCCGGTCTGTCACACCGGAGGTCGCGGGTTCGAGCCCCGTCAGCCCCGCCTGAACCCGCCTCGCGGGACGAAGTGTCCGGCTCCGCCTGCCCGCTCAGGCGGGGCCGTCC
>Ga0153915_10005748_pt1 | contig 11554 bp, 11 predicted proteins | sample Opewatmetagenome_2_FD_107003 | JGI IMG/M metagenome (GOLD analysis project Ga0153915, IMG submission 107003) | Freshwater wetland microbial communities from Ohio, USA - Open water 3 Core 3 Depth 3 metaG | ecosystem: Environmental > Aquatic > Freshwater > Wetlands | place: USA: Ohio, Lake Erie...
AACAGGCGATCGTCGCGATGCCGCGTGCGGCTGTAGGTGAGCTGGTACTTCTCGGCGCCCTCGATGACCTGAGCCATCGCTTCGACGGCCTTCACCGGATACTTGCCCACCGCGCTCTCGCCCGAGAGCATCACGGCGTCGGTGCCGTCCATCACGGCGTTCGATACGTCCGACACCTCGGCACGCGTCGGAATCGGATTGTGAATCATCGATTCCATCATCTGCGTCGCGGTGATCACGACCTTGTTGCGATGGCGCGTGTGCTGGATGATCGTCTTCTGCAGGCCCGTGAGCTCGGCGTAGCCCATCTCGACGCCGAGGTCGCCGCGCGCCACCATGACGACATCGCTCGCGTCGATGATCTCGTCGAGCTTCTGGATCGCCTCGGCACGCTCGATCTTCGCGACCACGCGGCCCTCGCCGCCCGCGGCCCGCATGAGGTCGCGGCATTCCTGCATGTCGTCGGCGCTGCGCGCGAACGACACGGCGATGTAGTCGACGCCGAGCGCCGCGGCTACCTTGATGTCCTCGCGGTCCTTGTCCGTGAGCGCGCCGGCCGAGAGGCCACCGCCCTGGCGATTGATGCCCTTCTGGTCCGACAGCTCGCCGCCGACCACGACGCGCGTGCGCACTACCGGACCCTCGACCGCGGTCACCTGAAGCGCGATGTTGCCGTCATTCAAGAGCAGGGTGTCGCCGGCCGTGACGTCGTTCGGCAGACTCTTGTAGGCACAGCCCACGGAACGTGCCGTGCCGGCGTTCGGATCGAGCGACACGTCGAGCGCGAAGACGTCACCCTCCTTCAGGAACACGCGTCCTTCGGCGAAGCGCTCGATGCGGATCTTCGGGCCGCGCAGGTCGCCGAGAACGCCGACGTACTTGCCGGCCGCCGCCGCCGCTTCGCGCACCAACTGCACCCGCTTCGCATGATCCTCGAAGCGTCCGTGGGAGAAATTCACGCGCACCACGTCGGCGCCGGCGCGCACCATTTCACCGAGAATTTTTGGATCGTCCGTCGCCGGACCCAGGGTCGTCACGATCTTGGTGCGTCTCACAGGAGACCTCCGAACGCTCAGGCCGCGCGCGCCTCGAGCATGGCTACCGCGGGCAGCGTCTTGCCCTCGATGAACTCGAGGAACGCGCCGCCGCCCGTGGATATGTAGGAAATCCCCTCTTCGACCTGGTACTTCTCGATGGCGGCGAGAGTGTCGCCGCCGCCTGCGATCGAAAACGCCTTGCTGTTGGCGATGGCATTGGCGAGCGTTCGCGTGCCCTCGCCGAACTGGTCGAATTCGAAAACGCCGACCGGCCCGTTCCACACGATCGTGCCCGCCTCGCCGAGGAACCCCGCAAACCGCTCGGCGGTGTCGGGGCCGATGTCGAGGATCATTTCATCCGGCGCGACCTGATCCGCGCGCTTCACGTCCGCCTCGGCCGTCGCCGAGAATTCCTTCGCGACGACGACGTCCGTCGGCAGCGGAATGTCCGCCCCGCCGCTCTTTGCGCTCGCAAGGAGCCGCTTCGCGATGTCGATCATGTCGGCCTCGTGCAGCGACTTGCCGACCTCGAGGCCCTGGGCCGCGAGAAAGGTGTTCGCGATTCCCCCGCCGACGATCAGCCGGTCGACCTTCTTGAGAAGCGCTTCGAGCACGGTGAGCTTGGTCGACACCTTGGAGCCCGCGACGATCGCAATGAGCGGCCGCGCCGGCTTCTCGAGCGCCGTCTCGAGTGCGACCAGCTCGTTCACGAGCAGCGGCCCCGCGCAGGCGACGCGCGCAAACTTGGCGACGCCGTGCGTGCTCGCCTCGGCGCGATGCGCAGTGCCGAAGGCGTCCATGACGTAGATGTCGCAAAGCGCGGCCATGCGCTGTGCGAGCTCGTCCTTGTCCTTCTTCTCACCCTTGTTGAAGCGGACGTTCTCGCAGAGCACCACCTCGCCCGGCTCGCAGCTCACTCCTTCGAGCCAGTTGCGCTCGAGCCGCACCTTGCGGCCGAGAAGCTCCGACAGGCGCGTCGCAACGGGCGCGAGCGACAGGCTCGCATCGAACATGCCCTCTTCGGGGCGGCCGAGATGCGACATCACGAGCACCCGTGCGCCCGCATCCATCGCGTGCCGGATCGTCGGGAGCGAGGCACGGATACGCGCATCGCTCGTGACGACGCCGTCCTTGACGGGCACGTTGAGGTCTTCGCGAATGAGCACGCGCTTTCCCTTGAGGTCGAGATCGACCATGCGCAGGTACTTCATGGGGCCGCTCCCTTATCTATCGGCGCTATCTCGCGTTCGCAAAGGCAACCGTCGTATCGAGCATGCGATTCGAGAAGCCCCATTCGTTGTCGTACCACGCGCAGACCTTGACCGTCGTGTCGATGACCTTCGTGAGCGTCGCATCGTAGGTCGCGGAATGCGGATCGTGGTTGAAGTCGATCGAGACGAGCGGGCCGTCGCTGTAGGCGAGAATGCCCTTGAACCCGCCGGCCGCCGCTTCCTTCATGAGCTTGTTGATCTCATCGATCGAGGTCGCGCGCCTGGCGACGAACGTCAGATCCACGAGCGAAACGTTGATGGTCGGCACGCGCACGGAGAAGCCATCGAGCTTGCCCTTCAGCTCCGGCAGCACGAGTCCGACCGAGGCGGCGGCGCCGGTCTTGGTCGGAATCATCGACATGGTGGCGGAGCGCGCGCGGCGCAGGTCCTTGTGGTAGACGTCGGTCAGCACCTGATCATTGGTGTAGGCGTGGATCGTCGTCATGATCCCGTTTACGACGCCGATGCTCTCGTTCAACACCTTGACGACCGGTGCGAGGCAATTCGTCGTGCACGAGGCATTCGAAATCACCGTGTGCGACGCCTTGAGCACCCCATGGTTGACGCCGTAGACGATCGTCGCGTCGACGTCCGCGTCGCCCGGCGCGGAGATCACGACTTTCTTCGCGCCGCCGGCGAGATGGGCGCCCGCCTTGGCCTTGCTCGTGAAAAGACCGGTGCACTCGAGCACGATTTCGACGCCGAGGTTGCCCCAAGGGAGCTTCGCCGGGTCGCGCTCGGCCAGCACCTTGATGCGGTCGCCGTTGACGATCATCGAATCGCCGTCGACCGATACCTCGCCCGGAAACTTGCCGTGCGCCGTGTCGTAGCGCGTGAGATGCGCGTTCGTCTTCGCATCACCCAGATCGTTGAGCGCCACAATCCGGATATCCTTCTGCCGCTTCGCCTCGTAGAGCGCCCGCAGTACGTTTCGGCCGATGCGGCCGTAGCCATTGATCCCAACCTTGATGGTCATAGTGCTTTCCTCTTACCCGACCAGTTCCAGGATGCCGCGGGTCACGTGCTCCGCGGTGATACCAAACTTCTTGTACAGCTCCGGCCCTTTGCCTGAGGCGCCGAAGCTGTCGATTCCGATAACGGCTCCCTGCGCGCCGGCGTAGGCACGCCATGGCGCAGTGACGCCCGCCTCGACGACGAGGCGCCGTGTCACGCTGACCGGCAGGACACGCTCGCGGTACGCGGCATCCTGCGTCTCGAAAATCTGCGTGCTCGGCATCGAGACGACCCGCACTCGCCGCCCCTGCGTGTTGAGCGCACGCGCCGCCTGCGCAGCGAGGCCGACCTCCGATCCCGTGGCGATGACGATGCATTCTGGCTTACCCGCGGGCTCGACGAGTACGTAACCGCCGCGGCGGATGTCGTCGACCTGTTGCGGGCTGCGCGGCTCGGCGGGCACATTTTGACGCGTCAACGCCAGCGCCGTCGGACCGCTGGTTCGCTCGATGGCGGCTAGCCAGGCCGCGGCCGTCTCGACGGCATCACAAGGCCGCCACAGGACCAGGTTCGGAATCAATCTCAGGCTTGCGAGATGCTCGACGGGCTGGTGGGTCGGCCCATCCTCGCCGAGACCGATCGAGTCGTGGCTGTAGACGAGGATCGAGCGCAGATGCATCAGCGCCGCCATGCGCACGGCGTTGCGGGCGTAGTCGGAGAACACCAGGAACGTGCCGCCATAGGGAATAAATCCGCCGTGCAGTGCAAGGCCGCTCATCATCGCGGTCATGGCGAACTCGCGCACGCCGTAGTGGATGTAATTGCCCACCGCGCTATCGGCGCTGATCACCTGCGAATCCTTGCGCAGCGTGTTGTTCGAGCCGGTGAGATCGGCCGAGCCTCCTATCAGCTCCGGCAGCGTCGGCCCGAGCTCATTGAGCGCCACCTGCGAAGAAACGCGCGTAGCCGCCGACTGCGCCTTCGCGGCATTGGCCAGCAGCTCGCGCGTACGCGCTGCGAAACCGACGGGAAGATCGCCCCGCATACGTCGCTCATACTCGGCAGCAAGCTCGGGATATTGCCCGGCGTAAGTTTCAAATGTACGACGCCACTCGGTCTCGCGCTGCGCGCCCGCGTCACGCGCATCCCACGCTGCGCGAATCGCCTCCGGAATCTCGAAGGGCTCGTAAGGCCATTGGAGCGCGTTGCGCGCGGCCGCCACTTCGTCGATGCCGAGCGGCTGTCCGTGACACCACTCGCTGCCCTGCTTATTCGGCGCGCCCCAACCGATGATGGTCTTGCAGCATATCAAAGTGGGGCGCCTCGTCTCGGCGCGCGCGGTCGCAAGCGCACGCTTGACCGCTTCCGCGTCGTGGCCGTCGACGCCGGGAAGCACGTTCCAGCCGTAAGCCGCGAAACGCGCCGGCGTGTCGTCGCTGAACCAGCCCTTCACGTGGCCGTCGATCGAGATGCCGTTGTCGTCGTAGATGCAGACGAGCTTGCCGAGCCCGAGCGTTCCGGCGAGCGACGCCGCCTCGTGCGAGATGCCCTCCATGAGACAGCCGTCGCCCGCGAAGACATAGGTGTGGTGATCGACGATCGGAAGTCCCGGGCGATTGAATGTCGCCGCCAGCGTTCGCTCCGCGACCGCCATCCCGACCGCATTGGCGAATCCCTGGCCGAGCGGGCCCGTGGTCGTTTCGATTCCGATGTCGGGGTCGCGCTCCGGGTGGCCCGCCGTACGGGCACCGACCTGGCGAAAATTCCGGATTTCATCCATGCCGAGCGCGTAGCCCGTGAGGTTGAGGACGGCGTAGAGGAGCATCGAGGCGTGACCGTTCGACAGCACGAAGCGGTCGCGGTCCCACCACCGCGGGTTGCCGGGATTGTGCTTGAGGAAGTCGCGCCACAGGACTTCGGCAATGTCCGCCATGCCCATCGGCGCGCCGGGATGGCCGGAATTTGCACGCTGCACGGCGTCCATCGCGAGCGCGCGGATGGCGTTGGCGAGCTCTCGTCGGCTCGGCATTCTCGGGGGGCCCCTGCAAAGAAAGGCGCGAATTCTCTACCACTGCGCCCCGCGGAGCAACGACCACTTACTGGCGGGAGTCAGCCGTGCACCGGCATGACTCCTCTCGCCTCCAACGTGCACTGTTCGCGCTTGTGGCGCGGATTTCGCGGTTCGCATCACAAATTGCACCCGCGCCCGCGCTTGTCTCGATTCGCCGACGCCGCATGACGATGCATTTGACATGATCGAGTTCAAGTCATCGGTCAAATCTCGTTTGTTATGATGCGCGCGAGTCTCGAGCCTCATCGAGCCCTGTGTGGCCCGGGATTTTCGTAATGTTTGCAATCTGTTCCGCGTGGACAGGCATGGCGGGCGATGAGCTCTATCCGGCTACTGCAATTTACGGATCCGCACCTCTACGCCGATCGCGCCGGTCGATTGCGCGGCGTGGAGACGTACTCCTCGCTCCTCAAGGTGCTCGAGCATGCGCGCGGGCACCATTGGCCATGCGATGGAATTCTCGCGACCGGCGACCTGGTCCAGGACGATGCCGGCGGCTACCGGACGTTTCGCGAGGTGTTCGACGGGCTCGGCGTTCCGGTCTACTGCATCCCGGGTAATCACGATGAGCTGCATGCCATGCACGCGGCGCTCGCCGCGCATCCATATCAGTTCGGCGGCACGCTGCGCGCGGGCGGCTGGCAGGTGGTACTTCTCGACAGCTGCACGGACGGCGACGCGGCAGGACATCTGAGCGGCAACAGCCTGGCGACGCTCGAGCGCGCACTCTCGGATGGCCGCGACCTGCATACACTCGTGTGCCTGCACCACCAGCCAATTTCGATGGGCAGCCGCTGGCTGGATGAAGTAGGGCTCAAGAACCCACAGCAATTCCTGAGCGTGATCGACGGGCACAACAACGTCCGCGGCGTGCTCTGGGGACACGTGCATCAGGAGTACGACGGCAAGCGCAATGGCGTTCACTACATGTCGACGCCGTCGACCTGCGCGCAGTTTCTGCCCGGCAGCGAGCATTTCGAACTCGACCGCCGCCCGCCCGGATATCGCTGGCTCGAACTCGGCGCAGATGGCACGATCGGCACCCGTGTGGTCTGGGTCTAGCCTCAAACGCCTCCTCTTCGCGGTACTTGCGACCGCGGCGCTCGGCAGCTGTTCGCTCCGCCCCTCGCACGATCGTCACTTCCTGTGGGTTCTGCCCGGGGAGCACAACCACGTCTACCTGATGGGTTCGTTCCACCTGCTGCGATCGAGCGACTATCCGCTCGCGCCCGAATTCGAAGCCGCGTACCGGGACGCCGAGGCACTGTGCATGGAGATCGATTTCGACGACACGGACGAGGGCACGCTCGCCCTGCAGACGCTCGCGCTCGCGCGCCTGCCGCAAGGCAAGTCCCTGAAGGTGGAGCTCGGCGAGAGCTATCCGGCCGTACGCGACAAGGCCATGGCTCTCGGCATCGATCTCGAGCCGCTCGACGGCTATCAGCCGTGGTTTGTCGCCATCACGGCTTCGGTAACACAGCTGATGCGCCTCGGATTCAATCCGAATGAGGGAGTCGAGAAGCATTTCCTCAAGCGTGCCCGCGAAGATCACAAGGAAATCTGCGGCTTCGAGACAGCCGAAGAGCAGCTGAAGCTCTTTTCGGGAATGAGCGAGACCGAGCAGGCAGCGCTCCTCGCGCAGTCGATCGACGAACTGGGCGATGTGGCGACGCAGATGAACGAGATGCTCGATGCCTGGAAGCACGGCGACGAGCACGAGCTCCTCAAGACTGCGTTCCGCCAGATGGAGCGCAATCCGGAGCTTTATCGCGCCATGATCCTCGATCGCAATCGCCGCTTCGCGCAGGGCATCGAGGGGCTGCTCAAGGAAAAGCGGGACTATCTCGTCATCGTCGGCGCTGGCCACCTGGTGGGACGCGACAGCGTCCTCAAGATGCTGCGCCGGCACGGCCACCGCGCGAAGCAGCTTTAGCGACGGCGATTCTAGCTCTCGACCCGCTCGAAGTCGCTTTTCATGGCCCCGCAGTCGGGGCAGCTCCAGCTCTCGGGCACGTCTTCCCAGCGCGTGCCCGGTGGAACGCCGTGCTCGGGATCGCCCTGCGCTTCGTCGTAGATGTGCCCGCAGATCAGGCAGATCCAGGTCTTCATGCCAGTCTGGGATTTTCTTCGGTTCGCTTCGCCATCCTGCTCACATGATATCACCCGGTGAGCGTCCGTCCGCGCAGCCTGACGCCTGACTCTCCCGGGGCGAGCCGGCCGAATTTTTCCAGCCGCGCCTCGATGCCGCCGACCGTCCGATCATGTGCACGAGCGATCTCCGTCCGGGGCTGGCCCGAGTCGAATGCCGCGAGCAGGCGCGCGTCCTCCTCCGCCGTCCAGGGCTTGCCGACGTTGGCCGGAAGGTCCCGCTGCCGTTCAAGCTGCCGGCTGCGGCCTTCCAGCGCGCGTGTCGCGGCAAAGAGCGCGCGAACGACATCGGGGTGCTGGTAGGGGCCTCCCGCCGGGAATACCTCGCCCGTGAAAGGGTGTATGCCGTTCGCAAGCGCCGCGATGATGCCGAGCGCCTCGTGTGCTTCCATGCTCCTCACCTCGCCTGACAGGCTGTTATGCTCGGCGTATTCAACTTCGCGATTCATGCCGCCGGCAACGCGCATTTGCGACGCGTTCATCTACAATTGCCGGCACATGCGCGCATTCGCCTGGATCCTGGTCGTTACCGTGATCACCCTGCTATTGACGGCGGTGGTCGCCTATCCCGGTTACCTGCTCGCCCACGCGATCAACGACTCGTGGAAGTTTCATCGCATTGCGAGCCGCATCGCCATGCTGATCGCGCTCGTCGGCGTCGTCTCGGTCGTGCGTCACTATCGGCTCGGCAATCGCGCAGCTCTTGGCTTTGCGCCGACCTTCGGCGAATACGTCGCGACGACATTCAAGTATTTCATTGCAGGCTTCGCGATGATGATTCCGATGCTCGCACTCATGTTCGCCGCTCATCTTCGTCTGCCGAAACCGGATCTCGTCTACGACGGCGCGTTCGGCGCGCAACTCGTCGTGGCTAGCGTCGTGGGCGGACTCATCGTTGCATTCATCGAGGAGACGTTCTTCCGCGGTTTTCTGCACACCGCCGTGGAGCGCGACCGCGGGTCAGCCACGGCCATCATCGCGGTGTCGCTGCTCTTCGCGGTCCTGCATTTCGTCGGCAAGGCGCGCCTTCCTGGCGTCGAATTCGACTGGACAAGCGGATGGCAGTGGCTGGCTGAGACGTTGCGCCTCTTCGCACGGCCAGCGGCCATCGTCGACGCCTTTCTAGTCTATCTCGGCATCGGCGTGCTGCTCGGCATGGTGCGCGCGTGGATGGGACACACGGCAGGCTGCATCGGGCTGCACGCGGGCTGGGTCACGGCCATGCTGCTCGTGCGTGAATCGACGGACGCCAACGACGCCGCGCCCCTCGCGTTCCTTCAGGGCAGCTTCGATCATTTCGTCGGCTGGCTGGTCCTCGGCTGGACGGTGCTGATGGGAATCGCCTTCGTCATTCTCAAGCGCCGGGGTCTGGCGTTCGCTCACGCAGAGAGGCGCTGAAGGTCTCGATGAGCTCCAGCCGCTCGAGCGGATCCTCGAGCTCGAGCGAGCGCTGCCGCTCGCTCGGCCGCAGCGGCAGGATCTCGCTCAGTCGATAGCCGACCCAGCATGCATCATCGAGCCTGAGCTCCATGCCCGCATAGGTATCACCCAGTTCGGGCAGCAGCGCTTGCACGAGACGCGCGAGTCGCTCGAGGCGGGCCGGCACGGGTACCTGCGCTGGCTCCGCCAGCCATTGCGCCATGCCGAGATTCAGGCCGTCGCGCTGTTGGCGGCGCGACGCGATCCGGAAGCGCCGCGCACCGCGGCAGGTGATACCGAGAAGACCGCCCGGCAGCTGATAGAAGTCGACGATACGGGCGCTCGTGCCGACGTCGACAGTTTCCGCCGGGCCGACTTCGCCCCCGGCTCGAATCTGCAGCACGCCGAACTCGCTGCCGCTCTTTAGCGCGGCACGAATCATGTCGAGGTAGCGGGGCTCGAAGATCCGGACCTCGAGCGGGCCGCCCGGGAAAAGCACCGTGTTCAGCGGGAATAACGCGATCTCCTCCGCCGCGTGCAATTCGGACGCGCCGCGGGGTGGGTCGCTCATCCTTGCGCCTCGGAGCCCCAGCGCGGCGCGAGCTGGTGCTCGATGCCAAGATGGTCGAGCACGCGTGCGACGATGAAATCGACCAGCGACGCGACGCCTTGGGGCCGGTGATAGAAGCCGGGGTTGGCCGGCAGTATCACGACGTTGAGCCGCGCCAGCTTCAGCATGTTCTCGAGATGGATCGCCGACAGCGGCGTCTCACGGGGAACGAGAATCAGCTTGCGGCCCTCCTTGAGCACGACATCGGCTGCGCGCTCCATCAGGCTCCGGCTCGCGCCGGCCGCGATGCTCGCAAGCGTAGCCATGCTGCAAGGACAGACCACCATCGCCTGTGGCGCCGCCGATCCGCTCGCGAGCGGCGCGGTCCATTCGTCCGGTCCGAAAGCCTGGATCTGCCCCTCGGCAGCGCCGAATTCTTCAGCGAGCGCTCGCGCAATTTCACTCGGCCGGCCAGGAAGCTTCAGATCGGTCTCCGAGCCGATGACGATCTGCGCGGGCTTCGACAGCATGAGATGGATCTGCCGCTCGGCTCGGACCAGGCATTCGATGAGGCGCAGGCCGTACTGCGCACCTGAGGCGCCGGTCATCGCGACCGCAATCACACCGGCTCGCGGTCGGGCGCTCATCGGCCGGCCGCGGACGCGGTCTTCCTGAGGGCTTCAAGCAGGCGTCCGTGCAGCCCGCCGAACCCGCCGTTCGACATGAGAATCACGTGGTCGCCGGGCTTCACTGCGGCGACCAACTCCGCCACCAGCTTGTCGATGTCGTTGACGATGCGCGCGCGGGCGCCGAGCGATCGTATCGAATCCGCAATCGTCCAGCCGAGGCCCGGCGGCTCGTAGAGCCAGATTGCATCCGCCCCAGCGAGCGATGCGCCGAGCGTGTCCTTATGGACTCCCATCTTCATCGTGTTCGACCGCGGCTCGAGCACCGCGACGATGCGTGCCTTGCCGACGCGCCGTCGCAGACCGTCGATCGTCGTCGCAATGGCGCTCGGGTGGTGCGCAAAGTCGTCGTACACGGTGACATTGCGCACCTGCCCGATGATTTCCATGCGCCGCTTGATGCCCTGAAACGACTCGAGCGCGGCGGCCGCCTGCTCGACAGGTACGCCGACATGACGCGCGCAGGCGATGGCAGCGAGCGCGTTCTCCGCGTTGTGAGCGCCGAACATGGACCAGCGCACGGTCGCTCGCGCGACGCCGTCCTCGAGCACGCGAAACTCGCTGTAGTCGCTGCCCTCGGCCGCCGCGGCAGTCCAGCGCGCTCCCGCAACCGGCGTGCGCGAAAACCCCTCGACCGGCGTCCAGCAACCGAGCGCCAGAGCCCGATTCAGATGCGGGTCCGCCGCGTGGGCGACGATCAGGCCGTCTCCCGGAATCGTGCGCACGAGCTGATGAAACATCCGTTCGATCGCTTCCACATCCGGGTAGATGTCGGCGTGGTCGAATTCGAGGTTGTTGAGGAGCGCCGTCCGCGGGCGGTAGTGCACGAATTTCGCGCGCTTGTCGAAGAACGCCGTGTCGTACTCGTCCGCTTCGATCACGAAATAGGGCGCGCGGCCGAGACGAGCGCTGACGCCGAAATTGGGCGGCACTCCGCCGATCAGAAACCCGGGCTCGAGCCCGGCACGCTCCAGCATCCACGTCAGCATGCTGGTCGTGCTGGTCTTGCCATGCGTACCGGCAACCGCAATCACCCAGCGGCCGCGCAGCACGTTCTCGGCCAGCCATTCGGGCCCGGACGTGTAAGGAATGCCGCTCGACAGGAGCGCCTCGATCACCGGAACGCCGCGGGTCATGACATTGCCGACGACGACCACGTCAGGCGCGGGCTTGAGCTGCGCGGGCTCGTAGCCCTGCACGATCTCGATGCCGAGCGCCTCGAGCTGCGTGCTCATGGGCGGATAGACGTTGCGATCGGAGCCGGTAACGCGATGGCCCGCCGCGCGGGCGATGGCGGCGATACCGCCCATGAAGGTACCGGCGATTCCAAGGATGTGAACGTGCATCGGAAGGTCTACATGGACATCGGGAAAAGGCCCTGCACGGCCATCACCACAATGATCTCACAGGCGAAAGCC